>Ga0172371_10006168_pt1 | contig 17523 bp, 17 predicted proteins | sample Lak12m_FD_114543 | JGI IMG/M metagenome (GOLD analysis project Ga0172371, IMG submission 114543) | Freshwater microbial communities from Kabuno Bay, South-Kivu, Congo - kab_022012_12m | ecosystem: Environmental > Aquatic > Freshwater > Lake | place: Democratic Republic of the Congo: South-Kivu...
CAATCGTGTCACGGTGTCGGCCGGTTCAAGAATTTTGAGACAGTTCCTGCGTCTCCGCGCCGCACAAACAGGGGGACATCGGTCGCTGAGCATTTCCGCAATTCTCAACGCGTGACACTATAGATCTTCCGGGCGATGACGGTAATGACCCCGTAATTGCGAATTGCCTTTGACACGTTAGCTACGAAGATACCGAGCGCAAGGTCGAAGGCATCGATGAGGATGTCTGCGGGGCGTACCGTCTTGACGACGTCCGCCAGCCACGGTCGCAGGTTGCCCCTGATTTGTCGGTTCCGGAGCGCGGCTACCGACTGGTTCTCATACCGAGCGCAGCGCGTCTCCCGGCCTCGAAGTCGGAGGAACGCGTGTCTGAGGAGCCCAAAGGGATAGGAGGTGTAGATCTTGTCGTTGTGGATGATGGATGACGCCTCCATTCCATGCGTTCTCAGGTGCGCGGCCACGCCGCGGGGAGTAAAGAGGTGGAGATGCCGAGGAATGTCTTCCGTGCAGCTCACGCTCATCCCCGGCGCGCCGAAATTCGGGACAACAAAGACGAAGACGCCTTCTCGGCTCAGGAGCCCGGCTACCTTCCGGAAGAAGAGCGACGGCTTTCTCACGTGTTCGAGGAGGGCCCACGCGGTGACCGCGTCGTACTGAGCTTCCCCCAGGTCCATGTTCAGGAAATCGCCGACTCTGATGGGGACGTTGTGCGGCGAATCCCACTTGAGAAGATCCACCCCCTCCACTCGCCACCCGGACCTCGACGCATGGTTGATGAAATCGCCCCGGCCGCAGCCGACGTCCAGCAGCCTACCTCCGGCCCCTCGCGGAAGAAACGTCATCATTCGGTCGTACATGGAGAGGTTGCCCTGCTTATCTTTCAAATAGTCGGGCGGGTACAGACGCGCGATGGCTTCCTCGGTGGGCATGGGATTGACGAACGCCATGCCGCACCGGCAACGGACGAGGTTGTATTCCTGTTGCGTCACGGGGTCCAGCCTCCGATAGAGAAGCTCATGGTCCTCTGAACCGCACAGATCGCAACTGACGTATTGAGTGGGGATCGGATCCATCATCGGCTGCCCTCCAGGCCGTCACGATTTCCAGCAACCGCTTTAGATACCACAAAATGGCCTTGGGAAGAAATCGGAGCTGCCCGAGAATTTTCGGTTGACAGGCCCGCGATATTAAGCGATGCTTCACTTATTAAATAGGACTTAACTCCTTTTCCATGTGCAGAAGATGGCTCTTGAATCCGACATAGGCCAGCGCATCAGAACGCACCGCCAGAGCAACCACCTCACGCTGAAGCAATTGGCTGAGAAGGTCGGGTGCTCGGACGCGTATATTTCACAGATCGAGAATGGAAGGGTCTCCCCGTCCATAGCCAGTCTGAAGAGGATCGCGGACGCACTTCAAACGAAGATCACCGACTTTTTCGTGGAAACGCAAGATAATGAACCGGTTGTTCTCACCCCGGACCGCCGCACCACACTCACTCTCGAGCGCTGGAACGCCAAGATAGAATCTCTCGTGATCAATCCGAAGAATAAGAGAATGCACCCGTTTCTCACGACAATCGAACCCGGGGGAGGTTCCCACGGACTGTACAGTCACGTGGGCGAGGAATTCGGCATTGTACTGAGGGGAGAGCTGGAAATCGACCTCGACGGTTCGGTGCATCGCGTGAGGGTGAACGAGAGCTTCTACTACAATTCGTCCCAGCCCCATAGCTGGACGAATCCCGGGAAGGTGGAAACGCTTGTGGTCTGGGTGATCAGCCCGCCGACCTTCTGATCGCACAATTTCCCTCGTTGTCGCCCGCAAGGTCGTCGTGGGGGAAGAGCGATTTGTTTGAGGCTGTGGCATCTCAGAGGGTATTCCGTGGATCACGGTTGCTAACGCATAAGGAGGGAAAAATGCTCAAGAAAGCTTTCACGGTATTGGTTGTTGCCGCTGCGTTCTGTCTCCTCGCGAGTCCGGGTGCTCAGGCTGAAACCCCGAAACCCTGGCGGATCGGCGTGGCTGTTTCGCTGACCGGTGTGTTCGGCAAAGACGGCAATCTGGTCAAGGACGCGTACACTCTCTGGAAGGACACGGTCAATGCGCAGGGCGGCATCAACGGTCATCCGGTGGAGATCATTTTCTACGACGATAAGAGCGATGCCGCGGCAAACGCAAAACTCATCGAGCAGCTCATCGTCAGCGACAAGGTAGACCTCCTTCTGGGCGGTTTCGGAAGCAGCCAGGTCTTTGCGGGGAGCGCGGTCGCGGAGAAGAATCAATTCCCCCTCATCAGCGGTGGAGCGAGCTCCAACAAGCTCTTCGAGCGAGGATTCAAGTACTACTTCGCAACCCTCGGGAAGGCCACGGAAGAAGTGCGCGGCTGCGTTGACCTGTTCAGCGCGGTGGAACCGAAACCCAAGACCGCAGCCATCGTGGGAGCGGATATTCTCTTTACGGCATTGGCATGCGAGGGGTACAAGAAATACTGTAAGGAACAGGGGATCGAAGTCGTCCACGAAGAGCTCTTTCCCATGTCCCTCGAAGACTACAATTCGCTTCTCCTCAAGGTGAAGAACAAGAAGCCCGACATACTGCTGGTGGGATCGCACCTTCTTGTTGCCATGAAAACCATCAAAGCCATGAAGGAGATCGATTTCAGCCCCAAAGGGGTTGCCTTCAGCTACGGCCCCACCGTGCCCAAGTTCGTCGAGGATCTGAAGGGAGACGCAGAATACGTCATCGCTGCCTCGGAATGGACGCCCAACATGCCTCATACCGGGCCGGTCTTCGGTTCCGCCGCGGATTTCAATAAGAAGTATTTCGAGACGTTCGGACGTTATCCTGATTACGTGGAAGCAGCCTCCGCCGGCGGGGCGATTGCTCAGCAGCTCGTCCTAAAGGAGCTCGGTCTCAAGCCTCCCTTGGCGAAAAAGGACCGGGTGGCCATCATGGAGATGCTGCACGCGAAAACCTTCGACACCTTTTACGGCAGGATTGAATTCGGCAAGGACGGAGCCAACAAGGCTCACCCACCCGTCGCGGTCCAGATCCAAAAAGGGAAGCTCCTGAACGTGTTCCCGCTGGAATTCGCTGAATCCAAAATCTTGTACCCCTTCAAGCCCTGGAAGGAACGGTAGGTACTGCGTTTCATAAGTTCGGCGCCGGATTTCTTGCTCAAGAGAGATTGCTTCGTCGCTCCGTTCCTCGCAATGACATTTCTCGAGCGTGTCATTGCGAGCGAAGTGAAGCAAACTCAGGGACAAAATCCGTGGCCGCATTTAGAGAAAGAGCGCTAGAGCTCGATTGAGGGGGGAAGCCCTCGCGGAGGGTTTCCCCATGACTACTTCCACGGCCTCTGAATACCCTTCTCAAGGAATCCTATGGCACCGCAGAAACTGAAAAACTATGTCCACGGCCAATGGATCGAATCCTCGACCGACCGGTTCACGGACATCGTCGACTCCACCACGGCCGAGGTCTTTGCCCATTGCCCTGACTCCACCATGGACGAGGTGGACGCTGCAGTCGCGTCGTGCGCCAATGCCTTTCCTGCGTGGCGGAACACGATTCCCACGCGGCGGGCCGATGTGCTCTACGCCTTGCGCGAAAAGCTGCTCGCAGCGAAAGACGAGCTTGCCCGCATCATCGTCCGGGAGCACGGCAAGACCCTGTCCGACGCTCGGGGCGAGCTCACTCGTGCGATCCAGTACGTAGAACATCCCTGCGGTATCGCGGAGCTCCTCAAGGGAAGCATCAGCGAGGACGTGGGAACCGGCGTGGATGAGTATTATCTCCGAGAGCCGTTGGGCGTCTTCGCGATCTTGCCGCCTTTCAACTTCCCCGCGATGATAGCCCTCTATTTCACTTGGCCGATTGCGTGCGGCAACACCGTGGTGGTCAAGCCGAGCGAAATCTGTCCCATGACCATGCTGCGCATTATGGAACTGGCCGAAGAATCCGGTCTTCCTCGAGGGGTGCTCAATGTGGTCAACGGCGGGCCTGATGTGGGGAAGCGGCTCTGTACCCATCCCGACGTCAGCGGCGTTACGTTCGTGGGATCTTCCAAGATTGCCGAGACGGTTTACCGAACGGCGACGTCTCACGGGAAGAGGGCCCAGTGCCAGGGCGGCGCCAAGAATCATGTGGTGGTGATGGGAGACGCTGTCCTGGACCAGGTCATGCCGAACATCGTGAACTCCTGCTTCGGCCACACCAGCCAGCGGTGCTTCGCTGTCTCGAACATCCTCGTACACGAACAGGTCTACGCGGAATTCCGGGACCGGTTCATCGAATCCTGCCGCGGCCTGAGGCTCGGTGGCGGTTTCGATCCCGGCGTGGACATGGGTCCCGTGGTCAACAGACCGGCCCTGGACCGACTTCATGCGGCCGTGGAACAGGGTCTCGCTGAGGGCGCCCGTCTCCTGCTGGACGGCAGAAGCCCGAGCGTGGCAGACTACCCGAACGGCTATTTTTTCGGTCCGACGGTTCTCGAGGCCGAGCCGGGCACCTTTGCGTTCAGGGAAGAGATCTTCGGCCCTGTGCGCTGCATCAAGAAGGTGGAGAGCCTGTCCGAAGCAGTGGAGATTGTCAACCGGAGCCCTTTTGGTCACACCGCGGTCATCTACACCGAGAACGGAGGATACGCGCGCTCATTCATTCGGGACGTGGACACCGGGCAGGTGGGCGTTAACGTGGGCACCCCGGCCCCCATTGCCTTCTATCCCGTGGGCGGACGCAAGATCTCCTTTTACGGTTCCCATCGGGGGCGAGCCAACGATGCGGTGGACTTCTATACGGACAAAAAGGTCGTCGTTTCTCGCTGGAACACCCCGGCGGACGGCGCTGCCCGCGCTATCGAAGGAAAGCCGGAAACAGGTTCCGTGGTTTTCTGAGTCATGGACACCCTATTCGTGCAGGCGGTTGTCAACGGTCTTCTCCAGGGCGGCTTCTACGCGGCCTTCTCTGCCGGTTTCTCCCTGATTTTCGGGGTAATGGGCGTGGTGAACCTCGCGCACGGCGAGCTCATCATGCTCGGAGCCTTCACGTCGTACTGGGTCTTCGCCTATTTCAATGTCGATCCGTACCTCAGTGCGCCTCTGGCCATGGCGCTGCTGTTCGCATTCGGGTACCTGATCCAGAAGTTCGTCATCAACCGTGTCATCGAGCAACCGCACATCATGAGCTACATCCTCACGTTCGGAATTCATCTCATGGTGGCGAATCTCGCCCTGCAAGTCTGGACCCACGACTTCAGATCGGTCACCACGTCCTATTCGGGCTATAATTGGTTCATCTGGGGCATCAACATACCCTTTGCCCGATTGCTGACCTTCTTCCTCGCCTTGGCCGTCGTCGCATGCCTCTGGTTCTTTCTCTCCCGGACGGAAACCGGGAGGGCCATACGGGCTACAGCCATGGACAAGGAGGTCGCGCGGCTCATGGGGGTCAACGTTCGGGAGATTTACGCGATCACCTTCGGGATCGGCGCTGCCATCACGGGGCTTGCGGGCGCGTTTGTCAGTCCCTTCGTGATCATCTATCCCGAGATGGGCCTTGGGTATACGATCCTGGCGTTTTGCGTGGTAGTTCTCGGAGGGATGGGCTACATGCCCGGAGTCCTGTGGGGCGGATTCATTCTCGGCGTCGCGCAGTCACTTTCCACTACGTATTTGAGCGCAGGGATTTCCGTAGCCATCACGTTCCTGATCCTGTTCGTCATGTTGATTTTCCGGCCCGCGGGCATTGTGGGCAAAGGAACGGTAGCCTGAGAACTCACGGGATAATGAAAACGACGATGAATCACCCGCACGGCCGCATGAGGTTTTGGATCGCTTTCGGAGCCGGTTCGGTTGCTCTGGCCCTTGTCCCGTTCCTGACGTCCTCCGAATACGTCCTCCGCATAGTCACGGTGGTGCTATTCTGGGTGGGCATGGCCGGCTGCTGGAACATGATGAGCGGGTACACCGGGTACATCGATTTCGGCCCCGTCGTCTACTTCGGATTAGGCTCGTACGCCACGGCCATAGCCATGACCAAGTACGGCGTGCCGTTCTTCCCCGCGGTGGTGAGCGCAGGAGTGGCGGCTGCGGCGATTGCCGTTCCCATGGGGCTAACCACGTTGCGGCTCAAAGGAGCGTACTTTGCCATTGCCACCTTCGCATTTGCTGAAACCATGAAGCAGGTGGCTCTGGAATTCGATCGGACATTCCGGGTCTCTTTCTTCGAGGGAAGTCACGGCATAACCCTTCCCATCAGCGGTCTCGACAACACGTTCTTTTTCTACTGCTTTTTTGCCGCCACGTTTGCCGTCATGTTGATTCACTACGGCATCGAGCATTCGAAGTTCGGGTACGGGCTCAAAGCCATTCACGAAGCCGAGACCGCGGCCGAGATCGCCGGAGTGAACACGACCGGAATCAAGTTGCGGGCATACGTGACCAGCGCCTTTTTCCTCGGAATTTTCGGCGGCATGGAAGCCTATTGGATCACGTACATCACGCCCGCCGACGTGTTCAATGTCCACAAGACCGTGCAGATGGTGATTATGACTCTACTGGGAGGGATGGGAACGTTTTTCGGACCGCTCGTGGGCGCGTCCTTTCTCACCGTCCTGTCGGAGATTCTTGGAACAGCGTTCGTCGAATATTACCTGATCATGGTCGGTGGCATCATTATCGTCATCGTTCTCATCATGCCCAAGGGAATTGTCGGCAGCATCAAGGACTGGAAAGGCATCCGCTTTGCCTGAACCGTCGAACCGAGACTCACTGGTGCACGGCGCAAAGGATTGATTCGTGGCCATCCTCGAATGCTCGAACCTCAGCATGTATTTCGGAGCCTTGACCGCGGTCGAAATGGTGAGCTTCGGTCTGAACGAAGGCGAAATCCTCGGCATGATCGGGCCCAACGGCGCGGGTAAGACGACCCTGTTCAACTGCATGGTCGGCGTGTACCGCCCCACGAAGGGGAACGTCTACCTCGACGGTCTCGACATCACCGGGATGAAGCCGCACCGGATCTGTCGCCTGGGTCTCGCGAAGACGTCGCAAATCATGGAGCCCTTTCGAGCAATGACGGTCTTCGAGAACGTCCTTGTCGGGGCATTGCACGGGGGCCGAATGAAGATGGCTCAGGCCAGGGAGGAATCGGCCCGGATCATTGAGTTGGTGGGTCTCGCCGACCAGGCGGAGAAGCCCTCCGCGGCCATCTCCGTGCCGGCACGGCGGAGACTTGAGCTGGCCAGGGCATTGGCGACCGGCGCGCGAGCTCTTCTCCTCGACGAAAATATGGCGGGCCTCAATCCCCACGAGATCGACCAGGCTCTCGAGCTTCTCAGAAAAATCCGGAGCTCGGGCAGGTCCCTTATCGTGGTGGAACACATCATGCGCGCGGTCATGGGCATTTCCGATCGGATCGTCGTCCTCAATTACGGGGCGAAGATCGCGGAAGGCGTTCCACAGGACGTCGTCAACGATCCGCAGGTCATCGAGGCATACCTGGGCGAGAAAAGACCGTCCGTCGTTGCATGAAACATCGCTCAAACTCCGGGAGTAGTCGTGGTGTCATGAGTGAAGCTCTCCTCACGATTGATCGCATCGATGTCCGCTATCGAGACGTCCAAGTGCTCCATGAGGTGAGCCTCGAAGTCCGCGGCGGTGAAATCGTCACGGTTATCGGCCCCAACGGCGCGGGCAAGAGTACCCTCCTCAATTCCATAGTCGGGTTCCGGCACCCGGCCACGGGGTCAATCGCGTTCAACCGCGTGCCCATCGACAAGCTGCCGCCGGAAAAGGTGGTTCAGCTCGGCTTGACCATCGTGCCGGAGGGCGCTCGGGTCTTCTCGGACATGAGCGTTCTCGACAACCTGAAGATGGGCTCGTATATCAAATCAGCTCGTGCCTCCCGCCAGGAAACCCTTGATCTGGTGTTCCGGTTCTTTCCGCGGCTCCATGAACGGATGAGCCAGAAGGGCGGAACCCTGAGCGGCGGAGAGCGCCAAATGCTGGCCATCGGCCGGGCTCTCATGTCCAGACCCGCCCTGTTGCTGCTCGATGAGCCGTCTCTTGGACTGGCGCCGCTTGTGGTGACCGCGGTTTTTGATACGATCAAGCAGATAGCTGGGACCGGCGTGACCGTGATGCTCGTCGAGCAAAACGTGCATTTCTCCCTCGAGATCACCGATCGTGCCTATGTTCTCGAGAACGGCCGCGTCGTGATGGAAGGGTCCGGCAGGGAGCTCATGGAAAACGATCACGTGAAGAGATCGTACCTTGCCCTGTAGGTCCGTGGGCGGAACTGAAAGCGGGGCGCCGATCTATTTGAAGTTTCTCATGAAAGTCCTCTCGGCGCAGCAACCGGTGTGGGTCAGCGTATGGGGAGGATTGGAGGGGAGATGAGTCTCCCCTCCAAATTATGGCGCATCGATGCGCTCTTTACCTCAGTTCTCCGAGGCGCAGCCACGGAGTGTTGACCGAAGACGACGACTTTCATGGTTCGTTGTGCCCAATAGCGGGCATGAAAGTTTTTGGAAAGGGGGTTCGGGGGGAGGACCTTTCTTCAAAAAGGTCTCCCCCCGCATTCGCCATTTCATAGAATCCACTGCCCTTGTTGAGGGAACTCTATGCAGAGCAAACGGCATAGCGAGGAAGTTCCACTCGTACCGATAGCGTTCCGGGTGAACGGACAGCCGGTAGAGCTGGAAATTCACCCGTGGGAAACGGCCCTGTCCGTCATCCGTGACCGTCTGAACCTGACCGGCGCCAAGGAAGGATGCGGCATCGGCGAGTGCGGAGCGTGCACCGTTCTGGTGGACGGCAAGGCAGTCAATTCCTGCCTCATGCCCGCGCCGAAGTTGGACGGCCGGGAGGTGGAAACCGTTGAAGGCCTTTGCAGGCAAGACTCCCTGCATCCGATCCAAGAGGCATTTCTCGTGCGAGGAGCGGTCCAGTGCGGCTTTTGCACGCCCGGCATGGTGATGGCTGCCAAAGCGCTCCTCGATACCAACCCGCAACCTTCCAGAACCGAAATCGTCGAGGCGCTCTCCGGGAATCTCTGCCGATGCACGGGGTACGTCCAGATTATCTCCGCTGTCGAGCAGGCCGCGGGTCTTCGCCCTCAGGACGACACGGCCGGATCGTGAAACCATGAGATCGCGTTTCCGATACACCTGCCCGTCATCGTTGAATGAAGCACTGGCCGTTCTGAATGATCACGGAACTGAAACGGCCGTGGTGGCGGGCGGCACCGATCTGATGATTTCCGCGAGAAACGGGACTCTCACGAGCACGCGAATGCTTGATGTGTCTCATCTCGCGGAGCTCCGGATCGTGGAGCAGTTGAACGGGTACGTGTCGTTGGGACCTGCCGTCACGTACTCGGAAATCATTTCCAGCCCGTTGCTCGCGGAGCACGTTCCCGTCCTCGTGGCAGCGGCCCGATGCGTGGGAAGCGCCCAGATTCGCAACGTCGGGACCGTGGGAGGCAACGTCGCCAATGCCTCACCCGCGGCCGACAGCGTGCCGGCCCTCCTCGTGCACCACACGCGGGTCCTTATCCAAAGCGCCACATCAGACCGGATCGAGCACCTGGAAAACCTGATCACCGGGCCGTATCAGACCAACCTGCGGCCCGACGAGCTCATCACCCGATTTCTCTTGGAGCCTCAGGCAAGTGGCTTTCGGCACGGCTTCAGGAGGATCGCGAGACGCAGGGCGCTGTCGGTTGCTCGAATCAACGCCGCGGCAATCGGCGGGATCGATGCCGACGCCGCAGTCCTCGACCTGAAGCTCGCCGTGGGATCGGTGACGCCGCAACCCTGCAGAATGACGGCCGCGGAGAGCCATGTCCGGGGGAAGATTCCCGACGAAGCTCTCATTCGCGAGGCAGCGGAAATGGTCTCCCAGGAGATCTTCCGTCGCGCGGGCCCGCGGCCGTCGACCGAATTCAAACGGCCGGCAGTGGAAGGGCTGGTAACCGAGGTGCTGAACGAAGCGCTCCTTGGGGTCCGCTATGAGTAATCGGCCCTTGCAGAGTGTCGGGACCTCCTTCCACCGGATCGGCGCTCGGGAACGTCTGACCGGGCAGGCCCGGTTCTGCGCGGATCTCACCATGAAAGACCTCCTTTGGGCCGTGACCGTGCGCAGCGACCGTCCCCATGCGCGTGTCCGGAAGATTGGGGCCGCGCGGGCCCTTCGAATTCCCGGCTGCATTGCGGTCTTCACCCACAGAGAGATTCCCGGCGTCAACCGGTTCGGGCTCATCACCAAAGACCAGCCTCTCCTGGTCGCGGACAAGGTCCGCTATGTGGGCGATGCCGTGGCGCTCGTTGTAGCGGAAAGCCATGAGGCTGCCGAGCGGGCGCGACTCGCTGTCCGCGTGGAGTACCAGGATCTGCCGGCCATCTTCGACCCCGAAGAGGCGCTGCGGCCCGGTGTCACGGCAATCCACGAGAAGGGGAACCTCCTGGGACGCCGCGTCATCAGGAAGGGGAACCCCGAGGAGGCGTTCCGGCAAGCGGATCTGGTCATCGATCGTGTGTACACGACACCCCATGTCGAGCACACCTATTTGGAGCCCGACGCCGGTCTCGCATATCCTGGTGACGACGGCACGCTGGTGATCCATGCTTCGACTCAAAACCCCCACTACGACCAGCAGGAGGTGGCGAACCTGCTGGGCATTGACGTGAGTGGCGTCCGGATTGTTCAGGAGACGACGGGCGGCGGGTTCGGGTCCAAGCTCGACCTCAACGTTCAGGGATTTGTCGGTCTTGCCGCTCATCTGCTTCATCGGCCGGTGAAGATGGTCTACGCAAGAGAGGAAGCCTACCAGTGTACATCCAAGCGGCACCCTCTCCGTATCCATTACAAGACCGGAGCGACGAGGGACGGCCGGCTTCTCGCCGCGGACGTTCGCATCGTGGGGGACACCGGCGCGTATGCATCCTATGGTCATGCTGTGGTGGCTCGATCCGCGATTCATGCCACAGGGCCGTACGAGGTCCCCAATGTCAGCGTGGAATCGGTATTTGCCTACACGAACAACCCCGTCGCGGGAGCCATGCGAGGTTTCGGAGTTCCTCAAACGGCCTTTGCCGTGGAATCCCAGATGGATCTCGTGGCCGAGGGATTGGGACTGTGCCCGCTCGAGCTTCGGCGCCGCAACCTGCTTCGGATCGGTTCCACCACAGCCACGGGACAAGAGTTGATGGCTAGCGTCGGCATCGGCAAGACCCTCGATGCGGTGGCGCCCTATTATGAAAGCGCAATCCGCGAGAAGAGAGCGCACGGACCTCGGCGCAGGGGGGTGGGAATCGGCTGCATGCTCTACGGCATCGGTAACACGGGAACCCAGAATCCCTCCACCGCCCAGGTCGAGCTCGGACCGGATGGTCGGATCACCCTTTTTACCGGAGCCGCGGAAATCGGCCAGGGATCCTCCACGGTCCTTGCACAGATCGTCGCGGAGGAGCTGGCTCTTCAGCCGGGGGAGATCAATCTCGTGCAGGCGGATACCCTGCGCACGACCTCTGCGGGGGCCACCTCGGCAAGTCGCCAGACGTACATCTCGGGAAATGCCGCTTTGGAGGCCGTTCGCAAGCTCAAGGAATTCATGCTGAATGAGGCGTCCACCATTCTCAGGGCTGACAAGGCGGACCTTGAAGTTCGCGACTCAGCAATCCGATCCCGATCCGTTCCGGCAAAACAGGCGAGCTTTCGCGACGTGGCCCGGCACGCGCGGAGAGGCGGATTACCCCTCAAGTGGCACGGGTATTACGATCCGAATACCACTCCGCTCCACCCTGAAACAGGGCAGGGAATCCCGTACGCAACGTATGCCTTTGCCTCTCAAGTGGCTGAAGTGGACGTGGACTTCCTGACCGGAGAGGTACGCGTCCTGAGAGTGGTGGCTGCCCATGACGTTGGAAAGGCCATCAACCCTGAGAACGTCCGCGGCCAGATCTATAGCGGGGTGGCTATGGGCGTGGGTTTTGCTCTTATGGAGGAATTCCGTCCGGGAAAGACCGAAAGCATGAAGGATTATCATATCCCGACCGCGGCAGATGTTCCGGAAATCATTCCCATCATCGTCGAAGACCCGGAACCCACCGGCCCATTCGGCGCCAAAGGAGTCGGAGAGCCTGCCCTCATCCCGACCGCTCCGGCTATCGCCAATGCGTTGGCTGACGCGCTCGGGGAGAGACTTTACGATCTTCCCTTCAGTCTGGAACGGGTGCTCAAAGCCGCTTCCCGGACGTCGGGGAAAACAAGGGCCGCGAAATCGTTCCCGCGAGAATCGGACAAGAAGGAGTCAACATGCCGAGAATCTTGATCAAGAATATCGGAACCCTGATCAGTGGGGACATCGCGAATCCGGTCCTGGACGCGAATGCTCTTTTCGTGAGGGATGGGCTGATAGAAAAGGTCGGCCGTGAGTCGGACCTCTCGTCATTGCCCGCGGACACCGTCGTGGATGCCGCGGGAAGTACGATAACGCCCGGATTGATAGATTCCCATTGCCACGTGGTCTTCGGCGACTACACTCCTCGGCAGAAACAGACAGACTTCCTCGAGAGCGAAGTTCACGGCGGCGTGACCACGATCATTTCCGCGGGCGAAGTCCATCTCCCCGGCCGGCCGAAAGATCGGGCGGGAACAAAAGCCCTCGCCATCCTCGCGGCCAAGGCATTTTCAAATTTCCGCCCCGGCGGGGCAAAGGTGATCGGCGGCGCGGTGATTCTCGAAAAGGGGCTCCTGGAAGAGGACTTCGAGGAAATGGCTCGGGAAGGCGTACGGTTGGTGGGGGAGATCGGCCTCGGTTCGGTGAAGTTCCCCGAAGATGCGGCTCCCATGGTCCGCTGGGCCCGAAAGAACGGAATGACCGTGCTCATGCACACCGGCGGGACTTCCATCCCGGGCAGCAGCACGGTGACCGCGGATCAGGTGATGGCCACAGATCCACACATTGCCTGTCACATCAATGGCGGCCCCACCGCGATGTCGGTGGAAGAGATACGAAAGCTGGTCCACAAGACGGCGTACACGTTGGAGCTCGTTCATTGCGGGAACCCGAAAGCGTTGGTGGACGCGCTCAACGAGGGACTGACCGGCAATGTCTTGGATCGTTTCATCATCGGCAACGACGCGCCCTCGGGTACGGGCGTCGTGCCGCTGGGGATTCTCCGTGTCATCTGCATGGCCGCGTCTCTCACCAGTGTCACGCCTGAACAGGCGCTCTGCATGGCAACGGGGAATACAGCCCGTGTCTTCGGGCTCAACACCGGTTTCGTGCGAGAAGGGCTTGCCGCGGATCTTGTGTGCATGGACGCGCCCATGGGTTCCGTGGGAACCGATGCCCTGTCCGCGATAGCTGCCGGCGACGTGCCTGGCGTGTCCATGGTGATGATTGATGGGAAAATCCACGTCAAGGTCAGCCGAAATACGCCACCGGCCACCCGCAAGGCAAAGGTGGAGTAGGGCCCCTCTCGACGGTCACCTTCATGAAGCGAAATGATCGGCAATGCAGCTTATCAGCGACAAATGTAAGGGTTGTGCGGCCTGCGTGCTGAGCTGCCCGCTCGGCGCGATCCGTGTGCTGAAGAAGAAGGCCGTGATCAGCGAGAGCTGTTCCGAATGCGGCGCGTGTGTGAGGATCTGCCCCGAGGGGGCTCTCTTCTCGGAAGACGTTCCTGTTGCCGGAGCCGTTCGCTGCGAAGCGTGCCCCATCGAGTGCAGAATCAGAGAGGGATTCACGGGCGCGTGCCGCCGCTTCGTCAACCGCCGCGGCAAGTTGGAACGGACCGTACCGCTGAAGACCTATGAAGCGGTACGCCACCTCGTCGGTCCCGACTGGAATCCGGCAATTCGTGAACCTCTGACCACCGGTATTGGCGCGGGAACGACCTACCCCGACTGCAAGCCCGCTCCGCACATCGTGCAGTCCAGAGTGGACGGGATCGACGTGGTGACCGTGGTGACCGAGGCGCCGCTGAGTTATTCAGGGATCAAGATCAAAGTCGATACGGACTCGTTCATCGGACAGGAAGGCGCTCCGGTCTTGTTTCGCCGAAAAAGGGTGGGACACCTCACCACTGAGGAGTATGGCTCGAAGATCCTTTCCATCGGCGGTGTGAACTTGCTGACCGGTCCGGACGGCATGACCGCGGCCCGCCTGGTCTCGGATCTCGCCAACCGCGAGCGCGTGCGACTCCGGATTGAAGGCGGAAGCCTATTGGACGTCCAAGTGGGCCGACAGCCGGCGATCGACGGCACGGTCGAGGACGTGATGCGCGTTGGGTGCGGGAGCGCCACATTAGGACTCTTCGCGAACCTCTTCAAGGATGCGGCGGATGAGGTCATCATCCTGGATTCGCACCTGACCGGCCTCATGAGCGAGCACGCGGCGGGGATCTATGTAGGCGTTGCGCCCAGCGGTGTGAAGCTCGTTTTCAAACGGAGCACGCCGGGGCGATATTTCGGCGACCATGGAAAAGGATGGGGCGGGACGTCGATTGACGACCCCCGGACGGTTATCCACTCCATCGACATGCACGTGGCACGGCCGGGAATGAGAATCCTCATCACCGAGACGACCGGCCGTAAGGCGGTCATGCTGGAAGTTGCAGAGGACGGTAGGGCCGATGAAGTGCAGATGCCTTTGGGCGCTCGGCGGGCCATGGCGGAACTGGCTGATTCATGCCAGGAATCTCGCGTCTCTGCGGTCTATTGTGGTGGGTCGGGCGGCAGCGCGCGTGCCGGTGTGACGCGCTATCCGATTAAGCTGACGCGAGCGGTGCACGCCATGAAAGCGCGGCTCACCGTGGGAGGCGCACCGACCTTTGTGCTGCCGGGAGGCGGAATCAATTTCATGGTGGATGTGGAAAAGGTCATGCCGGGCGCGTTCACGTGGGTGCCCACTCCTGCGACGGTCTGCCCGATCGAGTACACTATGACGACCGAAGATTTCCGTGAGATCGGCGGCCACGAAGAAGCAATCAAACCCTTTCGGCCACAGGAATGAAGCGACCGGCCCTTTGGGAGACGGACATCATCGAGCTCGGCGACGGGACCGTGCTGGTGGAATGTGGCCCCATGCGCATGTTCCTTGCCGCGTGGCAGGGATCGGTGAGTCGGCCCGACCGATGCAGCGACGCCGCTCGGCAGGCCGTGGCCTTCCTTGAACAGATTGCAGCCGGCAGATCGCTCATGCACGCGCCGGCCCGGGACATCCCCCGGCCAGTGGGCCATCCCCTCCTGCGCGTTATGTGGGAGGCTGCGATCCTCGTGGGAGATCCCGACCTCACCCCGATGGCAGCAGTGGCCGGGACCATTGCGGATGCGACCGCCGATTACCTGGTCGGCTTGGGCATGACGAGGGTCGTGGTCAACAACGGCGGTGATGTTGCCCTGCGGCTCGTTTCTGGCGAACGGCTCTCGGTCGGGATACGGCCCGATGTGACCGATCGGCGGATCTCTCACCGGGTCGTCCTGACACCGGAGCTGCATGTGGGCGGGGTTTGCACCAGTGGGCTGGGAGGCCGGAGTCTCACGAGAGGGGTCGCTTCCGCGGCTACGGTGTTTGCCTGTCGGGCCGCTGTCTCCGATGCCGCGGCAACCGCGGTTGCCAATGCCACCCTTATTGCGATTCCGGCCGTCGAACGCCGAAGAGCCGAAGAGATCGATCCCGACACCGACATCAAGGGACTGGATGTGACCGTCACGGTAGGCAATTTGAGCGAAACAGAAATTGCAGCAGCCATCGATCAGGGAATCCGTCGAGCCGACCGGCTCATCGACGAGGGCGTGATTGCAGGCGCGTGCGTCGCGGTCAAGGGGCGCATGGAGTGCACGGAAGCGTTTGCACAGCTCGTGGAGAAAATTCGAGGACAGGGAGATATGACATGATAATACGGAAGATCGTCAGAATCGTTGAAGAAACTCGTAGAGAAATGGGAAGAGACGTCGAACCTCCGACTCGCAGGGCTGCGGCCCTCGCGGTTATCAAGAATCCCTTCGCGGGAAGCTACGAAGAGAACCTTGACGAACTGATAGCGATCGGAGAAGAGCTGGGAGGGCTCCTCGGAAAGGCCGCGGTGGAGGCGCTCGGAATTGCTCCCGAGCAGGTGGAAAGCTATGGAAAAGGGGCCATCGTCGGCCCCATGGGCGAGTTGGAGCATGCCGCGGCCATTTTGCATCCCAAACTGGGAACACCATTTCGCGCCGCTGTGGGCGGCGGCAAAGCCCTCATCCCCTCGGCCAAGAAAATGGGTGGCCCCGGAACCGAGATCGACGTACCGATCCATTACAAGGATGCTGCTTTTGTTCGCAGCCATTTCGACGCAATGCCGGTCCGGGTGCAAGATGCGCCTCGGGGAGACGAAATCGTGGTGGCCTTGGTTGTCACCGATTCGGGGAGACCGGTACCCCGCGTGGGAGGTCTCAAGAAGGACGAAGCCAAAAAAGAGGACGGATTAAGATAGGGGTCGCGTGGCCCGCGGTGCGGGGATTCTCTTTTCAAATTGGAAAAAGAGGACTATGATACTCCGCGGGATGAAATGCGTCCCGAGCACGGAGCCACTCTGATGGAGGAGGCTGTTGGTGCGCCCTCTCGGCGTCACGGTTTTCATTGGATTCATCGCGTTTTTCGGTTCGATGACCGGCGCAGCGGCAGAATCCCAGGAGTTGCAGGCGAATAACCTCGTCAAGATGGGCACTGATCTCGCCGAGCGCTCGCGATACCTGGAAGCTGTCGAAATATTTGAGGAAGCCAGAAACGTGCTCGAGTCAGCGGGCTTGACGAGCTCGATGTTGTATGCCGATGCGCAGTTCTTTCTTGCCCAAACCATGATCAAGGCGCGCCTGCATCAGGGGTTTCCTGCGTTCTACGTCAAAGCAGCGCTCGAGAGTGTTCAATCCGCGAACAAGCTGAGGGAAGGACTTCCCAAGATGCTTCCTCAGAAGCTGGCGGAAGGGTATTTCCTCGAAGGATACATTCACAAGAAGTTTTTCATGCGCCGGAAAGAGGCCGCGGCGTTGCTTGAAAAAGCGGTGAACATCGATCCGGGGTCCACGGCTGCCAAGAGGGAGTTGAGCGAGCTCATTTCCGAGGATGATCAGCAAAAGCAGTAGAAAGCGGAACGGATAAGCTCATGCCTGGGGTCGGCCTTTGATGAGACGGAACGCGGCGTGGGGCGACCTCCGCAGGAACGCGGCCACGAGGTCACGTACGCCCGTTTCCACGGACCGGGACAAGGCAGGAGTTAAGGTGAAAAAAACCAGGGAAACCGGAGAGGGACCTGAGCACTTCGATGCGCTGCTCGAGAAGCTCCGGTCCATTGTCGACAAAATGGAGCACGGAGGACTGAGCCTCAGCGAAAGCCTCAAACTCTTTGAAGATGGAATTTCCCTTTCCCGGCGCTCGTTCGAAATCCTGAATTACTCGGAAGGCCGTGTGGAAGAGCTGCTCCAGACCATGGAAAAGATTCCGTTCACCAAGGGAGACGAGTAGGTTCAGACGTCG
>Ga0172371_10006169_pt1 | contig 17523 bp, 15 predicted proteins | sample Lak12m_FD_114543 | JGI IMG/M metagenome (GOLD analysis project Ga0172371, IMG submission 114543) | Freshwater microbial communities from Kabuno Bay, South-Kivu, Congo - kab_022012_12m | ecosystem: Environmental > Aquatic > Freshwater > Lake | place: Democratic Republic of the Congo: South-Kivu...
ATAGAGACGTGGGACGGGAATGCCGATACCCTGCAACGGTGCGGGTTTCGGCTTTGGAACGAGGGGGTCGGCTATGCGCTTAACCGCATCGTTGCTGGACGAACGGATTGCCGATCAGGCTCACCTTGCGTCACAGTATGGCGTCATAATCCCGTCGCAGCCGGTCCCTGAACAGATCCCCTGAGACCGATCGAGCGCTGTCCGGGCCAGAGCGGGGATCTGCCAGCACTGACTACCTTACGTCAGGGTGTGGCCGTTGCTCATCGGACAGGGCCCATCCCGGTTCGACATGTTCAGCCCTTCAGCGGTACATATATCTTTGTAACTTGGAACGGGGTGTTCTACCTGAATCTTGAGCTCCCGTCCGACCTCCGCAAGCTGGCAGACCCGGAGCTGTTCCTGGCCGCACATGCAGACCGCTTGGTGGTGATGGACGAGGTGCAGCGGAAGCCGGAGTTGTTTCCGATTCTTCGAGGTCTGACTGACAAGGACCGACGGGCGGGAAGATTCCTCATCCTGGGATCCGTGTCGCGAAACCTCATCAGGCAAGGGGGAGAAAGCCTCGCAGGCCGCATCCACTACGTCGAGCTGGGCCCATTCACGTGGGTGGAGCTCATGCGCCGCGCCTACGCACCAGGATGGACCTTGCAGAAGCTATGGTGGCGCGGGGGATTCCCGCCTGCCTTTCTTGCCGAGGATGACGCATCGAGTCAGGAGTGGATGAGGGACCTCATGGCCGACTACGTGGCCCGAGATCTAAGGCTGTGCGGCTACCAGATCGCCGAATCGGCTCTGGCCCGCTTCTGGAAGATGCTGGCGCACTACCACGGCCAGGTATCGAATGCTTCGAAGTTGGGCCAGGCACTGGACGTGTCCAACAACACCGTCCGGAAGTACACCGGCATTCTCGAACAGACGTTCATGGTGCGGGTCCTCCGACCATTCGAGGCAAACCTCAAGAAGCGCTTGGTGAAATCCCCCAAAGTCTACTTCCGGGACAGCGGGATGCTTCACGCAGTGCTCGAGATCGACAGTCAGACCGACCTATACGGCCACCCGAGTTTCGGTGCCTCCTTCGAGGGAATGTGCGTCGAGCAGATTGTGACGCTGATGCCCCGGTGGCGGTCCCATAGATGCGGCTTGACGGATTCAACTTGCTGAAAACAGGGCCAGAGCCGGCACTGGCGACTCAGCCACCCCGGTGACGTTCATCCGGCCTTGGCTGCTGTGGCACGACAAGGAGCAGATCGCCGCACTGCTGGCCAGCATCCTTGGCCGCCGCAAGGTGGTGGTATCCCAGAGCCCCTGAGCGGCGAACCGGGTCACGGACCCCGGGGCGAACCCCGAGTCGTTGTCGCGGGCGAACGGCGGGCCACGGGGCGCGTCCAGACCGTGTTGGGGAGACGACGCCGCAGCGTCTTGTCGGCAGTCAGCAACGGCACTCCCTCGACCAGCGCCTGTGCCGCGATCAGTCGGTCGAACGGGTCGCGGGTCCACGACAGTGCCGCGGCGCGTGCCACAACGTCGGCAAACGGTACGGAGGAAACCTCAAGCCCCAGCTTGCTCCCCAGCTCCCTAACTACGGGTGCGGCCGGCTCGGAGACCCTGCCCGTCTCGAACAGGTACTGCAGCTCCAGTACAACCATCGGCGAGATCGCCAACTCCTCGGCTTCGAGAACGGCCCGGGCAGCAGCCGGGATTTGCTCGCTGCGGCCGGCGTAAAGCCATACGACCACGTGAGTGTCGAGGTGGATCATGGCTTCCACTCCCGGGACCAATCCATGTGGATCAGTTCTTCCGGTCTGGCCCGGATGTATCCGTCTCTCCGTACCAGCCGGGACAGCCGCGTGCCTACGGCCGCTGGCGAAATCCGCAGCCGTTTCCCTTTTCTCTCGATCTCGATCGGCACACCAGTCTGCAAGACTTCATCCAGCAGGCGGTAGATATCAGAGCGCAGGTGCGATGCCGACACGCGCATGGCGTCCCCCCCGTACGTACCTATCATGATATTAACGTACGTACCATTATGCGTCAAGGCCGGGCCGTTCCAACCGTTGATCAGTTTCGCGGGGGTCCGCTGCGAACGTCCGGAGCACCCGCTTCAACCGCCTGGCCCGCTTCTGGAAGATGCCGGCGCATTACCACGGCCGGGTGTCGAATGCCTCTTCAAATCGATGACCCCGGCTGCCGGATGCGGGATGGCGTCCGCGTATGCGGCCTGTCGGAATGCCTCGGCGACCTCCTGGATATCGGGGGCGGTCCCCGGTGACCCGCCCGGAGATTCCAACCGGTTCTTTGCCGCCTTGGCGGTAGTAGTGGACATTCCTGCTTGACAACAGCCGAGACAATGCGTAATTTTGCCGTAAGGGCGGTAAGATGTGCCCATGGGGAGCGAGACGATGGACCCAAAGAAGATCGGTCGAATGGTTCGCTTCCACCGAAAGGCAGCGGGCGTCGGCCGAATAGAGCTGGCTGAGCTTTCCGGGGTCGGGAAGACGGTCATCTACGACATTGAGCACGGCAAGGGGACCGTTCGACTCGATCGGCTGGCCGCGGTGCTTGACGCTCTGAATGTGACCGCGCAATGGCGCAGCCCGCTGATGGTGGAGTTCGAGGAACACGAGAAGGCATGGCCAGGTGCGGAGGAAGACGGTGCGTAGCGCACGGATCCTGGTCCATGGCATCACGGCTGGCCGTCTCGTGGAGCAGGACCGCGGCCGCAGCTACGAGTTCGAGTACTTCGTCGAATACGCCGGTCCTCCCGTGTCCCTCACCATGCCGGTGAGTGTGCGCAAGTTCTCGTTTTCCGGATTCCCGCCGTTTTTCGAGGGGCTCCTGCCCGAGGGAGCACAGCTTGATGCACTGCTGGCACGCGGCAAGCTGGATCGAGACGACTGTTTCGGGCAGCTAGTTGCCGTGGGCCGCGACATGGTGGGAGCGGTAACGGCCGAGGAGGTCCCGCAATTCGTGGCCGCAGGCGGCAACTTGGCGGGTGCGGTAAGGGCCGAGGAGGTCCCGTGAGCTGCTGCCCGATCACGTACGAAAGCTGCCGCGGCCGGTATTCCAAGAAGGGGCTGCGACTTCTCTCTCCCGCTCTCTCCAGGCTTGACGACTTTCCCTACTCGGCCTCAGAGCAGATCCGCGAAGCTGCGGTCAGGGCAGGGAGGATGTCCATTCAGGGCGTCCAGCCGAAGCTGAGTGCGGTGCTTCTCCCATCCCGGCGGTGCTTCAGCATCGTTGACACGGGCGGCAAGTACATCCTGAAACCCCAGCATCCCTCGTACGCACAGCTTCCGGAAAACGAGGATCTGACCATGAGGTTGGCGTCACTGGCAGGAATCGACGTGCCCGTCCATGGTCTGCTCAGATGCGTCGACGGCACGCTCACCTACTTCGTGCGCAGGTTCGATCGCATCGGGCGCTCTGGCAAGGCCCCGGTGGAGGACTTCGCGCAGCTCTCAGGGCGGTCACGGGACACGAAGTACGATTCGTCCATGGAGCAGGTCGCCAAGGTGGTCGACCAGTTTTGCACCTTCCCGCTCATGGAGAGATCGAAGCTGTTTGCCCGCACTCTCTTCTGCTTCCTTACCGGGAACGAGGACATGCATCTGAAGAACTTCTCGCTGATCACGGCGGGCGGCAAGATGGTGCTCTCGCCTGCGTACGACATGGTGAACACCACCCTCGTGCTCGGGACCTCTCGCGATGAGGTGGCGTTGCCTCTGCGGGGCAAGCTCAGGAAGCTTTCGAAGTCGGACTGGATCGAGTACTGGGGGGCGGAGCGGCTCCGGCTTCCCCGGCCGGTGATGGAAAAGACGCTGAGAGTCCTTTCGGCAGCTCTGCCTGCGATGAACGCAATGGTCGAGCGCTCGTTCCTGGAGCCGGCCGCTCGGGATGCCTACCTCACGATCCTTGAGCAGCGTGCGGGTAGGCTGGATTTGCGATCTCCGAGGCAAGAGTGTACTCGATACCGGCCGCGTCGGAGGTAGTCATCAGACGTACTACTTCGCGTCCAGGCGTAGCCGGTGCTCCAACGTCCAGCGCCACACGGGCATGATGCGGATGTGCCCTTTCTGACCGTACCACGCCGCATCTCGCTCTGCTTCGAACGACGCGGTCAGAACAAGCAGGTCACTGCAGCCGAGGGCCGCACCGGCCCGAAGTAGTGCGCGGGACTCGCGAGCCCAGACAGCGGGGCTCGCTATGTCGGCGGAAACCTGGATGAGCTGGCTTACCGTGCGACCCCTTTTGACCACGAAGTCGACTTCTTCTTGCCCGGCCCCTTGCCAGTAGTACACCTGGAGCTTCCCCTCCAGCTTGCGCCTGAAAAGCTCCACCGCGACCACGTTCTCCAACATCCGGCCCGTGTTCGCAGATGTCTGGAAGCCTGTTGATTCGACGATGCCGTTGTCGATGCAAAACACCTTCCTCGGGGCCGTCGCCTGCTCTCTCATCTTGAATGAGAAACGCGAAAGCGAGAAGAACAAGAACGCCTCCTCCATGTGGCCGAAGTACTTCTGAACCGTGTGAACGCTGCGCCCGCCGACGACCGCCGCGAGGGTGTTCCACGAGAACCGCTGGGCTATGTTGGCCATGACGAAGCTCGATAGGTCCTCCAGTCCACGAGCGGAACGAACTCCATGCCGGACAACAACGTCCTTGTAGAGGGTGGATCGCACCAAGGTCCTCAGGTATTCGACGTGGGGCATACGCTTCACGACGGGCTCAGGGAATCCGCCCTGTTCGAGGTACGTGCGGAAGGCTTCCGCCTTCTCCTCTTCGGTCTGAACGGGCCCCACCGCGGCGAGGTACTCCGCAAACGAGAAGGGGAAGATGACGACCGGGAAATGGCGCCCCGTCAGGTGCGTCGCGAACTCGGAGCTCAGGAGTTGGGCGTTGCTTCCGGTGACCGTGATGCGGCGTCCTTGTCTCTGGAGGCGATTCACCACGAGCTCCCAGCGCGGGACGTTCTGGACTTCGTCGAGGAGGAGGTGCCTGGGCTTGTCGTAGACCGCGTCCATCGCTGCCAGCAACGCATCGAAGTCGTCCAGCCGGACCAGCCGCTCGTCGTCGAAGTTGACGTACCCGTACGAGCCCAGCGACGCGACGCGGTGCAGTGCGAACGTCGACTTGCCGGCCCGTCTCGGCCCCAGCACCACGCAGACCAGATCCTCCAAACCCTTCGGAACGCCGGCTTCCCTGGGAACGTAGGGCTCACTTAGCCGCGTCTCGAATTCCCGTCTCTGGGCGACCACAATGTCGCGAAGCATCTTCCATCCTTTGTTCCGTCACGAAACCGTAATGCACAAAACTTCCAACTTTTGTGCATTATACATTCGCGCGCGCATAAATCAAGGGCCAGCGCTCAACAGCTTGCTGCAGGTCGCCCAAGGCGAAGGAGTGCATGGCTGCGTGCGCAGCCGCGCAGGTGACGATGATGCAGGTCTTCCCAGGAAGGCTACTCCATCGGCATGAAGTCCGCACACGGCTCGCCCATGAGCACCGCCGCAGCACGCCGGACTGCGTCAAGCTCCTGGTAGCCGATAAGGCGCGATACCTCACGGCCGGTGCCGTCGAAAAAGAGAAGGGTAGGAGTTCCGATTACAGCGAGCTGGGAGGCGAGGCGCCGGTTCTCAGGTGTGGACACGTCCACCTGGATGACCTTCAGCCCCAGGCCCGTGCACGTCTCCTCCAGCCCGAGGATGACCGGGTACATCCGCAGGCACGCAGGGCAGTCGGGCTTGTAGAACTCGATCACCGCGGGGCCTTTCGTGAGCTGCGAGACGTTCGGCGGTGACGGATCCGGCGTGGCCGGCGTCTCCCCTTCCACGCCGCAGATCGCAGTCTCGGGGGTACATTCGGCCGTGCCGGCCAGGGGCCCCCCCACTCTGCCCTCCCCCACCGAGGGGGAGGGGATTGTTCTCGGGATGCCCTCCCCCACCAAAGGGGAGGGGGTATCCTTTTTCCCCAGTCCTTCCCGGACCATCTGCATCGAGATCTCTTCGGAGCTTTCGCCCCCGGGCTGGAACGTCAGCAGGCCCACCGAATCCGTGACCATCAGCACAGAGAGCGCGGCAAGGACCACGCCCGTCCCTTTCTCGATCTTCGGAATGAACCGGTTGAGCTTCCGAAGGCGCGCGGTGCCGCTGTGGCCGAAGACCGCCACGAGCAGGAGCGGCGCAGCGATCCCGAGGCCGTACAGGAGCAGGAACCAGACCCCGTCCAGCACCTTCGTGCTCGATACCGCGGTCAGCATGAGGATCGAACCAAGGATCGGCGAGATGCACGGAGTCCAGCCGAACGCGAAGGTGAACCCAATGAGCAGCGCTGCAAGCGGCGAAATGCCGTGGTCCGCTCCGAAATCGAGGCGTAGCCGCTTCTCGCCGTCCATGACGCCGGGCCGAATGAGACCGAGGAACTTGAGAGCGAAGAAGAACACCAGCATCCCACCGATCTGCTGGAACAGCAGCCTGTGCACGATCAGGAACCGGCCCGCTGCGGAAGCGGTCAGACCGAGGCCCACGAATACCAACATGAACCCGAGTGTGAACATCGTGCCGTTCAGCAGCAGCTTGAATCGTTTCCCGGGCCCACTCGCCTCCTCCACGGAGCTGCCCAGCAGCACCGACAGGTAGATGGGAATGAGCGGCAGCACGCAGGGGCTGGCAAACGTAAGCAGCCCCCCGAGAAACGCGGTACCTTGGGTAAGCTCCATCCAAACCTCCAAACCGCCAAACCTGATAGAAGATAGGACCGGCTGCCTGGACAAGCAAATGCGTGCATGCATGCGCGCCACTGTGTGCTTGTCTGGCGTGTCAAGCAGGAATATCATGCTGATGCTCGCAGCATCGGTCGACGGCCCGCTGCTGCACTGGAGGAACCAATGCCGAGGCGGAATCAGGACGTCAGGCGCTTTGTTTACTACCAAGAAGGGGATTGGTGGGTAGGGTGGCTGGAGGAATTCCCTGACTACAGGTCGCAAGGCCGTTCGCTGGAAGCGCTCAAGGACAACCTTCGCGAGATCTTCTCGGAGTTGAATAGCGGGCGGATTCCGCTGGTCCGTCGGGTCGGGGAGATCGCTGTAGCGTGAAACGCGGAGAACTCCATAGGATGCTTGGGAAGTAGGGCAGGTTCGAAGAAATGGGCAGACGCAGCGGAGGAGATAGACCCAGTGGAAGGCGCGTACGCGGGGCAGGTCCGTCCGGAAGGCCTTGGACCAGTCGAACCGACGACCGCGGGCAGGAGAAGAAGCGCGACTCCGGCCGGGGGCAGGGGAAAGAGCGCGACTCCGACCGCGGGCAGGGGAAAGAGCGCGACTCCGGCCGGGGGCGCCCCGAGGCGGGGGGCCGACCGCGGTGGCAAAGCGAGCCTCCCGCGTGGAAGGAGCGGAGAAGACACATCGGGGAAGCGACTGCTGGAGCGGGACGGGCGGCCGGACCCCTCGGTGAGGCGGAGAGGGTCGCGAATGGGGAGGGTCGGAGAGACGTGGTGGAAAGCGTGGATGCTTCGGAGCTGGGGCGCCGCTTGAGGGCGCTGGGCTTCGTGCTGGACGAAGTCCAGCTAGGCAAGCTCGCCCGTTTCCATGCCTTGCTGGTCGAGCGCAACCGAGTGCTGAACCTCACCCGCATCTGGAACCTCGACGACATCGTCGTCAAGCACTACGTGGACTGCCTCATCGTGCTGCGCTATGTCCCCGAGCTTCCTTCGCCGCTGCTGGATGTTGGGACCGGCGCCGGATTCCCCGGCATCCCCCTGAAGATCGCGTCGCCTCAAACCCACGTCATCCTGGGCGAGGGGGTGCGCAAGCGGGTCGAGTTCCTGCGGGAAGCAAGGGAGGTGATCAAGGTCGAGAAGCTGGACATAGTTGGCCGCAACATCGACCATGAGTTCCAATATCCGGTGCAGGGGGTGATCACGAGGGCCGTCGAAGACATCGCGGATTCCCTGAAACGCATCCGGTACTGCCTGGTGCCGGGGGGCATCGCGATCTTCATGAAAGGGCCGAACGTCGATGACGAGAAGACCATGGCGCTGAAGAAGCAGGGGAAGCAGTTCGAGGAGATCGCTGATCACGCGTACGTGCTCCCAGGTTCCGACAACAGGCGGCGCCTGGTCATCTACAGGAAGAAACCGCAGGAAGCCCCGCCCGCGGAGACGACAAGTTGAATGGGCCCATGCGCGTGACCACCATCTCCGCCGCTACCAACGCCCGCTTCAAGGCTTGGCGCAAGCTCGCAGAAGGCGCCGTGCGGCCCGACAAGACCACCCTGGTCTTCGGGAAGAGGCTGGCAGTCGAGACCGCTGCCATGGAAGGACCACTTTCCCCGCCCCCGGTGGCGTGGATCGTGGTGCGAGGGTGGGGAGAAGGGTTCCCCCCTCCCTCCCGGTTCCCCCGCCCCTCGACTCCGCTCGGGGCAGGCCAGGGGGGAACCAAGTGCCAGACGCCTGGTCCCCCTCCCGACCAGTGCCCCGTGTTCGAGCTTGCGCCCGAGCTGTTCAGGGAGCTGGACGTGTTCGGCACGCACCACCCGATCCTGGAAGTGTCGATCGAGGGCAGGGTTGAGCCGCTTGCGGACCCAGGTGTGCTGCCCAACGGGCTGAACGTGGCGGTGCCCGTGCAGGATCCCGTGAACCTCGGTGCGATCGTTCGAAGCGCAGTCGGGCTGGGTGCTTCCAGCGTGCTGCTTCTGCCCGGCGCATGCTCGCCGTTCCATCCAAAAGCGGTGCGGACAAGCGCAGGTGCCGTGTTCCGAGCCAGGCTGCTGGCGGCACACGCTGCGATCGGCCCCGTAGTAGGGCTGGACGCGTCCGGAGAGCCCATCGAAGGCTTCTCGTTCCCCGACCGGTTCGTGCTGCTGGTCGGCCAGGAAGGGGTTGGGGTGAGTGGGGCAGCGCTGAAGCCAGACTACCTGCTGCGGCTGCCCATGCAGGGGATCGAGTCGTACAACGCTGGGGTTGCCGCTGCACTGGCAATGTTCGAGTGGCGGAGGAGGAGATGAGCCTTCCCCTCTCGACACATCCTGCCCTGGCCGTGGCCGTGGCGCCTCTTGCCCTGACCTTCGCCGCGGCGTTCACTCTGACCGTCGGGACAGCAAAGGCAGGGCTGCCCGAGCCGCCCGACAGGGTGGAAGCCTTGTACGGCGCCTACCTGGCCAAGCCGGAGGGCCAGACGGTCGTGGCGTACCTGGCCGAGAGGTGCACGACCATCGGCCAGGGCGTTTGCATGAATCGGCTGCTGATGCTCCGGAAGAGCAGGACGCTTCATCCGCTGGTCAGGCAGTCGGTCACGTACGAGCTGGCCCAGGTTCGGCGCCAGGCCGGCGACCTTGAAGATGCAAGGCGCCTCGTCTCGGATCTCGGGTTCCTGACAACCTGGATAGCGGTCGGGACCCCTGCCGGAGACGTCGAGGTCAGGGCCGACCCCGTGAGCGGGCTGGTATCCGCTGCCGACTGCTTCGAAGCTCTGCCCGGCGCGGCCCAGTCGTTCCGCTCCACGCTGGACAGCGCAAAGAACTCGAGCGTGAGCCTCAGGCTGTCGGCGCCTCACCTGGAACAGGTGTGCGTCAACGACGAATGCTCGGATGTCGAGCGGCACACCAGGCCGATGTTCGACGCAGTGGTGGTCCCGGTGGAGCTGAAGCCGGGCGCGAATTCGATCGTCCTCGTGTTCTCTCCGGAAGCTACCGCGGTCCGGTTCGCGGCCAGGCTTACGGACCGAGATCCCGAACGGACCTCGACGGCCGGCCACGGGGAGGCTCCGGGCGGTTTGAAGAAACCCCTCGACGTTCTGCTCGCCTGCCATGCTGCCCGCCTTTCCGGGAGGATGGAGGAGGTGGACTTCGAGGATTCGCTTTCGGGCGTGGACCAGGAGATCGGAAAGAGCCTTGAGTTACTCCTGGAAGCCCACCGCTGCCTGCGAGGGCACAAGGGTGCGCGCAAGTACCTGGATGCAGCGCTTACCCTGGAGCCCATGGACCCCGCGGTCCTCGTCGCCTCAGCCCAATACAGGATGGACGTGGACCAGCCGTTCCAGGCGCAACGGGAGCTGCTACGGCTGTGCTCTCGAACGGCTCCCCCGGCCGCACCCGTGGATTCAGCCGAGAGCTCCGCACCGAAGGACTCGACAGTCGGCCCCCCGGCCGCACCAATGGAATCAGCCGAGAGCTCCGCGCCGAGGGACTCGTCCGTGGATGCCGTGGGGTGCCTGAGCTGGACGAGCACGCCGCGGATGGACCGGCACGACTACTGGACGGGGGCGATGCTCCAGTCGGACCTCCTGCGGCGTGCCTCACTGCCGGTTGCGAACGAGAGGTTCCTTCGTCGCCTGCCTTTCCAATGCCGCGGGCAGGACCGTGGGGCCGTGCGGGCGCTGGCAGAGCTGTACATTGATGCGGACCGATTCGGAGAAGCTTCGGATTGCCTGGCCCAGTACGCGTCTTCCTGGCCCGGGGACCGGGAGCTTTCTGCGACGCTGGTGTATGCGCTTGAGAAGACGGCACGACTGGACGGCGCCGAGAACGCGGCCAGGAAGCTCTCCGCACTCTTCCCGGAGGATCCGTACCTGGTGCTCTCGATCGCACAGATGACGGAGCGAAGAGGCAATACGAAAGAAGCGACCGACCTCCATGCCGAAGTGATCAGCCGGTGGGGCGCCAACCCGTATCTGTTGGGGCAGTGTGCGGAGTACTCCTTCCGGTCGAATGATGAGGCAGGTGCGTTGGACCTTTGGCGAAGGGCCCTCCACCTGCGGCCGCACGACGAGTCTCTAAGGAAGCTCATTGCCACGCGGTCGACGCCTGATGCAGCTCCGGACGAAGTAGTCCCGGACAGGGATGCAATCCGAAAGCTGGCGGATTCCGTCACGGTCCGCAAGTCGATCCCATACGTGGTGGTCGCCGAGCGCACCCGCATCATGCTGCGGCCCAACGGGACCAGCGTGACGACAAGGTTCCAGGCGGTGCGGGCCGACGCTCCGGATGCGTCGCGACCTTACTTCGCAAGCTTCCAGTACGACTCGTCACTGGACGACGTGACCGTGCTTCGCAGCGAGATACTCAGGGCCGACGGCACGGTCTCCCCCGCTGCCGACACCAACGACACAGGTGTGAGCGGCGAGGAGTTCAACCTGTTCTACGACCAGCGCAGGGTATCGATCCGCTACGAACGGCTCAAGCCCGGCGACGTTGTCGTGTCCGCGTGGCAGGTGCGAAGCACGCCGTCGGTTCTGTCCGAGCCCTTTTCCGGCATCGTCTGGCTCCAGGATGACATCCCGAAGCACAACGTAGCGGTCGAAATCGAGGTGCCCGATGGCGTCGAGCTTCATCACGCCATTTCGTGGGGCCAGAAGAGCTTCCCGGTGGAGGAGTCGGACACGCGGCACGACGGCTTCGTGCGGACCCGTTTCGATTTCCCCCAGGCCCCGCCGGTGGTGGACGAAGTCTTCCCGATCGGGCCCTTCGAGTCCGTGGCGAGCCTCCACTATTCCACGATGGAGAGGTGGGAGGACTTCGCAAGGTGGTACGCTCGCTTAGCCTATGCGCTGATGTCGACCGACGCCCGAATGGAGGACATGGTTGAGCTGGCGTTTGCTTCCGGCGGGTCGAGGAAGGGGACCATCGAGACGATCGCCCGGTTCGTGGCGGACGAGGTGCGCTATGTCGGGCTGGAGCTCGGCGTCCATGGGCTCAAGCCGTACGTGCCGTCGGACGTATACAGGCGTGGGTTTGGCGACTGCAAGGACAAGAGCCTGCTCATGGTCACCCTGCTTGCGGAAGCCGGCATAGAGGCGAAGATGGTCACGGTCTCCACCTTCCCGCGGGGGCGCCCGAGTTTGTCGCCGATCTCGCAAGCGCTCTTCGACCATGCGATCGTCTATCTGCCCGAAGAGGACCTCTACTTCGACCCTACTGCGCGATGGGTGGGACTCGGGGCCCTTCCTTGGCAGGACCAGGGTGCCAAGGCGCTGGTAATCGACGAGGAGGCCCCGAGAAGCGTGACTCTCCCCGAGAGCTCCGCCAAGGACAACGAGCTGAGCGTCGCCCTGGACGTGGCTTCCTGCGGCGACTCCGCGAACACGCGGTCGGACGAGGACACCGGAGACTGCATGCTGGTGGCCGGCGTGCTCACCTTCTCCGGGCAGTTCGCCTGGAGCACGCTGCAGGCGCTCGAGAACAAGGGCTCGTGGAAAGACACCGTCGAGGCCTTCGTCGCCTCCGTGCTGCCTCAGGTCAAAGTGGAGGACACACAGGAGGAGCTGGCGGTGGGAAAGGTGCCGGTCCTGACGGTCAAGCTGCATGGGCGCCTCGTCCCAGGTGGAAACCCGCGGCTCAGTCTCCTGGACTCGGCCAGGGACAGCTCCAGGGCCGTCCAGACAGCGAAACGAATCGGCCCCCTTGTTTACGCCTTCCCGTATCGACACACGTACAGGCTGTCGCTGGATTCGAGCCTGTTGAGCCTGGAAGGCGCACGAGAAGCCTCGGGCAAGGAGAATGCGGCCAACTGGCGGGTCAAGCCGGGAATCGATGGGGACCGCCTGCTCCTCACCGTGGAGTTCGAGCAGACAAAGCGAGCAGTGGAACCCGACGAATACCCCTCGTACCGCGACGTGGTGCTCGGCTACATCCAGGCACTGCAGGGATTGGAGGTCGGAATTGTTCACTAGCCACGCGATTCTCTCGATCTTCCCGTTCCGACCTTTCTGTGCGTTTCTCTGCGTTTCTTGGGCGCCACCGGCCATTGCCGCGGCAGCGGACTCGATCCGGTCCGGGGACGTCGCGGATATCGCGCCCGCGGACCAAGCCATTGCAGAGGGCCGATTTCAGGATGCGTGCGACACGTGGGTTTCGCAGATCGCTTCGGGCGGTCCGGTGGCTTCGGTTGCGGTGTTGCGGCTGGATCGACTTGGGGACTACTGCGACTTGTCCGGTGCGCTGGACTCGCTGGAAGCCGCAGCGGGCATCTCGAACAGCGGACCGGCAGCGGACTTTGCAGGACGTCCCGGAAACGGCCACGACGGAGATGCCCCCACGTCGAGCTGTGATCTGGCAGCGGTCGGTGCCGAACGTCGCGGAGGTGTATTCGACGACGCGGCTGACTCCCGCATCGAGAAAGCGCGTTTAGCCCGGCACGCCTGGCGCCTGAACAGGCTCGCCGCGCGAGTACTTCGCAAGCACCGCCAGGACTCCCGTGCGGACAAGCTGGACCCGGTGGTCGTTGAGCTGGGCGTCGAGTCGTGGTTCCCTTCCGATGCGCCGTACTCGATCGCGGTGAGCGCAGTGCCTTCGGCAACGGCGCGACCATGCCTGGATGTATTCGATTCCGCGGGCCCGGACGGGGTGATCGAGTCGTCAGGAACGTTCGTGGTCGAGTCCGCAGGGACGTTCGATCTCAAGGCGGTGTTCCCCTCCGCCGGCGTTCTCTACCTCGATGGTGCGGCGGTTCTGTCCGCAGACAGAACCACGTCCTTCGCCTCGTCAAGATCCCTCTATCTCCGGATGGACCTGGCTTCCGGTCCCCACACCGCGCACGCTGTCGTGGTGTCGGACAACAACCTCCGCCCGTTCTCCCTCGCGCTGCTCCAGAGCTTCAGCTCCCGGCTCAAGGGCAGCTCCCCTCCCCGCGAGCCGGTCTCGGCAACCCTCGACGTGCTCCCGCACTCCGACTCCCTGCTCAAGCGGCGCTCTACCGACGGCGACCTCCCATGTTTGTGGTGGACCCTGGCCGTGGACGGCACACTTGGCCCGGAGTTGGAACGCGCGCTTCGTCTTGCGCTGACGTCCACGGCATGGCGCCTGCTGGCCCTGGCCGCGGTCGAAGAGCTTCCGGGGTCGGACGAAGGTGACCGCAGAGCGATCGAGCTGCTCTCCTCCCACGACGGAGACCTCGACTGCTTCTCAGCGCTGGAGCTGGTGTCGCGTACCCTATCGTCGGGAGAGACGGAGAGGGCTCAGGGGTTGCTCTCTAGGTTGGATGAGATCTGCCTCTCCACCGCGCCCGGTCTCCTGGTGCAAGCCGAGTCTGCCGCGGCGCAGAGCTGGGATGCGCTGGAGGAGCGCTTCGTGGACGAGGCGTATTCGCACTTCCCCGGAAGCTGCAAGGTCTTGAGCCGGTGGCACGCACTGCAGCTCGACCACGGCGTTCTTCCTCCCGAAACAGCGCTCCCGGTCCGCTGCCCCACCGTCGAGCGCGAGAGAGATGCTTTCTATCGGCACGGCGGGGCTTCCGGTGAAGTCCCCTCCCCCTTGGTGGGGGGGGGCCCAGCCGGCGCGGCCCAATCCTTCCGTGCCTACTTTGACGCCAAGCCCGAAGATCGTGCCGGGATCCTGGCCGAGATCCTGGACCGGCCCGCAAGCACGGACCAGGACGAGACGATCCGTGCCCTGGCGTTCCGCGATCCGCAGGTCCCCTGGGCCCTCCTCGACCGCTTCCTCGCAGGCACGGCCGCTCCGGAGGGCCAAGCCCTCTCTTCCGACGGAGGGCCGGAAGTTGATCAAGTCCCCTCCCCCCTCTGCGGGGGAGGGCAGAGAGGGGGGGGCCCAGCCGGCACGGCCTCCGTGCGGGAGCATCGCGGCGCGTATGGCCCGCTGCGAGCCCAAGCCGGCAGGGCGGGGGCCTGGAACGCCGCACTGCCCCATCTCTCCGACCCCGAGACCGTAGCTGTCCGGTACCTCTCTTCCGGGTTCGGTGCTGGCGCTCCCCAGGTCCTTGTCCTGGACGAGGGAGTCCTCATGCCGTCCGGCAACGGTTGGGCAACCTACTTCGAGAGCATGATGCTCCACGTGGTTTCCGCAGACGCAGCGGAGCGCATCGGCGAAATTTCCCTGGACGCGGGCCAGGACCTGCTGGAGCTTTCCGTCCGCAAGGAGGACGGCACGTGGCTGGCCCCGCAGTACGACGCGGACGGCCAGCTCAAGGAGACCGTGTCGCTTCCGGGGCTCTCGCCCGGCGACCTCGTGCTGCGCACAACTGTCCGAGAGCTGCCCCTGGCCGGCGGGACCGGCGGGTGCAACGCCATCACCGGCTTCTTCTTCGGCGGCCGCGAGCACCCGGTGTACGTGTCGCGGTTGGTCGTGCTTTCCGCATCCTCGGAGCGCTTCGTCGTCAGGCACTCCGGCGCCTTGGACCTTGAGGACGTGGGTGGAGACACCTGGCTGTTCGAGAAGCGCCTGATTCTCCCGGTCCCGGCAGAGCCCCACTGCCCCGACCCGGAGGCCGGCCTGACCGCAGTCCACATCATGTCCCGGTGCTTCGATTGGCCCTCGGTCAGGGACCGCGCCGCGGATGGGCTGGAAAGGCTATGCGATGCGCCGATCCCAGCCGACGCTCCGTCCGAGAAGGACGGGGCAGGAGCGTTCTTCCGATACGTGGTCGAGCACGTGAGACCGACGGGCGAAGGGCTGCTCGCAAAGCCCGCAAGCAGGCTGCTGGCCGAAGGCCAGGGACCCCCCGCTACCGCGCTCTACTGCCTGTTGCGTCAAGCCGACATGGAGGCCCAGCTCGTCGCGATCAACAGCACGGGCGCCAAGCCCGTCGATGTCCGCCGCCCTGGTCTCCAGCAGTTCGACGGGGCAGCGGTCCGGGTGAAGGCGTCCGCGTTGGATGAGGAAACCCGAAAGCTGGCCGCGGGAATGACCTTTGGCGACTGGGTGTGGATGGACCCATACGACCGGACCGCTTTGCCGGGTTACCTTCGACCCTCCCTTCGAGACAGGCCCGGGGTCGTGCTGTCGGTCAGGCATCCGTCGCTGTTCATTCGCAGCCCGGAGCACGCAGGCGACGAGGGGTGGAAGTTCGTCGTCAAGGCCGATGCCGGGGGTTCGGAAGGGCTGACCGGTTCGCTGCGGATCGTCGGCACCGGTGTGGCCGCTGCCGAGATGGACGTGATGTTCAGGGAGGAGAGCGAGACGCACACCGCACAGGTCCTCCAAGGCATCCTGGCCCAATTCGTGTCCCGTGCCGCTGCGGGCGCACACGACTTCAACGTCGCGCCGGGCGAGGCCACGCTGGAAATAGCATTCTCGATGCCCCAAGGCGGCGACCACGAGGTCTTTCTGCTCCTGCTGGCGCCCGCTCCGATGAGTGAGCTGGCACGCCTGTCCTCCAGGACCAGCCCCCTCTACTTCCCCGGTATCCTCCCCATGGTGATGACCGTGGACATCGAAGCCAGGGACGGCTTCACGCTGAGCACTGCTACGTCTGCGCAGAAGGTTGAATCGCGGTTGGGACGGGCCGACCTCAAGGTCGAGGGATCCGAAGGCAGGATCGTCATCAGGAAGACCGCTGCTGCCGTGCCTCGAAGCCTCTCTCCAGACGAATACCCGGACTTCGTGAGATTTGCGCGCGAGCTGCAGCAGACATACGCAGCGGCTGTCGAGGTAAGCCGTGAACGAGAGTGATCTCGGTGCACGTCTTCTGGTCCGGGTTGCCGTGTCCGCAGCGGTCCTGCTGGCCATCTTCACGCTGACGTTCTTCCTGATGCGGGCAGCGCCGGGGGGCCCGTTCCAGGCGATGCAGGGAATGCCTCCGGAGGTGCGCGCAAACTTGGAGCACCGGTTCGGTCTCGACCTGCCGGTTGCACAGCAGTACTTCGGTCTTCTCTCCGGATACGTCACGCTGGACTTCGGACCATCGATGACATTCTCGCCCGGAAAGCCCGTTTCTACGATACTGGCGGAGTCGTTCCCGGTATCGCTGGAACTGGGTCTGTGGGCACTGGTGCTGGCCATCATGCTGGGCGTGACGCTGGGTACCGTGGCGGGCCTTTCGCCAGGGTCCGCGGCAGACCGGTCGGTCTCCGCTGTCGCTACAATCATAGTCAGCATTTCGATTATCGTAATCGCCGCTTTGTTCAGGAAGGTCTTCATTGTGGACATGAAGCTCTTCCCGCCAGGAGGATTCACAGAGTCGGCAGCGGGCCGCGTCCTGCCGGTCGCGACGCTTGCCCTGGCTTACGGCGCGATCTTTGCCAGGCTGGTGCGCGGCGGGGTAGCTTCCGCGGTGAGCGGCAAGACGTGGACCGCGGTGGTCGGCCGCGGCGTGCCGCGGCGCTTGGTGGTGCTGCGCTACGTCCTGCCTTCTGCGCTGATTCCCATGCTGGAGTATCTCGGCTCCGTGACCGCTGGGCTGCTGACCGGGTCGTTCGTCGTGGAGACGCTCTTCGAAGTACCCGGTATCGCCGTTTGCTTTGTGCAAGGTGCGGCTGGCCGCGACTACACTCTGGTCTCTGCTGCCATCATGGTCTACGCGGCGCTCCTGATTGGCTTGAACCTGGTGTGCGAGACGCTGCACTCGATGCTCGATCCGCGGGGAAAAGCGTGAGTGGGAAACTAGTCCCCCCTCCCCCCTCGGCAAGCGAGGGGGACTCCCCCCGGAGGGGGGAGACGAGCCGTGTAACCAACAAGGCCGAGGCTTCCCGTGTCCCACCCCCCCCGGGGGGGGAGACGAGCCGTGTAACCAACAAGGCCGAGGCTTCCCGTGTCCCACCCCCCCCGGGGGGGGAGACGAGCCGTGTAACCAACAAGGCCG
>Ga0172371_10006171_pt1 | contig 17522 bp, 17 predicted proteins | sample Lak12m_FD_114543 | JGI IMG/M metagenome (GOLD analysis project Ga0172371, IMG submission 114543) | Freshwater microbial communities from Kabuno Bay, South-Kivu, Congo - kab_022012_12m | ecosystem: Environmental > Aquatic > Freshwater > Lake | place: Democratic Republic of the Congo: South-Kivu...
TACACAGATAGAGATATAACTACAACTAATAAGATAATAACACAACATACAACCATTACTTTATTATTCATAATCTCACCTCAGTTTAAATTCACTTACTTTAACAAATTCTTCTGCTAAAGCCAAATCTATTTCTTTACTTATTTTCATAAATTCCTGAGACCTTGTATCGCGAGGTCTAGGTAGATTAATAATATATTCTTTTTTTATTTCTGCAGGTCTTGCAGATAAAAGATAGATTTTGTCTGCCAAATATACTGCTTCATTTATACTGTGTGTTACAAACACAACTGTTTTCTTTGTCTGTTGCCAGATTTTAACCAACTCTGCTCTCAAAAATCTTCTATGTTGAGAATCTAATGCAGAAAAAGGTTCATCCATTAGAAGTATATCTGGATTTATAATTAATGCACGCGCTAAAGCAGTTCTTTGCTGCATTCCGCCAGAAAGCTTGTGTACACTCCAATCTTTGAACTTCTCCAAACCAACTAATTCAAGATATTTCATTCCTTGTGCTCTTATTTCTTCTTTTGTCAATCCTTTATTCTCCAAACCAAAGACAACATTTTCATAAACATTACGCCAAGGAAACAAAACATAATCTTGGAACATCATAATTCTATCTGTATTAGGTTTAGTTACTTCTTTTCCATCAACAGATATTTTTCCATTATAATTATTTAGAAATCCTGCAATTAGATAAAGAAAAATTGTTTTTCCACACCCGCTTGGTCCGACTACACACACAAATTCTCCAGACTTTGCATTAATATTAATGTTTTTTAAAACGTCAAAATGACCATAATCATCAAAGGATTTACTTATATCAACTAATTCAAGTTTATTTGGATTCTTCATAACACCAACTTATATTTAGAGTCATTCAAAGAACTCTTTGTATTTCTTTACATAATCACAAACATATTTTGAAATATCATTTCCATTCAGGTACCGTGTATTTACAATTAAATCAAATATATTTATGTCTTTTGTAATATCAAAACCATATTTCTGAAGATAAACCATTTTGCTAATTATATCTTTTTCTTTTACTACTTTCTTTGTATCTTCAAAGTTTTGATTATCACGTCCCATCACACGCTTAACACGAATATCAAATGGGCATGTTAAAAGAACTCTCAAAGCCTCTTCTTTGTAAAGCCAAGGCATAGTCCAAGAATCAACTACAAACTCATCAGTCATATCAATTATATTAAACAGGTGTTTGTCAAATTTTTCATCTATATCTGAATCTATTCTTGTCTTCAAGATATCTTTTGTACTTTTCCCCCAATATCCATTAGTTCTAAAATCTCGGCCAACATAATCTTTAAACAAAACAGAACTTTCGTAATTTTTCAGTTTAAACTTTTTAGCTACTGCTTTTGCAACAGTATTTTTACCTGTTCCGGTAAGCCCAGCAATGAAGACCTTCATAAACATCAATGAAAAGAAAGAGAAAAGTTATTTAAAGCTATTGTAGAATGGTGACAGATCGATATGTGTCATTATCTTGTTAAGCAGAATGATATAATCAGTCAAATCTTAGACTAAATTTAGACAAATCAAGCCCAAACGTGACTGATATCTTGACTTTTTGACTGTGTGAATTTGGCACTTATTCTTATTCATTAACAACTTTTTGAGCAGGCATTTCTTGGAATTCACGTTTCTGTTTAACTCCAACCGTTGTAATCCCAAGCTTATTCTTGCTCAATCCAATTAAAAAATCTGCTTTTTCAACAGATTCTGGATTGTGACTTATCATTATAATCTGATTTCTTTCTGCCAGATTATCTAAATATGCAAGAACTTTTTCTGTGTTTTTGAAGTCAAGTGCAGCATCTATTTCATCAAACAAGTAAAATGGCGCAGGCTCGAATTCAACAATACTTAAGACAAATGCAATTGTTGTTAATGATTTTTCTCCTCCAGATAGTGAACTTAATGTTTTTTCATGACCTGATTTCTTAACAACTATTTGCACACCTGCATCATCTAAATTAACTTGTGTTAGAATTAAATCAACATCACCCAAGCCAAACTCTTTTGTAATACGTCTGAAGTTGGCCTTAATTTTTGTATAATAACCCATAAAAATATGTTCTTTCTGCTGACTTATTTGATCAATATCTTTCTGGACTTCATCTCTCTCTTCTTCCAATATTCCTATCTTCATTACAATTTCATCATATTTCTGCTTGAACTCGCTATAATCTGTAATTGACTTGAGATTTACTGCACCTAACTGATCTAAATCGATCTTGATTTCAATAATGGTTTCACGCAATTCAGAAATTGCCCGCTGTTCAAATGTATCCAAATTTGAGAAATCAATATCTCTGTGTTTATTAAGCTCAATAAATGAATCTATTTCTTTTGATGACTCTTCAAGTTGTGCTTGTTTGACTTGTGTTGATTCTAACATATGATGTTTTTCTGCTTCTCCTTTTACAATAATATCATTTAATCTGTTCTTTTCATTTCTTGCATCAGCGATTTCTTGTTCTGTTCTCTCCATATCTTCTTTTTCTTTCAAAATGGTTTGTTCAAACTTATCAAAATTCTGCTTAGCAGTTTCTAAAGAGCTCTTTAACGAATTATAATTCTTTGTTAGAGATGCTTCTTGAAATCTTTTTTCTTTCAATATATGTTCTACTCTTAATGCTTCAGAATCCATTTGATTAACACGCTCTTCTATTCTTGCAATCTCTATTGCAAATTCATTCATTCTACCTGTTTTTTTATTATAATCATCAACAAATGTTAAATAAGAAGTAATATGTTTAATTTTGCTGTCATATTTATCAGCCAGATAACTTTCTTTTTCTTTTTCAAGACTTAAAAGTTCTTTTTCTAATTCTTTTTTATCGGATTTAACAGATTCTATTATCATATTAGATTTTTCTTGTTCTAACTGTGACAATCTTTTTGTTACTTGTTCCTTTCTATAATCATTTTCATACGCTCTTTGCAAGAATTCGTCTCTTACAGCAACTAAAGATCTCAATTCTTTTTTTGCAATATCAAGTTCTTTCTCTAATTTGATTTTATTTTTTGTTTCTTCAGTTATTTTTCCAATCAGTTCTTTAACCTCGGTCTCTAATCTTTTTATTTTGTTTGAAGGCAGTATATTTTTTATAATAACTGAATCTTTTATTTTATCTTTGTCTTTCTTCAAAATAAAAACAAATGTCCCAAACTCATTTTTTGACTCTTTATCATCAATATATTTCTCTATGTCTTTTGTTGTTTCTATTTGGATTGGTTCTGTGGTCTTTAATTTTACTGTGCTTAAGGTTTCAATTTCTTGCTCATATTTTACTTTTGACATTTCTATGTGTTTTAGTTTGTCATTTGATCCTGAAAACTGTAATGTCTGTTTTGAAATTGCAGATTCTTTTGCATTAATCTCTGAATCTGTAGATTTTAACTTATTTGTATAATCATCAAATTTCTCTTGTTTTAACAATTTTACATCATCATCAATTTGTTTTATTCTTTCTTTGTTATGCAAAGCTAAAGCTTCGTTTATATCTATTTCCTTTATTTTTGCTTTGACAGAATCGATTTCATTTTCTATGCCTTTTATTTTTGCTTTTGCAGATTCTTTGTTTTTCAGTTCTATATCTATTTGATTTTTAAGCTCAGAAACATTAACCTTCTGCATTTCCTTTCCATCTTGTTTCAAATCAGATTCAATTCTTCTCAGCTCTCTAACAGATGTTTCTTTTGCACAGTTAAATTCTTTAATCTTAGTTTCAATTTCCTTTAGTCTTGATTGCAATGTATGTTTTTCCTCTTCAAGTGTTTTCTTTTGTTTTTCTAACTCTTCAAACTTATACTTTTCTATGTTAAATGTGGAGGTTACATTCGTATAGTCTTTGTTTTTTGATTCAAAACAATTTTTCTTATCAACAAGCTGTCTTTCTTTTTCACCAATCAGCTTAATTGCATCTGAGATTTTTTCGCTACTTGACTTTATTTCATCATCAATATTCTTGACTCGGGTTGAATAAGTTGCAAGATCTTTCTGCAATTGTTTTTTTTCTTTTTTCAAAATTGTTGCCTCTATTATGATTTTGTTTCTGTCAAGAGCAAAAAATTTCTCTGCCAATGCTTTTTCTGATTCTAATTTTGTCAGCCATTCTTTTCTTTCATCAAGAACAAGTCTTGTTTGTTTGATCTTCTCATTAACACTTTCAAGATTCTTTAATGCCTTTTGTTTTTGCTCATCAAACCTTGCAACATGTGCGATTTCATCAATCAGCTTTCTTCTTTCAACATCTGTTAATTCAACTATTCTTTTAACATCATCCTGCATCACAATGTTATGGCCTTGGCAAGTTATTCCTTTTTCCTTAAGAAAACCTGTTGTTGCTTCTAATGTTGTTCTTGCACCATTAACTCGGAACAAAGTTGTGCCATCTGCAATACTTCTCTCAAGCTTTGTACCATCATCAAAAACTAATGTTACTTTTCCATAATCTGCATCCAAACTTTTGTGAATTAATTCATTCAAATTTTTATATCGCAAAGTTTTCGGAGATGCATTTCCTAAACAAAATATTACTGCATCAAAAATGTTGCTCTTACCAGATCCATTTGATCCTGTTACAACAGTCATTCCTTTGTTAAAAACAAATTTCTGATCATGAAATGACTTAAAATTTTCAAGGTATACTTCTTTGATATACATATTTTTCGACCTTCTCTGAATTTTTATCGCTCGTAAGTGTTAATCATTAAGGAAATCATCCAATACATTAATACAGTATCTACAATCAAATACAGGACTGCATCCAACAAAAGCACTACTGTTGCATCTCCTGTAAATGTAAACCACAATGTATTCTGTGCAATCAGATAGTTCAAGAAATAGCTAATACAGAAGTACAAAATAAAAAAGAATATTATTGAAAAATAATAATCTTTTGTCTGTATCCAAGAAACAGAAAATGCGTCTCTAATTTTTTTGTTTTTGTCAATTGCGACCACAGCAACAAAGAAAAGTCTTGGCCCAACTATCAAAACTACAAGGATGAAAACAATTGTCAATATCAGCTGTATCCACACAATCAGAATTGATGACAGCAGACTAAAAATCACTGCAAGCAATATCAATATAATCTGTAAAGCTAATGTCAGTCCAAATATTTGCATTAAACCATTTGTTAAAGGTCTTTTCAGTTCATATGACTTATTAAACTGATAATTTGATACTATTGTAAATGCCAAAGAAGTAAAAAGAATCATTAATAACCAAGATATCAAATATACAAACAAAAGCCAGAATGCATTCTTTACAAGATAAGCAACACCTGCAAAAAATCCTGTTGATGCAGAAAGTGCAATGCCCAATGTTATGGCGACATTACTTGCAATAAGAGAGATAACTATAACTGGCACCATCAATGCTAACAACAATAATAATCCATAAGGCTTTCTAAAAAACTCTCTAACAGACGAGAATATTTCTACAAACATAATATGACACCTCTTTGCTTATCTCATAAAATAATGGCACCAGATTGATTATTTTATATACAACAACCAAAATAATCTATTTTGCTTCACAGAAGTTTCAAAGCTTTTATAAATATTTCTTATAATATAGTTATATTATACTATATATTGTAAAAGGGTATATAAACTTTTGTTTAAAAGGACGTGATTATATGAAATTCCCAAAAGAGATCAAACTATATTGTAAGCATTGTAAAAAACACACCGTTCAGAAATTAAAACAATTCAAAACTGGTGTTGCAAGAGCATCATCTATAGGTCAGAGAAAGTTCATATTAAAAAATAAAAAAGGATATGGTGGAAAAGGAGAGTACATTGGAATAAAGAAGAAACAAACTAAGAAACCAACATTTATTGCTACATGTCCTATTTGTAACAAGAAACAATACTTTGTTGTGCCTAAAAAAGTAAAAAAGGTGGAGATTATCTCTTAAACTTACTTCTTTATTTTATAAGAGGATCCATATGTTTGAATTAACAGAAAAATTTAATGCAGTAACAAATGTATTAAAAAAAATACCTAAAGGAAAGAAAATAATAATCATTGCACATTTAGATACAGATGGAATAACTTCTGCTTTTGTGTTTTCACGAATTCTTGAGAGGCTTGGGTTTGAATATAATAAAGAATTCAGAACGTGGTTTGTTGAAAGTGCATTTCGTGAAAAATTAAAAACAAATAATGACTGTGTAAATAATATAATGCGCAACGAATATATTTTCTTTTTAGACTTTGCACCTGCAAGCTATGATCTTTTCAAAGATAAAACTGTCTGCACAATTGATCATCACAAAATAACAGGAGAACACACACTATTTGAAATAAATCCATCGGGTACTGAGAAAACATTACCTTCAGCATCGGCTCTTGTTTATGCACTATACAAACAAATGTTTGGCGATAATCCTGTTATTAAAAAAATTGCATTCTTAGGAGCATTAGGAGATTTAATGATTTATGATTCATTACCTTATTTAGAAACCACAACACAAGATTCTGACTTTTTTATTAACAATTTAGTCCAAGGGATTTACTATAATATGCTTGATATCTTCAAAATTATGTCTGAAGATGTAAAACATGCAACAACAATATATGAATACATGCTATCATCTTTAACAGATTCAATTGAGCCAGTGATAATTTTACCTGATGACTGGACAAAAATAATTGCAAATAATTACAAAGGAGAAAATAAAGCTCTGAAGATGATTCTTAGAAAGATTGAAGTTATAAAAGAAAAAGATCTTGTTTGGTTAGAAACAGATAGTAAAATAAATCCTTATTTCACTAATATAAAGACTACATTAAATGCATTATATCCTCATGAAACTCTTATAATTCTTAAAAAGCTTCCTAATAAAATAGGTTATAATGTTTCATGTAGATCGCAAAAAAAGATTGATTTAGTAAAACTTATTGATTTCTTGAAAACACAAGTACAAGACCTACAAGGAGGGGGGCATCCCTTTGCTGCAGGCTTTTATTTCAAGCCTAAATACAAACAAAAAGTAAGAAAACTTGTTTTAGAAAATATAGAAAAGTTTAGTAGATAGAATGAAAAATATGTTTTTATAATTATCTGTTATATTTATTGTATGTCTAATTCAAAACCTGTTGGAAAGAGGTCATTAAACAAGAAGGACATAAAACAAGAACTAAATAGAATGAAAACAGAATCAATGCAGCGGTTACTTAAAGAAAATAACTTTACAGAACTAATTAAGAGAAAAATAAATGCAAGGCAAATGAAAATAAGACAATTACATTACGATTTTATTATAAATGCAAAGAAACAAGGATTTACTGTAAAAGAATTAAAAGACCTTGGTTTCAAAATAGTAGATATTCTAAAAGCAGGTTATAACTTAAAAGAAATGAGACTTAGAGGGTTTACTGCAGAAGAAATGCATAACTCTTTAAAACCTGCAGAAATGATGCTTGAGGCAGGTTATTCAAGATATCAAATTCTAAAAGCAGGTTGTTTTGTAAATGATTTAAAAGAAGCTAAGTTTACTGCAAAAGAACTTTTATCCACAGGACGTTATAATGCAAGAGATTTAGTTATCGGAGGATATTCTGTTACTGAAGTCTTTAATTCATTGTCTGAAAAATTAAAAAATGAATATCCTGAAGAATATTTAACAAAAATACAAAAACATATTAAAAATATAGTTTCTAACTCACATTTAGATATATATGGCAGTGAAAACCAGAAAGGAAATAGTACATATTTTAAGAGATATTATTCTGTTAGAGATGCCGCAAATTATGGTTTTGAGATCAGAGGAATATTAGAAATGGCTTATCCATTAGATAACGTATTAGATGTATTTCATAAAGACGCATTTTATGCACGCAATATTGGAACAAATTATTTAATAAGAGCAGGATGTTGTTCAATGGATGATATTAAAAACGCATACCCTCGGTTAAAATTCATAGACTTAGTTGCAACAGATGATTGGCAAAACTTTGAATTTGAAAGATTGGGAGCCCATTTCAAAAGCAGAGCAGTAGATGCAAAACTATATTTAAGTAGAATCCCAAATGCAACAACAAAAAGACTTAAGAAAGAATTTAGACAAAAAAAAGAATTCAAAGAAATTAAAAGAATTTTCCCTTACACATCTGACAAAGAATCAGTTCCTTAATGTTTGTCTATTATGTAGCCAGCACTAATTGTGAGATATTAGTAACTAATAGTGTGGTATTAGTAAACCATATAAACCTTTCGCAAATATAGTTAATATGTACTTTCAGATAGAGCCAAAATATAATAAAGAAGACCTTTTCTTAGGAGATGGCACCTACAATGAATTGCTACATCTATTGCAAGGTAATACAAAACTTATTGTACTCAAAGGTTTAAGAAGGACGGGAAAAACCTCTACACTCAATGTTGCTCTTACGGAATCTAAATTACCGTTTGTAAATATTGATGTTAGGGTTGCACCTTACACGAATAGACAAACATTCCTAGATTTTATTGCAAAAGAAATAATTAGAAGATTAGAAAAGAATATAATAACAAAAATAATAAACAGGTTAGAAACAATTAATGTTGGAGTTAACGCAAAATATATTTCAACCTCATTGAATTTCAAATTAAACAAAGAATCTGATTTTATAACTATACTTGAAGAAATTAATCAAAACAAATTTATTATTGCATTTGACGAGGCACAATATCTTTCCGGAATCGGATTCGATAAAATAATTGCAAGCATCTATGACAGATATAAGAATATTAAAATTGTATTGACTGGATCAGAAATTGGGCTATTAGAAAAATTTTTGGGACACAACAATAAAAAAGCGCCATTATATGGCAGGCTGTATGAAGAGTTAAAAACAAGCAGATTTGTTCCTAAAATAAGCGAGATCTTTCTGACAGAAGGATTTAAACAAACCAAAACAAAAATAAGCGAACTCGAGATAGGAGACACAATAAAACAGCTTGATGGAATAATTGGCTGGCTAACATATTATGGGTATTCTCGAACATTATCTGACAAAAAATATTCACATAAAGAAGCAATAGACAAAGTGTTTGAGCTAGGAGTAAAAATAACTGCACAAGAACTAAGTAATTTCCTTGTTATCAGAAAAGGTAGGGAGAAATACTTAACTGTTATTAAATCAATTGCAAACGGAGATAACACGTGGTCTAAAATAAAAGGCAATCTAATCAAAACGTTTAATATTGTCTCCGATACACAATTAAATTTATATTTAAAAGAACTTATGCGACACAATTTCATTGATAAAGAAAATGGCAACTACGTTATTCCTGATCCTTTATTGCAACACGCGCTTTTACAAAATCAAATTTAAATATGTTATCTTGCGTAGCACCATGATTTATTTCAATCTTCAAATAATTTCTCTATTGCATATCTATCAAAGAAGTCATACTCTTTTTTAATCGCCTTCAACAAAACAAAATTACATGAAAATGTGTATAGCTCTTTTTCTTTGACATAAGTTGGGCTTACTTTACCAAAATACATTTTCACTATGTAGCTATAAAACAGTTGTCTCAAAAAGTTCTGTGCATTTGCTAATTTGTAACTTGGCTCTTTGGGATAAACAAATTTCTTTCCATTATTTTTAATTCTTTTAATATCTGTTGCAAAATCAATTAAAATAATTCCATTTGGCTTTAGAACTCTATTGATTTCTTTAACAATCTTTTTTAACTGTGCTTTTGAAAATAGATGTAATGTACCTGTACAAAATATCCCATCAAAATAATTATCTTTGAAAGGAAATCTTTTTGTTATATCTAACAATTTTGCCTTTAACTTCTTTCTTAGCAGTAATGGCGTTTTTCTTTTTAAAATATTCATTGCATTCTTAGATTTGTCTGTACAAACAACCTGATATGAAGATTTAAGAAGAATATTATTATATCTTCCATCACCACAACAGAGATTCAGCCATCTACCCTTAATTTCTGTCTTATTAAGTATGTTTTTTGTTAATTTATCTTCTGAACCCCATATTGATTTTATTGTTGAAAACATAGTAACATCTCAATTCTACTTTTTCTGATGTAATTCATCATAAACCAATTTCTCAAATGTTGGTTTGAGAGTTTGGTAAAACAAACCTAATGGAATTTTTGCTGTTGTGCTGTTGTAATCCCATTCCATTATTTTATATTCTGCCTTACTTGCATCTTTTGGATTATGATCTTGCAATTCATATATTCTTGCATTATAATCTGCAAATGTATTATAAAATGTAAAACAAGGTTGCAATACCTCAATAAATGAAAATCCTTTGTGGACAACAGCTTGCTCCATCAAATTTTGCATATGTTGAATTTTTGCAGAATAAGCACGTGCAATAAATGTGGCTCCTACGGCATACATTAATTCAAGAGGATTAATTGGATTCTCAACTGTACCTAAAGGAGTTGATCTTCCTTTATAACCCAAAGGGCTCGTAGGAGTATATTGTCCTGTCGTCAATCCATAAACTCTGTTGTCATGAACAACAACAGTAATATCTGTATTTCTTTTTGCAGCAAATATTAAATGTTCAAGACCTTCACCATAAACATCTCCATCTCCAACAAATACAATTACTTTCAAATCAGGGTTTGCTAATTTGATTCCTTCTGCGGCAGGAATTGCTCTCCCATGCAGACTGTAAAATGTATTTACATTAAGATAATCAGAAATCTTCGAATTACATCCTATTCCTGAAACTACAACAACTTTTTTCAATTCTTCTTCAGCCATCTTTCCCAAAACGTTTTTAATTGCAGTTAAAATTGTAAAATTTCCACAACCTCCGCACCAAGTGTTTGTGCTATAAGTATTCAATTCTCTTCCTGCCATCTTACATCACCTCCTTTTTCAAAAGGGTATAGAGTTCATCTGTAAAAAACGGCCTACCATCATATTTGTTAATTGTTTTATCTACTTTAATTCCATTTGTTTTTAATAATTGAGCAAGCTGACTTGTTGCATTTGCTTCAACACAAACAACTTTCTTTGCTCCTTTCAAATATTTTGCAAATGACGGGAACGGACTCAAAATAATTGGCTGAACAACTTTCAAATTCAGTTTCTCTGCAACTTCAATTACTGGTCCTTTTGTTGATCCCCACATAATCAAAACTGTTTTACTTGATTTATTGCCATAAACTTTAACAGGTCTTAACTTTTCTATTTCTTTTTGCAATAGTCTTCCTTTTCTCAACCTTTTATCTATCATTTCTTTTATCTCTTTTACATCTTCTGTTGCAATTCCAAATTTATCGTGTTCATAACTTGTTACTTTGACAATTGCATTAGCTGAAGATCCTGGAAATGCTAATGGTGAAATCCCAGACTTCGTTACTTCGTAACGATTATAATTTCCTTGACCATTCCACATCAAAGGCATTTCACTCGTTAATTTCAAGCCTGTTTTATCAAATGAAAATGCTCCTTCACCAACTTGTTTATCAGTTAAAACAAATGATGGAATCTGATATTTCCATGCAATATTCATCGCTAGGCCTGTATAATAATAACATTCTTCTGCATCTCCTGGTGCTACTAAAAATTTAACAAATTCCCCATGACCCGCATTCAATACAAAATTAAGATCTCCTTGTGTTGTGTAAGTAGGAACGCCTGTTGCAGGGCCAGGCCTTTGAACAACGCCAATACACATGGGAATTTCAGCCTGTGCAGCCATACTTACTCCTTCAACCATTAAAGCAAATCCACCTGTTGCACTCGCCACCATAGTTTTCTGGCCTGCATATGCACTCCCTAATGCCATTATCATCACACTAATTTCATTTTCAGGATGCACAACAGTAATGTTGAACTTCTGTGCGTTCTCTGCAAGATAATGCAATATGCCTGATGATGGAGTCATTGGATAAGCATAATAAAACTTTAATCCTGCATCAACTGCTCCTAATCCTGTAGCTTCGTTTCCTCTCATTATTGGCAACACCTTTCCTTTTCTAACTGGAACTTTGTGTGTCACATCAATTGTTTTTAAGGCATAAATTGATTTTGCTAATGAAACATTTCTGTCTGTTTCCTTTTTCAAAGTTTCACGCAACAATTTCTCTAATGCATTCCAATCCAATCCAAACATTTTTGCTAATGCGCCAATTGCAGCAATATTTCTCATTATTGGCTTGCCTTGAACATCATTAACAACTTTTGTTAACGGTAATCCTAATGTTTTTGCCTTGACATTTCCAACAGAAAAATTATTGTCATAAAGAATAACACCATCTTTTGTTAATTCTTTTTTATGGACATCAACTGTATTTGCATCAAATGCAACTACAATATCATATTTTGAGTTGTGTGCCAAAACTTTTTTGTCAGAAAATCTCACAACAGAGAAATTATGACCGCCGCGTATTACAGAAGGGTAATCATCATATATGTAAATGAAATATCCTAAAGATGCAACAATATTCGCAAATGTTTCTGCCGCTTGTTTAGCACCTTCACCTGCTTTCCCACCAAATAAAATTGAATAATCTACCATAAAATCACATATAGTAAGACCCCAAAAAGATATATAAACTTTTCTATTAATATTATATTAATGTGGTATTAATTGTGAACTAATAATGGAGGCCGTTTTATGGTTACTGCAATAATAGATATACCTCAAGATGCAAATATGATTTTAAACGTAGTCAAAGCAAAATATGGCCTCAAAGACAAATCTGAAGCAATTACGTATATGGCTGAACAATACAAAACTCAAATACTAGAACCAGAATACAGACCCGAATTTCTTGCAAAAATGAAGAAGATTGAAAAAGAAAAAAGTATCAAAGTAAGTAGCTTTGCAAAACGCTATAATCTTGAGTGATGCATAATGTATGATTTGTGCATCAAACCTTATGCCGATAAAACATTTAAGAAGATGGAAAAGAAAGAAAAACACATTTTACTAGAGATTAACAATAAAATAAATGAAATACTAAATGAGCCAGATCACGAATACAAATTTTTACACAAACCTTTACAAAACTTCAACAGAGTTCATATTAACAAGAGTTTTGTTTTAATATTCAAAATATTGCCTAACGAGAAATGTGTTGAAATTTGGGCATATGAACATCACTACGAAGTTTATAAAGGAAAATGGATTGGACAAGAATAAAAAAAGAAAAAAATTTATGCGTTTTCTCTTTCTTTAATTTTTTTCTTTTCAAAGAATTCAATTGCTTCTGCTAATTCTTTATGTGTTTTTGCATATTTGTGTATGTCAATCTTTTTCTTATATGCTTCACATGCTTGAACTAAAGCAGCAGCACCTGCTCTCGTTCCTTTTGGATGAGCATGACAGCCTGCTCCCATTGTGGTAATGAAATCAACATTCCCCATTACATCAATAAATGGTTTCAGAAGAGTTGGATTTAGGCCGCCAGAAATAATTGGAGCACATTTTTTAACTCCGCGCCAAGAATCATCTTGCAAAATCACATGATGCAAAGAGTCTGCCTTAACTAATTTCAATAAATCAGAATCATTTTCTGGGACTTTAGACCAAGTTTGCTCGAAAATATGTCCCTTACTTGACAATTTTAAAATTTCCCTTGCAGCAGTTACATCTTCTTTTGGGTTTCCTGCCATTTTACCAACACCTGCTGTTCCTGTGTGTATTCCTGAAACTCCTGCTAATCTTGCAAATTTAGATAAAACCAAAACAGTAAATCCAATTGGGTTTTCATCTCTTGTAAATGCTCCATGGCTAGCTCTATGGAAATGAATAAAAACATCAGGATAGCGTCTTCTCAAAGTTTGAACAGCCATCCACCCTGCTGTAATTCCATCAATCAGGAATGCATAAGAACCATTTTCAAATCCTGCATTTCTAATCTGCTCACATCTTTTAATCATAGTATCAAAGTCTGCAGATGAAACATTAAATGAATGCACTTTCTTTTTTCCTGTTACTTTAACTGCTTTGTCCATTGCTTCTTTTACATGCTTTACCATTTTTTCATATGGACAAAAATCCTGATCTGCTTGTGGCTCATCATTTTTAACAAAGTCGCCCCCACCAACCCAGAAATCATAACATACTTCTGCATATTCTGCACTTGTTAATCCCATTTTTGGTTTTATTATTGTTCCTAAAATGGGTCTATCATAAACTTTCAGATATTTTCTCATATCATCTAAAGTATAACTTGGTCCATCATATTGTTCTAACATTGCAGATGGAAACCAAACATCCAAAAGTTTTAACGCACTTATTTCTTTCATTCCTAAAACATTTCCTACTATGTATGTTAAAATATTTTGTATATTTCCATTTCTATCAAAAAGACGCCAAGGAAATGCAATCCAAACTAATTCTTTTTTTAAATCTAATTTGTAAACTAAAGCATTCATGTCGCGCGAGAATGGTGTTTCAGTATTAACTTTAAAATTTGTTCCTGTTGATGACTCTGCAGCAATTTCTGTTGCTGCTTGTAAGACATTCATGTTTTTTCCAGAAATTATATGATAAACTGCTAACATGTATTCTCCATTTTTCGGATTTTTCAAATTCAGATTAACATATGCTTTTTGTTTATCATTTAAAGTTTTATACATTTCTTTAGCGCTTAACACAGAACCACCTCATAACCATGTAAATAAAATGAGAGAATATTTAAAAACAGATATTAAAAGTTATGAACTATGAATGCGAGAGTTTAATATGTAAAATATAGGGAAAAGCGTTAATGGAAAAGAGATGTAGTCAATAACCCTTTTGGGAAAAGGATTAATGGGAAAGGCGAGATTTGGACTCGCGACACACAGGTCTTCAGCCTGTTGCTCTTCCGGGCTGAGCTACTTTCCCTCAAAACATTTACAAAAGGCTGTGATCCAATTCTTGTGTTGCTACAACCAAGAATTGTAGCACACTCCAGAGAATTTAGGTAAGACCCTAAATTCTTCCTGAGTAATGTTTATTCGAAATGTATGTGCCAATTTTGTTGGCAGCATACTTACTCAAAAACTATTACTAAAACTTATTGTATGTAATAGGTTTTTTTTCATCAACGCCAACCGCAAAATCAATTGACATAATAAAGGTTTGCAACCTTTAGTGCTTTAAAGATTAGTTTGTCTACTAATCTTTATTACGTTATTACTTTGTTATTTGCTATGCAAGAGGACTTATTTTTTGAACATCTTTTTCATTAAAAGATCTGATTCTTCTTTTGTCATTCTCTTTTGCAATTCTCTGACATATAACTGAGCATGCTGTGCTAACTCAATTAAACCATCTTGCAATTCATACATAGACATATCATATCTTGTTGGAGCTAAGACTTCAACAGATGATGGTGTATAATACATTATTAAGTGCAATAGTGTTCTAAAATCTTTTGCAGTTAAAGTAATATCAATATAACCAAAATGAGAATTATCCTGCTCAATTATGTCTGATGTTCTTATATTGTAGATTGTAATGTTCTGTTCTTTCTCAATAAGTTCTTGAATCTTTTTCAGATGTAATTTTACCACATCTTCAACAATACCTTCAATATCAATAATCATCTGAATTTTCAATCTGTAACTGTCTTTGTTTGCTATATCTTTCCTTTTCTTTAGTTCATTTGTTATTGATTCATCCAACAGATATTTGGTAGGAAAGTCATTTGTTTTCTTAACAATATTCAGCTTCATCATTTTATTTAATTCTTCGGTAATTACATCAAAACTCACATTAAGTTCAGTATTCAATTCTTCTGGGGTCTTTGGCCCTGTCTGAAGCATAATAGCTATTTTTCGCTGATTTTCCGATATACGCATATAATCACAAGAAAAGACTTAAAGAAACACCTAATTCAACATAAAATAAGTATCTAATATTAGAAAGGATAGTTTTTTAAAGCTTAACCATTTTATATATTAGATTTTGATTTTATTTATATATAAGATAACAAATCCAAGAAATATAATCGGAGGGATATTATGTTTAATAACAAAGGTCAGGCATCAAGTGTTTTCAACATTCTGATTGCTGCAGTTGTTTCATTAGCTATTTTAGGTTTACTTATGGGTATAATGGGTGGATTGTCATTTACAACATCAAATGACCCAGATTCTGTTGCAAAAGAAAATCTTAAAGCAGCAATACAAAATCCATTTAGTGGTAAGATAAAAGAAGCAACATTCAGTGCAGACAAAAAAGAAATAAATATTAATGCTTTAGCAAGTGTAACAGATATAGGTGCAGATCAAATAGGACTTTGCCTCGATGATGACTTAGGTACGGCAAATTTCACAAATAAAAACGGAATAATATTATATACAGGAACAAAAGGTTATGGAGTTAAAATACTTGCATACTGCGCAGAGGGTTCAGAGATATCAGACGATGATTTAACACCATATCTAAAATCAGGAAGTACAGAAAGAAGTGTTACTTGTGACGATTCAGAAAAAACTTGCCTTGTTGCAGTATTTAGGAAATAAATCCATTCTTAATCTTTTCTTTTCCTTTTATTTATATTAAGGGATATAAATGATGATTAAAAAATTCATATTAGATTCAAAAGCACAAGGAGAAATGAACACCATTTACATGATACTAATTTTAGGAATTGTTGCAATTGTTGTAATTGCAAAACTAAAACCAATGTTCAAAGGCGCAACTAAAGTAGGAACAACACAAGAAGGAGTTCAAGCACCACAACAAACAACAAACTAATTAATTCTATGATAACTCAATTCCACATCTCAGAACATAAATGATGTAATTTGTCTAATTTAAGTCTAAGATTTGACTGATTTAATTATTCGTAGACGTGATGATGGCTGTTATCGATGAATGTGACGAGACTTACAATGGGTTGACTGATTTTGCAGCCATTTCTAAAATATTATTAACTTCTGTTTGGAATTCTTTTGGAACATCTTTAAGGCTTGGAGCAACAAACCCTTTTACAACCAATTCTGTTGCTTCTGCTCTTGTAAAACCACGGCTCATTAAGTAATTTAATTCTGTATCTGCTATCTTTCCTATTGATGCTTCATGGCTCAGCATAACATCATTAACATTTGTACTTAGCCCAGGATATGCTTCTGACTTTGCATTATTTAAGATTAATGTATCACACGAAATATGCCCTTTAACATTCTTAACTTCTGCTTTGATTACTCCACGCGTTGTTAGATTTGAGTCTTGCATTCCTAATGCCTTAGATGTAATTTCAGACGATGTTTCTTCTGCTTGATGATAAATTGTTGTTCCTAAATCAACAACAGCATTATTTAATCCCAGAATAATCTCATGTACAACTACTTTTGCATTCTTTCCCTTCAAATAAATTTTAGGATTCTCATAAGTAGAATTTCCGCCACCTAAAATAATGTTTACAAAATGTAATTCTGCACCGTCCTCAAGAGTTGCATAAGTCAAAGGTCTTGTATCAATATACTTAGGCCAATTCTGTAATTTAGTTACAAAAAGTTTTGCCCCTTTCTTCAAATATATTTCGCCACCACCA
>Ga0172371_10006173_pt1 | contig 17517 bp, 18 predicted proteins | sample Lak12m_FD_114543 | JGI IMG/M metagenome (GOLD analysis project Ga0172371, IMG submission 114543) | Freshwater microbial communities from Kabuno Bay, South-Kivu, Congo - kab_022012_12m | ecosystem: Environmental > Aquatic > Freshwater > Lake | place: Democratic Republic of the Congo: South-Kivu...
AAGCTGAACCGCTGGGGAGAACACACCTGCGTGCCGACTTTTTCGAGCTCCGAATACCGCGATTATTTGAAATACACCACGCGCCGGGCAATGGATCTCGGAGTGCAAAGCTTCACATTCGGGCAAATATATATGCAGGAAAGTTCCAGCCGCAAATATGCCCCCCGGATAGTGAAGGACATCCGCGACTACGCCAAAAAGAAAAAAATGGACGTCGTGATTGGCGCCCAAACCGGGTCGATTACCGACCAAAAATATCTCCAGCTTTTTGACTATATCGAAGGCGGAGTGGGAATTGGCTCGAATGGCGAAGTCGAAAACGGCCCGTGCCTCTCGACCAGAGGTTCCTGCTGGGCCCTGCTTTGGAACAAGATATATTCCGCCAAAGCGAAAAATGTGCTGCTGCATCTCGACTGGACCGGGATCCCCTCGGATGATTTGGACATTTTCGCCCGCATGAGCCCGGAAAAAAGAGCCGAGACGCTCCGCAAGCTCCACCAAAAATTCACTTCCAAAAATATGGGTTTCCTGATGCCCTATTTCGGCGTGCTCGCGAAAGATAACGGCGGATGCCACGGCCCCAAGAAGAGATACTATTCCCCCGACAACGCCTATTCCTGCCGGGACGAAGACGTTATCAACGCAATCCTCGGCGGAAAATAAATTGCTTTTTTTCTGATTTTTGATAGAGTAGAAACAGATCTCGGAACCTTCCAAATTCAAAAATCGCCGGGCTGAAATGCCAAAAGGAGATAAAAAAATGCTATGGTGGCTTTTGTCGTCATTATTTTTGTCTTTTTTATCATTCTCGGCCTAATGTACCTTCTTGCGCATCGTTATAACAAAGACGACAACATTGTAGGCGGAGCGGTTTTGATGTTGCTTTCATGCATTATTCTTCTCGCTCTTTTTCTTATTTCCGTCTATAATCACTAATTCTTCTTTTTTAATAATCCTCCTCGCGGGGGTTTTTGTTTTGGGGTATAATTGAAGAAGCTTTTAACTTCAAAATATGCCAAAAGAAAAAAACAAAGAAATCGCATCTTCGAAAAATGACCAAGGAAATTCAGCAAACCAGCCTGCTGTCAACAGTCCGACCGCCGGACAACCAGTCAGCACTCAAGCTCCGGCCAAAAAAGGCAAAGGCTGCCTTACCTGCGGGATAGTCGCGGCAGTAGTTGTCGTTCTGCTTGTCATCGGAATCATCGGCATCAGTATCCTCCGTTTCTGGCTGCCGCCCACCTTTCTTTTTGGGATCTTCAGCCAGATCAAGGGAATGGAGAATATAAGCCAGATGACCGATCCCGAATCGGGAAATATTTTTTCCGGAAAAAATCAGCCTATTCCGAATATGTCAAAAGCTGTCAAGAAAATGATTACCGCCAAAGACGGCGGAACTGTTGAAGTGATGACGGAAAACGGGCTCACTACGATCATATTCATTCCGCCTGGATCACTTTCCGAAGACACGGAGGTGGTCGTCGCACCGAATGAAAATGTTGGCACGGAGGAAGACCCGGGCGTAACTGTCGGACCCCCGGGCACAACTTTCAACCCTCCGGCAATAATCACTTTCAGTTTTGTTCCCTCGCAAATAACAGGATCGGTTGTTCCAGGAGCGGGTTCAGGCAGCAATAATTCTCAAAATCAAGACGAGGAACAAGACAGTGAACGCGATTCGGGCCGTCGCTTTCCCGACAACGCGGTGATTGTCACAACGAGCGGAGGAAATTCGACACCTGTTCCAACTGACCACTCAAATGACGGGACTTCTATTTCGGGGCCGATCAGCGGATCAGGCTCGGCCGAGTCGGAAGAGCCGACCCCGGATGAAGCCCAAAGCATGGCAGACAGCGCGGCGGCGGCCTCCGGCGGAACTTGTTCCCCGGAATTTTTGCAGGCCATGGCTGGCGCGGCCCAAGCTGGCGGACAGGGCTCTCAAGCGGCCCAAGCCGCCATCCACGATTGCCTCAACACGGAGTGGCTCAACAATCTTTGCGTGAATGATCCGGTGAAACTTCGTCGAATCCATTTCCAGCAGCGGCTCGCTATTGCGCGCCGCTTTGACGCGAGAGCCGCCGAGGAAATTGAAAGTCTTATGAACCGATGCCAGGCAAGATACCATTTCTCGGGTGAAGGCATCAATCCGCAATCGACCGGAGATGTGACAATTTTTTCCTCAATGGACGCGACTGTTTGCGGATATGTCGACGACGAATGGAATTTCAGTGAAGTGTATGAGCTCCGCGCCGGGTATAGGACGAGCCATACCATCAACGGCACGGGAACTTTCAGTTTGCCAGCCGGCGGAGGGTCATTTTACGGCTCGGCGCGCGGAGAAAACCAAATGACCGTCGTTGGGCAGGGAGTAGCTATCCCTAATTTTGAGTGCGGCTTCACTGCCAATTTCGACGGCGCGAAAACAATTCAAAACCTTTATCTTGTCCCAGCGGGTGTGAACGTCTCCAGCGCCCCAATTGAGCTTCAGGAAAAGCCCTGTATTCCAGCTACTCCGCTTCCAAGATAAATAAATGAAGAAAAAAAATCGAAAAAAAATATCATATCTTCTTCTAATCTTGGCTTTTAATTTTCTTTTTGCCGAAAATTGTTTTGCCGCGAAAACAGCCAGCAACGGCCTCATTGACGGCACCGATTGCGAAGTGCGGGGGGTTTGGGTGGATGAGCTGGATAGTTCAGAAAAATCGACAACTATTTTGAGCAATATTCTTTCCGCCAATCTGAACACCGTTTTTGCAGTCAGTCCGCCTATTGGCAAAAATAACGGCTGGTCCAACCGAAAACAATTCAAAAATTTCGTGAAACTCGCTCACCAAAACGGATTGAGCGTTCATATCTGGGTTCCCAATTTGTATCGCCAAAAAAACGGCAACCAGTCCGATTTTCGCGGCAAAAAGGAAAGAAATGCCCAAAAAAAATGGGTTTTGAAACTTCTCAAAAAATACAAACGCCATGTTGACGGAATACATTTCGACTATATCCGCTATGCCAATTGGGAAAACGTGAACGACGGACAAAAAATGGACGCGGTGAACCGGGTTGTTCGCGAAATGGCTAGCGCCGTCCGGAAAAAATACCGGCGGATGTTCGTCACCGCGACAACTGTTTCCGCGACGCCAACCTGGGTCGATTTTTCCGCCGAAGATATTCCCGATTGGTTTAGGGATTGGTATGCTGCCCATCCGGGAAACGTTTATGAAGCATCCTACAGCTTTCCAACTGTCCCCAATCACATGAAATACCAGCAGGATTCGGTAAGCTGGATCCGTGAAAGTAACCTTGACGCCGTCATGCCGATGCAATATACAACCAGTGACACGAACTGGAACCAGGAAACAGATTCCTGGAGATCATTCCTTTCTTATGTCGGAAAAGAATCAAACCGGATTCTTATGGGAATCGGCTGGCTCGAAGAAGAAGGTCATCCCGAATGGGGATACGATCCGGCAGGCGTGGCGCGAAAAATCGCCTACGGCCGCTCGCTTGGATACAAAGGTTTTGTAATTTATGAGCTCAACGGCGGAGCGCGCGACAGCGAACTTATAGATATCCTAACAAATGATTCAGCGGAAAATAATTTCGACGCGCCGTTTGAAAATTCGAAAGCGAGTTGTTTCCAATAAAAATTCTTCTCACATTGTAAATTGATTCCGGACGACATTGACAATTTTTACGAGAATAGTTATTCTACTGTATCTCAAATAATTGAGGCAAAAGAGGAGGCATAATTTTGACCAAAACTGAAGAAATTAAGAACGCGGCGAAAAATGCTGCTCCCATCCTCGAATTTTCCGGATGCTATTCGCTCGAGCCCGCAGTCCGGCTGACTCATTTCGCCGGCGCAGCTTGCGAAATATGGCTTGCAGACATTGTGGGTCTCACCGGAGAACGCAAAGGGCAGGTTCATATTTTCGAAATCGAAGGTAGAACTGTAGACCAATGGGGAGATGCCGGCGATTTTTCAACCGTATCCTGAATTTTTCTACCCAGTTCTCAATAGCAAACCCGCCCTACATTTGAATCAGGGGGCGGGCTTTTTTGACAAAATACAGCCCCGACGTAACGCCGGGGCTGAAAAAAACACAACAGCTGAAACTCTACCGATACTTATTGATCTCATCCCGCAGTTTTTTGGCTTCCTCCGCCGGATTTTCGGCGAAAATAATTCCGCGGGAGGAATTCAAAATAAATCCTTTCTTTTGGGAATTGAGAGCGGCTTTCACTGTGGCTTCCACATCGCCGCCCTGCGCGCCCGCACCCGGCATGAGAAAAGTCATGTCGCCGACAATAGCCCGAATTTTTTTAGCTTCTTCGGGGACTGTCACGCCGACAACCAACAGGCAATTGTTGTTGAAATTCCAATCATCGCGCACTTTTTCGGCGACGATCTGCCAAAGTGGTTTTCCGTCGATCAGCAAATCTTGCAGTTCGCCCGCGCCCGGATTTGACGTCCGGCACAAAACGATACAGCCTTTGTCTTTGCGGTCAAAAAACGGCTGGAGCGATTCTTTGCCCATATACGGGTGCAGAGTAATCGCGTCGAAATCAAACCAGTCGAAAAGTTCTTCGACATAGCCGTTGTTGGTGTTCCCGATGTCACCTCTCTTCGAATCGCACACCCGGAATATGTCGGGATGATTTTCTTTGATATAGTCCTGCGTCATTTTGAGTTCTTTGAGCCCCTGGTCGCCGCGCCCTTCATAAAAAGCGATATTCGCCTTGAAAGCGGCGGCGTATTCATGAGTCTGGTCAATGATCCACTTGTTGAATTCAAATTGCGGATTTTCCATTTTTTTGAACCGCTCCGGAATTTTTTCAAAATCCGAATCGAGCCCAACGCAGACCAGCGAATTAATTTTGTCCACCCGCTGGTTGTATTTGTCGATAATTGGCATGTTATTTTTTATAAATAATTAGCAAGAATGTGCTTCTCCTAAAATATTACAGTATACTGTAATACTGTATGATTTTTATTTTGCAAACCCATGCCTTCCTGCCCATCCGTGCGGGTCAGAAAGCCAATCTTCAACTATTTTTTTGATATCTTCGGTAATAATTTTCATCATCACCGCTTCCTGGAAAATGACCGGAAAAGAAGTAAGGGTATGCAAGTTGACTTTCGCTTTTTCAAAATTTTCTTTCGCCTCTTTGAATTCATAACTCACTATAACAAGACAATCATCCACCATTGCGCCTTCCTCCCGCAGAGCTTCCACGCCCGAAAGGCTGCTGCCGCCGGTCGAAACCAGATCTTCAACGAGCAGAATTTTTTTTCCGCCGACTTCCCCGCCCTCGATTCTTTTTCCCTTGCCGTGACCTTTGGCTTCTTTGCGGACGAAAATTGACGGCTTTTGCATTTGATATCCCAAAACGGCGCTGTAGGGAATCCCGCCCACGGCAATGCCAGCGACCATGTCAAAATCAAGATTTTTTTCTTTCACCATATTTTCAAAACCATCAATCACAAGCTTGAATTTTTCCGGATGTGAAGGAAAAATCCGGTTATCAACATAAACCGGCGAGATCAGACCTGACTTAAAAATGAGCGGCTCTTGCGGCTTGAACCCTACTCCGCCGATTTCGAGCAAAGCTCTGGCGATTTCTTTTTGATAGTCCATATGTTTGAAAATTGAAAATTTATCTTATATATCCTCAAACTTCGCTGTTCTTGGGATCAATTTGATGGTCGGGATACTGGCAGTACTGATAACAAATTTCACTAAAATATTTGTGAAAACAATTTGCATAACAGTTGAAAATGGGAGCGCGCCGAGAAAAGCGATACATGAGAAAATTAAACTATCCAAAACAAGGCTTATGGAATTTGAAACAAAAACGGCAAAAGTGTCGTTCATTTTCTTATAAACATAACTGAAAATTTCCGTGTCGATGAGCTCGGAAACAACTTGGGCAACAATGCTCGCCAGAACTATTCTCCCAACAGGCAAAAGAATTTGCTCATATGCCTCTTGGAATTGCCAGGTCGGGTCCGGCGTCATCTTTCCCACCAGCCAAAAAAGGCCGAACATGACAGCGTTCAGTGCCGCCGCAATGATAATCACTTGGCGCGCATCACGTTTCCCGTGCGTCTTGTGGACAAAATCCCGCAAGGTGAAGGTCAACGGATATATCACCGTTCCCCCGTCGATGGCCAAATTGAAAAATGGCAAAAGCGCAATCTTGGTCGAAAGAACGTTCGCAAACAGCTGGAAAGAGACATAGAGCGAGCTGGAGAGAAGAAAAATATTTATTTTTCTCGCCGAAACAGATTTTACCATATTATTTTGGCCCCTTGAGCATGATCACGAGTCCCTTGGTCGAATAGGCGCAGCGGGGATTGGGCCATTCATCCGGATCCGGACAGCAATCCTCGTCCATATGTTTGCCCTTGTTTTTGCTTTTTCGGGGGTGATCTTTTTTGTGAGAGCAAGTGGCGCCGGAAGTGTACCGCACCTTCGGAGCCGATGTCGCTTTTTTGACGATATCTTTGGATATTTGGGCGACACTATTCGTTTTCACTTCCGCAAAATCGAGCGTCGAGACAACATCATAGAACTCGGGGAATTCCCGCAGGATATCTATTTTTTTCCGGTCCTCAAAAATATCAGCGCTTCCTTCCTGCCGGGGAACGATATTGAAGGTGTATCCTTTTTCCGTGAGGCTGTAGAAAAAATTTTCTTCCCAGCAGGGATTACCGATAGCGATGTTCACTTCTTTGGCCTGATAGGCTTTTTCTCCCAAAGTTATGCTGTCAAAACCCGGGCAATTTTCTCCCGGGACATTTTCATTTTTCTTTTTCAGATTGTCCGTGCCAATGGGAGAGGGAAATTTGGCGGCGCTGTATACGAAAACATCAAAACCCTTCACGCCGCTCGCGCTCACAATCCCCTTTTCGTCAAAAGATACTTTCAGGAGAAAATTTTCTCCTTTTCCGGCGGAACTTTCACGCGCGTCTGGCCAATTTTGGGGATACTTCAGGGAAAGACTGTATTTTCGGCTTTCATATTTTTTCCAATCAGCCGTCGGGTCAGGGGCCGGAGCAAGATTCACCGTGAGGCCGGAAAGCCGGCGCAGTTCGTCTTCATAGGCGCTGTGACGTTTTTCTTTGGCTTCGTTCAGGTTTTCATAGCGGGCAAATTGGGCCGCCAGGACAGCCAAGGCGAAAGAAATTCCTCCCACGGCAACAATCATTGAAAGGGCCGTGATGTTGTGGCAGCTATGAAGACGCTTCAAAAAATATATCATTTTTGTTTTTTTATAGGGGGCTGTAATGCTTATAATTCTTATAAAAAAATTATATCAAAAAACACCCGCTTGCGCGAGCGTTTTGTTGCTTCATTCAATCACCGTACCCACTTTTTCTCCCAAAAGCGCTTTCACCAGAGCGCCCTTTTTATAGGTATTGAAAACGACGATTTTCAAGTCGTTGCGCATGCAAAGTTCCACGGCCGCTTTGTCCATCACTTTGATCTTGTCATTTTTGAACGCTTCTTCGAAAGAGAGAAAATCATATTTTTTGGCCCGCGGATTTTTGACCGGATCTTCTGAATATACTCCATCCACTTTGGTCGCTTTGAAAACCGCGTCGCACCCGAGCTCCAGCCCCCGCATGGCCGCGCCGGTATCAGTGGTGATGAAAGGAAGCCCCGTACCGCCTCCTAAAACGACGATCCGCCCCTTTTCCATGTGGCGGATGGCTTTTTTTCGGATGAAATTTTCGGCGATCTGCTTCATTTCAATGGCCGTCTGAAGCCGAACTATCGCTCTTTTTTTCTCGAGTGCGTCTTGAAGCGCCATAGCGTTGAAAATGGTGGCCAGCATCCCCATATAGTGGGCGGTAGCTTCATCCATTCCCCGCTTCGACCCGGCCACCCCGCGGAAGATATTTCCTCCGCCGGTGACCACGGCAATTTGCACTCCCAGCTTATGCGCGGAAACAATTTCAGACGCGAGATAGGAAATAAATTCCGGATCAATTCCGAATTCACGCTTCCCGCGCATGGCTTCTCCGGAAAGTTTGAGGAGAACACGCTTGTACTTCAGTTTCTTTTTTCTTGCGGCCATAATTTTTTGCATTGATTGCTTAAAAAATAACTGCGGAAATCCCCACAGCGACTAGTTGAATAATACTTTATTGGGGACAGAAGTCAAACTTAAATATTTTTATATATTCATCGTCATATCATCTTTTGCCGCGAAAGTATTTTTAAACATAATCCTCGCCACTTTTTCAGCTTGCTGGCGATTTTTCAGGGATAAGTATTTGCTGGGGGAGAAATGGGTGAGAATCAGTTTTTTGCACTCGGCTTTTTTGGCGATTCCGGCCGCTTCTTCTGGATTGGAATGACCCCATTTGCCGGAAATGAATTTCGGCACCGCCGCGCATTCATGGATCAAAATATCGGCCTTCCGGGCCAAGTGAATTGAATTTTTTGAGGGACCCGTGTCAGAGCAATAGGCAATTGTTTTTCCGTCTAAAACTATTCTATATCCAAAAGACGGATCAATGTGGAAAAGCTTTTTGTGCTCGACAGAAAAAGGAATTTCCCTGCCGTCTTTTGCCAGCTCTTTTATCTTCACTCCGACCTTCATTTCCCGAAATGGCATGGCAAAAGGGTGATCAATAACTTTCAAGAGATTTTTTTTCAAGCCTTTCGGACAAAGAACCGTGAATTCGTTCTTGAATTTGAATTTGGGAAAAATATGAAAACCAAAAATATGGTCAAGGTGCAAGTGGCTCAAAAAAAGAAAAATGGGTTTTTTTGAATTTATGTGGTCTGGGAGCTTGTAAATTCCGTTTCCGGCGTCAAAGATGACAAAATATTTTTCGCTTTCCAAAAGGGTACAGACAGTATTTCCCATTTTACTGTCATACCAGCCGTTTGTCCCGAGAAATGTCAGCTTCATATTTTTTGCCCACTACAATATATCGTAGTGAAATTATTTTCGGTATTTCTTCTCGTTCGTCCGGTAGCCCGTGTCTTCCGACCAGACGAGATAGATTCTTTTCTTGAACCCGCCTTTTTTGAGGGCGTTTTTCTTTTGCATATTCCTTAGGCACGACGGTTTGATTTTCCAGTGCCGCCGGATTTCATCGGCCACGTCCAAAACATCGGCCAGCTCTTCGATGATGTCTTTTTTATTTTTCGCTGCCAAAAGTCCGCTGGCTTCCTCCCCGACTTTCTTGAGAAGCTCTTTCTCAAATTCTTTTTTCCCGAGTTTCCGCACTTCATACGCCGCGTGAGCCCGAGCCATTTTGGCGGGAATCCTGTCGCGAATAAGTTTGTTATAATGTACTTTTTTCATAAAATATCTTAAGCAATTCTTTCTTTTGGAATAAGGAACTCTTTTCCCCGGCAATGCATTTTAATTTCACCATTTTCTTCGACAGTGATATCAAATCCTTTCGCATTCTCAAAAATTTTTCCGCCTAGCACTTCACGGAACTCTTCAGCACCGGCATGACCCTTGGCAAGATAAGTAGCTAAAGCATCGAGATTCCACCCATGACCGAATGATATTCTGACTGCCTGTCTTTTTGGCGAAAGCAACCGCGTTATCCTCATGAAATTATCAATGCCTTTCAATTGCCTCATCGCAACCTGCTCCGGATCCGGTCCTTCAACAGATAAGGGGCCCAAAGCTATTTTTCCTTTTTCCTGAAACCAGCACAAGGCTCCTAGATCAGGATTGTCTCCGGCCTTCATTCTTATTGCCAAATGGAAAGGTGTTGGCGTACCGTCCTTCTGATGATAAAAATCTGGCCGCAAACTAAGCTCCCTTAAGGGATAGGGGTAGGAAAAAATTATTTTTTTATCTGGATGGGAAGCAATCGCTTCTTTTAGGCTGGAAAGGGCGGTTCGTACCGGACTATGGCTTTTTTTTGCCTCGTCAATGATTTCTTGAACTTCATTTTTTGAAACCAAGACCGTGTCCTCCTGGTTTCTGTATTTTTCCACAAACAAGTCATTGTATATACCGGCGCTTGTTTTGGTACGGTCTTCATCTGTGACGCTCCCAACGAATATGACCGCGTTTTCGTGAGCTTTTTCAACCAACCTGGCGATCTCTTCCCATTCGCTTTTTATCACTTCAAAATCAGCCACGGAAACTCTTGGATAATTTTTCATTCTTGGCTGGCCGACTCCAGGCAAATCAGCAGTATATCCCTGTTGCGCTTTCGGCTTTTCTTCTCTGTGATGGCGCCTTACCAGTAACGAACTTTCCGTTTCAGACTCGCTTTGGATTCTTTTTGCGTTCTTTTGGCGGGCGAATTTTTGCCGCATTTCATCAATATATTCAACTTTTGGCATAACTTCTGTTTATTTAGCTTGATAATAGTTTAACCGTTCCTCTTGATTCGCTTGCGTCGATTTCAATTTTTGCTCTGTCTTTTAAAATTTTGGTTGCGATTTTTGTACCCACGACACAAGGAATCTTGAATTCTCGGGCGACGATTGCAGTGTGGGAAATAATTCCGCCTCCGTCGGCAACAATAGCGGCTGCTTTTTTCAAAACAGAAGTAAGCTCCGTCGTCACCTCGTTTGTAATCATAATATCACCCTTTTCGAATTTTCCTAAATCACTGGCAGAGGTGACAATTTTCACCGTTCCCGTCACTTTTCCGGTCATCGCCGTGAGACCAGAGAATTTCCGGATTCCTTTTGTTTTCTCCTGGCGCAGAAGTTTTTTCTTCATCTGTCTGGCTTTGACGCCATGATAGATAGTTATTTTCCCGTCATCATATAGCATAGCGAATTCCTTTCTTCGCTCTCGAATATTCTTCTTATCACGAGAAAATAATTTGCCGCGCTTCAACGCCACCAAAATTTCATCCGGAGTTAAATTGTGTACATCAATCCAGGGCAAACCGAGCCTTTGCTGAATTTCCCCGATGAAAGGACGCGCCAGGAATATTCCATAAATAAGATCAACCTTGGAATAGTCAAGAAGAAGGGCAAATTCCCGCATTGCGGACACAAGCCTTTTCAAAATACCACTTTCCGCATGATTTCTGAAAAATAAATTCTGCCTCCTTATAGCCTCCCTCATTCTATGAAGCGGAAAAATTTCTTTTACGGGAAGTACCGGTTTTTTCTGGCTGGAAATTTCTTTCCAGGCGTCTTCTTTGTAGCTCTTTTTATTTTTTACTTCACCAACATATTCCTGATGAAACCAGCCGTGATCGAACTCTAATTTCCCTATCATTTCGTCTATCTCGGGTTTCCGGCAAATTTTTTCAAAATTAGCTCGATTTATCTTTTTTCCCTTAATAGTATTAATAATTTTCTTCCGGGTTTCCAGCGCCGCCTGTTCTTCTTCCTGCACTTTTGTCAGCCTGTGAGGCGTCAAGAGAAACGAGGTGATCTCAATGATTTTGTCCGGATTTTTCTCACCTGGCCGCAGAATATTCTTGAGTTCTGTTTCAAAAAATTCATTAAGGTCGGACGAGTATATTGAAACCATCATGGGAAGAAAAACCAGCTGATATATCCGATAATACCTCAAGTAATAATCGGCCAGAGTTTTGAGTTCTTTTTTCGAAAAATCCTCACCTGCGATTCTTTTGATGCCAATTATCGTTTTTTTGAAGGAATTATGGATCCGGTTAAAGAATTTTTTTGTGTATACTCCTCTTGCCAGTTCACTCTTTAACACTTTTAGCATTTTCTGCCTTGTCAACTCATGATAGCAATGGGCGCCCCGAAGATTTTTCGCATAGATAAAAGTTTTCGAAATGTCCCATTTCGTTCCCGGAATTTTGTGGCGGAAAGAATCCAACGTTCCATACTGATGAAGAAGCATCGAATTCCTCTCGCCGATGACGATATAGGGCTTTTTTCTCATAATTTACTTTTAGCCTACTGATTTTTTGAGGAAAAATCAAATTGCCGCCGCTCTTGATTTTTCCCGCCCGGGCGTGCTAGTTTGGAGAAAAGAAAAAATCATAGCCGAAACAAGGAGGAGCTATGCAAAGCAAAAAAGTCTTCGGTTTGGGAGAAAGCCACGTATCAAAGTTGCTACTCCTTCTGGATTCCATTTCACTGAAATGGGAAGGAGTCTACGGGAAAATCGTCGCGTCTGGAGATTCGGTGAACGCAGGAACAGTTGCCAGGGGAACAGAGATGTTGTTTAAAAATACCCTACTTCCTCCAATCTTCGGCGAAATCAGAAACTGTGGTGATTTGAATAGTCTGTTAATCGACAACAAACCTCCACACACGCTCAAGTTTTCCGGAGCAGCGCAACAGGATAACAAGCCGCTTTCCCTGGCTGTGAGAATTATCGCCAAGTATATTGCCATGGGATATCGCGGCGAACTGTATTTTTATAGTAAAACCATGGGCAGTCTCGACGCTTTCCGGGAACGTTGTTCAATTATGACGGATATTTGGCTTTATCCGGAAAACGGACCGGCGGTGGAGAAAAAAATTGCACCCGCCGCCGTGGTCCTGGATTGGCAGGAAAATCACGGGGGGAACATCCACAGACTGGAACCGATCATCAAGGCCTGCGGGAAGCTGAAACTTCTGGAAATCCGATTGTAATGACTTTCATCCGGAGGAGAAACTGCATGAAAAATCAAGAAACGGTGAAGCGTTTTGAGGGTCCCAGCGCTTTCGTGCAGCTCATGCGCCATCTCAAGATGCCGGTCGGGCAACGGCCCAAAATCCGTATCGAGAGTGCGGCACTGGGCAAACTTAATTTGGTTGAGGGATTGGTTGTCCGCAACCATGTCCTGATGGACCAGGGCAAGTCCACCGAGCATTCCATTTTTCACGTAGCCGATCTGTTCCGAAGCAAAAGCGGGCAACCCTTGCCGATTCGCTTTGTGTGGCCGCCAGAGCACAGTGACCCATGGGGGAAAAATATCTATCCCCTTAAAGCGGTTGAGGTGCTGGCGCCTTAGCCAAAGTTTGGTCCCACCTCCCTCCCGCTGAAAACTACAAAGCCTTCCCTCTGGGAAGGCTTCATTTCTTCTATTCTTTATTTATTCCTAATCAACGAGATTAGGAAAATTTATTTTTCCACAATTTCCATCGAATCGATTTTCACTGGGCTCAATGGTTTGGATTTTTCCATCGATCCCGACATTGTCACTTCGGCGCCCGCAATTTTGTCGATATTGTCCATGCCGCCCGAAACATGTCCGAAGATGACGTATTGGTTTGGCAGGTCGTAATCTTCGTGAATGATAAAAAACTGGCTGCCGTTCGTGTTCGGCCCGGAATTGGCCATCGCCACCGTCCCACGCGTATATTTCCCTTCTAGGTTTTCATCATCGAATTTGTACCCAGGACCTCCGGTCCCGTCACCCTTCGGATCGCCGCCCTGGATCATGAAGCCTTTAATGACACGATGAAAAATAGTTCCGTTATAAAAACCGTCCCGCGCGAGCGAAACAAAATTATTGGCCGTTTTTGGCGTTTTCTTCACGTCGAGATCGATCGTGATGTCGCCCTGGCCAGTTTTCAGAACCGCTGAATAGTTTTTATTTGTATCAATTTGCATATTTGGGGGTTGCTTAGGATTAGAAATATTTTTATCTTGGGAATTTTGGGGCTCTCGAGTTTCTCGCGCCGATTGGGCGCTCTTTTCTTCCGGCGCGCTGACGGAAAGCCTTTTGACCGCGTCCGGATCTTCCGTCTGATGGTCCTGGTTTACTTTTACATTATATTCTTCGGCGCTCCGCAGAACTGCCTGCTGCTGACTGTCTTTGAAAACACAGCCGGAAAGAAAAAAGGCGCAAAAAATCAGTGTCCCTCCAAAAAATATTTTTGCGGCTGATTCCTTTTTGTTCCAAACGATAAGTATTTTCATTTTGCTTTTTCGTATAATATAATGTAGATATAACTACAAGTTTATTATAGCATGAAAATCACCAGCCCCGCTTTCGAAAACAACGGTTTTATCCCGCCAAAATATACCTGCGACGGGCAGAAAACCAGTTCGTCGGTTCAAAAAAGAGCGCCCCTCTCTTGAACCGCCCTTTTTATTTTGGCAAAAATAGAAAAGTGAAAAGCTAGATACTCGGATAACTATATTTCGAGCTATAGCAGTCGCGGAAGGCTGGAAATAGGCTACAGAAAATATAATTTCACCTGCTTTGGATTTTTCTCTTGAGTCCCGATCGGTTTGGCCTCTTTATAATAATTTTTTATCAGCCCTTGGGGAAGATCGGGAATTTTTCCGCGCAACAATTCCTCGACTGTCATAATCTGGATTTTAGGAAATTCTTTTTGCCCGGTCAGCTTTGTTTTGAACGAACCTGCGTCCACCGCTTCGCTCGCCATTGGTCCTGTCGGCTTTTCAAGCGTGATAAAAATTCCCGCTTCAGCTTTTTCCCGCTCCACGTCACCTTTCAATGCCGCGATTTGGTTCCTTTGCACGCCCCCGCCTTTCACCTGGACAATTGCCCTGCCATATTCCCCTTTTCCATTGCCATTGCCATTTCCGCTACCATTCGCCAAATCCTTGTGAAAAACAATCACGCCATCGATTCCTTTGTCCGCTCCCCGCATGTTTCCTTTGCTTTTGCTCTTGGCCGGCATGGCGTTCACCAGATCGAGCGCCCAATATTCGAATTCAAAGGGATCTTTTTTAAATAATTCTTTCGCCCCGGCCAAATCCGTCGGCAATCCGTCCGTATAAATCTGTTTTTTTCCGATTCCAAGCTGGTTTCTCAAGCGGTATTTGATCAGATTAATCGCCAGGGTTGTGATGTCAATTCCAACCCATTTTCTGCCAAGTTTCTCCGCAACCGACACCGTAGTACCGCATCCGCAAAACGGATCAAGTATCCAATCTCCTTCCTTTGAAGAAGCTCTGACAATTCTCTCAAGCAACGCTTCCGGCTTTTGAGTTGGATACCCTAATCTCTCTTTTGAAGAGGGCGGTATAAAAGGTATTTGCCAAACATCATTTTCAGGCACTCCCTCTTCTTTTGTTTCACTTACAAGGTGCTTTTCTTCTCCTTTGAATCTATGTAGCGTATGCTTTTTTCTTTCAAGGGAACCTTCCGTATACGGCGCATATAATTGATTCCAAGTATAATGATCACTTTTTGTATAAAAGAAAATTGTGTCATGCAATCTTTGAAATTTGTTTGCTTTTGCTGTCCACCTTCTGTAATGCCAAATTATCTCATTACGAAAATTTTCTTTTCCAAAAACCACGTCTAAAGCAATCTTGAGATAGTGGCTCGCAGTCGGATCACAGTGCAGATACAAACTGCCGTTTTTTTTCAAAACCCTATGAAGCTCAATCAGCCGCACCGTCATCATTGCAAGATATGCCAGCATATCATTATGCCCAACCGTTTTTTCCAGCGCCAGCATTAAATTGGAAATATTCTCGTTTGTTTTCGTAACCAAATGGTCGAAATTCTGTTTTGATTCCCTGTTCCAATGCCAAGAATCCTCAAAGGCTTTGATTTGTGCCGGACTGTCCTGTAACCCCTCCTTGAAAAGCACGTTGTAGTCGCGGTTGGAATTGAAAGGCGGATCGAGGTATATCAAATCAAAACTCTCGTCGGGAATTTTTTTGCGAAGAATTTCCAAATTATCACCAAAATATAGGCTTCTGTTTTTCATATATGCATTTTTACGCTGTATTTTTATAATATCACTAAAACAAGAAACACTCAAATAAAAATAACAAGGGATCGGGAAGATTAAAGGCCGTGCAAGCACGGCCTTTCAAATTGATTTTCCGCAATTTTCACTTCGGCGGCTTCTTCATCCGGGAAAGTTGCTCTGGGGTATAATAGCAATGCGGATTGGGCCACTCGTCCGGATCAGGACAGCATTCCATGTCCATATGCGGCAGGCTTCCCTTGCCGCTCTCGTGAGGCTTATCGTTTTTCTTGTCACAAATTTTTTTTCCATCCACTCTTTTTGTGGACGTGCGCGGAGGAGGCGTGTTCCGAAGCAATGCCTCCCGCGCCGCCTTCGCCCCTGCGATTTTTTTCGCCCTGGCCGTTTTGATCGCCAATTCTTTCACCGAACCGACCGCGTCCGAAAGAGTTTCGGAAATATTTTTTCCTTCCGGGAGCATATTTTCTTCAGCGCTTTCCCCGTTTTCTTTTTCCGGGCTTTCGTCCGCGAGAACGCTTTCGATAATTTGTCTTTCCGGACGTCCATTCAGCGCGCTTTGCATTACTTTCCGGTTATAATCATCCAGAAGTTTCCCGCTCGCAAAAGAAGAAATTCCAAAAATTCCGGCACAGACCAAAACCAGCCAGATTGTTTCGGCGCTTTCCGGGTCAAATTTCACTTTCTGGAAAAGATTTATTTTTACTTTTCTGGTTTTTTTGAATTGCATATATTTGTACTCTCGTTATAGATTATAACAAATAATTTGTTTTTTGTGCCACTGCTTTCCAAATGAGACACTATTTTCGATATTTTTCATTTTCTGATATGATGAGAGAAAGATAAAAGAATATATATGAATTCGAAGGGAGGTGGCTTATGGATCCGACATACAATCTGCAATATTCAGGCGATGTGCCGGCGGCGGCCGGCGGAGCGGCAGCCCTTTTTGCTGGCGGGATATTTTTGTTTGTCATAATGTTTGTCCTCGTTATCTACGTCCTGATGGCGGTCTCGCTCATGAAAATCGCCAATCGCACCAACACTCCCAACGCCTGGTTCGCCTGGATACCGATTTTGAACCTCGTTTTGATGCTTCAGATCGCGGAGCGCCCGATGTGGTGGCTCATTTTCTGGTTTGTCCCGATCGTCAACATCGCCGGGATTGTACTGAATTTCGTCATCTGGATTGATATCGCCAAAAAACTCGGCAAATCCGCCATCTGGGGGGTGCTCGCTATTCTCATTCCGATCATCTTCATGCCTTATCTGGCTTTTTCAAAGAGCGACACCGCGGCGCAATAGAAACAAAATTGATAGTTCCCACTACACAGCCTCGGTGTTGCGTCGGGGCTGTTTTTTTTCTCTTTTTGTGATAAGATAACCAAGAAAGGCGCGCTTGCGGAAGAATTCTTTGGAAAATTACGTAGCAGATGCTGTGAGCCCGAAAAATAATGAAAAAAATACTTCTGGCAATTTTTTTGGTTTTATTTCTGCCTTTGGGAGGTTTTTTTTTCATGAAAGCGAGAAATTTGAAGATCCTCCCCTCGCAGGCTGAAATAGGGAACAATGTCGACCAAAGAGCCTTGAATTCATTCAAGGGGATCATCGATTGGCAATATGAAAGGCCGGTTGTCCAGTCAAACGGGGAAAATATCCAGGGCACTCCTTCGCCCCAGCCCGCTCCGGAAAAAGCGGCGGCCGGCTCCGAAGCGCCTAGCGCAAGCAATATCCTCACCTTCGCCGTCCTTGGCGACACGCAGTATTTCGACGCCGGAAATACGAAGGGAAATTTCCAAAAAGCGGCGGCGCAAATTCAAAAGCAAAATCCGGATTTGGCCATCGCGGTCGGAGACCTCATCTCAAGCTGTGAAAACCATTGCGCCCAAAAATTTTCAGAATGGAA
>Ga0172371_10006174_pt1 | contig 17515 bp, 13 predicted proteins | sample Lak12m_FD_114543 | JGI IMG/M metagenome (GOLD analysis project Ga0172371, IMG submission 114543) | Freshwater microbial communities from Kabuno Bay, South-Kivu, Congo - kab_022012_12m | ecosystem: Environmental > Aquatic > Freshwater > Lake | place: Democratic Republic of the Congo: South-Kivu...
ACGCTGAAATAAAAAGACACGATTGCTCGTGCCTTAAATTTTTGCGTAGAGCAAGAATCCTTTCCTGCACTTACGCTTGTAGAATCAATGGCACGAAGGGATTCGTGCTTTACAAAATCACTTCAGAAGTATCATCTTTCTAACTTCTCGATAAACTTTTTTATTGTTTGCTGTTGCTTCAAGTTTATAGAAATACAATCCGCTGCTTAATGATAAAACTCCGTTAGTGGCGGAAAAATTCACTTCATATCTTCCAACAGATTTGTAATCATCAACCAGTGTTGCCACTTCATTACCCAATACATCATAAACTTTTAAACTAATTTTACATGGAACAGAAATCTGGTAACTAATCTGTGTATTTGGGTTAAATGGATTTGGATAATTCTGTGATAACTCAAATCCTTTTAATGTACTAACATCATCACCAGCATCAGTAACAAAAACACTTAATGAATCTGATTTCATTATAAATGGTACATTAGGAAGTGCGTTATACATTCCAACAAACTGGGTTATATCAGGTTCATTTATGCTTGCAAACTGCTCAACAACCCTTGGTTTGATTGTCTGGAAACAAACTTCTGCGAAAACTTTATATGTCGTTTCATTAGTTACGGGTATTCTATAATTAACAATATCGCCTCCGGTTCCTTCGTTATTATTTTCTTTATTAAAGTTTGGATCAAACACTGCGCTGCCAAAAATTGCTGTTGTATCATAACTCGGATGTGTTGTTGTAAATCCTTTTGGCGGAATTCTATTATCTTTTATATATGATGAAGCCCGAAGCAAAGTATAAGTTACTGCATTATCAACATCAACCATAACGCCTTCATAAATCTGAACGTCATCTTCTGTGTTTATCAAATCATAGTGCGGCTCGTAATCAGCATCCAATCCATTTATCTCTCCCTGAGCATCCCATTTACCGGATTCATAAACAATGTTGTTTGATGGATCAGTAATTTTTAAATGTATCCACATTCTTCGGAAGGGAATTCCGCCGGGAATTTTATGCCCCGTTTTATTTTCAATCTTTACAAAAACATTTAAGGAATCATTTTCATAAGTAGTTGTGATAAAAAGATTGATAGCTTTTTCTGTTAGATTTTCTTTTGCACGTGCTATTGTGGAATCAAAATTTTCTGATGAAGCCGTTAACCCAAGTGTTGAAATATTATCCTTTAACATATTAAGCATATAAACATTGCCGCCAACAAATGAGTGCTTCCAGAATGGTGTGCGGTAAACCTGGTGCGATTGCGGAATCCATGCAATATCAACTGAATCAGTTATCATCGGCATATGGCAATCCTGGCACTGAGTATTTTGTGCGGGATAAATACTATTCTTCCATTCTATGTAAGGAGTTTGTTCGGGAAAATCTCCGGTAATTTGTCCCTGGTTATCCAAATATGGAGTAAACAGTGTGTGGCAAGTTGCACACAATTCAGATTGATTCATATGAGTTGAATAAACAGGAAGAAACGCAGCCATTTCAGTCATAGCATTCAATTCAGGATCGGGATATGGTCCGTAGATTATGCTGTCAGGATCAATCTGATAATGCCCGGAATAGGAAGTTACCATTCCAAAATTATCCGGTTTTATCTGATGACAAACTGCACAGCTTACACCATCATTTGCAATTGGATCAGCTTTCATCTCTGCCATTGAATAATTTGTTTGACCATTAAAAATTGCTTCTTTGTAACCCATTGGTGCGTGACATTTTGTGCATGTTGTTTCTATTGTCTGCTGCAATGTTGGAAATCTGTGAACTTCTTCAGCAACAACAGCGCGCCAGAAAGGATCTTTACTTGCATTGCCCATCATCGTTGAGCGCCAATAAGTAACCATAGAAACATCCTGTCCATTAACAGTTAAAACAGTTCCATCACTTGTATGGCAAACTTCACACAAACCTGAACCGGCAAAAAGTGTTGTCCTGCCAAATGGCAGTGGATTACCTTGTGCAAAGAGACTTAATTGATTAATAGTGAGAAAGATTAAAATGGTAGAAAGTTTATTCATAACAGAATTCCTGTAAAACGATTTAAAAAATTAAGTTGCTGGTGATTTTCTTAGCTAAAAATAAGTGAAGTTTAGAAAATTTGCACAAATTAATTTTTGGTTAAGAAAATAAATATCATTTTATGTTTTGGGATTTTAACTTATAATTATGTCTAAAATTAAAAGATTTTAAGATTTTTCTCTATAATCTATCAACTTCCTTTCTTGTTTGTCATAATAATTAATCCTATTTTTGGTCTAGTGATTCGCCCCGTTGAGGGCGTTTTTTGTTAGTATGGATATAATTAAAGAAAATATAGTTCGAATTTCTAATGAAATCGCAGAAAAGTTAAACTTTTTTGTGATCGATATTAATTTTAGAGGCGACAACAGGAAAAAGATAATTGAGGTTTTTGTTGATGCTGAAAAAAATATTGATGCAGATAATCTTGCTGAAATAAGCCGAGAAATCAATTCAGCAATTGAAGATCAAGAGCTTATTCAACAAGCTTACAGATTAGATATTTCTACTCCCGGTGTTGATAGACCGCTTAAATTTCTAAAACAATTTCCCAAGCATATCAACAGAAATTTTGAAGTTACTTATAAAGCGGGAGATGAAACTAGAACTATTACCGGAAAGTTATTATCCGTAGAAAGAGAAGAGTTAACTTTTCTTTCTGATAAAAAAGAAGTTTTGATCGAATTTAAAAACATAACAACTGCAAAAGTTATAATTAGTTTTTCTTAGAAGAGGAGAAAGTAAATGAACTATGATATTGTCGAATCCTTTGCACAGATGGTGAGGGAAAAAGGCATAGATAAAGACGTACTCGGCGGCATACTCGAGGAAATATTTGGATTACTCGTAAAGAAAAAATACGGCGAGGAAGCTAAGTTTGATGTAGTTGTTAATATGGATAGAGGCGATATCGAGATATTTCTTGAAAGAGAAATTGTTGATGTTGTTGAAGATCCCAACAAACAAATAAGTATTGATGAAGTAAATAAAAAAGGCAACCAGGACGATCTTGAAGTTGGAGAAGATTTTGTTGAGAAGATTGAACTTGCATCTTTAGGAAGAAGGCTGGTTGTACTTGCTAAACAAAGTCTAAATCAGAAAATACGTGAGCTTGAAAAAGAAATTATCTACAACGAATACAATGAACTGCTTGGTGAAATTGTTGTTGGCGATATTTATCAGATAAGAAAAAATGATATTCTAGTAAACCATAACAAGAACGAACTTATACTTCCGCGTAATGAACAAATTCCTTTTGAGAAATATAAAAAGGGAGAAACGATCAGAGCTATCGTTAAGGAAGTAAGAAAAGGAAACAGCGGTCCCGTAATAGTTATTTCAAGATCAGACAATATGTTTTTAAGAAGATTGTTTGAAATTGAAATTCCTGAAATTTATGACGGTATAATTGAGATAAAATCTATAGCACGCGAACCAGGTGAAAGAGCAAAGATTGCAGTAGAATCACAAGATTCAAGAATAGATGCTGTTGGTGCCTGCGTTGGAATGAAAGGTGTTAGAATCCACGCAATCGTACGCGAGCTTAACAATGAAAATATAGATGTTGTTAGTTATTCTGATGATCCTATAATTTTCATTCAGAAATCATTAGCTCCTGCCAAGCTTAAAAAGATAGAGCTTGATGAAGATGAGAAAAAAGCAATTGTAACCGCAGACAGCGATCAGGTTTCACTTATCGTTGGTAGAAACGGCGTTAATATAAGATTAGCAATGAGACTAACCGGTTATGAAATTGAAATCTTACGTGAAGAAAAACCATTTGAAGAATATGAAGAAGATATTGAGCTAATCGATATTAAAGAAGAGCTTGGTACTGAAGTTTATGAGATGCTTATCAATCACAGGTACGATACTGCAATTGAAGTGTTAACTGCGGGTCCGGAAAAACTAAAAGAGATTGAAGGGCTTGATGATGCAAAGATTGAAGAGATATTAGAAATAATTAAATCGCAGTTTGAAGAAGAAGAATAGCCTAAGAAAAGGTAACTAATAAATGTCTGAAACAAAATCGCCCAAAATTAGATTATATAAGTTCGCAGCAGAGATAAATCTTTCTTCGGAAAATTTAATTGAATTTCTGAAAACTAAAGGGCATGAGGTCAAATCTCATCAATCAATTCTTACTGAAGAAATGATTACTGAGATTAACGCTCACTTTAAAAAAGATATAGAAAAGGCTGAGCAGCATTATAAAAAAATTGCTGAATTCAATAAAAAGCGTACTGATAAAACCGAAAAAGACGAAGCGGTAATTAAGATTGAAGAAGAACCGGTTCCGGAAGACACACCAAAGGATATTGTAATTACTGATGTTCCTGTTGAAGAAGAAACTCAACCTGTAGAAGAGATTAGTGTCGTTGAGGAAGTTGAAGAGCAAGCAGAAGTTGTTTCTGAAAAAGGGTCTAAAGCAGATGTTACAGAAAAATCGGATGTTCCTGTTTCTAAAACATCTGAAAAATTTGTATCTCCTCAAAAAAATGAAGCCACGAAAAAAAGAGGGCTAACAGTTCTTGGCAAAATGGATCTTGGCGAGAGTAAAAAAACTAAGCCTCAAGTCAAAAGACTTCCGGGAACTCAAAAACCTATTGATGCTAAACCCGAAACAACTGAAACAGCCGCTGATGCTGTAAAGAAAAAGAAAAGACCAAAAACTAAAAAGAAAACCACCACAGAAGTTACTCCCGATGAAACACCTGTAGCAAAAAAACGTAAACGTGTTAAAAAGTTTGAGATTGATGAAAAAGATGTTAAAGCTGCGATAAAGAAAACTATGTTAAGTATGGATGACGCAGCTACAACAAACAGAGCCTCATCCAGAAAAAAGAAACGAAGAGAAAGAGAAGCTGAGGAAGAAAGGCTTGAAGAATTAAGAACACTGGATAAAAATATTATCAGAGTTAATGAATTTATCGCCGTAAGTGAACTTGCTAATTTGATGGAAGTTCCGGTGGGCGATGTAATTTCTAAATGTATTGGTCTTGGATTAATGGTTTCGATTAACCAAAGACTTGATGTTGAAAACATTACACTTGTTGCCGATGAATTTGGTTTTGAAGTTGAATTTCAAAAAGAATATACTTCTGAAGTATTGGAAGATGTTGAAGATGAAGAGGATGAATTACAGCCCAGATCACCCGTTGTTACAATTATGGGTCACGTTGATCACGGTAAAACATCTTTACTTGATTATATAAGAAGAACGAATGTCGTTGCTGGTGAATCCGGCGGTATTACTCAGCATATTGGTGCATATAGAGTTGATATCGGTGACGGGAAGCAAATTACTTTTCTTGATACTCCGGGTCACGAAGCATTTACAGCAATGAGAGCACGAGGTGCACAGTTAACAGATATTGTTGTTCTTGTTATAGCTGCTGATGATGCAGTAATGCCTCAAACAGTTGAAGCATTAAATCATGCTCAGGCGGCCGGTGTGCCAATTATTATTGCAATAAATAAGATTGATAAACCCGGAGCGAATCCTGATAGAATAAAACAGCAAATGGCTGATAGAAATGTTCTTGTAGAAGATTGGGGTGGTAAATATCAGTCAGTACAGCTTTCTGCAAAAACCGGATTGAATGTTGATCTTCTTCTTGAAAAAATTATTCTTGAAGCAGACTTGCTTGATCTTAAAGCAAATCCCAATAGACTTACACGCGGTGCTGTTGTTGAAGCAGAGCTAGATAAGGGACGCGGTGTAACCGGAACTATTCTTGTACAAAAAGGAACTTTAAGAATTGGTGATCCATTTGTTGCTGGCATTCATCACGGAAAAGTTAGAGCTATGTTTGATGAAAGAGGCAATAAGGTTAAAGAGGCTCCGCCATCAACACCGGTGCTTGTGCTTGGCTTTGAAGGCGCACCGCAAGCAGGTGATACTTTTATTGTTCTTAAATCGGAACGTGAAGCGCGCGAAATAAGTTTAAAGAGACAGCAGTTAAAACGGGAACAGGATCAAAAACAAATTCATCATATCACTCTTGATGAACTTGCCAAACAAATTAGTATTGGCGGAGTTAAAGAACTTGCGTTAATTGTAAAGGGTGATGTGGATGGCTCTGTTGAAGCACTTTCAGATTCATTGATGAAATTAAGTAATCAGGAAGTTGTTGTGCGTGTTATACACAAAGGCGTTGGTGGAATATCTGAAAGCGATGTTCTTCTTGCTACTGCATCAAATGCAATTATAATTGGTTTCCGCGTTCGTCCGAATATCAATGCAAGAAAACTTGCAGAAAATCAAAAAGTTGATGTTAGGCTTTACGGTGTTATTTACGATGCTATCAACGAAGTTAAATCAGCTCTTGAAGGACTTCTATCTCCAATACTATCTGAAGAAGTAACAGGTACAATAGAAATTCGAGATACTTTCAAAGTTCCCAAATCAGGAACTGTTGCCGGATGTTACGTGCTTGAGGGAAAGATTACAAGAAACAATAAGATCAGATTGATTCGTGATGGAATTGTAATTCACGAAGGCGGTATCGGTAACTTAAGAAGATTTAAAGATGATGTTAAAGAAGTTGATGCAGGTTATGAATGCGGATTGAATATCGAAAACTTTAATGATATAAAAGTTGGTGATATTATTGAAGCATTTAAAATTATCGAAACGAAGAAAACTTTGGCGTAATTATTTTTAGATCGTGTGGATAATAAATGGCTTATAGAATTGATAAAGTTGAACATCTTATTAAAGAAGAGATTAGTCTTATTTTTCTGCATAAGCTTTCTCATGTAGATCTTGGTTTTATTACAATTACAAATGTAAGAGTTAGTCCTGATCTCAAACTGGCAAAAATATATTTATCAGTTTTTGAAAAAGAAAAAAGAGAACTTGTTCTTAGTAAGATTGAAGATAAAAAAGGATTTATAAGATCAGAATTGGCACACAGGATACGAATTAAATTTATACCTGAGCTAAAATTTTTTATAGACGATACTCTAGACTACGTTGAAAAGATTGAAGGATTGATTAAGAAAATTCATGAAGATGATGATAACAAAACAAACGAGGGATCTTCAGACTCTTGATTATTTAGCAGGACAGGTTATTATGATAGATAAACCTGTTAACTGGACCTCGTTTAATGTTGTTAGCCGTGTTAGAAGATTAACAAAAGTTAAAAAAGTGGGGCACGCAGGAACTCTTGATCCGCTTGCAACCGGATTACTAATCGTTTGTACGGGTAAGAAAACTAAAGAGATTTCTGAATATCAGGCACAAAGAAAAAAATATACGGGAATAATAACTCTCGGTAAATCTTCGCCTTCAATGGATCTGGCAACTGAAATTATGGAAAAAGATTTGCCAGTTGATTTAAATGAAGAAAAAATTCTTTTTGCCAGAAATAAGTTTTTAGGAAATATTGAACAAGTTCCTCCAATGTTTTCGGCTTTAAAGCATAAAGGCAAAGCGCTCTATAAACTTGCACGAGCCGGAAAAGAAGTTGAGCGAGCACCCAGGCAAGTAGAGATTTTTTCATTTGATATTAAAAAGATTGAATTGCCGGATATACATTTTGAAATTGCATGTTCTAAGGGAACATATATTAGGGTTATTGCCGATGATTTTGGAAAAGAACTTGGATGCGGCGGGATTTTAAGTATGCTGCGAAGAACAGAAATTGGCGATTATAAAGTTGATGATGCTTTTGATTTAGAAGAATTGACAGCACAGTTTAATGAAGTTCAAAATTAGATGCAGAACTGATTTAGTATTATAGAAAAGAAAAGGATTTATTAATAGTTATCGTGATGAAATTATAGATGCAAGTGTTTAATAGTATTAAAGATTTAACGAAGAATAAAAATACTATTCTTACTCTTGGCACATTTGATGGAATTCATCCCGGTCATTTGAAAATAATTGATAAACTGGTTGACTGTTCAAAAGAAAAAGGCTTTAGAAATGTTGTTATTACATTTCATCCGCATCCAAGAACGGTATTGAGTTCAGACAATGAAGTTAAAATGTTAACAACTCAGGAAGAGCGAAAAAATCTTCTTGAAAAACATGGAGTTGAAAATTTTTTAACAATCAATTTTACAAAAGAATTTGCATCGCTAACCGCTGAAGAATTTATTTATGATTATCTGGTGAACGGAATTGGCTTAAGTGAAATAGTTCTTGGGCATGATCATCACTTTGGGAAAGGCAGGAGCGGCAACGTTGAGCTTCTGAATAAAATAGGTGCGAAAGAAAAATTTTCTGTTACAACTGTTGATGCTTTTTACATTAAGGATGAAGTTGTAAGCAGTACAAAGATAAGAAATGCTTTAATTGAGGGTGATCTTAAAAAAGCTAACATTTTACTTGGGAGAAATTATTCTTTTAGCGGAACTGTAATTGGCGGAGATAAACGGGGAAGAGAGCTTGGTTATCCAACAGCAAATATAAAATTATCATCGCAGGAAAAACTTCTGCCTGCAATCGGTATTTATGCTGTTAGAGTTCTTTTGAATAATGAAAAACATATTGGACTTTTAAGTATTGGTAAACGCCCAACTTTTTATAATGCAGGCGAACTTGTTACCGAGGTTTATATTTACAATTTCAATCGTGAGATTTATGATGAAGTTGTAACATTAGAATTGGTTGAACGATTACGCGGAGAAGAAAAATTTGATTCCGCAGATGACTTAATCAGCCAAATGAATAAAGACAAGGAAAATGGATTAAAAATTTTTAATGAACTAAATAATTAATTCCGGTAAATACTGGAATTATATCGTACAAATAAATAAAGGATAGATAAAATGACAAAAGAAGAAAAACTTGAGATCATCTCAAAATTCGGAAAAGACTCAAACGATTCAGGCAAATCTGAAGTACAGATTGCTTTACTAACAAAAAGAATCAATGATCTTACTTCGCATTTCGATGTTCACAAAAAAGATCATCACTCAAGAAGAGGTTTGATGATGATGGTTGGTAAGAGAAGAAGACTTCTCGATTATTTAATCAAAAAAGATATTGCACGATACAGAGCAATAATAAAAGAATTGAACATAAGAAAGTAAGGTTTAAAAATGGTTGTTAAGAAAGAAATTGAATTAGGCGGAAGAATATTTTCGATAGAGACAGGAAGATATGCAAAACAGGCGAATGGCTCTGTTATGGTTCGTTACGGAGATACAATGGTGCTTGTTACTGCAGTTGCATCCAACGAAGCTAAAGAAGGATTGGATTATTTTCCTCTTCAGGTTGAATATCGTGAAAAAACTTCTGCCGCAGGAAAGTTCCCCGGTGGATATATTAAACGCGAAGGCAGACCAACTGAAAAAGAAATTCTAAGTTCAAGATTGTGTGATAGACCTATAAGACCAATGTTTCCTGAAAGTTTTAAAAACGAAACTCAGGTTATTGCAATGGTTATGTCTTATGATGGAGAGAATGATCCGGATGTACTTGCAGCTTGCGGCGCTTCGGCTGCGCTAGCTATTTCTGATATCCCTTTTGATGGTCCGATAGCAGAAATTAGAATTGGCAGAATTGCTGGTGAACTTGTTGTCAATCCAACTCATGAACAGTTAAAGTTAAGTGATATCGAACTTGTTGTTGCTGGAACTTCAGATTCTATTATGATGGTTGAAGGCGAATCTAAAGAAGTAAGTGAACAGGAGTTATTAGATGCTTTAAAGTTTGCTCAGAAGGAGATAAAAAATATTGTTGATCTTCAAAATCAGTTAAGAACGGAAGCAGGAAAAACCAAGTGGGTAGTTGCAGAAAAATCTGTTGATGCAAATCTTAAAAAAGATGTTTATGATTTAGCAGAAGCAAAGTTTAAAGAAATCGTTTACTCTATTCTTGCAAAGGAAGAACGATCAGCTAAGAACAAAGAACTTTCCGAATCTGTAAAAAAAGCCCTTGCTGAAAAATATCCTGAACAAGAAAAAGTTATTGGTGAAATTCTTCACGATATGGAAAAAGATCTTATGCGTGAAAGAATTTTAAAAGAAGGTATTCGTCTTGATGGAAGAAATACAACACAAGTTCGTCCGATTACGATTGAACTTGGTAATTTACCTAGAACACATGGATCCGCATTATTTACTCGCGGTGAAACACAAAGCTTAACAAATGTTACCCTTGGTACAAAGGACGATGAACAAACAGTTGATGGTTTGCTGGCAGAATACTCAAAAAAATTCTACCTTCAATACAACTTTCCACCGTTTAGTGTTGGTGAAGTTGGCAGAATGAGCGGAGTTGGTAGAAGAGAAATCGGTCATGGCAATCTTGCAGAAAGATCTTTAAAACAAGTTCTACCTGCAGATGATATTTTCCCATATACAGTTAGAATTATATCAGATATACTTGAATCAAACGGGTCATCATCAATGGCAACTGTTTGCGCAGGTTCGCTTGCAATGATGGATGCAGGAGTGCCGATTTCCAAAGCTGTTTCCGGTATTGCGATGGGTTTAGTTAAAGAAGGAAATGATTATGCAATCCTTACTGATATTCTTGGAAATGAAGATCATCTTGGTGATATGGATTTTAAAGTTGCTGGAACAAGCGATGGTATAACCGGATTCCAGATGGATATTAAAATTCAGGGCATCTCTTTTGAAATTATGGAGAAAGCACTTCATCAGGCTAAAGAAGGAAGAATGCACATACTCGGCAAGATGAATGAAACTATAAGTAAAGCTAAGGATTCATTATCTCCGTATGCACCAAGATTAGTTACAATGAATGTTGCAACTGATCAGATTGGTTTAATTATTGGTCCTGGTGGAAAGACGATACAGGGAATGCAAAGATTATTCGGTGTTAATATTAATATCGAAGATGATGGGACAATACACATTGCATCCCCTAATAAAGAAAATGCACAGCAAGCAAAAGAGTACATCAAAAAATTAACCGCAACTCCGGAAGTTGGAGAAGTTTATGACGGCGTTGTTACAAAGATTGCAGACTTTGGTGCGTTTGTAGAAATTCTTCCAGGTAAAGAAGGATTGCTGCACATATCTGAAATAGATAATAAACGCGTAAACAAAGTTTCTGATTATTTAAAAGTCGGAGATAAAATAACCGTAAAACTTTTAAAAGTTGAAGGCGGAAAATTCTCTTTAAGCAGAAGAAAGTTATTAACTGAAGCTGCTGAAAAAGAAGCAAAAAAAAATCCACCAGCTGAACAACCAGTTAATTAGATAGTTTTCTTTTTTATGTCACACTGAGCTTGTCGAAGTGTGACAATAATTTTTATTAAAGTCAGTCTTCGACAGGCTCAGACTGACATTGATATAGGATATTGACTTATGTAAGTCTATATCTACAAATAAATTTTTCAAACAGGATTTTAATGCTGTTAGCATTAATACATTTTTTTAGAAGTTTCACAACTCAAACTTTGCTGTTAAACGACAGCACAGCATTTTACCGCACTCAAGGCATTCCTTTGCTCAAATTAGAGTCCCAAAAGTTTTTATTAATGAAATGTTTTATTTCATATAGAGAGTTTTTTATTTATGATAAAAGAAATTATAATAAATTCATCTTCCAACCAGACGCGTGTAGCGATTACGGAAGATGGAGACTTAGCCGACTTTTTTGTTGACTATCCTGAAAACAGGAGAATGGTCGGGGACATTTATCTTGGAAGAGTTGCACGAGTTCTTCCTGGAATAAGAGCAGCATTCATAGACATCGGAATGAAGCATGACGGCTTCCTCCATTTTTCAGATATTGGTGATCGTACCAAGCAGTTCCAGGATATGCTTGGCGAAGAAGATTCAGATGTTGATCTTTCGGATGATGATGAATCGAAACCAAATCGTACCAACGGAAATGGAACTTCAGCTCCGCCTGCAGAACACGTTGTAACAAAACTACGCAAGGGCGAGGAAATTCTTGTCCAAATAACAAAAGAACCTGTCAGCAACAAAGGTGTACGGGTTACATCCTCCGTTTCTCTTCCCGGCAGATTTTGTGTTCTGCTTCCTTTCGATAATAAAATTGGTATCTCAAAAAAAATATCAGATTATAAAGAACGCAGAAGATTAAGAAGTATCGCCCGAGGTATTCTTCCTCCCAATTATGGATTGATTATCCGAACTGTTGCAAAAGATCAAAATGAAGATGCCGTTAAAGATGATTTAACAAATCTTGTAAAAACCTGGAAGACAATAGAAGCAGCAGCAAAGAGTGAGGAGCCGCCATCACTTGTTCATCAGGATTTAAGTACAACTGATAGTGTTATCCGAGATTTATTAACACCAGATGTCTCGAAAGTTTTTGTCGATTCAAAAAAGCTTTACAAGCAAATAAAAAGTTATGTTCAATTAGTTCAGCCGGGTTTGTTAGAAAAGATTGATCTTTATAAATCATCCTCCTCTATCTTCGATGAATTTAAAATTGAGGAGCAAATCAAAACATTGATGGGAAGAAAGGTTCCTTTGCCAAGCGGCGGTTATCTTATAATCGAGCATACAGAAGCAATGGTTGTAATTGATGTGAACAGTGGACGTTATGCCAAAAGCAAAGAGCAGGAACTTAATTCTTTAAAAACAGATCTTGAAGCATCACGTGAAATTGCAAGACAGCTGCGTCTTAGAGATATTGGCGGAATTATCGTTATTGATTTTATTGATCTTGAAGAAGATAAAAACCGTAAAAAAATTTATGATGAACTGAAAAAAGAATTTCGAAGAGATCGTTCTAAAGTTTCTGTTTTGCCAATGAGTGATTTTGGATTGGTACAAATTACAAGACAAAGAATTCGCCAAAACATTAATCAGGCAATGAAAGAAGTATGCCCGGTGTGCGGCGGATCAGGATTTATGACAAAAGAATCGCACCTTGTTTATGATATTGAAGATTGGTTGAAGAGATTTAGAAGATTTTCTCGCGAGTTTAGTTTGATAATAAAATGTCATCCATCCGATGCAAGTAGATTGCAGGACAAAAAATTTACAAGAATCCAATTAAAATATTTAGTTAGATTGCGCATTGAAGAAGATGCTGGTATTCCTATGGGTAAATTCAAATTCTTCTCGAAGAAAAAAGGAACTGATTTAACAGAAAAGTTTAAATAATAATGGAGTTGCGATATGAAATTTTTTATAGACACAGCAAACATAAATGAAATTAAAGAAGCTGCAGCACTTGGCATTCTTGATGGTGTTACAACCAATCCATCTTTGGTAGCTAAAGAGGGAAAAGATTTTAGAAAACTGCTTGATGAAATATTGGCAATCGTTGATGGGCCTGTAAGTGCCGAAGTTGTTTCAACAGATTATGATGGAATATTAAAAGAAGCGCACGAACTTTCTAAAATTCATAAGAACATTGTTGTTAAAGTACCTCTTATTAAAGAAGGACTAAAAGCTGTTCGCACTTTAAGTTCTGAAAATATAAATACTAATGTAACCCTTTGTTTTTCTGCCTCGCAGGCTTTACTTGCTGCAAAAGCTGGCGCAACTTATATCAGTCCGTTTGTAGGAAGACTTGATGATATTAGTCACGATGGCATGGAACTAATTTCTCAAATCGTACAGATTTATAAAAACTACAATTACAAAACTCAGGTTCTTGTTGCAAGTATAAGACATCCACTGCATCTTGTTGAAGCAGGTTTAATGGGTGCGGATGTTTGCACAATGCCTTTTCCAGTAATTGATAAATTATTTAATCATCCTCTTACGGACCTTGGATTAGAAAAATTCTTAAGTGATTGGAAAAAATCTCAAAACAAATAAATTTTAATTAAACTATCTGGAATAAAAAAATGAAACGTACAACATTCTATAACATTCATAAAAACTTAGGTGCAAAAATTGTTGAGTTTGCCGGTTATGAAATGCCAATTCAATATTCTTCTATAATTGCGGAACACAAAGCAGTAAGAAATTCTGTTGGTGTTTTTGATGTATCTCATATGGGTGAAGTTTTTGTTAAAGGAGAAAAAGCTCTTGATTTCGTTCAACACATAACTGTTAATGATGCTTCAAAACTTTTTCCGGGCAGAGTACAATATTCAGCAATGTGTTATGAAGACGGTGGAATAGTTGATGATTTACTTGTTTACAGAATTTCGCAAAACGAATTTTTACTTGTAATAAATGCATCAAACATTGATAAAGATTTTGCGTGGATGCAAAAAAATAACAAGTTTGGTGTTGAACTTACAAACCGCAGCGATGAATTTTCTTTGCTTGCCGTACAGGGTCCAAATTCACTTAAGACATTACAAAAACTTACAGATACTCAAATAAGTCTAGAATACTATCATTTTACAAAAATAAATCTTGCCGGTATCGATATGATATTTTCAAGAACAGGTTACACTGGTGAACTTGGGTATGAACTTTATTTTACGGGTGATGAAAAAACAGCTCAAGTTTTATGGAATAAAATTTTTGAAGCCGGTAAAGAATTTAATATTCAGCCGGTGGGATTAGCTGCACGTGATTCTTTAAGATTAGAAATGGGATTCTGCCTCTATGGAAATGATATTGATCAAACTACAAATCCATTAGAAGCAGGCTTGGGCTGGATTACAAAACTTTCCAAACCAAATTTTATTGCTAAAGATGTTTTAGTAAAAGCAAAAGAAAACGGTTTAAGCAGAAAACTTGTTGCAATTACATCCGAAGAAAAAACTTTTCCAAGACATGGCTACGAGCTTTCTGTAAAGAATAATAAAATTGGAGTTGTAACCAGCGGCACGGTTAGTCCGATTTTAGAGAAACCAATTGCTATGGGTTATGTTGAAACAAAATATGCTGAGATTGGTTCTGACGTTAACTTTCTTATCAGAGGAAAAGAAGTTCCTGCTAAAGTTGTAAAACTTCCGTTTGTTAAAAGATAAAATTAAAATGAAATTAAATGTATTTCTTTCACCAGTTATAGTTGATGAACTTTACTTTACAGGTAAAACCACAGTTGTTATTGATGTGCTTCGTGCAACATCAACGATTGTAACGGCAATTGATAACGGCGCAAAAGAAGTTGTTCCGGTTGCCAGTGTTGAGTTTGCTGTTAAAGTTTCAGGCGGAATGTTTGGCGGACAAACTTTACTTGGCGGTGAAAGAAATACAAAAAAGATCGAAGGCTTTGCTCTTGGTAATTCACCGTTTGAATATTCTAAGGAGATTGTAGAAGGAAAAACAATTGTGTTTTACACAACTAACGGAACCAAATCAATTGCAAAAGCAAAGTATTCAGAAAATTTATATACGTGTTCTTTTTTAAATATCAGCGCAGTAGCAAAACATCTCATCACATTAAATACAGACGTTGAAATTGTTTGTGCTGGGAGAAATAATTATTTCTCAATTGAAGACTCGGTTTGTGCTGGAATGCTTATTTCAAAAATTAGTAAAGTTAAAACCGATTCGTATCTAAATGATTCCGGAGCCGCCGTTTTAACTTTGTACGAAAAATACGGTGCCAATTTGCTTAAGATGATGCGCGAATCTGATCACGGGAAAATTCTTTTAGAAAATGGATTTGATGCTGATCTTGAATATTGCAGCTCTATTGATCTGCTTGATGTAATTCCGTCCTATGCAAGCGGTGTTATGAAAAAACTAAAAAAAGATTAATAAAAAATTTTAATGTCACTTAAAAAGAAAAAAAGCGTTAAAGAAAAAAATGGGAAAAGTAGTTCGGGAAAAAACTATTTTATTTTAACGCCGGATAATAAAAAACAAATACTCGGAATATTTCTTCTGATTATTTCTGTTATACTTTTTTTAAGTGTAGTAACTTTTGACAGAAGAGATGAAGCTAATCTCACAACTTTATTTTCAGATTTCTTCACATCATTTGATAATAAGATAGACATACAAAACTGGCTTGGTGTAGCCGGTGCACATTTTTCAGTATTTCTTGTTAAAGCCACGTTCGGTTATTTCTCAATTACAATTCCCATTGTACTTTTTTTGTGGGGAGTATCGTTCTTCAAAAAAATTGATTTCAAATTCCGTCTTCATGTTTCCAACTTTTTATTATTAAGTGCAATCATCTTCGCAAGTTTTTTTGGCGTGCTTCACGAAAATTATAGTTTATTTTCATCCACTTATGAATTATCTGGATTTATAGGGAACCATCTTGGTAATTTCTTAAGCGGATTGATTGGCGGTATTGGTAGCATACTCGTTCTCGCGGGATCATTTATAACACTGCTAATCTTTGCTCTGGATGTAAATATTGAAAGTATTATCAATTTCTTTAAAGATGTATTTTCATTTAATGATGATGATGCAGAAGCAAATGATAAAAAAGCTTCTGATGATTCTGATTCTAAAGAAAATCTTGATAAGATTAAAAAACTCAGTGGTGATAAAAAGAAGAAAAAAGAAAAACAATCTGAAGAGGAATTATCTGCTGCTGAATTGATGGAAAAGGAAGCGGAAGAACAAACACGAATAACAATTATCCGAAAAGATGATGTTCCTGTTACGGCGGCTGAAAATGAAGTACTTAATGAAGAAGTAAAAAAAGTCAATATCCAAAAAACCGGCGAACTTCCCGAAAAGAAAGAAAAAAACGAATCTGAAGATGAACAGAAATTACCTAATCAGTGGGAAGAAAACATTGAATTTAAAATGCCTGGGCTTGATCTTCTAGATCCCGCACCAGAAGAAAATTATCAAGTAGCGGAAGAGGAATTAACACACAACGCAAGTCTGCTTAAAGAAAAATTAAAACTATTTGATATTGAAATAAAAGATATTTCTGTAACACCTGGTCCTGTTGTAACGCTTTATGAAATTGTTCCTGCACCCGGGGTAAAGATTAGTAAGATTGTTGGACTAGAAAATGATATTGCACTTGCCCTTTCCGCAAGAGGAATAAGAATCATTGCACCGATTCCGGGTAAAGGTGCTATTGGTGTTGAGATTCCGAATGCTGTAGCATCCCTTGTAAATGCACGTGCTGTTATTGGCAGAATAAATGAATCTGATGCTGAACTTCCTCTTGCACTTGGTAAAACTATCAGCGGTGACGTTTATGTTGCTGATCTTGCTAAAATGCCTCACTTATTAATTGCAGGCTCAACCGGTTCCGGAAAGAGTGTTGGAATTAATATGATCGTTAGCAGTTTGCTTTACACAAAACATCCTTCAGAAGTTAAGTTTATAATGGTAGATCCCAAAAAGATAGAACTATCTTTTTACAACAAACTACGCAAACATTATCTAGCTGTTTCACCTGATCTTGATGAAGAGATTATTACAAATCCGCAAAATGCAGTCTTAGCATTAAAAAGTGTTGAGTATGAGATGGAGAGGCGTTACGATAAACTTGCAAAAGCAGGTGTAAGAAACATTGTTGATTACAATAAAAAAGTTAAAGATCCCAAAACCAGACCGCACGACACAGATAAGATTAAGCATCATCAAATTCCATATATAATTGTAATTGTTGATGAGCTTGCCGACTTAATGATTACAGCAGGAAAGGAAGTTGAGGAACCTATTACAAGATTAGCCCAG
>Ga0172371_10006176_pt1 | contig 17514 bp, 16 predicted proteins | sample Lak12m_FD_114543 | JGI IMG/M metagenome (GOLD analysis project Ga0172371, IMG submission 114543) | Freshwater microbial communities from Kabuno Bay, South-Kivu, Congo - kab_022012_12m | ecosystem: Environmental > Aquatic > Freshwater > Lake | place: Democratic Republic of the Congo: South-Kivu...
CCCTCACGCTGCTCAAATAGCTTGCCAAACCATTCTCCCGCCCCAGAAATCTGGGCCGGCCAGATTACCGCGTGGAAGGGGATATTGTCTTTGCCGATGAAGTAGTATGTTTTGGCGGCCGGGTCGAACCACCATTTTTCCCAGCTATGCGGCTCACCGGAGATAACTGCCCACTCAATCGCGGCGGACAGGTAGCCGATCACTGCTTCGAACCAGACGTACAGACATTTGCCTTCCCAACCAGGCGCCGGGATAGGAATACCCCAATCTAAATCGCGAGTGATGGCGCGTCCATGCAGCCCATCGGCCAGGGTTTGACCCAACGACTGGCGCAGCACATTCGGACGCCAAAAACCTTCCCGCTGGCGCAGAAACTCCACGATCGCAGGTTCTAGAGCGCCCAGATCCAGGTAGAAATGCTCGGTTTCGCGCAGCTCTGGCCGGCTGCCGTCAATCTTAGAGCGCGGTTCGATCAATTGGGTAGCGTCCAACAGGCTGCCGCAACCGTCGCATTGGTCGCCGCGCGCGTTGGGATATCCGCAAATGTAGCAGACGCCTTCGACATAACGGTCTGGCAAGAAGCGACCCTGAGATGGCGAGAACCATTGCTGCTGTCGTTCGGTGTAGAGATAATTATTTTTTTGCAGCGCCAGGAAAATCGCCTGGGATACCTTGAAATGATTCTCAGTATGGGTGCTGCTGAAAAGATCGTAAGCCAGCCCAAGTTTTTGGAACAATTCCAGGAAACCGGCATGGTATTTTTGGTAAACCTGTACCGGTGTGACGCCTTCCGCGTCCGCGCGTACGGCCACTGGCGTGCCGTGTGCATCCGTTCCGGAAACCATCAAGACATTATTACCCACCAGGCGGTGGTAACGGGCAAAGATGTCGGCGGGCAGGTAAGAGCCAGTAATGTTCCCGACGTGTATTTGAGAATTTGCATAAGGCCAGGCAACGGCTACCAAAATATTTTCGGACATAACGTACCTCCAGATTTAAGACAGAGTAAAACAGGCTGCCCATATTTGGACAGCCTGGAAATAAGAGAGCTAAGATAGAGAAGATAGTTTCCTTACGAAATTGGCTGCCCGGTTCAGGCGCGGTATGTTAAGGCGATGCTGCACATCATAGCCATCGAATACCGGATGGTTGCATAACCAGACGCCATTCCTGAAACTTCCTCTCTGTTCCTTAATATAAGTTTAATGTTGCGCGGCATTTTTGTCAAGATGCGTTTCGGACTAATCCAGGTATAATCCTGTGGTGTAATCTTTCCCGTACGGGATGTTATCGAGCTATAGCTTTGTGTATCTATGCCCGCGAGGCTTATTCAGGCGAAGCGGTTACGTTACTTTGGTCGGTTACTTCGCCGAGATGTTCATGTTCCCCGCTTAGCTCGTTCAGGTTTTCGCCGCAGGTCGGGCAGAGACCTTTACAATCCGGTCGGCATAACGGGCTGATCGGGATAGCCAGGAGCATCTCATCACGGACTGCCGGCGACAGGTCAATCTTGCCATTTTCCTGCAAGATCAGGCCCGTCTCGGTAACTGAATTTCGATTAAAGGCATACAAGTCCGTGTAATCAATTTGTAATAACTGCGCGAAATCTGTCAGGCAGCGGACGCATTCAGCCGGGATTTCAGCCTGCATTTTGACTTGAACCAATAAACCCTGGGCCGTGCGGGTCACCCGAACCAGCCCTTTTAGATTATTGAGTCTTGTATCGGGTGGTAGGGAGACGGTGTCAAACTCAAATGGAAACTCTCGCACGTAACCGATCGTTTCGTGGATGATGAAGCCAACATTCAGTAAGAAGGGATTGCGGAAATCAGCCACCGGTTGCCTCAAATATTTGATCGTCGAGTCCATAGGCAGCAAGAAAATCAGAAGGACTCTCGGTTGAAGTAAGTGAAGAATAGAAGATCAATCTGGAACGATTATAACATAGTGAAAAATCATGCTGAAATTACTGATCGCGACCAATAATACGGGTAAGATGGTGGAAATTCGCGCCTTACTGGACGGGCTGGATATGGAACTGTTCACGCCTGCTCAGCTAGGCATTGAGTTGAATGTCCACGAAGACGGTCAAACCTACCTTGAGAACGCCTTGTTGAAAGGTAAAGCCTTTGCCAGCGCCAGCGGTATGCTCACCCTGGCGGACGATTCGGGCCTGGAGATTGACGCCCTCGGCGGTTTGCCCGGTTTGCGCTCCGCTCGCTTCGTTGACCGTCCAGGCGCGACAGACGCCGACCGCCGCCGGAAGGCGCTGGAAAGCTTGCAAGCGTATCCAAGGCCCTGGCGAGCCAGGTTTCGTTGTTGGGTGGCGGTGGTTACGCCGGATGGGCGAGCGCAAATGAGCGAAGGCTTATGTGAAGGAGAGATCATTCCACAGGAGCGCGGCCATAACGGTTTCGGGTATGACCCAATTTTCCTGCTGCCTGAGCTGGGTAAAACGATGGCGGAATTGAGCATGGTGGAGAAGAACCGGCTAAGCCACCGGGCGAGGGCGGCGCTGGCTGCCTTGCCGCTGATTGAGAATTATCGCGCCGAGTTTGCATAATGCCTTGTCAGGCGGATTATTTAAGTTATGATAGGGTCTATGGATAGACCTCCAATGACCGTCCTGTCAGATTGGGTTGTGATTACCCTGCGTTGGGCTTTTTTGTTGTCTGTGAGCGTCTGGCTGGCTTTTGGGGATACGATCGATTGGGTAGCGCTTTCCATGATTGGTGTGGCAGTTGTAGGAAATGTCATCGCCACTTTTATCGTTGTCACAAATCGGGCAAATTTCCAGTATCGTTTGGGCTGCGTGTTAGGGGATTTTGCCTTTGCTCAGATTTTGTTTTTTCTGACCATTAATACGGGCCATGAACTAACCTGGGTCGCGCTTCTCTCGCAGGTATCGGCTTCGATTTTCTTCCAATGGCCCGGGATGGTAATCGCCCTGGCGTTCAATATGGCTTTAATCGGTTTAGAGGCATATAACTATGGCGCCGATCTGACGGTGATCGTGGTGCTTGGTATCTGGCTGGCAGTTTATTCCCTGGTAGGGATAGCCAGCGCCTATTGGAGCGCCCATTACCGACAGGGAACCCGCTTACCCAAGCCGCCGGTTATAGTGCATACTGGTAAGTCTAAAAATAAGGGTCAAGATAAGCGCAAGACAATTTTTGAGCTGATATCTGCGCTGAGCGCGACTTTAAATTACCAGAAAGTCCTGGAAACTTCGTTAGACCTGAGCGCAACCGCCCTGGCAGAATTAGGCGCGCCGACAGAGCGGCTGGTGAGCGCAGTGATGCTCTTCACCGGTCATAACCCAAAAGCGCCTGAGATGGAAATTGCCACCGGCCGACATTTGCTGCCGACTGATAAGAACGTGTTGTTGCCGGGCAGCAGCGGTGTATTGGCTAATGTGATAGATGAAGCGAACCCGGTTTCCATGAGTAACCCTAAGGATGATCCGGAATTGCGTCAGATCGTCGCCTTGCATGATTGCCAATCTGCGATGGTGTTGCCATTGCGCGCCGGATTGGACGCCTATGGCGTGATGTTATTCGGTCATGCGCAGCCCGGATTCTTCACGGCTGAACGCCGCGATATATTAGAGTTGGTATGTCATCAAGCCTGCATTGCAATCCAGAATGCTCGCCTGTACCAGGCATTGGAACAAGAACGAAACCGGATGATGGAAATTCAGGAGGAGTCGCGCAAGAAACTGGCGCGTGATTTACATGATGGTCCGACACAATCCGTATCGGCGATAGCGATGCGGATAAACTTCGCCCGGCGGTTGATGGACCGCGATCAAAAAGCGGCTGCGGAAGAGATGTTTAAGATTGAGGAACTGGCGCGCCGGACTGTGAAGGAAATCCGCCATATGTTGTTCACATTGAGACCGCTGGTACTGGAGTCGCAAGGCCTGACGGCAGCCTTCAAGTCTATGGCGGAGAAGATGCAGGAGACTTATAACCAGGAAGTTATTATTCAGGTGGATGAACGCGCAGAAGAAGCGTTGGAAGCCGGTAAACAAGCGGTGGTATTCTACATCGCCGACGAAGCGGTCACGAATGCCCGTAAACATGCGCAAGCGCCGCATATCTGGGTGCGCCTGAAGATGTTGCGGGATGGTTTGAGCCTCCTGGAGGTTGAAGATGATGGGGTTGGATTCGATACCAGCGCAGTAGACGCCTCTTATGAGAGTCGTGGTAGCCTGGGGATGATTAATCTCAAGGAACGTACGGAGCTAGTCAGAGGCATTATCCGCATCGATTCCGCTCAAGGTCGGGGGACACGTATCCAGGTGGTGATTCCATTGACCGAAGAGGCAGCAGACCGCCTTCATCATGGCGGATAAGGCTGCTCCCTGCAATGCCCGATATTGCCGATATTTATTATCATGTATATGGAGGCGATAGCGCTGTCCGGCGGTCGGCAGTGGTATTAATTCATGGCGCGGGAGGAAATCATCTGTATTGGCCTCCAGAATTACGCCGTTTGCCTGGATATCGCGTTTATGCCTTAGACTTGCCCGGACATGGCAAGTCGGGTGGGCGGGGCTTACAGTCTATTGCTGCTTATACCCAGGCGGTGAAGGATTGGCTGCTGGCTCTGGGCGTTCATAGTGCAGTCTTTGCCGGGCATTCAATGGGCAGCGCCATCGCGTTGAGGCTGGCGTTAGAATATGCCGAGCATGTCAACGGCTTGATCCTGGTTGGGGGAGGCGCCAGGTTTAAGGTATCTCCCCAGTTATTGGATAACGCCGCCAGCCAGACTACGTATCAGAATGCTGTCAACCTGGTTATAGACGGGAGCTTCGGTTCAAGCGCCTCGCCGCGTCTCAAAGAATTGGCCGCCCAGCGGATGGCGACTACCCGTTCGAGTGTGCTGTATGGAGATTTTTTAGCTTGCGGTGCATTCGATGAAACCAGCCGGGTTGAGCAGATTTGCCAACCGACGCTGATCGTTTGTGGCGACGAAGATAGGATGACGCCGCCGAGACAATCTCAGTATCTGGCTGAACATATCCCTGATTCAGTATTGACAACCATTCCACAGGCCGGCCATATGGTTATGTTAGAAAAACCTCAGCTCGTCGCGGACGCCCGGCTTGGCTTTTTATCCGGATTGAAATATTTCTAAAAAATCTCTTGCCGATTTCGGCTTGTGTAGTATAATTCTGGGACGTCCGGGCGGATAGCTCAGTTGGTTAGAGCACTGCGTTGACATCGCAGAGGTCGTAGGTTCGAGCCCTATTCCGCCCACTCGTTTCTAAAAACGCGAAGACCGGGACGAGTAACCGGATGCGGAGCTGACAGGGAATGGAGATCAGCGATTGAGAGTCTCCTGCAGCAACCGGTCGGTGAAAACCACCCGTGAGCGGAAACCAGAAAGAATGATGCAGAGTAGTTTGCCTCTGCCTTCAAGTATGGTGAACGGTTGACCCCGTTACCGGTTGCACAGAGATGCTTGGCAGAGAATTTCTGCATAAAGAGCAATTCTGGGTGGAACCGCGTGAGTGTATAGTCGACTCTCGCCCCAGGAATGGGTGAGAGTCTTTTTTTTGTAGAATTGGAGAGTGAAAAATGGCTGAGATCAATAAAGAACGTTACGAAGATAGCGACTTGTATCGCATCCGGCATTCTGCGGCGCATGTGATGGCGCAAGCAATTGTGGAAATGTTCCCGGAGGCAAAATACACTATTGGTCCGCCGATTGAGGAAGGTTTTTATTATGACTTTGATTTGCCGCGCTCGCTCACTCCCGACGATCTGCAAGCGATTGAAAAGCGCATGCGTGGAATCATCGCCGATAAGCATGATTTTCAGCGCCAGGTGGTGACTGCGGATGAAGCGCGCCGCATTTTTAAAGGTCAACCTTACAAGTTGGAATTGATAGAGGGCCTGGAAAAGGGCGGCTTTGATGAATATGGCAATGCATTGAAGGAAAAGGTGGATATTTCCACCTACCGGCAGGCTGGTTTTGTAGACTTGTGCCGCGGCCCACACGTGGAGAATACACGCCAGATCAACCCGGCTGCCATCAAGTTGATGAACGTAGCCGGCGCCTACTGGCGCGGCGACGAAAAGAATACCATGTTGCAACGCGTATATGGCACCGCCTGGCACAATCCACAGGAATTAGAGGAATATCTCTGGCGGTTGGAGGAAGCTAAAAAGCGCGACCACCGTAAGCTGGGCAAGGAACTCGGACTGTTCCACTTTTCCGAAGATGTTGGGCCTGGCTTGCCGCTCTTCACGCCGAAAGGTGAAATGTTACGCTACCTGATGGAAAGCTATGTGCGGGAAGTGCAGACGCGCTATGGTTACCAGCACGTCTGGACAGGGCATATGGTCAAGGAAGACCTTTATCGTCGCTCAGGACATTACGAGAACTATAAAGACGCCATGTTCCCGCCAATGGTAGATGAAAACACTGTTTTTCGTCTGAAACCGATGAACTGTCCCAGCCACATGACTTTGTTTAGAGAGATGGGGCGTCATTCTTACCGCGAATTGCCAATGCGCTTTTCGGAATTTGCCACACTCTATCGCTATGAAAAGACGGGCGAACTGACCGGTTTAACGCGTGTGCGCGCCTTGACGCAAGACGATTGCCACATCTTTTGCACCGAAGATCAGATCGAGAGCGAGTTCACATTGTGCCTGCACTTGATCCAGGAAGTGCTAGATCATTACCACTTCTCGAATTACCAGGTACGCCTGTCGCTGCGCGGCGAGGGTGGAAAATACGTTCAGGATGATGAGAAATGGGCCAAGGCTGAAGCCGCACTGCGCCGTTCTTTACAGGCCAACCAGGTGGATCATTTTGAAGCCACCGGCGAGGCTGCTTTCTATGGCCCGAAGGCGGATTTCCTGGCGCGGGATGTATTGGGGCGCGAATGGCAGCTTTCCACCATCCAGGTGGATTTCATCCAGCCCTCGCGCCTGGGTCTGAGTTATATCGGCGAGGACGGAGCCGAGCATACGCCAGTCGTATTGCACCGGGCAGTGACCGGTACGACCGAGCGTTTCCTGGGCGTACTGATCGAACATTTCGCCGGAGCTTTTCCGGTTTGGCTGGCGCCGGTGCAGGCGATGCTGATCCCGATAGCAGACCGGCATCTGCCCTATATCCAGGAGGTGGCGCAAAAGCTCAAGGCTACCGGATTGCGCGTGGAAATTGACGAGCGCGGCGAACGGATGAACGCAAAAATCCGCGATGCCCAACGCCAAAAGATCCCCTATATGTTAGTCGTAGGAGACCAGGAAGTAGCCCAAGGGCAGGTGGCCTTACGGCTGCGCTCGGGAGAAAACCCAGGGGCGATGTCTGTGCAGGCTTTCCTGGCGCGCGCCCAACAAGATATCCAGAAAGGCGACTGAGTGTCACCGGTGTGGCGAGGTATGTCAGCCTTGCCACACCGCGATTTTTAAATTGGTTGACGTTTTGCTTGTTCTTTGGTATCATCGCAAGACTAATTGGCAAGTCTATGCCTTTTGGCATGAGAGGAGTAAGTTATCAGCGCAATAAATTATCGGGTTAATGAAGCTGTTCGCGTTCCACAGGTCCGTTTGATCGGCCCAAAAGGCGAGAACGTTGGGGTTGTCTCTATTGAGGACGCTCTGCGTATTTCCCGAGATGCTGAGTTGGATCTCGTGGAAGTTGCCCCAACCGCCGATCCACCTGTCTGTCGAGTGATGGACTTTGGGAAGTTCATTTACGAAAGAGCAAAGAAGGAACGCGAAGCTAAAAAAGCACAAACAAAGATTGAGGTCAAGGAAATTCGTTTACGCCCCAAAACCAATGAGCATCATCGCGATCTAAAAGTACGCGATGCGCGGCGTTGGTTGGTGGAAGGGATGAAAGTGAAAGTGCGTATTCGTTTCCGTGGTCGGGAAATCAGTTACCCGGAAATTGCTTTGAATGACCTCAAAGAGGTGGCCGAAGATCTGGCGGATGTTGCGATTGTGGAGCAACCCCCGGCGTTGGAAGGCCGGACAATGTTAATGGTGCTGGGTCCCGGTAAAGTAATCAAGAAAAAATAATTTCGCAGCGCTGGCTACTCTGTAAGGATTCAATTGTTTACCATCCGCGGATGAAACAAGATCCGCGGAATTTTGTGTGAAAGGAGATTTGTTGTGGCACGCAAGCAGCCGGATGGTAAGTATAAGATTAAGACGCATAAGGCAACTGCAAAACGTTTCCGTGTGACCGGTACGGGTAAGTTGATGCGCACAAAAATTGGCAAAAGCCACCTGCGCCGCCGCAGTTCTAAGCGCGTCAAGCGCTTGTTCTCGGAAATGTTACCGGTGAAAGGTCGTGGAATTAACAAGACCGTTCATCGTCTGGCGCCCTACCTCAAGAAAGCGGACTAGGTTTTGCAACGGCAGGCTACAGCCCCAGTGGCTGGCCTGATTTAGAAGATTTCTATCATTGTGGCGACCGTTGGGTGTATGTAACAGGCAGTGCAAGCGGCTGTCGGCGCCCAGGGGATCGCAGGAGAGTGAAAAATGACTCGTGTAAAGACTGGCCCTTACCGCCACAGGCACCATAAGAAAATCTTGAACATGACGAAAGGCCAATTTGGCACTCGTCATCGTTTGTTCCGGCGCGCTAACGAGGCGATGCTGAAGAGTTTGTGGTATGCGTACCGTGACCGACGCACTCGCAAGCGTGAATTGCGACGTTTGTGGATCACCCGGATTAATGCCGCCGCGCATCTGAATGGGACGACCTATAGTCGCCTGCTGCATGGTATGAAACAAGCCCGGATTGCCCTGAATCGCAAGATGTTGGCCGATATGGCTGTGCGTGATCCGCAGGCTTTCGCAGCGGTGGCTGCTCTGGTAAAGAGCGTTCAAGCTGAATAACAAAATCTCCTGACTTTCACATTGCGGGGTAGCCAACTGCCTGGTTGGCTGCCCCGTTTTTATTTAAGGAGACCTCCTCTGGTAGTATAATCGCCTCGTATTTTGGAGGTCGTATGCCGGAAAACAAGGATCGCAAGGTCGTCATTACGAATGGGGGGCTGTTTAGTGACCTGGTTGTACGCGTTAAGTTGGTGATTCGTTTACTTGGAGATGCGCGAGTGAGCCCTTTGCTCAAGCTCTTGCCGGTTGGCGCGTTGATTTATTTTATTATCCCGGATCTGGTGATTGGTCCGCTTGATGATGCGGCTTTGATCTGGTTGGGTGGGTATCTTTTTGTTGAAATGTGTCCTCCAGAGATAGTACAGGAACATCTACGCTCTCTGAACCAGGTCATACCTGGCGTGTGGAAAGAAGAGCCGCATGAAATGGATAGCGATGTCATAGAGGGTGAATTTTGGGATAAGCAGGAATAACCGCCTCAGGTTGAACTGTTCTGCCTGGTAAAAAGTAATTCTTATTATGAACGAAGAAAACCTGTCTATTCGCAACAAACTCTATCGCGAAAAACGCGCCAATGGTATCCTGTTTGGTCTGGTTGCTGGCCTGGCGTTGAGCATCGGTATGTGGGGTTTGGATGCCTATCTGCTCTCACAGGCGCATGTCGGATGGGCATGGCTGAAGTTGCTGATCGGCGCGCCGTTCCTGCTGTTGGTCAGCGCCATTGCCGGTTGGCTGACCGCTCGCTTCGATAGCGGCCTGATCGGCGCTATTATCTGGCTGCTTGCCAGCCTGGTGATGGTCTGGTTTGCCAGTCATGTGCCTTTCCAGGGCCTTTCGCTGCTGATCGGTTGCCTCAAGCCGGATTTGGCCGGCCTGGATATTTATCCTTTTGTCGAAAGCGCGCGTGCCCGGATGAGCTTTCTTTATATCGTGGTGGGGGTTCTGATGGCGATTGGCGGAGGGTTCGAGATGTTTTTTGTCGAAGCCGCCACCCGCGCCTCGTCTTGGTCCTCCCGCCTCCTCAATCTACTGATTTGCATGCTCATCTTCATCCCAGTCGGGCTGACGGTGGATAACCTGATCAATGCCTCGCTGCGCGCGCCGTTGGTTAGCCTCAACGACCTGATCCAATTTGGTTTACAGGCCGAGGTGACACCGGTCTCTATTCAAGAGAAACGCGCCATGGGCTTAAGCAGTATTGCGTCATTTGGCAGCCGCATTCACCAATCCTACAGTCTTTATCTGGGTACTTATGATCCCCAGAGTTTTAGCGATTCTTCCATTTACGTTGATTTTAACGGAGAGTGGGGCGTCTGTTTCGCATATGGCGACAGGATCATGTTTTGCCAGCTCAGTAAGGATCGTTATATACAGCGATTTGCTTGCCTGGCAGCATCTGAGTTCACATCAGGATGTGAGGTGCGTGCGACGGAGGAAATTAAAGACCAGGTTCGTAAGTTGGCTGCTCAACTGGCTGGTGAGCCAGCAAAATTCGGCGTGTTAAGCCAGGCTGGATCGGCTGTTTTGTTGGTCGAGGAGACCAGCCAGGGCGAGCAGTTCCAGTGTGTCTTCCGTGAGACTGGCGATGTCGTGTTGGATTCCTGCCGCCTGACCACGAACAGGGTCTTTTACCCGATCCAACTGGTGAAGATAGAAGATGGGCGGGTTGTCACACCGACCCCAGTTGCTCCAGCCAGCCTGCCACAACTGGTTTTGGATGATTTTTCACCGCAGGTTGTGTTGATTGATCCCGGCCAGCTAAATTTGCCTGTCCTAAAAAGCGCGCCGCGTTATGCAATTACTGTGGAGATCAAGCCGAACGAATATTCCTTTAAAGGGCGGGAAGTGGTTAAGTTCACTAATAATGAACAAGTTGACCTGAATGCGCTTTATTTCCGCCTGTTTCCGAACGGTAAGGGCAGTTATGGCGACGGCGCGCTGACGGTTACCGGATTGAGTGTGGCTGGCAAACCGGCTGAGGGCGAATTTTCGGTCAACGATACGGTATTGAAAATCCCACTGCCAACTAATCTCCAGCCAGGGCAGTCTATGGAGGTGGGATTGGATTTCAAAGGTGCAATTCCTCAAGAAACAGGCGACGCCTCGACCGCTGGCTATGGCATCTATAGTTTCCGTGATGGTGTGCTGGCGCTGTCTGGTTGGTACCCACTTTTGGCCGTTTACGATGCGCAGGGTTGGAATCTGGACGCGCCTTCTGTAATTGGCGACTCGGTGTATAGCGATATCGGCTTTTATTCTGTGGATATTGTCTTGCCAGGCGACATGATCTTGGCCGCTACAGGAGTCCAGACCGGCAGCCAGATCATTAATGGGACAACCCGCTACCACTATGATAGCGGCCCGGCCAGAGATTTCACCCTGCTCGCTAGCTCTGGCTTTAAGGTTGTTAGCCAGCCGGTGGGACAGACGGTCGTGAACGCCTACTATCTGTCAGGTCAGGATGAAGCCGGGCGGATCGCGCTGGATGTCGCGGCAGGATCGCTGGAAATTTATAATGAGAAATTCGGTTCCTATCCTTATAAAGAGTTAGATGTAGTCGAAAGCCCGCTGCGCTATGCCCTAGGGGTGGAATATCCCGGCATTATCATGATCGGCGCGGCGCTGTATGATGCGCCTGAAAAACCTGATTTCGAAGTCACCCTCGCTCACGAAGTCGCCCACCAGTGGTGGTATAACGTGGTCGGGAATGACGTGTTCGACGAGCCCTGGTTGGATGAAGCGCTGGCGACTTACAGTTCCAGCCTGTTCTATGAATTCGAGCGGGGACCAGCGTATGTGCAGGGTTTGCAATCTTACTGGCAGGAGCGTTATGACAAAGCCCTGCGTGAGACAGGCGACGACCTGGTCACTGCGGATTTAAAACATTTTGAAAGCCTGAGCAAAGCCTCGGTATATGGGGCAATCGTCTATACCAAAGGCGCTCTGTTCTTCAAAGCGTTGCGGCAGGAGATTGGCGACCAGGCTTTCTTCCAGGCTTTGAGCGATTATTACCAGTCTCATCTTTTCCAGATCGGTCAGGCAAGCGATTTACTGGAGGCATTCCAGCAAGCTTCTGGGAAGGAATTGGATGGTTTATATCAGAAATGGCTGTATTCTATACAATGAAGCGCGCCGATGCCCATCGAAAATTGTTTTCCACAACGATCGCTGCATGGTTGATCGTTGCTGCCCTGGGGCTAAGCGGGTGCAATCCATTAACTGATTTACCCTCTTCGTCTGCGCCGCCGGCGACCCAAACAATCGCCGCGGCCGTTTTGAATACGGTTGCGGCGCCTGAACCGACTCTTCCTCCCCAACCGACCGCCGCCACTGCTCCTACGCCAACCGCTGCGCCTCAGGCAATCCATTTTGCGGTCATTGGCGACTATGGGGAAGATAACCAGGGCGAAAAAGATGTCTCTGAACTGGTAAAAAGCTGGCAGCCGGACTTTGTCATCACAACCGGCGATAACAACTATCCAAACGGCGCGGCCGAAACGATTGACCTGCGCGTTGGACAGTATTACCACGAGTTCATCTACCCTTACCACGGTGCTTTTGGCGCGGGCGCGGATCAAAACCGCTTCTTCCCGACGCTTGGCAATCACGATTGGACCACAGCCAATGCCCAGCCCTACCTGGATTATTTTGAATTGCCGGGGAATGAGCGCTACTACGATTTCGTTTGGGGCGAGGTGCATTTTTTTGCCCTGGACGCCGATTCGCGCGAGCCGGATGGGGTGTCATATCTTTCCATTCAAGCGCGCTGGTTGCAAGAGCGATTAGCCGCCTCGACTTCAATCTGGAATGTGGTTTATTTCCACCAACCACCTTACTCATCTGGCTACCACGGTTCGGTGGATTGGATGCGATGGCCTTTCGCGGAATGGGGCGCTTCAGCAATTATCAATGGGCATGACCACACCTACGAGCGCTTGATTATTGACGGCCTGCCTTATTTTGTCAATGGGCTGGGTGGAGGGCCGATCTATTGGTTCACCAGCGCGATTCCAGGTTCGCAAGCGCAATACAGCCAGGACTATGGCGCGATGCTGGTCAGCGCGGATAGCCAACAGATGGTTTTTCAGTTCATTAACCGATCAGGACAGGTCATTGACACTTATCAGATTGTCAACTCGCCGTAAGTCCGCTATATAACTAAAAATCCTCTTGACAGCCGGTGAGAGTGTGTGATAAACTCGCCCTGCTTAACAAAATCTTAACGAAGAAAGGATAGGCGCATTTTTATGGTCATGGACAAGTCTTATATCTCTTGTGCTTGCCACGTCGCTGGTAGCGGTGGTGTAGCCTTGCCTTGTCGGAGTGCGCCTGTCGTCCGGTAGATTTTTTCTTCTGATGCCTTGACAGCCACGGGTGTGCTCCAACCCCCGTGGCTGTTTTTTTATCTCCTCGCCAGCCACGGTAAGAATGAGTGGCTGTTTTGTTTTTCGGTTGGTTTGGAATTTAGGAGCTTCAATGTCTACGGCGGTACTGGTTCACCAATTGTATAAAAAGTTCATCACGCCTGGGGTGCAAATTTGGGGACATTCGTCGCGGATGAACTTGAAGAGATTCGGCTACGCTGCCCTGAGTTACCCGGCTCTGGCGGTGGCGGCCGTGGATCACGTCTCTTTCGATGTGCAAGAGGCGGAAATATTTGGGATATTAGGCGCCTGCGATTCTGGCAAGACCACGTTGATTCGTTTGCTGGCAGCGTTGCTTCAGCCAGATGGAGGCGATTTGCGCATCTTTGGCCTGGATGTCCTTCGCCAGCCCAGGCAGGCGCAGCGATTGGTAAACAGGGTTTCGGGAGAAGCCAGTTTCTTTAAGAAATTATCGCCCATCGAGAATTTACTCAACGGGGCGCGCCAATATGGTTTCAGTGGCAGCGAAATCCGCCGCCACGCGCAGGATTTGTTGGCGCGCCTGGGAATTGAAGCGCACGCCTTCCACCAGCCGCTGGAGACATTAAACCGCCACGACCAACAAATCGTAACAATTGCCAACGCGTTGCTATCTCGACCGCGTTTGCTCTTACTGGACGAACCGACGCGTGGCTTGGAGCGACAAACCGCCAACGAAGTGAGGCAAATCCTGCGTGAGTTGCGCCTGGCGCATGGCGTTACGATCCTGGCGACTGCGCAAGACCTGGCCGATCTGGATGGCTTGTGCGACCGGGCGGCGACGCTTGAGAGCGGGAGGTTGACAGGTCTGGATACACCAGAATTGTTGAGACATCAACTCCTTTTCCAGGGGTTGCAATATGTACTGACGAATATGGAGGGCTAAAATGAAAATCAGCGAGTCTTTATTTCTGGCGCAGGATATCTGCCTGGCGCCAATAGACCACGAGCAAGATGCCGAGATCGAATCGCGTTGGACGCATGACGCCGGATATATGCGTCTGATCAGCTTGAGTCCGGCGTTGCCGCAATCGGTTTCTCAAATCAAGAAACGCTACGAAAAAACTGAAAAAGAGCAGGAAGAAAAGAGAAACCTGTTCTATTTCACTATCCGGATGCGGGCGGACGACCGTTTGATCGGCTTTGCGCGCTTGTATTGGATTGATTGGTCCAATGGCGGAGGGTTCATTGAGTTAGGCATTGGCGATCCTGGCGACCGTCGCCACGGGTACGGCGCGCAAACCCTGCGCCTGTTGTTGCGGTATGCATTTGATGAGCTAAATTTGTACCGCCTGTCGGCTCTAATACCTGAATACAACCCGGCTGCCGCGCATTTATTTTTGAGAGCCGGATTTGCAGAGGAAGTGCGCCGGCGTCAAGCCCTGGAGCGAGGCGGCCGGCGTTGGGATATGCTCCATCTGGGTCTGTTGCACGAAGAATGGGCTACGCTTCAATGAGAGGTTTACGATGAACAACAATTTGTTTCGTGGCAAGTTGGTCAAGCTGGTTGTGGAAGAGCCTCAGACAGTAGCGAAACACTTTCATCGCTGGGCGCGCGATACAGAATATTGGCGGCTGGCGAACTCAAATCCAGTACGCCCGTGTTCAGTTAAAGCCATTCAGAGTTGGGTAGAAAAAGAACTGGAAGAAAACGGCGTCGAACTGTTCGAGTTCTCTATCCACACGGTAGCAGACGACCGTTTAATCGGCGACGTGGGGTTGGACGGTGTGCGTTGGAATCACAGCGAGTCTTTTGTTGGGATTGGGATCGGCGAGCGTGAGTTTTGGGGCCAGGGCTATGGCACTGAAGCCATGCAACTGATCTTACGCTATGCATTCAGTGAGCTGAATCTGCAACGGGTTTCTCTGAATGTATTCAGCTACAACTCGCGCGCCATTCGTTCTTACGAAAAAGTCGGCTTTATACACGAAGGCCGCGCCCGAAATGTACTCCAGCGCGATGGGCAGCGTTACGACCTGGTGTTCATGGGCATTTTGCGCGAAGAATGGATTGCCCGGTATCATGGAGATGGGAACAATTTGGGAGATTAAAAGGCATGGCAAGAGCAGACGTTTCAGCGACTACGACGCCGCTGGCGCAGAGCTTAGCGGATGGCTACAGAATGCGTCCAGCCTGCATAGATGATTTGGATGCAATCATAGAGATGTTGAACACCGGCTCGAAGCGGTTGTTTGGCGTAGAGCGCTTCAAGGCGGATGAGTTTAAGGTTGATTGGGGCACACCGGGCTTCGATTTGGAGCGAGATACCCGAATGGTCGCGGGCCCGGATGGCAGGGTGATGGGCTATTACGACATCTTTGACCTGAATGAGCCGCACGTACGCATCTATTGTTGGGGGAATAGTCACCCCGCAGCCGGAAAAGACATTGGCCGCGCTTTGCTCAGTTGGGCTGAACAGCGGGCGCGTCTGGCGATCCCCCTTGCGCCAGCAGGCGCACAGGTCATATTGGTTGCTCATGTACCAACGATGGATCATACTGCCGAAGAGCTTTACCTGGAGGCAGGTTACCATCTGGCGCGCTATTATCTGCGTATGGTGATTGATTTGAATGGTCAGCCGCCTCAGCCTGTGTTGCCGGATGGAATCCAATTGCGCCGTTTTGCGCCGGGCGAGGACGATCGCCGGTTGGTTCAGGCTGTACGCGACTCATTTTCCGACCATTATGGTCACGTCGAAAAGCCCTTCGAGTCCGAACTGGCAGAATTTCAACAGCATTACCGGGCAAAAGAATTATTTGATCCATCTTTGTTCATCCTGGCGCTGGATGGCGACGATATAGTAGGATTTTCACTCTGCCGGGCGGCCGCCGATGATGACCCTGAAATGGGTTGGGTGGACCAACTGGGCGTTTGCCGGCCGTGGCGCCGTCAAGGCCTGGCTCTGGCATTGCTTCGCTGCTCATTTCAAGAATTTCACCAGCGCGGCCGGCAGCGTGTGGGATTGGGCGTTGACGCTGAAAGCCTGACAGGCGCGACCCGCCTTTATACGAAAGCCGGGATGCGCGCCGACCCACGTTGGCAGATCAGTGGTTTTGAGAAAGAGCTACGAGCGGGCAGAGGGTTAAGCGTGCAATCTGTCGAGTAGCGCGCCGGCTGGAAATAGTCAAATAGCCAGGGATAAATGCATTTCACGGGTAAAATTGGAAGGCTTGAACTTCCAATTTTCTTTATGGCGGAGGAACGATGGCAATTGCAGCAGTGATTTGGGATTTGGGCGGTGTGCTTTTACGCACCGATGATCAATGTCCGCGACAGGCTTTAGCCGACCGGTTGGGTATGTCGCGGAATGAACTGGAAAACCTGGTCTTCAACGGCGATTCTGGCGACCGCGCCCAATCAGGCGAGATCAGCGTAGTTGAACATTGGGAAAATATCCGCCAGGTTCTAGGGCTGGATGCGGCGGGAATCGACGAGTTTCAGCGCCAGTTTTGGGGCGGCGACCGCCTGGATGAGGAGCTTGTCGCTTATATCCGTAACCTGCGCGGTAGCTACCGAACCGCATTGCTCAGCAATGCTTTCTCTGACTTACGCCAGTATGTGACGGACCATTTGAAGATCCTGGATGCTTTTGACGAATTGATCATTTCGGCTGAAGTTCGGCTGGTGAAACCGGACCCGCGCATATACCAGTATGCTTTGCAGCGATTAGGGTTAGCGCCGCGCCAGGCAGTTTTTATTGATGACCTGCTACACAATGTGGAAGGCGCACGCCGGTACGGGTTGCACGCCATCCATTTCCGCCAGCCGGCCCAGGCCAGGGCTGAACTGGAACAATTATTGAACGGAGGCGGCGAATGAGCGAGACAGAATTGACTGCGCTCAGCCTGGCGCAGGCGGCAGAGTTGATCCAAAAGCGGGAAATATCTCCCTTAGACTTAACCCGCGCTTGTTTGCAACGGATTGAGCGGCTGGACAGCCGGCTATCCAGTTTTATCACCCTCACCGCCGAGCGGGCGCTGGAGCAGGCGCGCCAGGCTGAGCAAGCATTAGCCCACAGCCGGGCTGGACAGCCATTGGGCAGCCTGTTTGGGATTCCCCTGGCGTTGAAAGACCTTTTCGAGACCGAGGGCGTGCGCACCACGGCGGGTTCGCTGTTCTATGCCCAGCATATCCCAACTGCCGATGCAGCGGCAGTCGGCAAGCTGCGCGCCGCCGGGGCGGTTTTGTTGGGTAAAACCAACATGCACGAAATTGCTCTCGGGCTGACCAGCCGTAACCC
>Ga0172371_10006177_pt1 | contig 17510 bp, 23 predicted proteins | sample Lak12m_FD_114543 | JGI IMG/M metagenome (GOLD analysis project Ga0172371, IMG submission 114543) | Freshwater microbial communities from Kabuno Bay, South-Kivu, Congo - kab_022012_12m | ecosystem: Environmental > Aquatic > Freshwater > Lake | place: Democratic Republic of the Congo: South-Kivu...
ATTTTAAAAGCCAGGGCTTATCAGTCGCCTGATAATAAAAAATATGAAACAGGCAAAGTTTTAGTCGTGCCCCAGAACGAAATCGGCGTGCAGACAGAAAAGGATTTCCTGGTTATCGAACAGCTTCAAATGGAAGGGAAAAAAGAATTAAAGGCTGAAGAATTTTTAAGGGGCTATCAAAACTTTGTTGGTTCCATACTGAAATAACATGCTTTCGCACAATGACTTAAAAAAAGGAATAGATTTTATTTTGAACGGCCAGCCGTACGAGGTTTTGGACTCGTCTTTGGTTTTTAAAGGCAGAGGAAGTTCGGTTGTCCAGACAAGAATAAAAAATCTGATTACGGGCAACATGGTCTCAAAAACTTTCCACGCAGGAGAGGAAGTAGAAGAAGCGGAAATAGAAAAAATAAAGGTAAAATTCATTTACCGTAACAAAGACAGGTTTTTTTTCTGCCACGATAATAATCCTTCCCAGCGGTTTGATCTGCCGGAAGAAGTTGTCGGTTCCGGAGCCGTGTTTTTAAAATCGAACGAAATAACCGAAGGATTACAGTTTAAAGGAAAAATAATCAATGTTTCCTTGCCCATAAAGGTCCAGCTGAAAGTGGTTGAAGCTCCGCCCGGTATTAAAGGAGACAGGGCCCAGGGAGGGACAAAGACAGTAAAGCTGGAAACAGGGGCTGAAATAAACGCTCCCCTTTTCATTGAGGTCAACGATGTCATTGAAATCAATACCGAGAAAGGAGAATACACCAGAAGAGTCGAGTAGAATAATCAAAAAGCAGGGTGGTTGATAATCCCTGTTTTTATTTTTCTTTGCTTATTTTTATCGCTTTGCCTTCCGTTAGAGCTTCGGCAATTTTCTTTCTGGCTGAAGTCAGGATTCTTTGGAGAGTGCTTTGGGAAATTTTCATTTTTTGGGCAGCTTCTTTTTGATCTAAATTTTTGGAATCGCAAAGCCTTAAAGCTTCCATTTCGTCAAAATTCAAATCAACTTCTTCTAGAATAGACAAAGGTATTGCTCTCGGCTTGAAATAGATTGTTTTTGGGTCGAATAATATTCTTCTTGGCTTTATCGGTCTTACCATAATATTTTATGAACCGTTCCCCGCTTCTTGATTGCAGAAGCGGGGGCGTTTCCCTATTATTATCCTTTAAGCTCGTTTAATCGTTCTTTTACTGCTTTTAATTCTTCCTCCAACTCAACAACTTCGTCTTTTAAAATATCTGCTTCTTCTTTCTTGGTAAAAAATCTTCTTCCGTATCCGGCACCCATTCTTCTGCCCATTCCTGCTCCGCAAGGACCCATTCCCCAGCCAGTGCCGGGACCGTAGCCCAAAGGACCTCTTCCGTCAAATCTTGGCATAGTTTTATTAAATTAGTTTATTGTATTGAGAGCTCGACCAGGTCTCTATTATGAATATATACCCATAATAGATTCTTGTCAAGACTTCTTTTCTAAAAGATATTGGCGAAATAATAAAAAGACAATAAGAACAGTAGCAAGGAAGCAATTAAATTAAGAGCGATGATGAATTTCGGAGAAAGAATCCATATTTTCATCGTAAAAACAGCGATCAGAAAGACAAGTATTTCATCAAACATATAGAAAATAACATAAACAGCGATATAGAACAAAGATAAGTATAAAGGTAGGCCGGATTCAACCAGTATACCGGAAAATATGGCCGGCAGAACAGCAGAACAAGGAAATTCAACAACGGTTATAATGGCGCTGAAAAGCAATACTGCTCCGGATAAAAGCAAAACGCTTGCTTTTTTTTCAAATACTCCCTGAATTTTTTTTGACAAATTATCAGAAATGCCTCCGAATTGGCAGGCAGCTCCTTTTTTTCTTGTTTTTAGGAATTCCCTTAAAAAATAAACGCCACCGGCCAAGGCTAAAAGTCCTATCAATATTTCCATTTGTTTTATGTACGGAGCAATAAAAGTAAAAAGCTGGTGCCAAAGGAAAATCAGGGCTCCGTAGATAATCATTGTAGTCAGTATGTATATTCCTCCGAAAATCAATATCTTCCTTTTTGATTTTAAGGCAAGGGTTAGTCCCAGAATCAAAACCAAGGCTCCCAAGGAACAGACATTAAATCCGTCAATAGCTCCCATAACTATGGCTAAAACAGGCAAAGAGAATTTGTTTATATCAATTTTGCCGAAAAAAGGTATTTCTATCGTTTTTTCCGAAGAAGTTGCCGGGCATTCGGTAATTTCTTTTTCTCCGGTAAGCTCTTTAATGTAATTTTCAATATTTTGGCTAATTTGTTCATTGAACCCGATAAAATATCTTTCTCCTATAAAAGTCAAAGGGACAAAACCTTGTTCTTTGGCAGGAACGTTGTATTCTTGATAGAATTTTTCGGTCAGTTCAAGATTTTCGGAAAAGTCATATCTGACTATTTCAATCTGGATGCATTTGTTTTCCAGCTCGTCCAAAAACGCTTTTTCCGCCGTGCAATGCGGACAAGTCGGAGTGCCGAAAAAATACAGAGTCAAATTGCTTTCCGCCCGAACTAAAACAGGCGCAAGCGCGATTAAAGAAAATAAAATTATTAAAAATGTTTTTTTCATGTTCTTCTTTTCTCAGCTTTTCTGACTCTTTTTTCGTCCAGGCCGAAATGGTGGGCTATCTCGTGCCAGACAGTGTCCCTGACGATGTTTTTGATTTCGCTTTCGGAAGCGGCTGCTTTTTCGATCGGTTTTTTGAAAATGGTGATTTTATCGGGCAGAATCTGGCCGTATCCCCACCTTTCTGTCAGTGGAACGCCTTCATACAGGCCGAAAAGAAAAACGCCTTTTCTTATTTTCAGCTTTTCCAATTGGTCGGCTGTCGGCGTTTCTTCTACGACGATATCAACGTTTTCCAATGTTTTCAAAAAGCGCTCGGGAATCGCTTTAATCCCCTCTTCGACCAGTTCCTCAAACTTCTTTTTTTCCATTTCCGTTCAGTTTTTCCTCCAGCTCTTTTACTTTGTTTTTCAATTCGATAAGCTTCAATTCCCTGCCAATAGTCATTTCCTTGAACTTTTCCAGCTCCTCGTTCTTTTCTTTCAGCTCTTGCTCTATTTTTTTGCGGTCGGTAATATCCCTCATAATTGCCACTACGCCAATTATTTTACCTTTTTTCTTTAAAGGGGCGCCGGATATTTCAGCGAAAAGAGTCTCTCCATTTTTTGTTTTTCCTTCAACTTCATAAGGTTTTATTTCATTGTCAGACAATGTTTTTAGAAAATTCATCAGCATTTTAGCCAGGCTTTTAGGGTGAAACATAATCATCATTTTTAATCCCCTGCCGATAATTTCTTTTTCAGGATAATGGCCTATATCAAGAAGGCTCTTGCTTATTTTGATGATTTTTCCCGTTTTGTCCAAAATAATCAAACCGTCCCTGACGCTATCGAAAATAGCCTTAACCATTTCGTTGGAAGTGTCTATCTTTATATTATCAATTTCCTTTTTCATAAATTAAATTATACCAAATAACCGTCTTTTTTGGAAGATAATTTTTCCTCCAGCTCTTTTACTTTGTTTTTCAATTCTATAAGCTTCAATTCCCTGCCAATAGTCATTTCCTTGAATTTTTCCAGCTCCTCGTTTTTTTCTTTCAGCTCTTGCTCTGTTTTTTTGCGGTCGGTAATATCCCGGACTATTCCCAATACCAATTTTTCCCCCTCAAGATTAACCACTATCCCGCTTGTTTCCACGATTATTTTAGTTCCATCTTTCCTGTTTAAAAAGAATTCATCGTATGCTGCCGGTCTTCCTAAGGCATGTTCAGCCAATCGCTTGGCAATTTTTGGCATTTGGCTTAAATCAACTAACTTTAATTTAAGCATGCTTTTGCCGATCAGTTCCTTTCTTTCGTAGCCAATCAGTTTTTCAGCTGCTTTATTCCCGTCAAGAAAAATACCGCTTAAAGTGCTCAGAAAATATCCGTCAGGAGCATTTTCTAAAAGAGTTCTAAATCTTTCCGCGGAATTTTTTAGTCCTGTTTTTTCTTTTTTTAATTTTTCTACTTTTTTTTCAAGTTGTTTTATTTTTTGGTCAGCATTCATATTTTTTTAATTTTTTTAATCAGTTCCGGAAAAGAAGCCTGGTTGAAATGCCCTTTGTTTTTGAAAGCCAAAACTTCGGCTTTCGGCAGGGCTTTGGCGTATTTTTTCACGTCTGAAAAAGGAACAACCTTGTCGTCTCGGCTGTGGCAGAGAACGATTTTCTGAGCCTGTTTTTCAAGGTTTTTAAGGCTTTTTAAGGGGCTAAAGCCGGCCAGCCAGTATTTCTTGTCCTTTGAGCCAAAAGGCGCAGAAACAAAGAAAATAGCTTTTATCTTCTTTGGCAGATCGCGCTTAGACAAATATCTGGCCAGAAAAGCAGCGCCTAAAGAGTGGCCTATCAGAATAACGTTGTTCCTTAAAAAGGGAAAGAGCTTTTCGAACATTATCTTCCACTCTTTGTACTTTGCGTTCATGGGATTTGGCATTTTGGGATAAAGAACCTCAAAGCCTTTTCCCAGTTTTTCAGCTAAGGTTTCCTTCCACTTTTTTGCCTTGTTTTTTTTAATTTCAATCTCGCAGCTTTTTAAAAAAGCCAGATAATCCTTGTAGTTTTTGAAGGTTTCTCCGCCGTGGATTATGACAACTTGTTTTTTCATATTGGATTATTTCAAGTATTTTTTCCCTTTCAGCTTTTCCGGCAAATAGTCTTCTTTCGAATAGTTTTCGTACCCTTTGCCGTAGCCAAGATTTTCCATGAATTTCGTTTCCGGATTCCTCAATATCAAAGGAATGGCCAGGTTGCCGTGCCTTTTTACGTCTTTCAAGGCAGCCATGTAGGCATTGTACGAGTTTCTGCTTTTTTTGCATTGGCACAAGTAGGCAACGCCGTGGGCCAGGTTGATTCCGCACTCGGGCAAGCCGATATTTTCCACAGCCCTGAACACGCTATTAGCCACGACTAAGGCAGTAGGCTGGGCCAGGCCGATGTCTTCTGAAGCGAAAATAACCATTCTTCTGGCAATGAACTTCGGGTCTTCTCCGGCATCGATCATTCTGGCCAGATAGTACATGGCAGCATCCGGCTGGCTTGCTCTCATGCTTTTTATGAAAGCGGAAATGGTATTGTAGTGCTCTTCCCCTTTTTTGTCGTATCTCAAGAACTTTGACTGGAGCGTGCTTTTCAGGCTTTCAATCGTGATTTTGCCGTAAAGCCTGGATGTGTTTTCAAGCATTGTTATGGCCTGTCTGGCATCTCCGTTAGCCATGGCTATGAGCCAGTCTTTGGCTTTTTTATCCATTTTGAATCCGGTGCGGTTGATAATAGCTTTCATGTCTTTTTCAGCGAGCTCGTTTAAAACAAAGACCCGGCATCTGGATAATAAAGGAGGGATGATTTCAAAGCTCGGGTTTTCGGTCGTTGCGCCGACAAGCGTTATATCCCCTCTTTCGACAAAAGGAAGAAGATAATCCTGCTGGGATTTGTTGAAGCGGTGTATTTCGTCCAAAAACAAAACCTTGGGATGGTTTTTTGTATCTTCCTCGATAATCCTTTTGATGTCGGCCTTGCCTGCTGAAACAGCGGACAGCTCGTAAAGCTTGGCATCCAGGCTTTTTGCGTATATCTTGGCCAAGGTTGTTTTGCCGGATCCAGGCGGTCCCCATAAGACAAAAGAGAACAAGTGCTTTTGCTTTATGGCAACGTTCAAAGGCTTTCCCTGTCCTGCCAGATGCTCTTGGCCCTTGAACTCTTTAAGATTTTTCGGCCTGATTTTCGAAGCTAGAGGTTCCATTGTTTTTTATTCTAGCAGAAAAACGTTTGGTTTACGATAACGAAAAAGCCCTGCTTTTGGCAGAACTTTTTCTTTCTGACTGAGATTATTTCTTTCTTGAAGTCCAGAGAACGAATCCTGCAGCAGCGACCAGGGCGATTATCAGCCAGATCCACCAGGCAGTGTTGTTTTTAGCCTCTTCTTCGGCTTCTTCTGGCGTTTCCTGCTCTTCTGCAGTGAAAGTTGCTTCAGCAACGGTTTCTGCGCTTTCAAATTCGCTTGCCTCGGTCTCTTCTCCCAGAACCTGTCCTTCTATCTCGGAAAACGGCAAGAATTGCATTTCAGTGGATTCTCCGGCAACCGTTCTCGTTGTAAAGGCGTATTCCTGGCTTATGGCCAATGATCCGCGGGAAACGGTTCTGAAATAGTAAGTCGTGCCCGGATTCAATCCGGTAATCGTTACCGAGTGATAGGAAGATTTCTCCGTATTTTCAGCTGTTGAATAAGCATAGCCGTAATTCGCTTTGGCCCAGTCAAAAGCATGCTCCTGGTTCCATTGGGAATAAATCACCTGGCTGGTTGAAGGATAAGAAGTAGTCCAGGTTATGGTCGCAGAGGTTTCTCCTGTTTCCGTAGTCTTGACCGTTTCTTCCATGATCAATAAGGATGATGTTGATCCTGAAAAGGAGCCTCCCATTGCAAAGCTTCCGGACGATGCTGGCGCGCTGCCAGAAGTCGTCGCGAAATACGAAGCCAGAGTTGTCTGGAATTCGCAGTAGCCGTTAGCAACAACGCAGGTAGGGTTCGCTATTCCTTCGCTGGTCCAGCCGTCTGATCCGGAAACAGATCTCATTATGTTGAGAGTCTGTCCGTTCAAATCTGTCCCGACAAATATCTTTATGGTTATCGCCGGATCGAATTTAAGCCCTACAGCCGGAATTCCGAATTGTAAAGAGCCTTCTACGACTCTCCAGTCTTCAAAGCCCGCCAAAGCGCCTTCTTCCACTTCTTCGGAAGTTATATCGTCCAAGCCGAAGTTTTCACCGTCAGCTCTTGTTATAACCGTTCCGGCTGGCAAGACAATAGAGCTGGTAGTGGCGTTTACGGTTAATTCTGAGGATAATGTTGCGCTTGGAGTACTGGTTGATGTCCCTCCGTCAGGGAATTCCCATTCTCCGCCTATTCCGTCCGGATCTCCTGCTGTTATTAATGTTGTTTTTTCTTCGTCCTTATACCAAGGATTATAGTCGATGCTTCCTAATATCATAGCTTCTATCTCAGTTTTGCTGGCGGTTCCCCAGTAGTTTTTAGTTGCGTCTACTGTTATTTTAGTAGGATTCATTGCTCCGAATTCTTCATTATTTCTTATTGTACTATCTTTTATTATTAGAGAACCTGTGAAGTCTCCTCCCCAATATGCCACGCTGTCCGGGTCTTCAATCCAAAGTCCGTTCATATTTTCTTCAAGAGTTGCATTTTCAATGGTAATATTGCTGTTTCCCCTGACTACAATGCCTGCGCCGCCTTCTTGGCCGTATTCTCCTTCTACTATATCTGGTCCGTTAGTTCCATTCTTTTTTGCGGTAATATTTTTGATAATTCCGTTTGAATTAGCCAATTCAATTCCGAATCCGTAGTAGTTTTTGGTTTCTCCGTAACTGATTTCCGTTTCCCCTCCTTTGTTGTTGTTAAAAGATCCGCCTGTTATTTCTAACGCAGCAATTGATCCTTGGCAGCTGAATCCTATATGTCCGTTTTGGTTAACGTTTGTATTTTTGACAGTAACGTTGGCAGCGTTGCTGTTTTTGTTGAAATAAATACCAAAATCTCCATTATCTAAAAATTTAGATTTTTTTATGATAACGTTTTCAACGTTGTTTTCGAAAACAACTCCGGAGCCGTAATTATCAGTAACTTTTACGTTGGTCAACTCCAAGCTGTTTATTTCTTTATTCCTGATTCCCCAGTCAGCTCCCTTGATTGTCAAATCTTCTATAATCATGTCAAGCAGAGATTCCTATATCTTTATCTTATCGGCAAACTTGCCCAAGAAAGGAATTTCCTTCTTTCTTTTATTCAGAACGTTAACAATGCCGATAACGCTCAGAATGAACCAGACAAGCCAGAAGATATTGGCAAAAAACCATAAGAACGGCACCAGGAAAAAGGCTATTGAAGTGGCTGCTTCAGCTATGAATAGGACAAGTCCCTGCTTGGCGTGGAACAAGGTGAATTCATCTTTCTCCTTGTTCAGTATGGGAATAAGGCAGAGAAAGCCTATGTAGCTGATTATGGCCATTACGTTGGACTCTTCTTTTTTTTCCTTTTTTTCTTCTTCCATATATATTTAATTTAATTATTAATTAGCATCGACTTTTAATTATTTGTTTTGTTTATTTCTTTCAGGCGCAATCCTTGATAAACGCCGTCCTGGTCAAAATCAAAGGAAATAACAGCTACATATCCGGAACTGCAGGCATGACATCCCCTTTCGTCCTTTATGTCAGCATTGAAAACAAAGCTGTTTCCGTCTTTCTCTGAAAAACCGCAATCTGTGCCCCAGATGGAGTATTCGGGGTTTATCTGGGAAAGCAGTTCGTAATTTCCGATATTCTTATTGTCTATGCTGATTTCGTCTTCAACTATGACTACGGAAGGTTCTCCGTTGACCAGGGCATAGTCGTCGTTAGAATTGGCTCTCCATGGGTTAAGAATCAAGACCAGGTCCACTTTTCCGTATTCCTGGAATTCCGTGGCGAACCAGCCGGTCTTTTGATAAAAGCCGATCGCTTCTGATCCAGCTTCATATTTTTCCATTATTTGCTTTACGCATTCTAACTCCGCGCCCATGCATTCGTGGAGTTCAGCTAAAGCCTGGTTGTCCCACCAGACTATTTGAGAACTAAAAAGATCAGTTTTTTCTTCCTGTTCTTCTGCCGGGCTTTCTTTTATTGTTTCGGAAGGCTGTTTGGTCAGGATTACTCCGACAGCGATGATTGCAAATATTACGGTCAATACGATGAGAGTTTTTTTGTTCATATGTTTTATAATAGCTTATTTTTTAAAAACTTCACAATGTTCTCAGGCATTGTGCTTTATTTCAATGACATCGCCGTCTGAAACAACGTAATCCTTGCCCTCCGTTCTAATAAGCCCTTTTTCTCTGGCATTGGCAAATCCTTTGGCATCAATCAGGTCTTTCCAGTTTATAACGCTGGCTTTTATGAAATGAGATTCAAAATCGCTGTGTATGGTTCCTCCTGCTTTTGGAGCCTTGTCCCCTTTTTTGATTGTCCAGGCCCTTGTTTCGTCCGGCCCAGTCGTGAAAAAAGTAACCAAGCCCAGTATTTCATAGGCTTTTTTAATCAGGATATCCAGTTCAGTTTCTTCTGGCAGCCCCAATTCCTTTCTCTCTTCTTTGTTTATGCCGGCTGCCTCAAACTCGGTCAGAATATCGACTATCAGAAACTGCCAGTTGTTTTTCTTGAATTCGTCAACAACGCTTGAAGGCACTTCCTCGTCTTTCCCGTTCAAAAGATAAAGCCTCGGCTTCATGGTCAGAAGCTGGTACTGGCTGACTGCTTTTTTCTCTTCTTCTGAAAAGTCCTGTTCGCTCAATATCCTGCTTTCTTGCAGGCATTTTTTGGCTTTCTCGAGTATTTCCGATTCCTTGAGCGCTTCTTTCTTTTTTGCCCTTAAGTCAGGCTCAAGCCCTGTTATTCTTTTCTGGACGGTTTCCAGATCCTTCAGAATGAGCTCTGTGTCCAAGATTTCCTTGTCAGCCAAAGGATTTATTTCCGACTGCACGTTGACAATGTCTTTTTTCGAAAAAGCGCGCAGGACGTAGACAATGGCGTCAACCTCCCTGATGTTGGCCAGGAACTTGTTTCCAAGGCCTTCCCCTTTGTTGGCGTCTTTGACCAGGCCGGCTATGTCGTAAAATTCAATGGTCGTGTTTATCTTTTTGGCTGAATTAGTCAGCTCTGCCAGCTTATCCGCTCTTTCGTCAGGCACGGCAACAACGCCCACGTTAGGATCAATGGTGCAGAAAGGATAGTTGGCTATGTTGACCTGCTTTTTCGTTATTGTCTGGAAAAGAGTTGACTTGCCTACGTTCGGCAAGCCGACTATTCCTATTGAAAGAGGCATATGGTTCATCTTAACAAAAAACCGCCGGATTGGCGATTTTTTTCATTGAAGCAGAGCGTTCTTATTTTCCCAAAAACTGGAAAAGCTGGTAAACCATAAAGGCAGGCCAAACCAGGGCTTTAAGGAATCCGAGTACTCCTGTCCAGAACGTTGTGGCGCTGCCGATGAAATAAACTGCCGCGCCGATCAGTCCCAAGCCGTAAAGGGCTGACCCGCAGTTCTTAATGTGTTTTTTCATAGTTTTTGATCTGTTTTAATTATGTTCAAAAATTATCTTTGCGTCAAGCGCTATTACTCCTTTTTCATCCGCAGCCAGAGGATTGATATCGATATCTTTTATCTGAGGAAAGTCAGCCAGCAAGCAGGAAAACCTGCACAAGAACGACCGGATCGCTTTAAGATCCGCTCCTTTAAGATTGCGGTATCCTTTCAAAAGAGTGTAAATCTTGGTTTCTTCCATCAGTTTTTCAGCCAAAGCCATGTTCAAGGGCGGAAGGCCTATGGCCACGTCCTTGAAAACCTCGACAGCCACTCCTCCCATGCCGAAAGCGATTACCGGACCGAAAATGGAATCTTTTTTCGAGCCGACTATCAGTTCGAATTTCTTGGAAATTGTTTTCTCAAGGCTGATGCCTTCTATGTCAGAGCTTTTCAGGTGTTTTTTTGCAGAAACCATCATCTCCTTGAAAGTTTTTACAGCTTCTTCTTGCGAATTGATTCTTAATCTGACTCCGTTGATTTCAGTCTTGTGAAGAAGGCCTTTGGCTTCTATTTTCATAATCAAGGGAAAACCGATTTTCTCTGCGATTTTCTCAGCTTCTTTTTGAGTTTTTGCCAGGAAGGAAGGATTGACGGGCATGCCGTAGCATTCCAGAACTTTCTTTGCAGTTGTCCCTGTCAGGACGTATTCCTTGTTCCTTACGGCTTTTTCCATTATTTTGGAAACTTTTGTTTTGCCGGGAGCAAAGCACGATAAAGCCTTTTCAGGAATTTCTTTTGCAATTTTCAGTCTTTTCTGCCATTCGCTGATTCCGACAAAACACCTTATCGCCTGCTCCGGAGTCCTGAAAACGGGAATCCCGGACTGTTGGAGGATTTTTATTCCGGCCTGGACCAGTTTTTCTCCCATGAAAGAAGCAAAAACAGGCTTTTCATTTGTTCTGCTGATCAGGGCTATTTTTCTGGCGATTTCCTCGGTCTCGGTTACTGCCTGCGGGGTCAGAATAATTAGGATGCCGTCTATGCCTTTTTCTTCCAAACAGGCTTTCAAAGCTTTTTCATAATGTTCCGGCCTGGCGTCTCCTAAAAGATCAATCGGATTTCCCCTGCTCCAGGCAGGAGCCAGGAACTTGTCCAGATGATTTACGGTTTTTCTTGAGATCTCAGCCAGGCAGCCGTTATGGCTTATCAGAAAATCATTCGAAATAACAGCCGGACCTCCGGCATTGGTTATTATCGCCAGTTTATTGCCTTTTGGTTTTTTGTAATTATTGAAAGCCCTGGCAAAATCGAAAAACTTGTCTATGGCGTCTGTCTGGATTATTCCTGCCCTTTTAAAGGCAGCTGTAAAAACCTTCTCGTCTCCGGCAACAGTGCCGGTGTGGGAAGAAACAGCCTTAACTCCGGTATCTCCGACTCCGCCTTTTAAAACAACCATGGGCTTATTCCTGGTAAAAGCCCTGGCTGACTTCATGAATTTTTCAGCGTCTAAAACAGATTCCATATAAAGAAGAATGCTGTTTATGCCAGGATCCTCGTTAAAATAGTCTATCAGCTCGTCAAAACTTATGTCTGCCATTGATCCTATGGAAACGAAATAAGCAAAGCCGATGTTCTCTTTTATCGACCAGTCCAGGAAAGCGTTGCAAAGAGCTCCGCTTTGGGAGATGAAAGCGATTTTGCCGGCCAAGGGCATTTCCGGGGCAAAGCTGGCATTGAGCGCCATTTTAGGGTTTATAAAGCCCAGGCAGTTCGGACCCAGAATCCTTATCCCGTAATTCTTGGCAGTCTTTTTTATTTCATCGAACATCTTTTGGCCTTTCGGTCCTGCTTCCCTGAATCCGGAGGAAATTATCGTAACCCCGGCGACTTTCGCTTTTCCGCATTCTTTAACTATGTTAGGAACCGTGAAAGCCGGAGTCGCGACAATGGCCAGATCTATTTTTTCCTTGATGTCCAGAATTGAAGCATAAGCCTTTGATCCCTGGACGGTTTCAGAATTGATGTTCACCGGAAAAACCCTGCCCTTGAATTTGCTTTTTTTAATATTCCTGAAAACGGAATAGCCGACGCTGTTTTCCCGATTGTTGGCGCCGATAACGGCTATTGTTTCAGGGTTGAAGAATTTGTGTATTTGAGATTTAAGCATTATCCCATTCTACCAGAAAATCTTGAGCACAGAAAGCTTTGTCTTCCGCAAAAAAAAGACGGAAAAGAAAGATATCTCCTTTTCCGTCATGAGCGTTTATTTGCCATTGTAGGCAAGTTTCCCGCATTCGGGACAAACGGCAATGCGTCCGTTCCCGAAAGCCCGCAAGACGACTTCGACTATTCTTTTACAGGACAAGCATTTTACCTTTTCCAGTTTTTCCATTTTTCAACTCCTTTCTTTTCTCATGACTTCGAACAGGTATTTTTGGGCTTCTTGGAACAGGACGAAAGCAATTTCCAGTTTTGAAAGCTTTAGTTTTTCTTCGGCGTCCAAGCAGCATCTGACCAGCCAGCCTTTGAACTCAACGACGTTTATCATCAGCCTTTCCCCTTATTAATCCTATAAGGAACAGCACAATTGCAGAAACCACGATCAGGGCTACGGCGCAAAGAAAAACAATGTCCTTTGGAAGCGGGGTAAAGAACCATTCCCACATTTATCACCTCCTTTTTTTAATTAAGTCTATTGCATTTTTAAAAAAAGTCAAATTTTCCTTACTTTGCGGAAGAGAAATAATCGTCTAAAATTTTAGAGATATGGTTTTTGAAGACAATTTGCTCTTTAATGCTGTTTTCTGCTTCTAAGGCAATGATTTTTCCAAAAACATATTTTGGCAAAGTGGTCAGATAATCAAAATTTCGCAAGCTTTTTATCGTATGCATGTCCCCCCTCTTTTTTTCAGAATATCCGCCCAAATGATTGCAGGCGAATCTGATTCTATTTTTTCTGAAAAAAGCATAAGCAGCCTCGGCCGTTCCCCTGGCAATAGCTGCCTTAAAATGAGGCAGATCAACGCAGAATCCTGCAATTTTTCTGACTTTAACGTCTTTGGAAATTTCGCTGTCATAATCCATTTCCAGATATAATTTATCCCAAAAACCCTGCCACTGGTCTAGCAAATTAAAATGTTCTTCGTGAATGTTAAAATGATCTGTTTTGAATCGTTCAACGAAAAATTGAATTTCTTCTCGGCTGACGTCTTCTCTCAAATGAACCAAAGGAATATTTTTGATAGAAGACTTTAAAAGAAAGCGATAAAAATTGTCCCTTTCTTTTTTCTCAAAACGGCTCAAAAAGACAGCCGCTTTGTCTATTTTTAATTGGTTAATTTCTTTAAGTTTTAACTGCCAGTCAATATTGTCTTTTCCAGTAATGCTTAAAAAAATTCTTTTCGAAAAGCTTTCTTTTTCCATTTGTTTATTTTATCAAAAAATGCTGTCAATAAACGTTTTCTCCTGCGACATAACCGGTGCTCCAGCAAAGCTGAAGATTATATCCTCCTGTCGGGCCGTCCAGGTTGATTATCTCTCCTGCAAAATATAAGTTTTCTATTATTTTCGATTTCATCGTCTTGGCGTCTATTTCTTTTAGAGAAACGCCTCCGGCAGTAATTATCGCCTTATTGAATCCGAACAATTCTGTCGGCGTCATTTCAAGATTTTTTAAAAGCCTGACCAGCTTGCGGCGGTCTTCTTTCGCAATCGCATTAACCTGTTTGTTTTTATCAATGCCGGATAATTTCACTACAATATCAATAAGCTTTTGGGGTAGCAGGTCGTTTAAAGAATTTTTAAATAACTTTTTGTTGAATTTTATAAAATCTTTTTGTATTCTTTTATCCAGCGTTTCCGAATCAAGAGCCGGTTTCAGATCCAAGGACAGCTTAATCTCTTTTCTTAATTTTAAAAATCGGCCAACGGTTTTGCTGATATCCAAAACGATCGGTCCGCTTATCCCGAAATGAGTAAATAACAATTCGCCGAACCGGCTGTCTCGTTTTTTGCAGTTTTCATAGATTGTCAGCCGAACGTTTTTAAGAGTAAGGCCCTGGGCTTCTTTTGGCCATTTTTCTTGTATTTTTATGGGAGTCAAGGAAGGCTCCGGTTTTATGATCGTATGGCCCAGATTTTTCGCCCAGATAAAACCGTCTCCGGTGGAGCCAAGCAAAGGATAAGATTTTCCGCCGGTTGATAAAACATACTTGTCAGCTGTTATTTTCTCTCCGTTTTCCATCAAAAGAGAAGTTATCCTGTTGCCTTCTTTTATTATCTTTTTAACCTTCTTGTTGACCAGTATGTTTACCTTGTTTTTGATTAAATAGCACCTTAGTACCTGCAAGACGTCTTCTGCCTTGTCGCTTTTCGGAAAAACTCTTCCTCCTCTTTCAGTTTTTGTCTTTAACTTCAAATTTTCAAAAAACTCAATAACCTGTTCAGGGCCCAAAACAGACAAAGCGTATAATAAAAACCTTCCTTCTTTCCCGAATTTATCCGCCAAGTCCTTGCCCTCAAATTCATTTTGGGTGATATTGCATCTTCCTTTTCCGGTAACCAAAAGCTTTTTTCCCAAAGCATCGTTTTTCTCTATCAAAAGAACGCGGGCTTTGCGTTCGCCTGCCCTGCCCGCCGCCATCATTCCTGCGGGACCGCCGCCTATTACAGCTACGTCGTAATTCATAAAAATGCGATTACATGCTTATTCTATCAAAAAATCGCCTTTTGGCGATTACTTTATCTCAAATAAAATTTAATGTTCTTGCGGGGCGAGGCCATGTTAGGTTTTATCAGGAACGAAAGGTTTTCTTTTTTCCTGGAAGCTGATTTTTCCTAACTTGAAATATTTTCCAGAATTCAATAGCTTTTTTAAGCCAAAGCAGCCTTTGGTAAGGAGTAGTATTTTCAAAAACATAAATTAAATTTTCATCGACGTATTTATTTTTGCTTTCTTTTTTCATTTTGTCTTTGCCTAATCTTTTTTAAATTTTCTGCATCAATTATATCTTCGGGAAGGCCAAGTTTTTTTAATGGTAAGCAATTAAAATAATATTGGCAACCGACGGAAATAACATAATCAAGTGTATCTTTATAGGCGGGATTCTTAAACCAATCGTTAAGAATATAAATGTATTCCACCTCAATATTGAGCGGCGCCATCAGTTTTTTATACTGCTTCTTTTTAAAGTCGCAGGTTTGCAGTTTTTCATCAACCGATCCTGAAACCTTCTGAAATTTCATTTCAATAATAAAGAGCGTATTATTTATTATTACGTATATCGCTTCGTCTGGAAAAAGCCGTTTTGATACTAATTTTCTCCAATCTATTTTTCTCTCAGCAAACAATTTATACAAACTCTGCTTGCGATAACTGCGAGCCACCTTTTTACCTTGAAAATAAATAACGTTTCCTTTGACAGAATACCCTCTGGCTTTTTTGAGAATTTCCAGAATGTCGCGCTCTTTCTCAAAATTAAGTCCTGTAATTGTGTTGCCTCCGCCTATGCCCTTTGCCTTCATAATTTTTTATTTAATTTTAATGATAAATTACGATTTAAATCTTTGAACCGCTTGATTGACAAATCCAGATACTTTGAATCAGTATCAATGCCAATAAATTTTCGGCCCAAAATATAGGTTGCAATGCCGGTGGTTGAACTGCCCGTAAAAGGATCTAAAACCAAATCTTCTTTATTCGTGCTGGCAAGCACAATACGTTTCAATAAATGCTCTGGTTTTTGCGTAGGGTGTTTGCCGAATTTCTTTTCAAACGTTTTGGGTGTGCCCACATTCCAAACAGCGCCTAATTCCGGATTTTTTTGCTCCATAGCCCATACCGAACGCATTTGCAGATTGGGTTTTTTAATAAAATCCTCTGGCCAGTCGCCATTTTTCATTAAATCATAATTAAAGGTATGTTTTGCTTTTTTGTCTTTTCTGGCCCAAATTAAAGTTTCGTGGCTTGCTGTAAAAAAACGGCAGCTTAAGTTCGGGGAAGCGTTTGGTTTAAACCAGGTAATATCATTGAGAATATGGAAGCCGGCAGCCTGGAGAGCAAAACCGCACTGATAAATAGAGTGATAAGTGCCGCTTATCCAAATCGTACCGCTCGGCTTTAAAACTCTTTTTACCGCTTTTATCCAGTTAAGGTGGAATTCAAAATCTTTTTTTAAACCATTGCTTTTATCCCACTCTCCTTTATTGACGCTTACGCGTTTACCGGCATGAACCGTAAAACCTCCGTTGGATAAAAGGTAGGGAGGATCGGCAAAAACCATATCTGCTGAATTTTCTGGCATGCCGGCAAGAATGTCTAAACAGTCGGCGTGATAAAGCTTAAATTTAGGATTATCGTAATATGGCTTTTTTATCCCATTATTTTTTCTGCTCTGTTCTGAAAAAACTTTCCTTCTTTGCACTAACTTGCCTATTAACTGGGTTTCATTGGTAATAGGCATAACTGAATATTTTGGATTTTCAGGTTTTAGAAATTTATACGGTGGTTTATCTTGAGAAATGTATCGTTTAACGGTGGTGCCATCGGGCGTTTGGGCTAAAACTATATCGCCGGAAAGGAATTTAGTATCTCTTTTAATTAAAATTAAATCTCCATCGTTTATCCCGGCATTAACCATTGAATCACCCATAACCCTGACGACCATAATATCATCAGCGATAGTTTCAACGTCTTTCGATAATGGCTGCCACGCGCCAACCTCCTCAATGGCTTCGGTAAAACTGCCGGCAGAAGTCGTGCCGACTATGGGAGCCAGGGGCCTAGCATTTATTGCTTCATATCCCCTACGAAGAACTTTAATCCCTCGGGCCGAACCTTCTTCCCTTCGAATAAAATTATTTTCTTCCATTCTGGAAAAAATATCCAAAAGAGCTTGATTGGAAGAAATTTTTAATTTCTCTCTAAACTCGCTAAAAGACGGCGGGAAACCAGCAGTGATTAAATTGTCGTAAATAATCTTTAAAACCTCTTTTTGTCTTTTTGTTGCTGATTTTTTCTTCATATTAAGATATTCTATCTGACCAATCGGTCAGTCGTCAATACTGACTTATCCACAACGCTTATTATTTGGATTCTAAATAGAATTTAAGAGATAAAAATTATCAACCGATGGAGTTTGGTTAATAAAAAAAGAGCCCTGAGGATAACTTCATTTTGCGAAGATAGTCATATAGGGCTCTTACTTTAGCGATTCTGAAAAATGAAATCGCTCGTATCCGGTTCGGGGTCGTTTTCGAATATGTTAAATGGACTATCGATGGGTCCTTTTAGGCCGTACCCATCAAGGAGTGTACCGGGTTCATCGCTTATTTTTTCATCTGTCCTTACAAACATTACTTTCTTGGTTGGATGCTCGTA
>Ga0172371_10006178_pt1 | contig 17500 bp, 14 predicted proteins | sample Lak12m_FD_114543 | JGI IMG/M metagenome (GOLD analysis project Ga0172371, IMG submission 114543) | Freshwater microbial communities from Kabuno Bay, South-Kivu, Congo - kab_022012_12m | ecosystem: Environmental > Aquatic > Freshwater > Lake | place: Democratic Republic of the Congo: South-Kivu...
CTGAACCTCGGGCCGGTATTGAACGTCGTTGTAGAGCCGAAGCTGATGGACATCAAGACCGGGAGCTTCATGTTCGACCGTGATGGGAACATCTCGGGATGGGACGAGACGAGGACATTCAAGATAGAGGTAAAGAACACCCGCGAAGTCGGGGTGAAGGTGGAGATCCAGAGGAACTTCGGCACGCCTTACTGGAGCCTGGAGAAGACAGGCGAGTTCGGGGAATACGAGAAAGTGGACGTGGATACTGCCAAGTTCACCCTCTCGCTGAAGCCCCGTTCGAAAGCCGAGTTCCAGTATGTGCTCACAACGCGGCTTGGACAGAGAACGGAACAGGAGTAGAGGCGCCGCCCCTACGCTCGAAGAGATACCATCCTCTCCCTTGAGGGGAGAGGAATGCGGTGACGGTGAAACGGGAGAAACACATGAGAGCACTGTTACTCATTTGCATCACGTGCCTTGCCACCGGCGCATTCGCCGAGGACATGTACCTGGCCGGCAACGAGAAGTTCAGGGCGGCCGACGACACAACCGGCCCCGGGTTCTACTGGGTGGACTCCACCACAGGGCGAACGTGGCTGATGGACATGGCGAGGGGCCGCTGGGTTCACTGCGGTGCGCCCGAAGGGGCAACCCCGAGCCCTGTGGGCACTTTCGTTCCACGCTCCAACAAGAGCTCGCCGGGTCTGTTCATCCTCAACACGGCAACCGGCGAAGGCTGGTTCTTTGACGGTCGCAGGTGGAAGGCTCTGGGCATCCCGATGGACAAGGAGCCGGAATAGAAGAATCTTTCGCCGAACAAGGCGCCGCTCGTAGCGCGGCGCCCACAGTATGTGCCGCACTATGAGCGGCACACTTCAGAACCGTTCCGCCACGTCACGGGCAATCCGGACCCATTCCCACATTCTTTCCGGATGATTCCGGCACGTGTGAGTGTCTTTCAGAATCATTTCGACCACGCATCCCCTCGTCTGCTCGCAGAACTCCATCAGGATGCTTCTGACCCGTGCCGGTTCCCATGTCTCGCCTGCCACGATCGCCGGGTTTGGCTTCCAGCTGAAAACGCATTTCCTTCCTATCTTCGCGGCACACGTGGGCACGTCCGCCCACGGGGAGATGGAAACACGGCGAAGGCGCGGTACGTGCCTGAAGACAATGTCCAGTTTGCGGTGCAGCGGCTCGCAACACCCATAGCAGTTCAAGCCGAAGAGTTCGAGAACCCGCTTCTCGTGCTGCAGGGCAAACTCCTCATGCATCTCGGGTGATACTTCGGAGAAGATCTGGGCCGTCCCGAGCCCCCACATATCACCGGCACGCACGTGTACACCGTCAAAACCCGGCGCGGGGAGTTCATCCGTATAGCCGGTGCCGCCCGACCCGGTGTAATGGTTCCTGTTGCTGAGAGAGAACAGGCCCTGCCGTTCCGCTGATTTCACAAGTGCGATGTGACCGTCTACAATCCTTCCAATTGCCTTGTGCACCATTTCCGGACGATCCACCAGGTCAAGGAACAGGTTGTCGATGCCCCGCAATCCCGCGTAGTGATCGAGGGGAGCCAGCCCGTAGTTCCCCCACCCCCGCTTCTCAATTCGCAGCAGACCACCAAACAGGTCGCTCATAACGCCGAACAAGTGCTCGGTTTCCTTTGCATCAACGATGACTTCCGGCGCCTTGAGCTTTTCCACATCTGCTTCCGACCGGATCACCCGCTCGATATGATAGGCTCCCGTCTGTTCCGCCGGACGAGTGGACTGCCCCTCCAGTCCCCACCCCGAACTTCTCGTGATGATGGGGCTGGCGATCACGTCTTCTATGACGTTGTCATCCGGAAGGTGTTCAGCGTAGTAGAGCCGTATTCGCAGATCCCTTTCAATATTCCGTGCAAACTCCGTACTGCAGCTCATCTCGGAAGCCGGCAGCATTTCCCGCCATGCGCCTTCCGGAAAGATCAGCACCATCGGTCTCACACGTTTGAGACCGTTATGCTTCCGCCACATGTCGGCCCTGGCCTTGAACGCGGGATCATGCGCGACCTCAGCAACGCGCTGTGCCAGTTCGCTAAGTGTTGTCCTATCCCGGACCGAGAATGTCGTATCCATGCGCCACCTCGTACATTGCGGTATGACGCCCGTCAAGGAGAACGTCATCGCGAGACGGCTCGGCAAGCCTCGCCCTCCAGCGATAGGCAGACGATCGCCACCAAGCATGGAGGGCGAGGCTTGCCGAGCCGCCGCCCCGTGCTACTAAGGGATATACCCCTTTTCTCTTTCCGGCGCCCTTTTCGATGCGCTACAGTCACTCCGTTCGAGGCGGCCGGACAAAGCATGACAACCATTGGCACACTGACCAGACTGGCGCGAATCTTCTTCGCGTATCGCAAGCGAAGTGAGGTGGTCAGCCCGCTGCCGATCCGCCTCTGGATAGAGACATCCCTCTGCTGCAATCTTCGCTGCCCGATGTGTCCCAACAAGGATCTCCCGGCATCGGCCAAGACCATAATGAAACTGGAGCTCTTCAAGAAGGTTGTGGACGAGGCGCGCTCCTTCGCCAACGACGTCTACCTGCACCACCGCGGCGAACCGCTGGTAAACCCGGCATTCATGGATATGGTTGCCTATGCCCGGGCAACCGGCCTGAAGGTAAGGTTCCACACGAACGGTTCCCTTCTCGACCCCGAGAAGGCCAACCGCCTGCTCGATGCCTCGCCGAATCTTGTCTCTTTCTCCGTGGATGGTTTTGACAAGGAAACCTACGAAGCAGTCAGGGTCGGCGCCACATTCGAAAAGACTGTGGCCAACATCCGTTACTTCGCCGAACAACGCCGCGCGCGCCGGCTTTCCCTGCCCTACATTGTTGTTGAGAAGATACGCTTCAAGAATCCGTCAAGGCCTGAGAACCCCGAAAAGACCGCGGCGCTGCGCGCGGAGTTCCTCCGCGCCGGAGTCGACGAGGTCATCGAGAAAGACGAGTACATCTGGGCAGGCGACAGGGTTGCCGCCCCTGGTCCCCGGACATGCTCCTGCTGCACCTTCCCATGGTATGCCATGGTCATCTGCGCAGACGGCACCGTCACTCCCTGCCCCCAGGATTTCCATGCAAAGATGGTCATGGGCGACGCCAACAGGCAGTCGCTCGCTGATATATGGAACGGCCCCGCCTACCGCGATCTGCGCCGCCGCTTCAGAACCGATGTGGACTCCCTGCCCCTGTGCCGCGATTGCGACCGGCTGCGCCGGCGCACCGTTGGCGGCATTCCGTTCCAGTACATGATAACGTTCCTGGTGGACCAATTGGCCGGATACGGCTTTATCCGGCGCCACATGGGAACAGCAGAACGGTCGTAAAATGAAAGTACTGCTTCTTGCTCCTCACCCGTTCTACCAGGAACGCGGCACACCCATTGCCGTGGACCTGCTGTTGCGGAGTTTCGTCCGCAGGGGCATGTCCGTCGACATGCTCACGTACCACGAAGGGGAAGACCGGGACTACGGGACAAAGGTTGCCATCCGGCGAATTCCTTTCCCTGGTGTCCGCGGCATCCGGCCTGGCTTCTCCCTTAAGAAACTGGTCTGTGACGTCTCATTCTACCGCGAAGCCGGGCGAATGGTCCGGAACGGCAACTACAGCATCATCCACGCCGTGGAGGAATCTGTGTTCATGGCCCGCCGCTTCCGGCGCCGGCACGGGTTGCCATACGTATACGACATGGACTCGTCTATGCCGCGGCAGATTGCCGACCGGCATCCGCTGCTGCGTCCACTCCTGCCGATCATGCACTCATGCGAATCGGCCGCGTTGCGCGATGCGCTCGTCGTGGTTCCAATGTGTGACGAGCTTGCCGGCACGGCGCGCAATGCCGGCGCCAACGAAGTCCGCGTACTCAGGGACATCTCCCTGCTGAACCGGTCGGCCTCATCGGTGCAGACGAACCTGCGCCGCGACCTGCGCATCGCAGGAACCATGTTCCTCTATCTCGGCAACCTCGAGCCCTACCAGGGAATTGACCTGCTTCTCAGGAGTTTTGCACTGGCACGGGAGCAGATCCCGGATGCCGTGGTCGTTGTTGCCGGCGGCCGCGAGACTGACATCTCCCGGTACAAGGCAGTAACCGCGCAGCTCGGGCTTTCCGGATCTGTTCATTTCACGGGCCCGCGCCCGGTTGCCGAAATGGCATCCCTCTTTGCGGAAGCCGACGTGCTGCTCTCCCCGCGCGTGCAAGGTGGAAACACGCCGATGAAGGTGTACTCCTACCTGGATTCCGGGAAAGCCGTTCTCGCGACTCGACTCTCCACCCACACACAGGTCATGGACGATTCGATCGCCCTGCTCGCGGATCCGGATCCGGCGTCCTTTGCCGCCGGCATGGTCAGGCTTGGGAAAGACCCATCACTCCGCGCGAAGCTTGGCCAGGCTGCTCACCGTCTGGCACAGGAGTACTACTCTCCAGCCGCCTACGAACGGGCATTCGATTCACTGTACGATTGGATTGCGCAGAAGCTCGCGTGATGCGGACGGCAAACCGGCCCGCCTGCAACGCCTGTGGCGTAGCCACTGCGGGCAGGGAGGTTTGCCCTCCATGCCACAGTTCATAGCGATTGACCCAAAACAAATGGAGGGCAGAGCTCCCGCTCTGCCGCAGCAGACAGGGTCGGCTACAACGCCAACAACGCCCGGCATGGCTCCGTCAGGTCGTTGTGCCGGAGTTCTTCCAGCCGCCGGTCCTGCGAATCAAGTATCTCACCGCGGAGGGCTGAATCCGTGAGCAGGCGTTGAAACAGCGCCGCCATCTCCCGCGGCTCCATTTCATCAAACATTGCCGCACTTCCGCCAAGTGCCTCCGGCATTCCGCCGATTGCACGAGTCAGAACGGGGACACCGTTGGCCATCGCCTCGAGCAGTGGCAGGCAGTATCCCTCGTGCCGGCTCGTACACGCGAACAGGTGCGCCGAACGGTAGCAGGCGGAAAGCTGCGCCTCGTTCACAAACCCCTCGAAACACACGTTGGCCAGACCCAGCCTCGCCGCAAGCATCCTGAGCATCGCGTAGTAACGCGGACATGACCGTTCCGAACCCGCAAGGATCAACCGGCTGGCCGGGTTGATGCAGGTGTGATACCAGGCAAACGCAAGGATCAGTTCCTCCACACACTTGTTCGGCGCAATGCGCCCGACAAAGAGTATGTTGCGCAACCCTCCGCCGTACTTCGCCATCGTCTTCGGATCCGGCTCCGAACAGGCATCCTCGGGAGCGAAGAACAACGGCACCACGGCGACATTCGCTGTTCCCAGTCTCTTCAGCTCTTCAGCGTTGAAGGCGGAAACCGCCCACACCAGCTCAGCGCCTCCAAGCACCGTCCGCAGGCCTTCTCTCGCTTCCCGCAACTCAGCCGCCAGATCGTCGTCGTAGCCGTCAAAGAACTCGGCAGGCGTAATGTTGTGATACCGTACGACACGCCTTGCCTGTGAGCCCAGGAATACTCGCGTCGCCGGCGAAGAGGTCGAGTAGTGGTACAGGACAACGTCGCCCTTCCGACCGCGATACTCCTCCAGCGGAAGGCAGTCGCCGCGTACAGTCTCGCCAACGCGGTCAGCAGGAACAAAGATGTCGGACTCACGCCCCGAACGCTGCAGCAGCCCACGGAGACGCCGCGCATCACGCGATATGGCGTCGCCCTCGGCGAACCCTGCAACAAGCTGGTCGACGCGCCCGCTCACCGGTTCCCGCCTTCCGTCTTGCGCCCGTCTTCAAGGCGCCTGATCCTCTCTTCCAGCTTCCGGATGGCCGCCTGGCGCTCCTGCTTCTCGAACTCAAGGGCATACGTCAGCATGATATTCACGGAATTCTGCCGGAATGCGATCCAGTCATGGAATGGACGGATCATCTTCCAGAGGCAACGCCGCAGGGCACGGCCCAGGCCGGCAACGATTCCCTTCCCGGCGGATATATTCATCTCGGACGGATCGACGCTGTTGCGGTGCCTCGCAAGCGTGATGAGCTGGTCCAGGTAATCGTCTGTCTTCTCGGCCTCGTTCAACAGAAGAAGATCGCTCTCCCCTGCCAGCAGGCGCTCCAGTTCGGCATCGGAAAGATTTGCAGCCGCGGCAGTTATCTCGCGCACGAGGACGTCTGAACGATCCTTCCCTGCCACGGTAATCTTCACATCAAGCCTCCTCCGACGCATCTTTATAGGATACCACGCCCCAATCAAGCGCGAATCGACCGGGCGACAGATACGTCGGCACCGTAACGGAAAGAACACGCCTGTGAAACAGGAGACGGACCAACCCACCCTGGCCTCCGGCCACCCCTCCAAAGGAGGGGAACTTGGTTCGGGATCCCCTCCACGGGAGGGGTGGCCGAAGGCCGGGGTGGGTTCCTGTCCTGCCGAACCACGATCAAGAAACGTGGCCGGCATTTCGTCTTGCTGACACCTGCTTCACAAGCCACATGCACAAACACACTATCAAGACAAACCCGACCTCGTTCAGGAGAGTCCAGAGGTGCTGGATACTGACCATTCCATCGCTCCACTTGACACCGAAGAATATGGGGAACATGAAAGAGAATCTTCGCATGGTGAACGGCCAGAACAACATCATCCCGCGCCCAACGCAAAGGAAGTCCATCAGGAGATGCAGGCCGTACAGTAATACTGCCAACAGGAACCAGCGTTGACCCGCTGCCTTCCCCCCCACTCGCCTTCGCCAGGGAACCCCGCCGCGACTTTCAGAAGTCGGGCTCACGGGGAGCAGTGGCGAGGCGACCCCGACTTCGTCCCGAGGCGTTGCTCCCTCGGGACGAAGTCGGGCAGGCTCCGGCGTAGTCTCGCCATAGGGAAGCTTTCTCACATAAGCCCCGCTTTTGAGGGCGTAGCTGCTCACTAGTCCCCCTGCGGTTCCCGCAACAATCGCAACGACGAGACATGCCGTGAGGCTGTGCGAGAAGTTGTTGTGCCACGCCAGCATATCGTGGAAGAGGTAACCAAGGACAAAATCGAGGTCCGGCACAACGGTCAGGAACAGGCATGCGCTGAGAGCAGCGGCCCCGCGCCGGGACACGGCATACGCGACGGCGAAATGGGCAATGGGGGAAGGCATATGGCTTTATCCCTGCGAATGGCGAAGGAGGGTACGGCGCATCCGGCGTTCCTAAACCCTCTTTTCCGCAATGATCCGCTCGTACTGGGCCTGCATGGCAGCAATTGTCTTGCGGCCATCAAAGTCCCCGGACCGCGCCGCCGCATTGCGTCGCAGAAACGCAACAAGCTGCGGATCCCGAACCAGCTTGACCAGTTGCGCGGCCATGGCCGCGGCATCGCCGGGCTGGAACAATAGCGCCGTGATACCGTCCTCGAGAATTTCTCCCTGCCCGTCTGCGGTAGACGCCACGATGGCATTACCGGCCGCCAGCGCCTCGTACAAAGTGTTCGGCGTTCCTTCCATGTGGCTGGGGAACAGCTGTATGTCGAACGCCTGGATAACCTGCCGGGCGTCCTTGCGGAAGCCGAGGAAAGACACGGCCGAGTCCAGCCTGTTGTCACGCACCCATTGTCTCAATACTTCACTGTACGTCCCGTCGCCGACGACCCACACCCGCACGCTCCGGATCTCGCGGCGCACTTCTTGCAGGGCGCGGAAAGCATCGATATGTCCCTTGTGAGATTCCAACCTGCCGACAATGCCTACCACGACATCGTCCGGGCCCACGCCCTGTTCCTTCCGAAGGGAACGGATCCACTCCGCTTCTGCCTGCGGCATGTCCTCCATCAGGATCCCGTTATACAACACCTCCACTGCCTCAGGACGCAGGTAGCGCTTGCGGATACAGAACTCGCGTGTGGATTTTGACACCGCGAGGGCATAGCGCGTGAATCGCCCAAGCAGCCATTCCACCGGCCGCTGGTACAGCGGCACAGCCCAGGTGTTGCACCGCTCGTGGACAATGACCGGGATCCCCTTCATCAGGCCGGCGATCCGCCCCCACGTGCATGCGCCGTAGCCATGAGCATGGATAATGTCGACCTTTTCATCGCGGATGATACGAAGCAACCGGGAAAGGTTCCGTGGATCAAACTTGCCATAGCCAAGGTAAAGTGGCCGGAGACCGGCCTGTTCCATGACCTCGGCCGCCTTGTCCCGCCCTTTCCGACTACACAACAGCATGCGGAAACGGCTCGCGTCAAAGGCCGGTATCCACCACTGGAAACTGCGTGCCACCCCGTGCAGGGACGCTTCCTTCCCGCCGAAGTGCTCACAGAGCTGTAGAACTGTGATTCGATCAGACACGCTTAGACCGGGCAGAACGCAGAATCAGGACCGAGTAGGACATCCCTATCTTCTCTTTCTCAAATCTGTCGGAGAATGGTGCCATCACCATTCGATCCGGACAAGACCATTCTCACCGGCAGGTACGACATCAGTCCAGGCGGCAAGTTCCTTCCCCCATCTTGTCTCTGTTAAGTACGGGCATTACTATTGCATTGCAGTACGGTAGTAATGACCGTACTATTTGCCATATGAAAACGACCATTGACATTGACGAAGACAAATTGACTGATGTGATGCGGCTGACCGGGGCCAAGTCGCGGAAAGCGGCTGTCGACTATGCGCTAGCTTGCGCCGAACGGGTCGAGCGCCTCCGAAAGCTGTTCGAGAAGCCCTTGCCCGACGAGGCATACCGCACGTCGCTCGATCCCTCATACGACTTGCTCGCGCTTCGCGCGAAAGACAAGCGAGGCGCTCATGTGGCTCGTTGACTCCAGCAAGATCATCGAATGGATGCGCTGTGGGAGGAGCCCCGTCCGAATCCTTCAACCCTTCGTAATCGCCGGCCAACTCAGCACCTGCGGCATTGTCCGTGTCGAGGTACTGCGCGGTGTGGTGAAACCAGCCATTCGGGACGAGATGGCCGCACTCTTCGCTGCCATCCCGGAGGTACCCTTGTCCTCCGACCTGTGGAACAGGGCCGCCGATCTGGCTTGGACGCTCGACCGGAAGGGGAACATCCTGCCGGTGACTGACCTGTTGATCGCGTCCTGTGCCCTTCACGCAGGGGCGATCGTCGTCAGCGTCGATCCGCATTTCGGGTCCATTCCCGGGCTTCGTGTGCGCCGTGATCTCCCCGAATGGGCTTGAGAATCTGAAGAGCGCGGGAGACCCCTTGATCCCGAGAGAATCTCGCCCCTGACACCCCACCAGTGCCTGCCCACCCTCGATTTCAGGGTTTTCAGCCCTGAGGAACACGGAATCAATCTTGCCACCTGCCCCCACCCCTGTTTCCATACTCTACAAGACTGCACAATGCTTGTTCTGAGGCCGAAAATGACGACTCGTCCGCCGGAGTCCCGAGGCGCTGCGCGCTCGGGACGGAGGTGGATACAGGCAAGCCATGTCGGAAAAGCAATTTCCTATAGATTTACCGCCCGATCGTCCTGAGTTTTGACAACGTTGCCTGTCGTTCGTCCGCCGTCATTACCATTGTCCAAGCATAGGCATAGAACACCACAAACCCGCCCGTCGCGGCAAGTATCCGGAACAACAATGCAGCAGGCCAGGCCGCAACCGCAAGCGTTCCGGCTGCAAGCAGCACGGGAAATACAGCCCCGTGAAGGCTGAGTGCCCCGCGATCAAGGAACCTGCGGGCCAGCCACAACATCCACAACCAGTCGACCGCTGACCGTGCCGCCCAGGCCGCTGCCGAACCGACGATACCCCATTTCCAGCACAGGAACGCCGTGCCTGCAAGGTAGAGCGGCAATTGCACCAGGTGCGCCTTAGCAGCAAGGTCAGGCCTGCCCACGCCCTGCAGCAGAAACCACGGAACCATGGCCATACTGTAAACAAGCACGCCGCCGGTCATGAGCACCATCACAAGGCTGCTGCGCAGTTCGAACTCCGGGCCAAGCCACACGCGCAGTCCCACGGGAGTGAACACAACGACCCCGAGCATGATCGGGTAGATGGCCAGCAGCAGATACTTCATCCCGCAGACAAAGAGCGCCGACAGCCCGCTATCTGCCCGCGCGTGGCCTGCTACGAACTCCGGGAAGAGCACGGATATTCTTGCCCGTGTGAAGATCAGCAGCCGCACGACAATTTCAGCCGGCGTGGCAAAGAACGTCACCAACGCCACCGGCCGCAGCATCCCTATGATAAATCTGTCAATATGCTGCATGAACGGCACGGCCAGGTTCGACACCGTCATCCACCCTCCGAACGAAAGGAGCGGCATCACCTCCCGGCGCTCGAAACGGATAGCCGCCCGGAGCGGCGGCAGTGCCGCAAGGCATCCCAGGAAATACCCGACACACTCGGCGATACGTCCAAGAACAAGAACGGCCACTATCACCGCCATGTTGGTTGTGAACGGCAGCACAAGCGCCGGCCCCAGGAAAGTGAATGTCCCGGCCGGTATCCTGAGGATATTGACGAGGCGGAACCTGCGACAGGCCTCCAGTACCCCGGTGAGGCCAGTGTTCATCACCACTATGGGCAGGCTTATGGCCGTGACGCGGAATCCCATGAGCGCCTGTTCACGAAAGGCATCCGAGATGTTCAGCCACTTCATGGCCAGCGGCGCAGACAGCGCCACCATCAATCCTGCGCCGACGAGGCCCAGACAGTACATCATCCCGATAGCGGTCCAGAAAAGGCCCGGAAGCTCTTCTGTTTTCTCGTGGCTGATGCGTTCAGCCACAAGACGGGTCAGGGCCCTGCCTAACCCCATATCGAAAATGCTGAAATAGCCGACCAGCATCCAGATGAGGGACAGGACCCCGAACTGCTCGTTCCCAAGCCTGTGGATAATGAATGGAATGGTGAATACGGCAACAACCACGGGAAACGACATGCCAAACAGGTTCCAGACGGTATCCCGCCCCAACCCCTTTGTCCGCATTCCGGCAGGCGGCACGTTGTGTGACATGTCAGCCATCAGTTCACCTGTCGCCAAATCCGTCAGGCGCTGTTACGTGCATTGAAGAAAGACTTCCGGCCGTTCCCCGGCAGGCAGAATATGTAGTCGTGCTTCAGCCGCATGATCCGGTACGGGTTGGCTTTCTTCACGGCGGCGCGCTTCCCAAGTATCCAGTCGGCTACCGCTGTTTCGTAACCGGCTTTCCGCGCCATCTGCTCACCCACCCGGCCGCAGACCGCCCAGGGGAAACATACATGCCGGATCGTCTTGAAGCCGAACTTCGCCTCGAGCGCTTCCTTCGCGAGCACAAGCTCCTGGTAGATGGTCCGCTCTCTCTCAACAACCATCTCCCATCCGCCCTTTGCCTTCTTCGCCATGGCGCGCAACTGCTTGCGCCAGTCGGGAAGGCTGAAGAAATCGGCTCCGCCATTGGCCGCCACGTGCTCCATGCATTGCGCGCGCACTGCCTCGTCGTCAAGGTACCGGAACGCGTCCGACATTCTCGACCTGCATGGATACAGCGGGCAGCCGAGCATCCCGGACGCGACGAAGACCGGCGCCTTTCCGAGCTGCAGCGAAGGATATCCGGTTGGACTGAATTCCAGGTCCGGCCGCACGAAATCAACAACACGCGGATCGCAATAGATCAGGGCATGAGAGTAGGTATGGGCCTGCACGTCTACTATATCCGCCGAACGCAGTGCCTTGAGTTCCGGCCATGTGGCGAACAGCGACCCCGCCTCCCCGTCAGGTCCCGCAGCCCTGACACCGGATGAATCCTCCACGCGGGACGGGATGGCATACGTGATTCCTGTCATGCCGTACTTTGCCAGCATGGGTCCGACAACGGTCCACAGGCTCCGCCACGCGTCATCGAAACACAGCGCTACTGATTTCGGACCCGGATCGATTCCTTTCACAACAAATTGCCCGACCGCGTCCGCGTTGACGGTCCTGTAGCCGTTCCCTGCCAGGTACTGCAGGTAGGGCTCAAGGTAGTCCGCTGTCACATCGTGGAAATGAAAGACCGGGATGAGGCCCCTCACCTTGCCGCCGAAGCAGAAGGCGGGATACCTGCCCGATATGAGATCGGTTATCCCCCGTATCGGGGTCTTACGCTCCTCAAACGGTACCGGGTTGAATATCATATTCAGCACCTGGTTATCCGTGCCGCATCGTCGCGACCGTCCCCCGGTTGTAGCCGCGGCGCTTGCTACTCTGCGAAGTAGCGAAGCTTCTTCGCTACGTAGCACGAGCTGCCGCCGCGTCTTCTCGCCCCGACAGAGCGGGGCGGCTACATGACAAGTCCGCTACACGATACGCAGGATACTCAGGACGCCAGATTACTATTTGCAGCAATATGACACAACGACTAGTATTGCTTTGCCTCTTGGGGCATAAGAACCCGAAAGATGAAATCTGCCAGACTCCTGCTCGTCACTTTACTGATAACGGCCTGCCTCTGGACCGTCATGTCATGGCCTCTGCCACGGCATATCGGCAGCGGCATCCCATCCTCTGCCGACAACACCGAGAAGAATAACTGGCGGGAGATGATCGTCGGTGACCACCTTCAGTTTTTCTACCACATGTGGCTGGCAAAGGATACCTTCGCCGGCAAGACGCCCTTCTTCCATAACATCTACGAGTTCAACACGGGAAACGACGAAAACCGCTACGAGGTGATGTTCTATTACCTGCCGTTCTCCCTGTTCTTCTCTATTTTCAGCCTGGTCGGCAGCTCCGCATTCGCGTGGAATGCGACCGGCTTCGTTGCCATATGGTTGACGTTTCTTGCAGCCTGGGGCCTTTTCAGGCGATACACCGCCAGGCCCGTCGACGCCCTTCTCGCGGCGGCATTGGCCGTCATGTTCCCGTATCGCTGGATGACGCTCCTCGGCGGCAGCCCGACCGGCCTCGCGATGATGTGGGTCCCCTGCGCCTTTCTCGGCCTTGACCTGATGGTCCGTGACCGTAGCCCATGGGGCGCTGCATTTGCCGGCGCGTCCATCTACTTCGCGTCCTGGTGCGACATCCATGTGCCGTTTTTCACCTGCCTTGCAGCCCCGTTCTTCTGCCTGTTCTCCTACTGGTTCGGTAACCGCCGGCTGCTGCCTGCCCGGGATGAATGGCGACGTCTCATACTGGCCGCTCTTCCGCTGATCCCGTTCTTTGCCCTCATGTGGCTGCAGAGCGTGCTGGTTAAGACGGGCCTGAGGGACACCACGATCGTCAAGGCCGGGCGCACCATGCAGGAAATCCTGCTCGGGTCGCCACACGCTATCGGACTGGTCAACACCGGGGCAACGGGACTTGACGCACAGATCTATATCGGCTGGATATTGCCGATCTTTGCCGGAGTCTGCCTCGTGGCAGCCCTTGCACGATTCCTAAAGCCGTCAACGCGCGAAACCGGATCCTTTGTCCTTTTCCTTCTACTGTGTCTTTCAACTGCCGGACTGGTCCTCCTCGCGCTGGGCCCTAACATGCCAAACGGCGAACGTTTCTGGTCCAGGCTCGTTCGTCTCATCCCGCCGTATGGCATGATTCGCCAGCCGGCCAAGGTCCTCTGCCTCGCCCCTGTTGTATTCGGCCTGTTGATTGCCATCGGGCTCCCGAACCTGATGGCGTGGATCCAGGCCCCACGCAACCGCGGCGCCGTATCCCTGCTGCTCTTCATGTCACTGCTTTGGGACTATTCCGGGCGTATCAACCCCACGGTGTGCGTTCTGGGGAAACCGTCGGGCGCCTACAAGGCCGTCTCGGCCGACGCCACCGGACGAGGCGAGATTCCGCGTCTCCTTGCCATACCTCTCTGGCCCGGTGACTCACACTGGACCTCGCTGAATCAGTACTACACCACATTTGACCGCATACGCATGGTGAACGGATATCGCCCGACGGTCCGCCAACGCTATTTCCGTGAGGTCTTCCTGCCGCTGGAGAGTGTCAACTCAGGCCGGTTGACCGATTCCCAGATCGCGCTCCTGGAATCCTGGGGTGTGCACCACATCGTGCTTCATGAAGACGCTTTCCCGGAAAAAGTCAGTTCCTTCTCCGTCGGTTCCACGCTGCAGCGCCTGCTGGCCCATCCCCGGCTGCGCCTGCTTGCGCAGGACGGACCAGTTTGGGCATTCCGTATCGAGGATGAACCGTCACCCCACGCCCCGCCGCTGCTTCAGAGCGTCAGGTTCCCGACTCGCATATGGGATGCAGAATTCGGAGTTTCAACAAACGCAGCAAACTTGAAGGCGGAAGACGCAAGCAACGGGCTCTATGTCTCTCTCCCTGGAGGGAGCCGGCTCCTGACCCGGTCATTTGAAGCGGACGGCGAAGCACTGCTGGCCCTTCTCACCCGCATGCGCGGCACGGGCGCCTGCCAGGTTCGTTTTGTGTCCGGCGGCCAGGCCACACCTCCAGGCTTTGTTACCCTGGACAGCGATACCTGGACATGGAACCGCATCGCGTTGCCCGCGTTCCCCGGTACCACCAATCTGCAGGTCGAATACACTGGTGTAGATGGTACCATAGATGTGGATGCATTCATGATTGCCGGCACTGAGTGGGACCCGGGGAATCCTCCCAGGCTGCTGGTCTTATCCGCTCTATCTTTTTTTCACGCCGGCTATACCGATATGCAGCAGGGCGAAGTGGTGCTGCGCCCTCCGACCGAACCGGCAGATGCCATATTGTACGGCCCCAAACTGCCTTTTCCCGCGGGAACCTACGAGGTGGAGGTCGATTTCCGCTCCGACGCGCCGGCAGGGACGCAACTGGGCACGCTGCAATCACGTTACCAGTATACACAAATGCCACTAACCGCTGTGGTCGCCGGGCAGCCCTGCAAGGCCACGATAGAGCACCGACAGAATCAACGGCTTGCATTGGACCTCTGTTACACGCGAAACGGGGAACTGCGCATCAGGAGCGTAACCTTCATCCGCGCCACCACTGGCATGGACCGTGTTAGAGATCCGGGAGAAGAAAGCGGCGGCACCTCACCACGGAGACACGGAGGCACGGAGAGGAAATGACGGGATTCGTCTCGACCGATCCTCCTGTGTCCTCCCCAACAGAGGAGTTGCGCGAATTTGGTCCAGAGCGCCACACTCGGTCTGTCTATTTGTGCCACGTACTGCCTCTTGCGCCCTGGGCCAAATTCGCGCAACGTGTTCGCCGGAGCAAGAGTGGAGACTGGCGGGGACAAATCTGCTCCGTGTCTCCGTGCCTCCGTGGTGAATCCGTGTATTCGCGATTTCCATCATCCTACCATTCCATCATTTCACTCTTCCAACCTTCTACTACCCCATGACCACTCGCCACGCCATTGTACGAGGATCATTGCTCGGCCTGACCGTTCTTGCTCTTCTGATCCGCCTGTCATTCTTCAGTGTCAGTGTAACCCACCTGCAGCCATCGGCAGATGAAAGCATAACGGTCTTGCAGGCGCGGGAGATTCTGCACGGCAAGCTCCCCCTCCTGTTCATGAGCCAACCATACCTGTTCCCCCTCGAGTCATATCTGGCCGCGCCGTTCTCCGCATTCCTGCCGTCGACGGCACTCGGGGCCCGCGCAGTCCCGTTCGTATTGAACCTCCTGGCCGTGGCTGTTGCCGCATTGCTCCTAACACGGGTATTTCGCCACCGTCTGCCATGGGCCGGCCTGCTCCTGATCCTGGTCCCGTCATCTTACGTACTGATCCTGCAGGCTGCGTACGGATTGCCCGGATACAGCTCCCTCCCTCTCTTCGGCGGACTGTGCCTGTGGTGGGCAGTTGGCCAGCGCGCACTGCATGGCCGGCGCGCATGGGCAATGGCTGCATTGACGGGATTTGCCGGGGGACTGGTCTTCACGTCTCACATGCTGGCACTGCCCTTCCTGTTTGCCGTCGGCGCGTTCATGTGCCTTGGGACAAACTGGCGGTCGGCCGTCCGGAATACCACGGCCTTTATCCCCGGCGTGATCGTCGGCGTTTCTCCCCTCCTGCTTTCGAAGTGGCTGCTCCCGGGTTCGTACGCCGCCGTCTCCCAGTCATTTCCAATGCGCGAGACAATTGAACGCCTGTGGTCACCGGCCTTGAAATACACTCTCTCGACAGCACTGGGCCTGCGCACGTGTGTGTTCCCCGACAATGATTCCTCTGCGCTTGTGCCGATCCCGCTAACACTGGCAGGAACGGCATGGGCCATCCTGCTTGGTCGTGTTCTGCTGTGGAGGCTGATTGCCGGCGTCCGGAAGATGGTACGGCGTCGCTGGCCGGCCTTGGATCCGCGGGACATGTTCATCATCATTGCCATGCTGACGCTGGTGGCTTTCGCCCTGAACAAGCGGGCTGACTCGCGCAGCTACCGCTATCTCCTCCCCCTGCTCTGGGCATTCCCGTTTGTTGTCCAGTCAGTCATCAGCCGTATCCATCTTCGCACGCCACGGGTGTTGCTGTATGGAATTGTCGGGGCACTGGTGGCATGGAACGGGCTGGGCACCGGCGTAGTCATGGGCAGATGGTGCGATCCGCTGTTTCCGGAGCGGGAGGCAGGTATCGCAGACATCAAGCCCGTGCTGCATAAACTCGGCGACTTGAACATCAGGAATGTGGTCGCTTCATACGGCGTGGCCTATCGCCTGAACTTCCAGTCAGGCGGGAAGATTCTTGCCGCACAACCCATGAACGAACGCTTCCCCGGCTGGCCGGTAGCCTACAAGGCTGAAGTGGACGCCGCCACGAACGTGGCGTATGTCCTCACTGACACCGTCCGATTCCTGAAACCCGACATCTTCGACCGCCACCTGCGCACGATGCATGTTGGTGCCGAACGCATTGACATGAAACAGGCTGACGTCCCCGTCACGATTGGCGGGACGACCTCCGTTGGAACCGGTGAATCTCCCTGGCGGAAGCAGGTATCGGTCACTGCCGGAACCATCCGTCCCCGTGACGCCACTGCGAAACAGCCGGAAACCGGTCATCCGAAGACGACGGTTCCATTTGTCTTGTATCATTCCTTCCGGTTCCTGCCGCCCCGCGACAAGGAACAGCCGGTTGTCGTATCGGCCGATCGTGTCACCGCGAGCCACAATGCTGCCGATACAGCGAATCTTGTAGACGGGTCGGACAGCACCGTCTGGACCACGCATGAGCCCCAGCAGACGAGCATGTGGGTGCAGGTTGATTTCGGCGATCGGATGCCTGTTTCAGGCATCCGTCTCGCGTATGGGCGGTACTTCCATGATCACGCGAGCCGCATGGACCTGGTTGTCTCAACAGAGGACCAGTGGGTGCCGTTGCAGACGGATATCCGCCCCGAACTGGACAAGTTTGAATTCCGGAACGGTCATCCCGTGTATGGCGGCCCCGACACCCAGACCCTTCGTTTCGACCCCCACACCATCCATGGCTTCCGCCTCGTTGTCACCGATCCGAACTCTTCCTTCTCCTGGACCCTGGCCGACATCGAGGTTTTGCGCCAGCCGTAACTGCATGGCTCAGTGCTGATGGACGGCGACGTAAGCCCGGAGGATGGCGTTGATCCTGGTTTGGTAACCGTGGCCCTGACGACGAAACCACTGAAGCACGTCGGGGTCCACA
>Ga0172371_10006181_pt1 | contig 17495 bp, 16 predicted proteins | sample Lak12m_FD_114543 | JGI IMG/M metagenome (GOLD analysis project Ga0172371, IMG submission 114543) | Freshwater microbial communities from Kabuno Bay, South-Kivu, Congo - kab_022012_12m | ecosystem: Environmental > Aquatic > Freshwater > Lake | place: Democratic Republic of the Congo: South-Kivu...
AAGAAGTCCGACAATTCGGCATAACCGATGTTGTCATAATAGGGCGGATCTGTTGAGACTACTTTCGAGTCACTTATCGCTTGCCCCCGGGCGTCAGCCTGTATCGCTTTTCCGCTATTGTACGCAGACAAGCTCTTAACCATGACTTTTTCAATCCAATCGATTGCTCCGCCCCAATTTCCCGTAGATGTTGAAAACGGATTGCCCTCTGCATGGTCCCAGACCATTCGAATTGCTTGCCGACCAAATGTCTGAACGATAAAATCGCCTGCCCACGGTGTGAACGATGACCAGTAATTCGCACTCCTGCCAACACCAAGTCCTAAATACATGGCAATCGAATCAGCGTAGGCGGCTGCGCCTGTACCCCCTCCGTCAAAGCTGAGGCCGTCTTCAGGCCAGCCAGCTGCGAGCGCATCACGCTGTACTCTTTCTCGAACCTCTTGAACCAGATCAGCGAATGTCGTCAACGCAACAAGCTGTCGCGGCGTAAACGCGTCACCCCACGTCGGCATTCCATACATCGGCAGTCGATCAACGTCGTGGCAAGGAGTTGGCACCTTCAACTCAGGTTTCCAGTTTGGCGACGCTGAATGGGCAACGCCTTCCATGCCTGGCTGCGGAGAAAAGTACACGCGCCCATGCTTCCCTTCGGCTATTACAGCCATTAGCCGAGCGCCCATTCGGCCGCCTTGGGCTTCATACCGGATGTACTTCGCGTCGATTGCAGCGTCTGACAGCAGACAACGGAAGTTTGCCCCTTTGAGCTTGGTGCCGTTTTTCGGGCCTTCTGCGTCCTTCGGCTTGCCCACCTTCACCGTGAAGCGGTAGCCAGCGCCCTCGGTCACTGGCTCGATGTATGCCTCCTTGCCCGCCTTGGTGGAGAGCATGAAGGTACCGGCGAGTGGCACATCTACGTGTGCGAAGGCTGGGTTCGGGCTCTTGACCGTGCGCGCCCAGAGCCAGGCGATGACGGTGAGTTTCTTGCCGATGTAGGGTTTCAGGTCAGGCCGCTCTTTTACCATCTCGGCCGTGATCTCAACCTTCGGGTAGAGGTGCCCGATCCGTTTCTCGGCCTCGTCCCGCATCCACTGGCCGTAGTAGCACACGTCCTCGGCAAGGCCCTGGGCGCCTTGCCAGGTCCTGGTGATGAGGTGCCTGTCTTTTCGCACCTCGGGGTTCACCGGCGGCCGTCCAGCGAACTTCGGCGGGATTTCGATCATCGCCTTATTGATGAGCACCGCCACCGGGTTCAGGTCGCTGGCGTAGCTCTCCAGCCCCAGTCGCTGCGCTTCGAGCGGCAGTGACCCGCCGCCGGCGAAGGGATCGTGGAAGGCAGGGAGCTTATAGCGATCAAACAATTCCTTAGCCCGGGGGTGGTCGATGTTCTCGGCACAGGTGGAGCGCCAGCTCTGCCAGATCTCGGCCCGGGCCTGCTCCAGAACAACCTCGTTGGTGGTGTTTTCCCATTTCACCAGTTCCTCGATGATCCGGAACAGCCGCTGCCGTTCCTTGTCCTGGGCTTTCTCGGTGGGAAACAAGTCCGGATGGGCTGAGGGATCATCCACCATCTGCGCGAAGATCACCGCCCGGGCCGCAGCCAGGGGCCGCCTGGCCCACCAAAGGTGCAGGGTGCTGGGGTGCCCGTGACGGATGGACTTCTCCCTGGCCGAGGCTTCGTTGATAGCCTTCAACGGCAGGGAAACTTCAATGAGCTTCTTTTTGGGAGTCAATTTTCGAACGTTGCTCCTTCTTGCTTAGTGTGAAATTACCTTTTTCGCCCGGGGGATTCGCTTTTTCTTGGTAGGTGCGGGGGAGGGTTCCGCGATATGCTGCTGCGCTTCCTTGGGTTTGGGGGGTCCCAGAAAATTAGTGGTGGGCAAATATACGGGGGGCCATGGACCGCGGCCGGTGATGGTCAAAAGAAACTCCCGAGCCGAGGAATAGAGAATGGCAGCACCATTAGCACGTACCAATTTCGGTCTCCTGACTTCTTCAACTTCCGGTGCAACGACAAAGAAGCCCACAGCTTGCAGGTCAACTTTATAGGGCATGGTCTGCCCTTCCGGCGCTTCCGTTTTTACATTCAAGATTACTTGCCAGCGTAGCGGGTCCTCGCGGTGCTGCATCAGCTCCACCTGGGTATTGATTCTCAAAAGCTGGTCTTCGTCATCTTTTGGTTGGAAGCAGGGGTCAGCTTCAACCATTACCTTGGAGAAGTAATGCAGCTCAAGCTGCAATGGCAGAAATTCCATCCTGTTCTCCCTTCAGCTTTGCGGATTGGACTTTCTTGAACTGGCTGCATGGGGGAGGCAAGGCCCTTTTCTGGGTGGAGATAATGTCAAACCAGCGCACCTCGTGTTCATCGGGGGCCAGGTGTAAATGCACCTTCCCTCCCACGGCCCGAGCCAGGCGGACCATGGTGTCGATGGTGAAATTCACATCACCGCGAAAAATCTTGGTGATATAAGCAGGGCTGACATGGAGAATCCGCGCCAATTGAGCGCGCGAAATCTTATTGACCTCGGTCAGATTATGAAGTTCCTTGGTGAAGTGATAAATAGCATCCGCCACCCAGTAGGCGTCATGCTGTTTAGCTTCCTCGAAAAGTTCGACAAACGATGCTTCCTTCATGGCAATCTTCCTTCTTCCTTGGCTTTTTCGATTTCCTCGGAGGATTTGAAAATTCTAATCTTCCCCATTTTTAAGTCTTCAAAATATTTTTGGAATGCTCTTTTGGCTTTTTCTTGTTCATCTTTAGGGGTACTCCGGGTATCTTTTACAAATCCGTTGGAGCAAATTACGGTTCTGGCTGCCCCGGGAAACCAGAGGATTCGCAGTCTGCCTTCCCGAAATTGCTTGATATCTCCTTCGACATAATGGAACTTTTTCTCCGGTAATTTTTCAGTTACTTCTCCCCATTCTGGGGGGCCGTCTTTGGCTAAGTTTGAAAGCAAGTTGATGATTCGGATAGTATCCTGCGGGAGTTTGCGCCTTTGCTCATTCAGAAATTTTGCCAAAGGGCATTTGCCGCTGTCGGTGCAAACGGCCAAAATTTGATAGTGATCATTTTTGATTTCCAGGAGTACCATATTTAAGTTAACCTATAAGTTAAATTTGTCAAGCACCCTTGTCAAGCAAAAAATTAACCTTTAAGTTAAATATCGCTCAACTTTCCCCAACCAGGAGAGCCCCCCGCAGCAGCTCCCGCAAGTCGTAATTGACGCTGGTGACTCCAAAATCCGGCTCCCGCTGGAAGGGCTGGCGCACGTAGTGCACCCGGTGAGCCTCGCCTTCCAAAAACTCCACAATAGCCAGGATAAAATCATCGGGCTTGTTGAGGGAGTAAAGGATTTCGTTCTTGGTAACGGTGATGGTGGCCGCGCCCGTGACCCGGCCCTTGACCTCAAGAAACCGCAACCGGCCGGTGTGCGGGTCCCGGCTTTCGATGTCGTAGCCTAGCTTCTCGTGTTCGCGATCGGTGGGCAGAAAGCCCAGTTGGCGCTCCACCTCCAGCACGATGGCCCGGGCCCGGGCCGCGGCGGCCTGCAGGTCCGCCCCTTGGGTGGCTGTAACCAGGGGTCTGCCACTCATCTGGGCCAGGAGTCCGGCCGGCACCACCACCAAGCCGCCCAGGGCCACCGGGGGCAGGGCCGAGACCTGGGCTTCCAAGTTGAGCTGCTCCATGCGCTTCTGGAGTCTCCCCTGGAGGTCGTCGGCCCGGCGGCGGGCTTCTCGGGAATTGAGGCGGGCATTGACTCTGCCAGCCTGCTCCTGCAACTTGAGCTCCTCAGCCCGATGATCCCAATAGGTAATCTCTTTGCTAAGCCGGTCTTTGACCGCGGCCCGGGTTTTGTCGACCCAGGCGCTGCGCCGGGTGCGCACCTCCTGCAGATGTCCCGGCACGACCTGGGCGATGGCGTAGGCCAGGGCCTGCTGTTCCAGGTCCCGGGAAATCCAGGTGCATTCTGGGCGGGCGAGCAACGCCTCTATGTTGGGCTCATCAGCCCGGAAGGGGCGGTAGTCTAGGTAGGGGGCATAGTGGAGATGGTGGGCCTGGCCCGCGGCATCCAGCTCAATGTATAGCATCTGCTTGGAGATCGTGCGCCGATCTCCACTTTGGAGCAGGCTGGCGTCCTGCACGGCGTGCTCCAGATAAAAGAGCACTCGGGGAGCCGTGCCGGGATCGCGCTCGTCGATAAGCACCGTGCCCCGGCGCAGGAGGTCGCGGTGGCGGTCGAGCGTTAGGTCCAGGGTGGCATCAAGGAGGGGGTGCCCCGGGCAGACAAAGGCGGCCAGGGGTTGGCCCGGCGGCGTGAGCAACGACTTCTCAAAGGCGATGCGCTCATAGCGGGGCAGTACCGGTTCCCGGGTGCCGATGAGGCGGTCGCGATGGCGCACCGGCGCAGGGACATGGGTGATTTCATAGCGCCGCGGCTCGCGCTGGTGCATGGTGCCGCCCAGCTGCTTGAAGGCTTCCAGGAAGAAGGACTCGATGTAGTGGGGCTGGAGGCGGCGGGCTTCGGCGCGCTCCATGTCCTCCCGCACCCGAGCAACCCGGCTGGTGTCCATCACTTCATAGGCCAGAGACCGTTCTTCCAGGAGGTTTTGCAGCTGCGGACGGTCCACGGCGTCGGTGATGGCGAACGTCAATCTGGCCCGCACCTGGGGGCTGTCGCCATAGCGGATGGCTTCAATGAGCAAATCACGTAGCGGCCGGCCCTCAAACTGCAGTTTGCCGAGGACATCGAAGACCTGACCGCCTAGAGTCTGTCGGGCCTGCTCAAGCTTTTCCAGCAAGGTGCGATAGACGTCACCCTCACGGGTTTCCTCGGCCACCAGGTTCCAGAGATGGCAGACTTCGGTCTGGCCGATACGGTGGATGCGCCCGAAACGCTGCTCAATCCGGTTAGGGTTCCAGGGCAGGTCGTAGTTGACCATCAGGTGAGCACGCTGCAAGTTGATGCCCTCGCCCGCCGCGTCCGTGGCAACGAGAACGTTCACCTGGGGATCATGCTTAAACGACTCCTGCACCTTCAGCCGTTCCTCACGGCCCATGCCGCCGTGGATGAACACGACTGCCTCGGGGAGCCCCAGGAAGGTGGCCACATTCTTTTCGAGGTAGCTGAGCGTGTCGCGGTGCTCGGTAAAGACAACAAGCTTCTGGTGGGGCGAGGGCTGGGGTGGCGGAATCTTATGTTCACGGTTATAGAAGACCCTCTGAGGTTTATCCTGGGCGCTGACAGCGGGCGTGAAAATCTCGCCGAGCAGGCTGGCGAGTTCCTTCCATTTCCGATCCTCACCGCTGCGACGCACCGCATGGGCAAGGGATTCCAGGCGGGTGAGAGTGGCGATTTCGGCTTTGAGTTCGTCGATGGTGCGGGCCGCCGTGGCCTGATCGAGAACCTCCTCCTCTACCGTTTCGACTTCGCTATCGGGTGCATCCTCAAGATCATCCAGGTCCTCGCGGTCCAGGGTCGGGGCCGTGGCCGCGATGGCATTGGCCTGAGCCCCGCGTTGGAGGAGTTCCAGTTCCCGCAGGCGCTTTTCCAGACGTTCTCGGCGGCGGCGGAGCGACTGGTAAATGGCCTCGGGGGAGGAGGCCAGACGTCGTTGCAGGATGGTGAGTGCAAACCCCACCGTCCCCGCCCGCCTGTCGTTGGCCAGCGCCTCGGCCCGGTTGAACTCCTCGCGCACGTAATCGGTGACTTCCTTGTAAAGCTGGGCTTCAGCATCGGATAGCTTATACGGCACGGTATAGGCGATGCGCTCCGGGAAAAGCGGTGTGCCGTCAAACTTGAGCAGGTTTTCCTTCACCATGCGACGCATCAGGTCTGAAATTTCCACCTGGTGCACGCCGTCACGAAACCGCCCCTCAAAACGGTCCCCATCGAGCAGCGCCATGAAGAGCTGAAAGTCCTCTTCCTTGCCGTTGTGTGGGGTGGCAGTCATTAAGAGGAAGTGACGCGTCAGGCCGGAGAGGAGTCGTCCCAGGTGATAGCGTTTGGTGTACTTGACTTCGCCGCCAAAAAACGTGGCTGAGAATTTGTGGGCCTCGTCGCAGACCACCAGGTCCCAACGGCAGTCCTGGGCCCGAAGTTTGTCTTGCACGTCTTCGTTGCGGGAGAGTTTATCAAGGCGGGCGATTACCAGGTTGTTTTCGAGGAACCAGTTGCCACTGCGGGCCGCTTCGAGCTTGTCATTAGTCAGGATCTCAAAGGAAAGCTGGAAACGGCGGTAAAGCTCGTCCTGCCATTGTTCGGCCAGACTGCCGGGGCATACCACGAGGCAGCGCTGCAAGTCGCCACGCACAATCAGTTCCTTAATGAGCAACCCGGCCATGATGGTCTTCCCCGCCCCCGGGTCATCGGCAAGCAGGAAGCGCAACGGTTGACGCGGGAGCATGGCCTCATACACGGCCGTGATCTGATGCGGCAGCGGCTCGATGAGCGAAGTATGGACGGCGAGCACGGGATCGAATAGGTAGGCCAGACGGATGCGGTGGGCCTCCGAAACCAGGCGGAACAAATGTCCATCACCGTCAAAACTCCAGGGGCGGCCGTGCTCCACAACCTGGAGGCGTGGCTCATCATGGCGATAGAGCAGTTCGTTGGCAACACGACCAGAGGCCGTCTTATAGGTCAGTTCCAAAGCCTCGGAGCCAAACCACTGGACGCTGACAACCGTGACGAGTTGGTCGGGCAGAATACCTCGAACTGCGGCGGTGGGCGTAAGGTCTTCGAGGCGTGTCATGTTCTTCGTATCCGATTCTCCGGCCCATAGATGGGGGTGCGGCTCATTTCCAAACCCCCTTCTCACTTCGGCCGGTAAACATTCAACCCCACCTTTTCCTGCCGGTCCGGGACGAAGACGTTGCCCTCGGTCGAGGCGATGATGATGCTCTTCTTCGATGACGAGGGGCCAAACTCTTTGCTCAGATCCACCTTGATGGTGAGGATGTTCCCCTCCACGGCCATCTCGACGTTTTTCATGCCATTTTCCCCTTTTCTCCCAACCGCCCCTTCGACCCGATGCACCAGCCATCAACCTGAAAAAATCTTTACTTTATACCTATATTCCTAAATGGGCCTAATAGTCAATAACTCTCGGCCTACGGGGCGGCACACCAGCGCCAAGCTGAGGAAGGGGGGGTAAGGCAGGAGTTAGACCTGAGCGTTCACCCTGGGCCGTCTAAGGCTCTCCCAGAGAGGTTTGGGGGTGGGGGGGCCTCTACCGGGTGAGGTTCCACGCCGCCAGGCCTCCATGAGGTCGGTCGCCTAAAGTGGTCAATTCGTGGTTAAGGGAGAGGGCGGGGGATCGCCCCGGTCGCCTCTCCCGGGATAAACGCATTTTACCCAAATCGGCGTCCACAAGAATTGTAGACCGAGGCACCTACTCAGAGGTCTTGGACTCCCACTCACCGCAAAATTCTTTGCCCTTTGTATAAGGCCAGCCCGTAGTTCCAATTTTCACTATCTCCGTCGGCTTCGGTGCGTATCGGTGACAGTGGCCTTCAGGCCCATCTCCGGGTTCGGGAGGCTTCCAAAATAAACACTCCTTGCACTGTCCAATCTTACTCATGATTAAACTCCTTTATTGTTTGATGTTTATTACTATCCCCAAACGCATTACAATCGCTTGGGTTTTTTTTATCAGGCACAAAGAAAGCAATATATGCCGATTCATTTTATTTCGTTAATATTATCTACCCTTGACTTAATTGTTCATTGATCCAATCTATGACTTTCTTAAAGGCTTTTTCCCGTTTGGGATCGTCGGCCGTAATCCTTTCTAATTGGCTAATTGCTATGTCAGCGATATAAATCGCGTTGGTGTAAGGTGGGTAAGGTTGAGGCGGGCTATATTTCGACGGCCTGCCGGGGCCTGGCGTCGTTCCTTTTACAAATTGCCCCGCCGTATTCGTAAGTGGTTGATTTTGCCGTTTTTCAAGGTTTTCAGAATGATCCCCGGTAGTTGCGGGGTTCGGGACATTTGTCCCTAATTTTTCGGCCATACGCTGGGCCCGCTTTTTCAGAGTATCTGCCGGAATGCTCGTCTCAAACATCTTCTCGATCATGGCTGTGAGTTCTTTGCCAATGGAGTAAGGCGTTTTGCCCTGGGCCAAGCCTTCCTTGATCTCCTGTTCGATATAAAGCTGACATGCTTCTTGATGTGCCATAATTTTATCCCCCTTTAAAGAATTGCCCCTAAAAACCTCTTTATTGCCGTTGGCGATGACCTCATGAATATGGTTCCCTATTAAAGACAAATGCATTTGGCCGGTTTAACAGCTAATTCCCCAGTACAAGTCGTAAAACCCCGTTAATCAACGGGAAGATGGGTGTTCATGTTGTACAACCACCCCCGTTGACTCCAGTACATCTTCCATTGCCACATCACTTCTATCCTAATGTCACCAATGTCCAACCGGTCCGGGCAAATTGGAATCGGGCCTTCTGGGTTCACCCTCTCAAAGTTGGTCCGCTTAAAGCGCATGCCGTCCTGAATATAGCAATCGGACCAAACTTCATAATGCCGGGTTTCATCCAGCATCAGAGGCTTTGACATTTCTTCTTCGGCCCGCTTAACGCCTTCCAGAACCGCCAGGGTGATTTTATGCCGTGAGCCAGGAGGACGGCCCGCCGGGTTGCCGCTGACCCCTCTCGGCCATGGTCGGCCACGGGGCTTTAGCTTTAACTGTTTTCTCATCGGTTATTCCATCTTCCTGGACCGGCGAACGGAAAAATCTGAAAAAATAAAATCCCCATAAATATCAGTTTGCTGTAGAAGTCCTTATGCCACCTTGGGAGAACCATTTCACGTTGCGAAAGAATAGGTACAAAAATACGTGTGGGGCGGACAAAATTAACAAAATATGATTCCACTCGATCACCCAGTCTCCAAGTCTATGGGACCATGCAAGTCCCCGCACGTCCTCGCTACGCCATACCTTCCCCGTTTCCGCTTTTCGCAATGACCCCAGGCCTGGGTCGGATTCGGAGAATTAATCGCAGGGCGAAAATGGCCGCACTCATAACAGGTGGGGGAGCGCTCCTGAGTTATCAGTTCGCTGCACACTTCTTCTTCAGCGATGTTCTCTTCCGAACACAACTTAGGCGCAGTCTCCTCCATAACCGGCCCATTCCCTTGGCTCGGGCTGACTGGGTCTATCTCTACTCCGCCTGGCTTAGCTACTTCCTTGGAGTGGTAGCTGATCCCTGCTTCGATCCATTCTCGTAGGTTAACTCCGGCTTTCCACATTTCCCCCGGATCCTTACCGCCGATAGGCGGCAACCTCCTGGCCTGGGGAAAATGATTATCCAGCCACCAACCCCATGCTTCCTGGCCACCAGGGTCATCGTTGTCAAGAGCTACCAGGATTAGCTGGCTGCGACGTAGGATGGTAGCCGTTTCCTTATCAGGCTTTTTTTGAGCACTTCCCAAGGAAACCGCCCCCACTAAGCCCTTAGCCTCCTGGACCACCAAAATAGCGTCAAGATCGCTCTCAACTACTACCTGAATTTCCCTGTCTGGCTCCAAGACCATTGGCTTGGAGTCCGAACCCCTAACGGTGTGGTAGCGATTATCCCCATCAGACTTCAAGTCCATCTTCGGACGTCTGATGCGGATTCGATGAATTTTACTATCCTGACAAAATGGGATGCTTAGGCCCCGGGGAATCACTATCTTCCTGGTCTTGCCGTCCGCTTTCAGTAGAGGCTCAAGACCCCATTGTGAAGGCAATTCAAACCGTTTTTGGACAATCAGGCCAAGCCGATAGGCCTTAATAGTTTCCACGGACAGTCCCCGCTCTTCCCTGAGCCACCCAAGCATTTTCAGGGCAAAGGGATGATTTTGAAAAAGCCACCACTCAGCATCTTCAATCAACTTCTTGGCCCTGCCCTGCCAAGTGTCAGCCGGGGGCGTGGTTTCCTGGGGAACCCAAGCGTTGTGGGAGGTCCTTCTATAGGTTCTAAATTTTTTGCCTGACAAAGAAGGGGGCGAGCTACTGATCTCCCTGCCCACATAATGACATGCCTCCGTAAAGCTCATTTTGCGGACATCCCGCAGGTATTGGATGGCATCGCCCCGGCGCCCGCACTGCCGGCACCACCACTTGCCATCTTTGCCCTGGTTGGGCCAGATAACAAATCTATCCTTCCCACCACAATAGGGACATCTGCTGGAATACTCAGCGGAGGTTTTCCGCTTTACCTCGTTGCCGTCAGCTTGTACCAGGTCCAGGATGCCCACAATTTATCCTTATCGGCTTTGTTTCTGAGGTTAAAGTTTTAGCCTTCCGGTGAGTTTGTGAGTTTGGTGAGTTTTTTTCCTCCCCCTCACATAGAGCTGCGAAAAGGTTTCCATACGCGTGGGGGGAATGAAACTCACTAAACTCACCAAATAAAGTTATCATATTGTATTTATTAGTAATTAAGGAATTTTCAAAACTCACCGATGACCTCTTCAGGGATTGAGGGGGGCAAGTTTCCAGAGAACAGCCCTCTTCTCAAGACCGTCCCGCTGAAAAGCCAGGTTCTTTTCCCCATATGGACGCTTTTCCTTCTCTGCCAGGGCTCGCCCCAGGCGCTTGGTAAACGATTTCCGGGGGTCATTTAAAATGTCTTCGAGTTCATCGGGCAGAATCGCCGCGAACTCAGGGTTATTTCTGAGAAGCCGCTCGACCTCCTTGCAAGTTATTGCCCGACTGCCTATGACTTCTTCCCAGGCACCTATAAAAAGTTCCCACTCATGGGTCCCGAGGTCAGATTCGTTGTGAAATTCCTGCAAATTTTCCAAGAAACCGTTAACGCCAGCGAAAGATAGAACCCCCCCCACTGTCGTTGCCCAGGCTTCGAAGTTCCCCAGAACCGGGGCAGGTTTTGAAGGGTCAGGTTTGCCGGCCAAAATAAAGGCCCGAGCGATGGTCAAAATTGCGGCAAGAAGCTCCCCCCGATTCTGGAGGACCCAGCCTATCAAATTTCTGTTTTTAAACCCTTCCCTCTGCCATGGTCTGCCCATTCGGGCATCAAGTCGGATAGGGTAGGTCCGTCTGGGCAAATCCCCGGTTAATCGAAGATTATTTCCGGTCGCTATCCAAACGGCTCGCTGCGGCATCCTTACAATCAAACTCTTGCCCAGGTAGCGATCTTCCCATTCGTTACTGGTCAAAGCACGGGCTAAACTTGCCGTCCCTAAGGGCTTGTCTAAGTTGTCGAACACAATGAGGGGGCCTCCCAAGAGCAGGCGGGAGGTTAGGAATTTTCGCATCTCATCGTCGTCCTTGGGATTGCCTGCCATTGCCGCGACCTTGCCGGCAGCAATACAGGAGACGATTTCAGCCAACAGACTTTTTCCGGTCCCGGGAGCTCTGGCCGTTATCCCTGCCAAAGGAACCAGCCCAGAGATTGCAGGACGGATTACAGGGGTAATGGTCAGCCCTAAAGCATTTGCCCTGTCTGATTCGCAGATAAAGGGGAAATCATGAAAAACCTCTTTGAAATTATTTATTGCTCGCCGCACTTCAGCATCCGTAGGATTTTCAGGAATAGGAGGCATGTTTAAGTCAGAAGGCGGAACATAGTAGAGCCTTGAAAGAGGATCGTATCCGGGCGTAGTCAAAATCGTTCCGTCTTGCCGCAATACGGGACCTTGGACAATCCCTTCTAAAGCCGGTAACTCCCACTTGCCCAGACCGAGGATGTCCCTCACAACATCCATCGGAGGCGAGGTCTTTTGTATCTCCCCTTCGCTGGTTATTTTGATGAACCCGACAGAGCGGGCCAGATACCCTCGGAGTTGGTGGTCATTCAGGTTGATGATGTGTGGTCTCCCCTTTTCGTCGGTTTCCACTTTGACAATGGTATTGGATCGAGCAAACAGATAAGGGGGATCATTGGTAGCAGTGAGAGCCTCCATTGCCTTATCTGATAATTTGTCCAAGAACTCGTTTGTAATAAATATTGCCGGCAGGGAAAACTTTGATGCTTGACCAGGCTTCCCTCCACCATCATCTGGGGAAGACCTTGATGATTGGCCAGAGTCCCCTCTATCCCGTGGCTGACCTCGGAACTTTGCTTTTTCCTCTTCAATCTTGGCCTTAACTTTTTCTCGAATATCAATGATTTTTTCGCTCATGGCTCACTCCAGAATAAAGTTCAGGCTTCGGCTGAATGGGGTTTAATCCTTTCACTTGCATCCTGACCATGTATCTTCGCTTCATGACGATGCCTGGATACAGACCAAAGACAATTATTTGATCCGGCCGGATTCGATGATTTCATCCAGCACGTCCAGGTCCACAAAAAGCGCTCCGCCCAGCTTCACAAACAAACTTGGGTGCTTCTTCAAGTGTTTCCACTTGTATAAGGTTGACCGCTCGACAGGCAAGTTATCTGACTTGGAAATTTTGGAGATGCGCAACAGATTGCCCTTCATAACGCCTCCGGTGACTTAGTCAAGCTGATTAACTGCGGGGAATAAGTGCTCCGTCGTGGTCCTGAAAACCTTGGCCAGCATTTTGGCCTCAGCAGGTTGCGGAGGAAGGCCTCGTTCAATTAAAGAAAGGCGGTGCTGGGGCACATGGCCACCACATCCATTTGACGTAGCCCTCTGTTAAGCCGTTCCAGGCGGAGTTGGGTTAGCATGAAAACCTCCAGATGAAAAAGGGGTGAACAACGTCACCCCTAATTTACGGTAGGTTAAAAACGGAATCACAATCTCATAAGGGGGTCCCCTTATAAGGAACTAAAGAATTATCAATTACTTATGGCAGGATAGAATAGGAGGGTAATTGGGAGGTCTGTGAATTAATCTCCAAAATATAACTTCGTGTCCCTAAAATATGCGTGTTTAAGCGCCTTATATTTGACTTTCAGCCGGTCGTCGGAATCCGGGTCGTCTTTAAAATCGCTGTAGCTTGTGTCCCAGCCGTCCTCCCGGCATAGCTTTTCTGCCAATCTCCATAAAATTGTTGTTTCTGGCTCTGCAATATCACCGCGTTCCTTTTCGACCATTTTCCAGACCTGCATTTTTTTAAAGACAAATTTGCCATCCGCACCCCTGGGTTCGGCGACTTTGACAACTTCCCAATGGGAACCAGAGACTTTGATCTTCTTTTTTCGGTTGGCAAGATGGCCAATGACACATTCTGCGATCAGGCCCTGGGGTTTGTCCAGGTCTACCTCCAAGATTAGATACCTTCCGCCTACTTTTTGTCGGCCCAGGTTTATCTGTCCCTTGCGTATATCATTTAGACTAATGGGGGTTTCCTGGCACCGGATTTCCCGGCACGGCGGAGTTATAGCAGGTGAAGGGGGTTCTTCCCCAGCGGGGTCCCAGGGGGGCCAAAGATTATAATTCCATGCCAGAGCCATGGACTCCGTCGACCAAATAAAATTTTCTTTTAAAGCGTCTTGGGTTTCAGGGTCTTCTGGGTCAAGTTCAGGGTAATGGCGGATTAAAAATTGTTGAAGGGCCGCGGCAAAGTCCCGCAGATACTGGTCGGGGTTTTGAATTAAAGCCTGCTGGCGTGCTTCAATAAATCTTTTATGTTCACCCTCAATTTCTTTTTTTTTCTTTTTGGGCATACACAAACCTACTCATTAACGGTTCCCGATTTCCCTGCCGGCAGGGCCGGGGTTAACAATTCGCCGCTTTTCCGCGCCGCCTCCTGCAAGGCGCCTGGGTGTGCATCCGGGGAAGACGGCCAGGATAACCGCCTTGTCGGGTGCGCACCCTATCCCCGAAATTGATTATCCTTAGCCGTTAGTCCTCATTCAGATTGATAACTTTACCCGCCTCACCCTTCGGGGTCAGCAAGTCGCCACTCTTGGCCGCCGCCCCGTTTACCACACTTTCTGATAAGTGGGCATACTTCAAGGTGGTCCTGTAGTCCCGGTGATTCATTAATTGTTGAATGATCTGTAAATCTGTCCCGTTCATAGCGTGATAGCTACCGAAGGTGTGCCTCAGGTCGTGGAAGCGGATGGTATCAGGCAATCCTGCCGCCTTCCTAACCCGGCGCCAGGGGCCTTTGAAGTCGGTCCTTTGTCCGTTGTTCCTGCCGGGGAACACATAATCTGAAGTCCTGGGCAGGGCCTTGAGAACTTCCATGGCTTCGGAGCAAACCGTCTTAACAACAGTTTCGATTCCTTTGCGTCGGTGAGAGATCATCATCGTTACCATGTTCCGGTTGAAATCTATATCTGACCATTTTAGCGGGAACAGCGTGCCTCGGCGCACTCCAGTGAACAAGGCGAACTTGATAAAGCCCACGGTCATCTCATCGGGCCACGTATCCAAAGTTTTCCATAGGACCGCTAACTGCTCGTTGGTAAGGAACCTGGGAGGTTCTTCACCCGGATGAGGCATTACAATCTGTTTATGGTCAAACGGGGTTTCGCCCTTATATTTGAAGTCGGGCCCTTGAGCAAACTTGTATAGTCGATGCAACAAGACCAGTTGATGTTTGATGGTGCTTGCAGAGAATAGTTTACCTCGCTTGCTCAGATACAACTTTCCATCCTTTGTTTCGCCCTTAGTCATTGCTATCTTTAAGCGGTTTACATCAATTGATGAAATCGTATCCACGCGCTTCTTACCGAAGCGAGGCTCCAGGTGTTTCTTATAGTTGCCCAGATCATCATCCCATGTCTTTTTATGCTCTTTGGCCCAAGGGAGATACTTCACCCATATTTCCCCCAAAGTGGGGGCTTGTTTCACGGTGCGGTTAATCTCAAACTCTCCCCGTACCATGTCCCCCTTAATGGCCGCTTCGGTTTCTCTGGCGATGGTAAGATTATCCACCACGCGAGTGACACGCTTACCCTTGATGGAGACGCACACTCGATATTTCTTGTCTCGGCCAAAGGTGGCCCCGCAATTGGAGCAGGACTTAGCGTCTAAGCCGTTGCTGGTATAACACCCGGAGCAATAAATCTGAATCGCCATGTTGACCCCCTCCTGCAGATTGCTCAGATTTCCCTGTGCACGTCCTGTGCACCTGTGCATATTAATGAGTCCGTAACCAAGACAAACCATCACAATCTCTATAAGGATAATATGCTTAATTTACAGGGATAGTCAAGAATTATCTCAAAGCAGAAAAAATAAGAAAAAGATGGCGCACCTGAATGGGGTTCAGGGGGTCGGAGGTTCAAATCCTCTCGTCCCGACCAGAGATTTCAAGGGGGTTAGCCGAGATGCTGGCCCTTTTTTATTTGGAAGTTGAGATTTTATCCCACTTATATCCCACCTTCAAACTATTCCACCTTTTGTCCCACCAGGGTCCATAGGCCGCTGATCCGCTAAGAATTTTCCATAAGTGGGGCTGAGGAAAAAATCTGTGAGAAATATTTTTTCACCCTTAACTGCTTTTCGAGGTTGATTTGTAAAACTGGACAATTCGTGGTACTTTGTCACAATTAGGAAGAACGGAAAGCCCAACGCCTTACAGGGGATGCGCCAAAAAGCAGCGCGCTTAGGGGATGAAGAGGAATGGACACGCTCAATTGGGTCATAGATAATAAGACATGGCTCTTTAACGGCGCTGGTGTCGCTATAATAGTAGCCATAGTGGGGTGGATGCTAAAAAAACCGAGTCATGTTCAGCAACAAAGTGGCGGCATTGGTTCCCAGAATATACAGGCTGGCCGTGACGTCAACATAACGCAAGAGGGGCAATCTGATTTTCTTCAGAAGGCAAAACGCGAAGCCGCCGCTAAGTTTCGTTCAGCCTTTACCGAAGCCATAACTCAAATTACCGATGGTAGTATAGACCCGCATTATCTGATAACTCACCATAAGGTTCAGCACGACACTGCAATTTTTGAGCTTCGGCCTTTTATTGATCCGGATCGACTCAGTGATTTTGATGCCGCGACACAGAAGTATCGAGAATGCCGGAGCGCTCTAAAACCCGCCTTGCTTCAGTTTTTGCAATCAGAGAATACGAGACAACCCGTTGACCAATCCGCCAGTTTCAACTTGACCGTAGCAATTAATGAGTTATTAGCTTTCACAGACACCCGCCCCACAGACGATAATGACTTTGTTTCATTAAGAGAAGCATCTGAGAGACTCAGGGAAGAAGCATTGAAACAACTATCGATGGGTTATTCTATGGATAGTATTTTACGATGGCAAGACCCTAACAATGAATTGGATCGCCTTGGAAGTTATTTTGCAGAAGTAATAGATATTTATGGCAAGCGTCAACCCTTTATGAGGTGGGAAAAAATTAATAGAGATGAATTTACTACGGGTAAGATCAAAGGCGGAGCCTCAGTATTTTATCGTTCTATGAATTATTACAAAGGAGACCCGGAATTTTATAGTCTTGCCATTAATAAAACGAATCTTGACCGGGCAATAAAAGAAGTAATATCGTCAAGAACTATTTATCCTCATGTTTAAAAAGCTATGGATGCGGACGCAAACTATCAGCCTTAATTTTCGCCTCTTGCTCGTTTTCTGCCTTAACAATTGCAACAAAATAATTATCTCCGATACGCCGCCCTTCCAACATCTGTTTTTCTAATTTTTCGGCGTCTCGTAAATTATCAAAAGAATTATACAGGCGGTTATTCGTGCTATCAGTATGAATTTGATATACATAATAAGGCATAAAAATAATTCCTCCCATTTGGTATTGGTACACATACAATCTCTTCGGCTATTGTTAAGATTTATTAGGATTAGTTAGCTTTGCTCATAAATCTTGATATTATCTTTTTGTCTTTAACTTTGAAGGGCGTGGGGTTGATTCATCTTCTGATTCTGTATCTTCAGTCTTAATTTCATCAGAAGTTAGTAACTTAGATGCTATTTTTATTTCATCAGACGCTTCATTCCAAATAACCGATAAGGCGTCTGAAATTGATATAAATGTTCCACCTCCGCCATAAGAGGTTAATTTAACTTTACGATAGTCTTTCATAATCTGATCAACAAATCTCTTTGCAGCCTCCTTCCTTCTTTCGTAACCTTTCCTTATTAAATCATTAGTAGCACTATTAGGGCTGTATTGATATTGGTGTGGCAAAGGCGGTTCTTCTCTATATATTATATCAGAAACTTTGCCAGCGAATTTATATTTCCATATATCATTTGCATAAATATAATGGTTTAACGCCTTCTCTATTGAATTTCTTAAGTTAGAATTCTTTTTTGACTCAGGACTATCTAAATAGTTTTTTACTTTATAATGTGTTTCTCCCAAAGCTGGTCCATAGTCTTTATAAGAAATGCCCACCTGTACCCTTGACTCAAGTTTTTTCAGAGCCTCTATAGCCTCTTTAGCTGATTGGGCATTCGCTATCCCGGCAAACCAAAACATCATAATAATAGAAATTGGCAGTAATTTTTTCATGGGCCTCTTCGCTATTTGGTGTGGGTAAGCTGGAAATCAAGCTGCCCAGCGATGAGGTAGACCATGGTGATGAGATTTTTAGTGGAACGGTATCCCCTGGCCTTGGCCTTGGCCGCCTGGATCA
>Ga0172371_10006182_pt1 | contig 17491 bp, 13 predicted proteins | sample Lak12m_FD_114543 | JGI IMG/M metagenome (GOLD analysis project Ga0172371, IMG submission 114543) | Freshwater microbial communities from Kabuno Bay, South-Kivu, Congo - kab_022012_12m | ecosystem: Environmental > Aquatic > Freshwater > Lake | place: Democratic Republic of the Congo: South-Kivu...
GTGCGAAGGAATCTCCGAGAGTGCCCAACACCTTTGTGCATGCCCCCTAGCATTCGTTGCTCCGGGAAGCCACTGGCATTGGTCGCGTTTCGGCGGGATTCCGGCTGCTCTGCAGCCGCCCTCCACGCCACCCCATACGTACACCCGAAATCCAGTGCTCCATGCCGGGCACTTTCATAGAAACGCGCTGTCAAAGAAGTGGCATCGTGTGAAGCTGGCCCTGGAGAGTATCTGAAGCGGAGTATTCTTCTTGCCTCGAAGGTAGGGTAATTACTTCGGGCTTGCGCCCTCGCAACGACGTACCCCGGCGAAGTCGGGCCCAGGCAAAGGTGAATGCTTTCCCCATGAGGAAGAACCAGATGGAATTTGAGCTGGGCTTGAGTTACGATGACCTTTCACTCGGGATGAAGGCTTGTTTCAGCAAGACTATCACCGAGACCGATGTGTACCTTTTTGCGGGGATTAGCGGGGACTTCAACCCCATGCACGTCAATGAGGACTTCGCGAAGAAAACGCCGTTCGGCACTCGTATCGCACATGGTGCGCTCCCGCAGTGCTTGATTGCCCCGGTGCTGGGGACCAAACTTCCGGGTCTGGGAACCATCGCCGTGGAAATCACCACTAAATTCAAGGCTCCGACCTTTTTTGGGGACACAATCACTGCGTCCGCTGAGGTCGTGGAAAAGATCGAGGCCAAACGACGCGTGAGGCTGAATCTTCTGTGGACCAACCAGCGGGGAGAAACAGTGGCCATTGGCGAGGCCGTTGTGATACCTCCGCCAAAACCGGACGAATTACGGTCAAATCAAACCAAACAAAGTGGAGAGGAAACGAAAATGGCTTTCACATCAGTAAAAGAAGTGTTCGAGGGCATGCCGAAGGTTTTCAATTCCGCGGCGGCGATGGGGTTGAACATGGTCTTTCAATTCTGCATAACAGGGCCTCAGGCCGGTGACTGGAACGTGGTCATCAGCAATGGTGCCTGCACCGTCGGGGAAGGCAAGCACGACAGCCCAACTGTTACGCTCACAATGGCGGACGACGACTGGCTGGCCATGTGCAACGGGACCCTCAACGGCATGACCGCGTTCATGACTGGCAAGCTGAAGGCCCAAGGAGACATTATGGCGGCTCAGCGCATTCCCACCCTCTTTCCCATGTAGCGGCTTCCAGGATGGGCGAGGAGCGCGGCGTAAAAGGCGGTTTGGACTACTTCGACGAATCTCATCGGATTTTCAGACAAGCTGTATCCCGATTCGTGGACAGGGAAATAAAACCGTACGTCGACGAATGGGAGGAAGCCGGGGAATTCCCGCGAGAGCTTTACCGGAAAGCGGCCGATGTGGGGATCTTGGGGACAGGATATCCCGAGGAGCTTGGAGGCACCGAGACCGACCTGTTTCATGAGGTCGTGGTGACCGAAGAGCTTACCCGGTCGGGAGCCGGCGGGATAGCTGCCGGTTTGATGTCCCTGGCCATTGCATTGCCGCCCATCCTCGCCATGGGAAACGAGGAACAAAAGAAGCGTTTCATACCCCCTGTGTTGCGAGGAGAGAAGATAGCGTCTCTCGGGATAACGGAACCGAGCGGCGGTTCCGACGTGGCCAACGCGCGCACCCGAGCGGTGCGGGAGGGAGACTGGTACGTAGTCAACGGCTCCAAGACCATGATCACTTCGGGGACGAGGGCGGACCAGGTCACTATGCTGGTGCGTACAGGTGGGCCGGGCCATCACGGCCTGAGTCTCCTGGTGGTCGAGACTGACACCCCTGGCTTTACCGTCTCCAAAAAATTGAAAAAAATGGGATGGTGGGCCTCGGATACTGCGGAATTGTCATTGAATGACGTGCGCGTACCCGTGGCCAATCTCCTTGGCCAAGAAGGAGCCGGCTTCTACGGAGTCATGCAGAACTTCGAGAGGGAGCGGCTCTATCTGGCTCTGATGGCTAACACCACGGCCCAAATGGCCCTCGAGGAATCAGTGGCCTACGCTCGGGTCCGTGAGGCCTTTGGGAAGCGGCTTACGGGTTTTCAAGTCACTCGGCACAAACTGGTCGAAATGACCATGCTGGTGGAAGTCAGCCGAGAGTACACGTACCGTGTGGCCGCGAGGATGCAGGAAGGGGAAAACATGCTCAAAGAGATCGCCATGGCCAAGATCTTTTCAGCGGACGTTTGCGATAGAGTATGCCATGATGCGGTGCAAATTCACGGTGGATACGGGTACATGCGAGAGTATCTCGTCGAGCGACTTTACAGGGACAGCCGCATTCTCTCCATCGGAGGCGGCACTTCTGAGATCATGAAGGAAATCATTTCAAAGATCATTCTTTGACTGCAAATCACGCGTACCTACATTCCGGGCTTTGACTCTCGTTGCAATCTGTGTATTATCTTCTTCTTGCCGGGGCAACGATTGGCGGAAGGCCCACCCTCATCCGCATGCTCCCGGCTTCCGTGTAGAAGAAGAATGCTGGCGGAATCGGAGAGATTCGAGGAAATGCCGGACCATCTTGTCAAGCCCTACTACCAAACCAGGTGGGGGAAGGCTTTCCTGGGAGATAGTCTTGACCTGATAGGTGCAATCCCGTCCGAGTCCGTCAATCTGATTCTGACGTCCCCCCCCTTTGCCCTGACGAGAAAGAAGGAATACGGAAACAAACGCTCCGACGAATACGTAGACTGGTTCCTTCAGTTCGCCTCTGACTTCAGGCGCGTGCTCGTTGGGGACGGTTCGCTGGTCATAGACCTTGGGAGTGCGTACCTTCCGGGTTATCCGACGCGCAGCCTGTATCAGTTCGAGCTTCTGATCAGATTGTGCAAGGAATACGGTTTCTTTTTGGCTCAGGATTTCTATCACTACAACCCGTCGAGGCTGCCCACCCCTGCGGAGTGGGTGACGGTCAGGCGAATACGCGTCAAGGATTCGGTCAATACAGTATGGTGGCTATCGGTTTCAGAATTCCCAAAGGCCGACAACCGACGGGTGCTCAAACCATACAGCGAAAGTATGAAATACCTGCTTAAGAATGGTTACAAGCCGAAGCTTCGGCCCAGCGGCCACGACATCTCCGACAAGTTCCAGAAGGACAACAAAGGGGCGATCCCGCCGAATCTGCTGGAGCTTGCCAACACGGAGTCCAACAGTCCCTATCTTCGCCGTTGCCGTGAAGAGGGAATAAAGCCGCATCCGGCACGTTTCCCGGTGGGGTTGGCAGATTTCTTTATCCGGTTCCTCACCGATGAGGGCGAAACAGTGCTGGATCCCTTTGCAGGCTCGAATACCACAGGCTTTGCTGCCGAACATCTGAGAAGAAGATGGATCAGCCTCGAGCTGAACGAGACCTTTCTAAAAGGTAGTGTCCTGCGGTTTGACACAAACGCCCGCCCTGTATGCACAGCCCCGGTAACGAGAAGCGTTGAGACCTGGCGGGCAGGGCACTAGACGTAACATGCGGGCATGGTTCAGCATTTCACATCCGGTGTGAATGCGGGGTCGAGAAACCAACAATGGGTGCAGCGGCGCCCGGTGGTTTTCCTGCGCCAAATAAGACTGCGCCGTTCAAGGGTGAGCAGATCTACCAATGACCGGCGTTGTGGTGATGCGCATTCAAGAGGGTCAGATCGGAAGGAACTTCTTTGTGCAAAGGAGCTTCTGCCCGGTTCACTTCTCTGAAAGCGAATTGGCATTAGTGCGAAACACCAACAGAAAGGGGTTAGCGATGAGTATCAGAAACTTCATCCTCGTTGTTGCGACTGTGGTCTTTCTCCTGCCGGCTTTCGCAGGCGCAGCCGATGTTCCCGGTGTCACCGATACCGAGGTCGTGATAGGGGTCACTACGCCGTTGTCGGGCCCAGCGGCTCTCTGGGGAGTTACCGGCCAGGGCATGAAGGCATGGGCGGATTACGTCAACGATAAGGGAGGGGTGAATGGTCGCAAGATAAAAGTCGTCTTGAAGGACGACGGGTACAACCCCGCCCGCGCGCTGGCAAACCTCCAAGAGATGAAGGGTAATACCTTCGCCGTCTGCGGGCTGCTGGGCACCGCAATACTCAACGCATCCAAGGACTTTTTTTCCGAGAACAAGATCCCGTTGATAACTGCCTATGGCGACGTGCGCATCTGGGAGAAATTACCCAAGGACAAGCTTCGTTATGTCTTCATAGCTTACCCTGACTACGAGGACGAGGCTGAATATCTAACCAAGTATGGCGTGAACAAGCTCGGGTCCGACAAGATCGCCGTGTTCTACCAGAATGATGACTACGGCAAGATGGCTCTGGTAGGGGTTGAGAAAGCCCTCAAGGAGCTAGGCAAAGGCAAGCTGGCCGGCGCGGTGCCTTACGAAACCACCGAGCGGGCCCTGAGCACCCACGCACTCAAACTCAAGGAAACTGGGGCCGATACATTGATCGTCTACACCACCCCCACCCATGGCGCGTTGATCCTCAAAGAAATAGCTAAGATCGACTACAAACCCAAGGCGCTGGCAACTTTCACGCTGGGCGATCCCATCATGTACAAGGTGGCAGGCGAAGTATGGGAAGGGACGTACGTCGCGCTGCCCGGAAATTCGGGCGCTCCCGGAGCAGATCCGGCCTCTGACAAGGTGGTCGACATTCTTTTGAAGTACGACCCCAAAATAAAAGGGAAGGAATATCTCGCCCTGTTCGGTGCCATGTCGATGATCCATCTCGTCGAAGGGCTCAAGAACGCCGGCAGAGACCTGACACCCGAAAGCCTGATAAAGGGTATGGAAAAGATCAAAGACTGGGTGCCGGAAGGAGTAGGTGCGCCTGTTACTTACACTGCGGAGCGCCATCACGGCGTCAATGCTTCCCGGATGAGCCAGGCGAAGGACGGCAAGCATGTGCCGCTGGAAGGCTTCACTATCTTCAAGCCGCGGTTCTAACGGATGGAACTGCTCAACGTTAATAGACTGTTCATAAGCTTCGGCGGGATTCGTGCGCTTGCGGGGGTTGACCTCGCCATCCAGGACAACGAGATCCTTACGGTGATCGGTCCCAACGGTTCGGGAAAGACGACCCTTTTCAACTGCATTTCCGGCGTCTATTCTCCTACGAAGGGGGACATTCGGTTTGAGGGGAAGAGCCTGGTGGGGCTCTCCCCTGATGCCATCGCCCGCCGGGGCATCGCCCGCACGTTTCAGAATCTCAGGTTGTTCTTACATATGGATGTCCTGGACAACCTGATGCTAGGGCGGCACATCAAGTTCAGGAAGAACCCTTTGCAGGCGTTTCTCAGGATACGGACCGAAGAGATTAAGCACCGTGAACTAGTGGAGGAGATCATAGATTTCCTGGATCTCCAGGCCTATCGCCAGCAGCGTGTCTCTGACTGCCCGTACGGTGTGCAGAAGCGCGTGGAGATAGGCCGGGCCTTGGCCATGGAGCCACGGCTGCTCCTGCTTGACGAGCCCATAGCTGGGCTTACCTCCGAGGAAAAGGAGGAGTCGGCGTACCGTATCATGGAGATCAGAGGCAGGTACAAGACCGCTATACTGCTCGTCGAACACGACCTTCGCATAGCATCCAGATTAGCTGACCGCATGGTTGCCTTCGATTCGGGTCTTGAGATCGCAAGCGGCACCCCGGAAGAAGTCCAGAGGCACCCCGAGGTGATCCGGGCCTACCTGGGAGACCAGTAGGGCTTATGCGAAACTGTATTCGACAAGAGAACCTCACCCTGTCCCTGTATTGTTGCAGGGGCAAGGCATGGAGGCTGTGTCAAAATTCTGGAATTAACCAAGGTCGTGCTACGATTCGATGCCCGTTGGCTTCCCAATACCCTCACCCCAACCCGGCTCCTGTGCCCTGCATAGGCGCGAGGCATGCCTCGCCCGCGCGCGGCACATGTGCCACGCCGTACAACAGGAGGGACATGGTGAGGAGGCCGCACGTGGCACGATTTGGAGCCCAGCGGCAGTGTTTAGAAAGCCTCCCTCCCTCGCCCGTATGTAACGCGAGAAAAACGGAGGACTGAATCAATGTCCCAGGAACCGAGTTCCGCGCCACTTCTCAAGATAGCAGGGATTGAGACCCTCTATTTTGACAGAATTTACGCGCTCCAAGGGTTGTCCCTGCAAGTTAAAGAAAAGGAGATCTTTGCGGTTCTCGGGCCAAATGGCGCGGGAAAAACTACTCTTCTCAAGACCGTCGCGGGGCTGCTAAAGGACCAACCCAAGAAAGGCTTGATCGAGTTCGCAGGAAAGCGGATTCACAGGCTTGCTCCGGAGCGGGTAGCCTCGCTGGGAGTTGTGTACGTACCGGAAGACCGCGGCCTATTTCGCGAACTAACCGTACGGGAGAACCTGGAACTCGGTTGCTGGGGGCGTCGTGATAGCAAGCTTCGCGACGACATGGACTATGTGTACAATCTCTTTCCCATCCTGAAAGGACGGTCCCATCAACAGGCCGAGACCCTCTCCGGCGGCGAGCAACAGATGCTGGCAATCGCACGTGCCGTGCTGCGCAGGCCCCGACTGCTCATGCTGGACGAACCTTCCCTCGGTCTGGCACCCATGGTGGCCAAGGTGGTGTACGATGCTCTGCTCGAAATCAGCAAAGTAGGGACGACAATCCTGCTGGTGGAACAGAACGCAAGGCTGGCGTTGAAAATAGCGCACTACGGATACATCATGGAGACCGGTAGGATCGTGCTCGAAGGGACTGCGGCCGAGCTCTCTTCCAACGAAGACGTCCAGGAGCTTTACCTGGGACTGGGTGGCGAAGAGGCTGCCTCCCCCAAGGGATGGCGGTTGTACAAAAAGAGAAGGAGATGGTGATGCAGGCTCGCCCTCAAACCTTTCCCGAACTTTTTTTTCAGCAAGCGGGCAAGAGGAAGGACCACGTAGCGCTCCGGCACAAAGAGTACGGAATCTGGAAACGGATTTCCTGGAGCGAGTACAGCGACCTGGTACGGCAGGTAGCAGCAGGATTGCTGGCTTTAGGACTCCAACCGGGCGATCGGGTGGCCATTCTGGGAGAGAGCAGCCCGGAATGGCTGATTTGTCATTTGGCTACGATGACCGCGGGCGGGGTGACATGCGGAGTATACCCTACATCTGCGCCGGAACAGGTAGCCTATGTCGTGGGGCACTCGGAATCCAAGATATTGTTCGTCGAAGACGAGGAACAGGTCGACAAGGCACTGCAGATCCTGCCGGAACTGAGCCTTTCCAAAGTAGTGGTGTGGGACCCGAAAGGACTCTGGGGCTTTTCGCATCCTCAGATAATGTTTTTCGACAAGTTCCTGGAAATGGGTAAGGAGAAGCTGCAGAGCGACCCTGGCTGCGTTGATGCCCGCGCAGCTGCCATCAAGCCCGACGACGTCGCCATGATCATCTACACGTCCGGAACCACCGGCCGGCCAAAAGGTGCGATGATCACTCACGACAATCTTCTGAGCGTCACGGAGGCGTTGATAAATGCGGTGGGCTTTCGCGACGGGGATGAAGTTATTTCCTATCTTCCTCTGGCCCACATCTACGAAAACCTCATGTCGCTGTGCCAGGCAATTTGGACAGGTGGCACGGTGAATTTCGTGGAGAGTATGGACACCTTGGCGCAAAATCTGCGGGAAGTCTCTCCAACCTTGTTTGCCAGTGTTCCGCGTATCTGGGAGAAATTCGCGTCGATGATCGAGATAAAGATGTCCGATTCTACGCTACTCAAGCGTATATGCTACCGGCTGAGCATTGGCGTGGGAATGCGATATGTGAAAACAGAGGAAGGAAGCTGGAGCAGATTCGGATGGGGGTTGTTATATCAACCTATGTACTGGCTTGTGCTGTTCCACCTGAAGAAGCAATTGGGCCTCGAGCGAATTAGATGGGCCATATGCGGGGCCGCTCCTGCATCCCCGGAGCTGTTCCTTTACTGGAACGCTTTGGGAATACCTCTTCGGGAAGGATACGGCCAGACTGAAAGCACCGGGGTGGTAGCAATTCAGAGGCTTGAACATCCGAGATGGGGCTATGTGGGCCGGTGCCTCAACGGAATAGATGTCAAGATCGCTGAAGATGGCGAAATCGTCGTAAGAGGACCGATAGTCTTCAAAGGGTATTTCAAGGACCCGGCTTTGACGGCCGAGACCGTCAAGGACGGGTGGCTTCACACGGGAGATGTGGGCGCACTGGACGACGGATTCCTCAAAATCTTGGACCGAAAGAAAGACATTCTCATTACAGCGGGCGGCAAGAACATCACCCCCGCCTTTATTGAGAACAAACTTAAATTCAGTGCGTACATTCAAGACGCTGTGGTGATCGGCGACGGACGCAAGTTCCTGGTGGCGCTGATACTGATAGACGAAGACAATGTCACCAAGTACGCGCAGGACAACAGAATACCTTTCACCACCTTCGCGGATTTGACCAAAAGACCGGAAATAACAAAGCTGATCGACGAAGAGGTGGCCAAGGTCAACAAGACTCTGTCCAACGTGGAGACCATAAAGAAATTCGCCCTCCTTCCCAGGAGATTCTACGAGGAAGACGGCGACGTGACCCCGACAAAGAAGGTCAAACGCAGATTTCTGGAACAGCGTTATGCGGACCTTATAGATTCAATGTACGTTAAACGGGCGTGAACCATGGACCTCATTGAGAGCTATCGAGAAGAACTTCAGCTGATCCGGAAGACCTGGACGCGCATTTGGGTATCGGCCATTCTGGTAGCATGCCTGTTGCTCCCCTGGTACGGCCCGGAGCACATAACCTATATCGCTACCATCATCTGTATCTTGACTGTAGGGGTAGTGGGGCAGAACCTGCTGATAGGCTACACAGGTCAGATATCGTTTGGACAGGCCGGATTTCTTGCCATAGGAGCATATACTTTCGGTCATCTGGCCCGGCTGGACATACCGTGGCCGGTGGCACTGATTTGCGCCGGCCTGATGGCCGGTCTCTTCGGGATCCTGGTCGGCTTCCCGTCGCTACGCCTGAAAGGACCTTATCTTGCCATCGCCACGATGGGGTTCGGGATAGCAGTTTACCAGATATTCGCCAACTCGGAGATCCTCTCGGGCGGGCGGATGGGACTTTCCGTACCGAAGATCAGTCCATGGTTTGGAATGTCTTCAGTGAATTTCAATTATTATTTCAACTTAGTGGCAGCCTTTATCCTCATACTTCTTTCTTACAACATTATCTCCTCGTACATGGGACGGGCGTTCATCGCTGTTCGAGACAACGATATCGCGGCGGAAGTGATTGGAGTCAACCTCACGCATTACAAACTACTCTCCTTCGCACTGAGCTCGTTCTACACAGGGATCCAGGGAGCTTTGTACGCGCTGTTCATAGGCTACCTGGAACCCAACATGTTTACCTTCATGGAGTCTATTACCCTTTTCGTGGCTGTTATCGTGGGAGGGTTGGCTTCTGTCGAAGGTTCCATCATGGGTGCGGCTTTCGTTGTCCTGGTGCCGCAGATCTTCAGCTCGTACAAGGAGATGGTGCCAGTGGTATACGGCATGACTATCTTGATTGTGCTGATCTTTGAGCCGCTTGGCCTGTACGGCAGATGGATGAAGATGAGACTCTATTTCAGGGCCTGGCCTTTCCGGTGATTGCAATGCTGCCCGAAGCCGCATTAATGGATCAGCCTCAGGCCGGAGTCAATGCCAGGGCTTCTACTGGGATTCTTCCCTCAAAATGGCGATAGAGGATGAGCCTATGGATCGCTTTCTACAGTACCTGATTTCCGGATTGTCCACCGGCGCGCTTTACGCGTTGGTAGCCCTCGGGTTGGTGCTAATCTACCGCTCGACGCGCATACTGAACTTCGCGCACGGCGATGTTACCACCATTGGCACATTCTTCGCCTTTACCTTGCTGACGATGAAGGTTCCCTTCGGATTGGCCGCGGTCGCGGGTCTGGTCTTCGGCGCTGCAGTGGCCATGGGATTCTATTTCGCGAGTCTTCTTCCTGCGCAGAGACGTGAATCGACGCAACTGGGGCAGATCATACTCACCTTGGGGCTCGGCCTCATATTGCAGGGACTCGTGGCTCGTTTCGGCGGAACTGAGCCGCAAGCCTTTCCGTTTCCTCTGTCCGAGTTCCGGGTTTATTCTTTCATGGGGATAAAAATTAGCCAGATGAGCCTGGGCACGCTTGGCATAAGTCTTGTCGGCTGCACGGTATTTTTCTTGCTCGTCCAGAAGACTCGCCTGGGACTCGCCATGCGGGCTACTTCCGAAAACCTGCAAGCTGCTCAGACGCTGGGTATTCCCACGCGGCAGGTGTTGGCTTTTTCTTGGGGACTCGCCGCGGCACTCGGAGTTGTGGCCGGCCTGTTCCTCGCGCCGGTTCTCTTGCTCGATCCCTTCTTCATGCTCGAACCGTTCCTCAAGGGGTTTGCAGCGGCGATACTGGGAGGGCTTAACAGCCTGCCTGGTGCAATTGTGGGCGGCTTGATCCTGGGCACGGCCGAAGCCTTGACCGGCGGCTTCGTCTCCATGGCTTTCAAGAACACGCTTGCCTTTGTGGTGATAATTGCTGTGCTGCTGCTGAAGCCCGAAGGATTGCTTGGAGAGGAATTTAAGGAAAGAGTTTGACGAGATGAATTGGAAGGGTGCGGGAGCCGCTGCTAATTTGAAGTCCGCATGGCAGCCCCCGGATCCATCGAAATGCCTCAGCGGCTGGGCGTGGACATAAAAAACCCACCTGCCTCCGGCAACTGATGCTCAAGACAGATGGGTTGAAGAAGCTCCTACCAGCAGCCGAAACCGAACCCGAACACCGGGACCGGCAGCGGCAGCGGCAGCGGGCACGGGAAGGGTGCACACCACACAGGCGCCGGAGCGCAGAATCGCGGGGCACAGTACACAGGGCCACAGTACACAGGTGCACAGTAGGCCGGCCCGCATCTCTTCTTGTATTTCCCGGCCAGAACATCTCCGGCAAGTAGTCCGAAGACGAGGGCCAGGGCCACAACCACGACAACGACTTTTGCAATTCGCTTCATTCCCTATACCTCCTGATTCCTGGCGAATTCAAATCCATCTCCTTTTGGGTCCATAATACCTCAATCATTTTGCCCAGCGCAATTCTTTTCTTAGTAATAAGGAATGTGACGGTTTTTTGTCATGTTATATCAACATGATGTAAAAACATGCCCGTGGCTGAAAAAAACCGTTGTGAAAATGCTCGTCTTAATCTTAAATGCCGGGGAAATGAAGCCAGGAGAAGTGTTTCGTGACACTTCGCTTTCAACGAAGTAATTGGCTCCGGAGGACGTGCCCATGAATCATCGCAAGCCTGCCCGCAGGCTGCCACAACGAGGGAAGATCAGCCAGGTAAAGGCCATAAACCTCGGGCCCGTGTCAAATCTTGAAGATCATGTTAACCCGGACTGGTGGAGATCCCTGTTCAATTCTGTTTACCTGAAGACCGATGGGGATGTGGTAGACGACCAGGACATCACTACTCAAGAGGTAGATTTTTTTCTGCAAGCGGCTCACTTGTCGCCGGACGACAGGATACTGGACCTGTGTTGCGGTCAAGGCCGGCACTGCCTGGAGCTTGCCAGACGCGGCTTCAGGAATGTGGAAGGACTGGATCGCTCACGGTATCTAATCACCAAGGCGAGGTCGCTCGCGGTGAAAGACGGCCTGCAAGTCCGCTTCAGAGAAGGTGACGCGAGAAAGACATTATATTCTACAGATAGTTTTGACTGCGTCATGATATTGGGCAACAGCTTCGGGTACTTTGAATCGGTGCGCGATGACCTGCGGGTTCTCGCTGAGATACTCAGGATTCTACAGCCGGGGGGACGATGCCTGTTGGACGTGAGCGACGGCGATTACCTGCGGCGAAGATTCCAGCCACGCTCATGGGAATGGATGGACAAGAAGCATTTTGTTTGCCGGGAACGCTCGCTGTCCGCTGATGGACAAAGGCTCATCACGAGAGAGTTGGTGACCCACCTTACCAGAGGGGTCATCGCAGACCAGTTCTACGCTGAGCGCCTTTATTCGCGGGAGGGCCTTCAGGAATTGCTCAGAGAAACCGGCTTTGTCGACGGCTGCCTGCACGGCGAAATCTCGACCAATTCACATCGGAACCAGGATTTGGGGATGATGGAGAGGCGGATCGTCATGACCGCGTCAGTAGACAAGCCTGCCTCGCCGGTCAGATTGAAACGAGCGGAGGATGTCCGAAACCTTGTTGTATTGTTCGGTGACCCGCGGAAACCCGATCCTCTGAAGCCCTCTTGCGTGTTCGATGAAGATGATTTCTACACCATCGAGCGGGTCAAGTCAGCTTTCGAAGGGCTGAAAGAGTATCGGTTCAAGTATCTGGACAATCACGATACCCTGTTTCAGAACCTGAAAAAACTCTCCGGAAAGATCGACATGGTCGTCAACTTCTGCGACGAAGGCTTCCGGAACGATCCCAGACAGGAACTCCATGTGGCCGCACTGCTGGAACAACTTCAGATCGCCTACACCGGCGCCGGGCCTCAATGCCTGGCCTATTGTTACGATAAATCGTTGGTCCGGGGAATTGCCAAGGAGATGAAGATCCCGGTGCCACGAGCGTTTTTCGTGAGACCGGACGATTCCGCGTTTGAGATACCGTTCTGTTTTCCGGCAATAATAAAGCCGAATTTCGGCGATTCCAGTTTCGGTATCACCCAGAGAAGCGTCGCCTACAGCCTGGAACAAGCGCTCAATGCAATCTCGGAGATCCGGAACCAGTTCGGGTATGACAAGCCGATCCTGGTGGAGGAGTTTCTGCCGGGCAAAGACCTTAGCGTCGGAATTATTGGCAATCCTCCTGATGGATACATGGTTCTCCCTCTTTGCGAGGAGGATTATGACGAGGTCCCGGGCCATCTTCCCCGGATCTGCGGATACGAGGCCAAGTGGAGACCGGATTCGCCCTACTGGAAGATCAAGTCGGTACCAGCCACCGTCCCCGAGAATGTGGAGAAATCTATCGTAGAGTGGTGCTTGAGACTGTTCGAACGGCTCGAGTGCCGCGACTATTGCCGCTTTGACTGGAGACTGGACGAAGGCGGGGATCCCAGATTGTTGGAAGTGAACCCAAATCCCGGATGGTGCTGGGACGGACATCTGGCCAAGATGGCCGGTTTCGCCGGCTTCTCCTACGCTGAGATGCTGGACGCCATTCTGCGCGCCGCTGAAACCAGACTCGGGATTCGGCCCAACGCGTCCGCCAACGGGAACCGACCTTATCTAGCCTACCCCGCGTTGGGCTAGGTCTGCCACACTGCTGCGCGGTCAAAAGAGTAAGATCGGGGGGAACTTCATTGTGCAAGGAAGCTTCCCCCCAGCTTACTTCTCTAAAAGCGACTTGTTACGAGCCCTTCCGCGTCAAATGACCTCTCGGTTTTCTTTTGCCGCCAGCAGATCTCCTTTTCCAGAGCAAAATGCCTGTGTTTACGACGCCATTTGACGGCAGGTCGAGGGTGAAGTCCCTTAAATTATATCAAGCATTACTTTAGCTATTGACATTAGTCCATTGGTATGCTTAATTAATTCCCGTTGCTTGGCAACGTCATTCATAGAATACGGGAGGATCTCTCATGCCTCATTCACACAATATTAATTATTACATCGGCCACATGGACGATGAATCCCTCGCCGACGCCCTGGCGGACTTCGAGGATCCGCTTGAGGGGCGTTCCGTGGACCTGATTTCCTCCCTTGATCTTGACGAAGACTTGCGTGACGATCCCCTGGGCCTTGATTTTGACGATTTTTGAAAATCGTCTTCCTGCATCCACACTTGCCGGCCGGCAGAGGCTTAGAGTCCCTACCGGCCTTTTTCGTTCGAGAGTGGTCCTGCTACTACCAATGCGCTGTCAGAAGAGTGAGGCCGGAGGGAACTTCTTTGTGCAAAGGATCATGCCCCCAGGTTACATCTTTGAAAGCGCATTGGTACCATTTTACGAGGCTTCCACTGCGCCGATGAACAGCACCTCCGCGACCGCTGCCAGGCCTCGCAGCTTCTTTACCTCTATCTCCCCTATCGCCACATTGCCGCCCGCGGCACTGAACTGAACCTTCAGCCCGGCTGTCTCCAAGCTTTTCAACGTCTTGCTGGACTTGTCGGCCAGCCTCACTTGCACCAGCGCCTTTCCTTGCGTTACTCGTATCTTTCCGTGCTGAAAATCTTCTTTGGCGTCCTTTTTCTCCATCATATCGACGAGCTCTTTGAGGTCCCGGGAGAGCTTTTCGGTCCAGTCCCTCGCCACGACAACTTGCTTGTCTGCAGAAACTTGATCACTTCTTACGGTTTTCCTGGGTGCCGGGCTTTGCTCCGCCTCAGCCGCAGTTACAGCCGCCCGGGCCTCTATTTTACCTAATGGTTCGGCATGGGTGGGGGCACTCCCGGGCATGGCGGATCCCTTGTATTTCGCGGATCTCATAGCATAGCCTGCAGCTGCCGGAAGCGCCGCCATGGAATTGCCGGTGGCGGCCCGGTCTCCGAAGATCCTTTCACGGCTCACACCGTCCGGCATTTCCACCGGCACGGTAACCGTGGTGGGCTTGCCGCCGATAGTGACCACGGTTTCTTCCACTGCCACGAAGCTGGTGTACTGGGTCATTATCCTGTGATTCAGCGCCACCTTGACGATCTGTTCCTTGATCTCCTGGGCTGGCGCGCCTCGTTGAATGCCGATCCAGTCCTTGGCCATAAGTTTATCGACCTTGGCCCGGGCCCAGATGGAAGCCAACGCGGCATTGTTGGATTCCTTTTCTGGTAACACAAGATCGATGGTCTCTTCATACGGCTTGCCGCCGCTGTGGCCGCTGACCGTGACGCTGCCCCGCCCGTGCTTGGAGTATCTGGCCTTGAAGATCAGCGGCTTACGGGACCAAAGATCTGAAACCGCCTCGGGAAACACTTCTTCAAGCTCTACCCCTTTGCAGGTGAGAGAGATGTCTGTCAGCACCGGAGCGGCGATGCGCTCGTAAAACCTCTTGGCGATCTCCTCACCCGGGCTGTTGAGCAGTATTATCTCCGATTCGCCGCCGCCTGCACGCGCCATCTGGTCTATGAGAAACCTGTTTATAGAGTTGCCAGTGCCAAAAGGGAACCACCGGCTGCGCCCGCGCAGCTTCTGAACCATTGAGATGATCTCAAAGTCGTTTCCTACATATCCATCTGTCATGAATGTTACTATCCGAAGCCTGTTTTCCGCGGCAGGGCTCTTGCACACCGCCTCGACCGCAGGCCCCATCCAGGTGCCGCCACGCGCTTCCAGGGACTGGAGATACTTCAACGCCTTTTCTCTGGTCTCCGGGGAGTTCTTCTTGGGTTCCGAAAAGAGCATCCTGGAAGTTACGTTAAAGTCGATAATGTTGAAGGTGTCATCGGGGTTCATATGAGCGATCGCGTATCGCATTGTCTCTTTGGCCTTTTCCAAAGGAAGGCCGTGCTGGCTTCCGGAGCAGTCTATAACGAATATCATCTCTTTTGGCGCGATGGCCTCCGGTTTTACTCTTTTTGGCGGGATCATTATGATGGTGGCGTAGCCGCTTTCACCCTTCTTGTGGACCAGCACCCCCGAACGGATCTGCTCGCCGGCAACCGTGTACCTGAGGACGAAGTCCTTGTTGGGTATGGTTTTTTTGTCTTTCAGCGACACCACGGCCTTTGTTGGAGCACTGGGGGCCGTCTCCACGTCGTGCAGTTTGGAATCAATGCCCAGTATGGGAACACCCGCGTCAATGGTAAGCGTTAAATCTATGTCATGTCCTGCCCGAGTCCCCTCCTCGGTGACAGGGGGCGTTATTTTGCTGGCATCCGGCACCTGGTTGGTGTCGTGGGCCCAGCCGGTCCCTTGTTTGGCCGTGGGGGACCCGGGTATGAACCGCGGCCCAACTACCATGGGAAAGGCGAACTTGAACGCCCCATCTTCGTAAGGGAGCACGTCGACGTACCTGATGGTTATCTCGACCTTTTCCCCCGGCATGATGTTCGCGACCGACTGAGTGAAGATGTTTGGACGCTCCTGGTCCAGCAGGGAGGCGACGTTTCCGCGGCTCTTAGCTTCCTCGTAGGCCTGGCGCGCTTCCTCTCGACGTTTTATCTGCCCCCGCACCACTCGCTCCCCGACGCGCATGACCATGTCGTCTACAGCTGCGTCGGCCGGAAGGGGAAATGTATATACGGCCTCAATCTTTTCCTTGCGGGGATTGTGAAATGTTTGAGTGACTTCCACTCTGGCTACGAAACCGGAGACCTCACCCTTGACGGAAGTGTGTTTTAGCGGACAATCGCTGCTTGTCTTTCCGTCGGGTTCGATGATGGTGAGCCCGCCCTGGCCGGCGGCTGCCGCGAAAACCTGCGGCGCTACGAGTAGGGCGAGGGCCGCTGCACATACGATGCTTGCAACAAGCGCGGATACCGTTTCATTCATGCGAGCCTGCATAGTTCACCTCTTGTCTCGTATTCGTGAATTTCAGGACCTGATGCCTTCAGGTCTTTACAGGTGAACTTCGCAAGTGCCGCGAAACCGTTACAGCGTAGCCTCCGGAAAATATGAAAGGGAAGGCGCTGCTGTGATTTTAGAGGTCTCTTTATGTTTGAGACAGCCTCACGACTTTGTCGCAGATCAAGCATGGTTGCGCCTGGGGGTATCCCCGTACAAGCAGCTGCCCAACTTCAGGCAATCCTATCCGCGTGTCAGGAACGTAAAACGGTCAGTACGATGGTTTGTCAGGTGTCCCGTCCAGGACACAGGAAGAGTTTCGCATCGCGCGCCTAGCCGGTATATTCATGTAGCGTCGGCCTTTTCACTGGGCGCACATTATCTCGTTGTGTGCGGATGACGACGGCAGATGTGATAAATGGTTGACGCAGTCGCGGTGGTGACGTACGCTTAACAGTAAGATAGTTCAGGCTTATGCAGCAGCTTAACGACGCTGGTGCCGGCGGCGGGCCACATGTCAAACAACAAGTGCATATATCAATATGGCTTCTCAGACCGCTTTGCAGTATACCAGTTTGACGACGAACGCCAAAACCAGAAAGCTATGAAGACACTGGCGGTACTCGAAGATTACTGTGGCGGGCGCGGATCTCTGGCCAAACTGAAGCTGCTGGACATGGGATGCTCCGCGGGTCTTATGACCCGATTCTACAGCCGGAAATTCAAATTTACCTTAGGTATTGACATCGACCGACCGGCCGTGGAACATGCGATCGCCAACTTTTCATCTGAATCGCTGCAGTTCAGCGTAGCAGACGCCATTGACACCGGGCTCGAGTCAGGGTCATTCGATGTGGTCACCTGCACTCATATTTACGAGCATGTTCCTGATTCGAACAAGCTGATGACCGAGATTCACCGCGTTCTGAAGATCGGAGGCATCTGCTATTTTGCGGCGCAGAATAGGCTTTCATTGATCGAGCCTCACTATCGGCTGCCCTTATTGTCTGTACTTCCGAAGCCAGTAGCTCACGTGTACTACCGCCTCTTCGGTAA
>Ga0172371_10006183_pt1 | contig 17491 bp, 18 predicted proteins | sample Lak12m_FD_114543 | JGI IMG/M metagenome (GOLD analysis project Ga0172371, IMG submission 114543) | Freshwater microbial communities from Kabuno Bay, South-Kivu, Congo - kab_022012_12m | ecosystem: Environmental > Aquatic > Freshwater > Lake | place: Democratic Republic of the Congo: South-Kivu...
AAATCCAATATGCTCGGCCAGCGACAGCTCTAAGAGGTAGAACAGGCACATGCCCACGCCGACAAGAAGATACTGGACCGAGTGGATACGTATCTTGGCGAGGACCTCGAAAAGCCAGAGAGTGATAAACGTGAGGGCAAGGAAGAGGGTCAAGTACTTCGTGCTCCGGTCCGCCATTCGGTAATGGTCTACAGGCGATATAAGACTGACGCCAAACACGGAGGGCGCAATTGACTTTTCCGCGGATTCAGCGGAGGTCCATTTCTGGGGGTAATTCCTTCCCAGAAAGGGGATTGTCCAGGTGGCCTTGAAGCCCTGTTTGCTGACTGTTCGTTGCGAAGGGAGCCACGCGCCCTGGAAGCTGGGATCGCTCCAGTTTGATTCCAAATCCACTCGCGTTTCCTTTCCAAAGGGCGCAAAGAGCGCTTTCTCACTTCCATTCAGATTCAATGTGAACGAAAATTTGGCAGTATCTGCCCATAACAGGTCTCTCAAATCAGCGTGAATTCCCGAATGTTGCGGACCGGCTTCCCCTGATCCGGGAAGAAAACCCGTTGTTTTGTCATTCCACGTCAGGATTGCCTGGTTGGTGATTGCGCGGACGTCCGAGATACGGGTTGACAGATAGGCACGATCCCAGAGTATGTCGTCCGCTTCGATTTTCCACTGTGACAGGTCGGGCCGAGCGAACAGGCCGGTGCAGGTCAGGGCCATGCGGTACACTGGCACCTGGAAAATTCCGCGGTATCGAACCTCGCTGTCAATTTTTCCTGACCAATGCAAGGTCTCCGGCAGGAATGTGGCGTATTTGACCTCAGAGTGGGCCTTGGTTTCGCCTGTCTTGGTTTGCTCGGTCCATCTCTTCACGAACGGGACCGTAATCGATGGTCCCACGATGGTCTGGCTTCGTCCCCACTTGCCCGTCACCTCTTCCACAGCCTGATTCCGTGTAATCTGGCGTTCTTGGATCACGCTCTTGATCATGGTGGCCGGGATGTGCAGCAATAACACCAGAAATCCTATTAGTAGGATTCGCGCAAAGGGGGATTTCTTCAGAGACTCCAAGGTGTTGATTCCCCGACGATTCTCCACGTCTAATCTCCTTTCTTGGACCCGCGAGCCGGCGATTACAGGCTCTGACGCATCTTGATAAACCAGTGCGGCTCGATTTGCTTGTGGGCACACTCCAAGGCTTCCATATCAGGTACGCCACCTACGAAGCCGAGTGTGCCTCGCCGAGTTCTCCTCGCGGTGAGCCGGGACTGTCTGTGCCGAACACCGCGTCCCAGTCCATACGGGCTGTGATTTGCATCACTATGAACAGTGTGGCAATTCCGAGGATGGTTATTGCCAGGCCGGTATATCCCTTGAAGAAGAAGCTGTACGAGAAGAGAACCAGAAACACGAACTGGGAGACGCCTACCTCAAGAAAGGCAAAACGCCTTCCCACAACAAGGCGCATGTATGATGTCACTAGGGCCACGGAAACGATTGAAGCGATGATGAAAGAGGCATGCACTGAAAAATGATCTACCATATATGCCAGCAGCAGATGGAAGCTGAAAAATGAAGCTCCTATGAAGAAATAGTTCATCGGGTGGATTCGGATTTCCCTCACTGTGGTTATAACGAAAAGCAGGAAAAAGAACAGAAAGAGCGAGATTGGAGCAGCATAGCTGACCTGGCTGACCCACGGTCCGGGATTGAGTTTGTGCGGCATTGCCAGCCCTATTTTTACGCCGCTCAAAAGATTCGTGTATTGCCACTGAAGGCGCAACCCCTTCTGAGTTTTCTCCTTCTTTGTCGGCGAGATGCTGTTCTCGGGAAAATCGACCTGAGAAAAGTCAGTGTTCATAGTAAGCGAGAAATTCTTCACCTGATTGACGCCGGAGCCAAAATCGTACCACCATTCATCCATGCCGCTGGTCAGATAACCGACTTCCACGGATTCGCTTTGACCCGGAGCCAACGATAGCACTCTGGTTAGTTTACCATTGCGGATGTCAAGATCCGGAACCGCTTGCCCGCCCACAAGCAGTCTGACATCGTCGTAGATCGCCTTTTCGGACGGGAATTTGAAGACAAACGTGGCGCTCCTGGGCGAATCCAGTGGGTTGGTTATTTGATACCGGCCTCCAAATTTTACTCGGTATGTGGAATACCAAAGCAGGCCCTTCTGCCGAGGCTCGAAGCTCAGGTCCACGGTGAGGTTGCTCGCCTGAAGAGTGACAGGGGTTGCGTGGCTCGTGCCTTCACTGTCACAGATCACCGGCGCCTCTTGTTTCTGCTTTGTTCCCCAGAGTTCACCGACAGCCCCGCGCAGCTTCTTGTCGTACTCGTCAGTCCGTTTGTCCACCGTTGTCCCGAGTGCAATCCAAGTTGCGGCCGTAAAAACAAAGATCACAAAGATTGGGGCAATTCGTTTGATCATATCAACCTCCTATTTGAATCTAGAGGGCACGGCCCGCCGTGCCCCTACACCTGACTTCAGCCCCGCATCTTCTTACAGGAGTAGGGCGGCCCCTGCCCCCTCTTACTGCTGTGAGGATGGCATCCGGATGTGCAATGGTGATGACGAGGATGTGGAGAGTTCGCGGAGATTTTGTGCAAATTCGGTGCAATGGTGCAGAGCGTGGCGGGGAATTGGCACAGGCATTGCGGAAGGACTGTCCCACCCTATGTTCACAGAATTTTTTCGGTGGGGGCGCTTCGAGAAGCACCCTGATTCCGGGCGGTTCACGAACCGCCCCTACGGAAGGTGGGTGAAATCAGTTGTTTTGAGACATCTCGGAGAGCCTGCCCCACAAGTGGAGTCCATTTCCTAGAAGACTGAATGCTTAACAGGAAAGGGTTGTTTCTATTCAGCCGCGCAGAGTAATATGATCGACAAACGCGACTTTCTCAGGAACACACTGAACAGGAATGAACAAATCCCGACTAATTCTCATCGCGGACGATGATCCCCATATCCGGGAAGTCGTACGGTTCGCGCTGGAAAATGCGGGTTTTCAAACCGCTCAAGCCGCGGACGGCATGGAGACTGTCGAGCAGTTTCTGGCCGTGCGCCCGGATCTGGTAGTGCTGGACATCCTCATGCCTGAAATGGATGGAACGGAAGTCTGCCGCCACATCCGTGCGCAATCCATGACACCCATTATTTTTCTCTCATCACGGGATGAAGAGGTGGATCGCATCCTCGGTTTGGAACTGGGCGGAGACGACTATGTCACCAAGCCTTTCAGTCCCAGGGAACTCGTGGCCCGGGTGAAAGCGGTTCTGAGGCGTGGGGAGAAAGTCCGGGTCGCTCCGGACTCTGCCAATAGATCGGATCCTGAAAAGATCCTGCGGCACGGTCACTTGGAACTCGACTTTGACAGGTTCGAGGCTCATTGGGACGGCAAACCTGTGGTGCTGACCGTCACCGAATTTGGGATAATACGAGCGCTGCTGACCTATCCCGGCAAGGTTTTCACCCGAGACGAGCTGATTGACTCGGCGTACACTTACGACAATATCGTGACTGACCGCACCATTGACAGCCACGTTCGCCGAGTTCGCAAGAAATTTTTTCAGGCAGGCGCTGACCCCATAGAAACCGTTCACGGCCTCGGATACCGGCTGGGCCCTTGTGAAAAGGCGGGCAAATGATGGGGTGGCGTCCACGGCTCGCCAGCATTTTGTTCGCCGTAAATCTGCTGATATTCCTATTGCCGTTGGGCGGGATCGCGGTACTTCGCCTTTATGAGAGCGAATTGATCCGTCGCACCGAAACGGAACTCAATGCGCAAGGCGCTTTCGTGGCAGCCATATACCGTACCGAACTCATGAAATCCTTGAGTTCAGGCGAAGCCGCGGGCATGGGGACTTCCGGCCTCTCCACGTATGGGCTCGCCGTAAATCCAAAGCGGCCCGGCCCGAAGAACCCCGATGATCCATGGACGCCGATTGAAGCCTTGCTGGACATGGCCAAGGACCGTGTTTATGGGCGAGCGGCCGCCGCTATGGAACCGGACGCGCCCGCGGACCCTCTGGCTCAGTCGGTGGGAAAACGGGTCACGCCCGTGTTGTTGAACGCACACAGGATAACCCTAAGCGGCATCAGGGTCACTGATTTTCGAGGCGTGGTTGTAGCATCCACTCGCGGGGATGTGGCGAAATCGCTGATGGGCCAGGAAGAAGTCAGGAGAGCGCTTCAAGGCGAGCATGTCAGTGTGCTCAGGTCTAGAGTCGGCGAGGGGCCCACGCCTCCCATTGACTCAATCAGTCGAGGCGCCGGCGTGAGGGTGTTCGTGGCAATGCCCGTCATCGAACGCGACAGGCTGCTCGGCACGGTTTTGTTGTCCAGGACGCCGTTGGGATTGTCCAAGGCGCTCCATCTCAACAAATCCTATCTAATTGGCGGCGGCGCGGCTATTTTTTTGGTTGTGTGCATTGTGACAATTCTGACGACTCTTCTAATCACACGGCCAGTGAAAGCCCTCATTCGTCAAGCCGAACAAGTCACGCATGGGGAAGGCGGCGCTGTCTCCGTTCCTCTGAACAATCCGGGAACGTACGAGGTGGCCCTACTGTCGAAGGCACTGGCTCAGATGTCAGGCGCTCTGGAAAGTCGCGCGGACTACATACGCACTTTCGCGTCCAACGTGTCTCACGAATTCAAGACGCCTCTTACTTCGATCCGCGGGACAGTGGAACTCCTGAAGGATCATTTCGCGGACATGACTCAGGAGGATCGTGACCGTTTCCTCAATATACTGGAACAGGACACGGATCGACTGGCGCGGCTGGTCCGACAATTACTGCATCTGGCCAGAGCACAAATGGCGCAGCGGGGAGTTGAACAGGCGCATGTGGCTGAAGCGTTCAACCAGCTTGCACATAGATTCTGTTGTGAAGGCTCGAACGTGACTTTTGACCCTTCGCCTGAAATACCGCCTGTGTCTATGGCGCCAGAGGTGTTGGAATCGATCCTTTCCAACCTCGTGGATAATGCCAGACAGCATGGCAGCCCGCAAGTGCACGTTCATCTTTCAGCCCAACCTGAGACCCACGACGGCAAGGATCTTGTTGCAATCACGGTCCAGGATGACGGCGCGGGTATATCTGCATCGGATGCGGAAAGGATCTTCACTCCATTCTTCACCACAGCCAGGCAGTCCGGGGGGACTGGTTTAGGGCTTTCCATCGTGCAGGCGCTCGTGAAGGCTCACCACGGAACCATTACCCTGGAGGAAAGCACATCGGGCGCGCGATTCCGTGTTTTGCTGCCGGTGAATTCCAGTCGCCACATGTAACGTTACAAGTCTGGGCATTTGTTCCGGCACGTGAGAGAATTTGAGGTGCATGTTATTGCGAGGAGCGAAAGGACGAAGCAATCTCATTTTCGGTGGGACCTGCATCTGGCCGGTCATTGGAATGGACAGGCTGGAAGCCTGTCCCACCAATGGAGATTGCCTCGTTGCACTCGGAATGACATTCTTTCGCCGCTCGTAACTGAGAGCTTACTGGTGACATATTTTTTTGCTTGCATTGCGTGGGCATTCGGTCCAAAATAAGCGGTTAACTCGCACATCCCCCTGTATCGGGTCGTCCGTGGAGGGACGTCACGAGGGATGGAGGATCAACCCGAAAAGGAGAATAGAATTGTCAACCATTACGATGAAGCAATTGCTGGAAGCGGGAGTCCATTTCGGCCATCAGACGCGGCGATGGAACCCCAAAATGAAGCAGTACATCTTCGGCGCTCGAAATGGAATCTATATCATAGACCTCCAAAAGACCGTCAGATTGTTCAAGAAGGCGTACAGCTTTGTCCAGGAGACAGTTGCCAAAGGGAACAGCGTCCTCTTCGTAGGCACCAAGAAGCAGGCGCAGGACGCCATTTATGAGGAAGCCTCGCGGGCTGGCCAGCATTTCGTCAATCAGCGCTGGTTGGGTGGAATGCTTACCAATTTCAGCACGATAAGGAAAAGCATCGAACGCCTCAACAGCTTGGAAGCCATATTGCAAAAGCCTGAAGAAACGAATTTCACCAAGAAAGAGCTCGTGAATATCAAACGTCAGTACGACAAACTTTACAGGAACCTGGCCGGTATTCGGGAAATGCGCAGGCCCCCTGGAGCGATCTTCGTGGTGGACCCCAAGAAAGAAAATATAGCGGTCAAGGAGGCCCGGAAGCTGGCAATTCCCGTCGTTGCCATAGTCGACACTAACTGCGATCCGGACGAAATCGACCTCGTGATCCCGGGCAACGACGACGCCATCAGAGCAATCCGCCTATTCGCAGCGAAGATCGCTGATGCCTGCATGGACGGACGTGATGCATACGAAGCCTCTCTGAAAGAAGACGTTGGCGAGGCCGAGGTCGCAATGGCGGAGGCGCCCGCCGAAGTCCAGCCGGTTGAAGAGCCGGAGGAAGAGGCCGCTCCGGAAGAAGCCGAATCACAGGAAGCTAAGGCCAAGCCTGAAGCGGAACGCGAAGAAGCGGGGAAGGAAGAAGCGGGCGAGGGTCCGGCCACTGCTTAAGTGCTCGGAGAGATGGCTTCCCACCTCTGGCGTCATCATTACAGCAATCGAGCTTTTGTTAATTGAAAACTGTTTATCAGGGTTGGCCGCGCTTAAGAGGCCTTCAGCGTTTCATCGTCAAAGGACTTTGCGCCGCCCCCATGAAAAGGCAATAGGAGACCAATAGATGGAAATTTCCGCGAAGATGGTAAAAGACCTCAGAGAAAAGACAGGCCTTGGAATGATGGACTGCAAGCACGCTCTAGTCGAATGCAAGGGCAACATAGACGAGGCCGTCGATTATCTGCGCAAGAAAGGGATTCTCAAAGCGTCTAAAAGAGAGGGCCGTGCCACCTCAGAGGGCAGAATAGGCTCGTACATTCACATGAACGGAAAGATCGGGGTGCTGGTGGAATTGAACTGTGAGAGCGACTTCGTCGCGCGAACCGAGCAGTTCGCGGAGCTTGCCAAAGATCTCTGCATGCAGGTGGCAGCCAGCGCTCCTCGCTGGGTAGCCGTGGAGCAAATCCCTGAAGAGGTGCTGGCCAAGGAAAAGGAAATATACATGGGCCAGGCCAAAGAAGCGGGTAAGCCCGAAAAGATGCTTGAAAAAATAGCAGAGGGGAAACTTAAGAAGTTTTACTCTGAAGTCTGCCTCCTGAATCAGCCGTTCGTCAAAGACACAGACAAGACTGTGGCAGAGCTGGTCACGGAAAAGATTGCAGCCCTTGGAGAAAACATCACTATCGGGCGTTTCGTTCGATTTCAATTGGGCGAGAGCCAGTAAGTCATGGCCGAGTCCCGGGGATACAGCCGTGCGCTGCTGAAGATATCTGGAGAGGCTTTTGCCGGGCAGCGCGGTTACGGGTTGGACTCCGACAAGACGAGATGGATCGCGCGACAGATAGCTGAGGCCCGAGAAAACCGCGCACAGCTGGCAGTGGTTGTCGGCGGAGGAAACATCATAAGAGGAGTCGATGCTGCATCCGTAGGGGTGCCGCCTCTCGTCGGCGACCAGATGGGAATGATCGCCACAGTATTGAATGCGATGGCCCTTCGGTCGGCTCTCCAAGCTTGCGGCGTGCCTGGCCGGGCTATGTCCGCATTTGCTGTCGGGCGCTTCGTGGAGCCTTTCGAACGAGAGACGGCGCTGAAATATTTGGCACAAGGCGAAGTTGTAATCTTTGCCGGTGGGACGGGAAATCCATGTTTCACGACAGATTCCGCAGCGGCTCTGAGGGCAGTAGAGACCGACGCCCAGGTCATGGTGAAGGCTACACAGGTACCCGGGGTGTTTGACAAAGACCCCAGGAAACATCCCGACGCGAGGATGTTCGATGTGATCAGCGCGAGAGAAGTTATTGAAAGAGGGCTGGCCGTCATAGACGCCACCAGCGTGGAAATCCTGTCCCGGAAGAAGATTCCGATAATAGTCCTTGATCTCCATACGGAAGGAAACATAGCCCGAGCCCTGGCAGGCGAACGAGTGGGAACCATCATTGAATGAGTAATGATATTAATGCGCTACCAAAGAAGTGACTCAGGGTGACTCCGGCCCTGGCGCGTCTCCGGAGAGAAGTCAGGCTGTGCCGTTCGTAGCGAAGGGGATCTGCCGGGGTCGGCAGTCAATCGCCTTCTCAAGTTACTCGGAGGAAAGCCCATTGGTATGAGTCAAACCCAACTCAGTTTTGGCGAGAGGACGAAATGATCGACGATCTGCACAAGGAAATGAAAGACGGCATGGAAAAGTCCGTTGAGGCTCTGCAAAAGGACCTCAAGAGGATCCGCACAGGACGGGCTTCCCTGGCCCTTCTGGACGGCCTCATGGTGGATTACTACGGCAGCCCCACTCCCATAAACCAGTTAGCGACTCTTTCGATACCGGAGGCTCGCCAAATAGTGATTCAGCCCTGGGACTCAGGTGCATTCACCGACATTGAAAAGGCGATACTGAAATCTGAACTCGGCCTGACACCTACGAATGACGGCAAAGTGATCAGAATTAACCTCCCGCCTCTTACGGCCGAGAGACGAAAAGAGCTTGTGAAGGTCGTCAAGAAAATGAGCGAGGAGTACAAGGTTCAGATCCGGAATCATCGACGTGATGCCAATGAAATGCTCAAGGAGATGAAGAAAGAGAAACAAATCTCGGAAGACGACATGCACAAGGCACAGGAACGCGTTCAGAAAACCACGGACGATCTGATTGCCAAGGTCGACAGTGTCGTCTCGGGGAAAGAAGCGGAGATTATGGAGATTTAATCCGGCGAATTTGCACCATGCATGGGGAAACCTTTTTTAAAAAGTGGAATCTCGTTAACTCCACAGGGCTTGTCGATGCTCTGGAGATGTTTTTTGAAGGCATAGTCTCAGGACAAGGCCGGGTACTGTCATTGCGAGGCGTGAAATGACGAAGCAATCTCATTCTGTGCGGAAGGAGCATCTTGCTAGGACCGGCATCTTGCCGGTCATTCCATTTGACGGTCTGGCACCCTGTCCCGCCGATGGAGATTGCTTCGGGCTACACCCTCGCAATGACATGTTAATGGCATTGCTTATAGTGTTTTGCGAAAGTTCTTTCTGAAGGGGATCGCACTGCTGGGCAAGCCAGCAGTGGCACCCACAAGTCAATCCGTCATTCCTTTCGAGAACTGCTATATTATCCAACTGGAGGAAGGCAACATCCACTACACAAAGAAGCTTCCCCCGTAGTACCTGACAGGACCTGTTTTCAGGAGACTTATTTGACCCCACTGTCACAACCGCCGCTCGAATTCCCGCGTCACGTTGCAATCATCATGGACGGTAACGGCCGATGGGCTCGGCAGCGAATGCTCCCGAGGGTGGAAGGCCACCGTCAGGGAGCAAAGTCCGTCCGACGAGCTGTGGAGTTCTCCCGGAAGAATGGAATAGCGTATCTCACGCTTTACGCGTTCTCCACGGAAAACTGGCAACGGCCCCAGGCCGAAGTTTCGGGTCTCATGAAGTTGCTCAGCCAGTTCTTGGATTCCGAACTTGAAGAACTTCACGCCAACAACATCCGCGTTAAAACCATTGGTGAGCTCAATCGATTGCCTGCGAAGCTCGTGGCCAAAATAGAAGGGGCCAAAGAGAAGACCGCTCGGAACGAGTCCATGATCCTGAGCATAGCCCTGTCCTATGGCGGCCGCCTGGACATCCTCAACGCGGCCCTCAAGGTTGCTCGCACTTTACGATCGGGCGAGTTGGAGGAAGGTCAAATAACGGAAGCCATTTTCTCCGAGTTTCTGGACACGGCGGAACTGCCTGACCCTGATCTCCTTATACGCACCGGAGGGGAAATACGAATAAGCAACTTTCTCCTGTGGCAATGCGCATACGCGGAACTCTATTTCACCCCGACTCTTTGGCCTGATTTCGATGAACGCGCGTTTCTTGACGCCATTAAGGACTACAACTCCCACCAGCGAAGGTTCGGAAAGATCTCCGAACAAATAGAAGCCGGCGAAAAGGCTCTCTGATGCTTCGAATGAGGATCATAAGCGCAGCTATTGCCGCAGCGGTTCTTATCCCGGTCTTGCTGTGGGGCGGAGTGACAGGGGTGGCGCTGATCGTGGCTGTATGCTCGGGCGTTGCTTTTTGGGAGCTGTCCCGCAGTCTTCCGGGTCTCAAGTCCCGGCTTTCCGCGTGGCTGACTTTCATCCTGGGATTGGCAGTTATTGGAGCATTCTATGCCTTCCCGAACCGCGCCGTTCCCGCGGTTGTAGTTTGCTTACCCTTGGCGGTGGTGGCCGTTCACCTCTTTCTATACAATTTTATTGAAAATACCGTGGATTCAGCCAGCCAGATGATCCTGGTGACTACGTACGTGGCTGTGCCTTTGGGTCATGCGGTGCTCTTGGCAAAGCTTGATATGGGGAACGTTTGGATTCTCTACGTGCTCGTGGTGATCTGCCTCGGGGACGCAGGAGCATATTTCGCTGGGAAGTATTTTGGCAGACACCGCCTTTCGCCGAATGTCAGTCCGTCGAAGACTGTCGAAGGACTGGCAGGCGGAGTGGCAGGCAATTTCTTTGGCATGCTTGTTATGGAGGCCGTGGTTCCCGGGCTTCTCCCTATCGGGCTGCTGGCCCTTGTTACGCTCTTATTGGCCACAGCAGGCCCGTTAGGCGATCTGATTGCGTCGGCATTGAAACGACGACTCGCGATCAAGGACTTCGGAACATTTATGCCGGGTCACGGCGGAATCATGGACAGAGCCGACAGCCTCATCCTCGCCTTTCCAGTCGTGTATTACTTCTTGACCCTGTCCCAATACGGGGCGCCTCAATGAAAGGCATTTCCGTTCTAGGTTCCACCGGCTCCATCGGCGTGCAGACCTTGGATATCGTGCGGCTTCACCCTGAATTGTTCCGAATTGTGGCCCTGGCCGCGGGAGGCAATCTGGAGCTACTTGAACGACAGGTCAGAGAATTTCATCCTGCCATAATTTCTTGCGGAAGCGAACAATCGGCTCTGGAGATGAAGCAACGGCTGGCGGATTATTCCGGGCGTCTCTGGATAGGCCACTCCTCCGCTGGACTTGAAGCAGTTGCAACCGCCGCGGATGCCGAGCTTGTCGTGGCAGGTCTTCCCGGCAGCACCGGCCTCAGGCCCACATTTGCGGCTGTTGAGGCCGGCAAAGACGTTGCGCTGGCCACGAAGGAGGTGCTCGTGATGGCAGGCCGTCTTTTCATGGCCTCGGTCAACGAGCAAGGAGTGAACCTATTGCCGGTCGATTCCGAGCAGTCGGCGATATTCCAGTGTCTGCAAGGAAATCAAGGGGCTGAAATTAGGCGGATTATTCTCACTGCCTCCGGCGGACCCTTCAGAGATATGCCCGAAGCGGAGATGAGTCGTGTAAGCCGTGATCAGGCATTAAATCACCCGCGATGGAAAATGGGACCCAAGGTCACTGTGGACTCCGCGACTCTCATGAACAAAGGCCTTGAAGTGATTGAGGCAGCCTGGCTTTTTGATGTGTCGGCCGGACAGATAGAGGTGGTCGTTCACCCGCAAAGTATTGTTCACTCTATGGTGGAATTTAACGACGGCTCTGTTATGGCCCAGCTCGGCGCAACAGATATGAGAATCCCCATCAGTTACGCGCTGGCTTTCCCGCAGCGCATAACGTCGGGGACAGAGGCCCTGAATTTCCCGCGGTTGGCGTCTTTGACTTTTCTGGAGCCGGATTGGGGCAAATTCCCGCTGCTGAGAGCCGCGTATCAGGCCCTGGAGGCCGGCGGGCCCGAGACGATCGTCCTGAATGCAGCAGACGAAGTGGCGGTAGAATTGTTTCTGGCCGAAAAGATACCTCTCAATCACATCCCACGAATAGTCCTGGATTCGTTGGAGACCATCGGTTCAGGGATTGTGGAGACTTTGGACGAAGTTGTCGCTTTGCATGAGCAAGTGGTGGAGCAGGTTCGTAGGAAATGGGACCGTCCGGCTGGATGAAAATAAATACCCTTGGCTACAATACTGAGTTACATTTATTGAGGGGGCGACAACCGGCGGCCAGGAGCAATGGACATGAATATCAACGAAAGCAATGAGGTCTACGGACGCATAACGCGGGTGATAAATGAACTGAAAATGGCCAGGCAGTCAGTCACCATTTTTAAGGTTTCGGAAATGACCGGGATCGACCCGTTCATCGTGTTCCAGTACTTTTACGAAAAGGGACTGCTGCGCGGGAAATAGGGCCGCGGATCCTCCAGCCGGTCGGCAGGATTCATTGCAGACTCATCTTCGACAGTGCATTATTTTTGAGCAGTGGGAGGGGAGGCGAGGGGCGAGGGGTCAAGTCTGCTCTTGGCTCACAGAGATGAGCCAAGAGCAGACTTGACCCCTCGCTCTCGCCTCCCCTTCGGAGAGCGCGGTGGGATGCTCTTTATCACCAGAACCAGAATCCCCACCGAGGGTCGTGATCGTTGGACATGCTTGCCGGAAAGGCATAATTTTCAGGGTAGTTGGAATACCACTCGTTGAACCACCCGGGATACGTTATCCACCCGAAGAAAAATATCACCAAGAGAAACTGTGCTGCTCGATGAACAAGGCGGCTCATGTGAGATCCTCCGATGAGTTGTCGTAGGAATACTGAAATAGTTTACGCCATTTATACTTATAAGTCAAGAATATTGGTGAGGTATGGGCAAGCTTTCAGGTACCGGCGGCGGACATCTCCTGCTGGGGTTTGCTTTAAGGACTGCTGCCCGGTTACTTTCATTTAGGACTTGTTATGCCGAGCCGCTCCAGAAGCCCCCTCTTGCGAACAGGCGGTTTGCCCGAACTCAATAGCTCGTCTTTCAGCGCCAGCAGGGCATCAAGAAGCTCCTGAGTGTTCTTGAACCTGTCATCGGGGTTCTTTTCCGTCATTTTCTGAAGCAGTTTGAAAACCGGTTCAGGAACGTGCGGCTCTCTGGTCGCAAGGGGAGGAAGTGGATCGCGGACATGCTGCTGAAAGATCACATAAGCCGATTCCCCTTTGAAAGGAGGAGAGCCTTCAAGCAGGTGATAAAGAGTGATGCCCAGCGAGTAGATATCCGATCGAATATCGAGTTGTTTCGATCCCTTGGCCTGTTCGGGAGAAAAGTAAAGCGGCGTGCCGCAGGCTATACCGGTCTGCGTTATGCCGGGGTCCTGTGATTCGAGGTAGTTCTTCGCCAGCCCCAGGTCGGCCAGTTTGGACTCTCCCTTGCCGGAAAAAAGTATATTGGCCGGCTTAATATCACGATGAAGCATATTGTGCTCTTCAGCCACTCCCAGAGCTTTGGCAATATCAATACCAATGTTGAGCACTTTCTCCACCGGCAGACTCCCCACTTTGGCCAACAAGGCCGCAGCATTACCGCCACCCACGAAGGGCATCACCAGATAGTGAAGCCCGTCCTCAAATCCTACGTTCAAGACGCCGACAATGTTCGGATGTTGAAGCCGTGCTGCAGCCCGCGCTTCGCGGACGAACCGCTTTATGAACACGGGGTCTTTCTCGGCCAGGTGGGAATGTAGTATCTTTACGGCAACTGGAAGATCCAGCCCCAGGTGGTGACCTTTGAAGACCCCTCCCATGCCTCCGCCGCCGATCTTGTAAAGAACACGACAGCCTCCCACTGTTTTTCCGATCATTTGGTCCGCAAGCACATCCGGTCTCGCATCGACAACCGGAACGGTCACTGCTCTGCCGCAAGTGGAGCATTGACCCTTACGTCCCACAAAATGCATTGGAACAACATGTACCTGGCCGCATTCACATGCGAAACGAATCCCCGCGCCTTTTTCTTTATCCCTTGTTACCAGCGATCCCGCGGTCTCGATGTCAAATGGTCTACCCTCTCGGATTCTTTTCGTTTCTTCCGGAGGCTCGGGCAACAAGATCTCCTGCATAGCCCTGACAGCCCGTTGTTCCAGGTCGGCAAACATGAGGTTAGACAGCTCCACCGGGCTCGCTGTCGCCGGTGTACGGCTACCCCCAAGAACACTTGGGTCCTTGACCACCTCATCAATGAAGGTTTTGAGTACCGTTTCCCCACCCGGCAAGAATGCCACGAACTTGACTTTCACAGCGTGGCGACCATCGCCTTGATCCTGGCCGAGTGATTGGATCACAGTGGATATGACCCACACCTGTTCATCGGGGCTCAGCGTCGGCAGACTAATTCGCAAGATCAGGTTGTCTCCACTGTCAAGCGGCTTAGACAGATGCAGCAGTGCCCAATCAGCGGAGAGCTTCGAGCAACTGCCCTCAAACCAGACCTTGTTGTTCAACGAATAGCTGATGCGAGCATCAAGAGGGATGTATTGCTCCAATTCCCCGGATAAACCCTCCGAGACTCCCTCCTGCTGGCCTTCAACGTGCTCCGCGGCAGGACTAGTTGGTCTGACTTCTTCCCTGGCAGGCTCTTCGGCCCGAAACTCCTGATTGGGATCTCCCGCGGCCAGCGCACTAATAATATCTTCATAACCTTCTATGAACTGCTTCTGTTCGTCGGTCAGTTTAGCGAGGAGACCGCGAGCGCGGCCAAAGGCGCCTTGATCAATATATGTGCCGACCACTTCTCCTATGATATCGGCCTTTTCCGCCGGCCTGAGGGCAGAATTTCCGACCAGCTTATCCAGAATGATCTGAGCTTCTTCATAATTGCGGAGATGCACAAGACAGGCGGCGGCATATCGCAACGCTTCGATCTTGACTGGCGGGCCGGAAGAGAGCGCCCTTTTGAATTCCTCCAGTGCCTCCGAATAGAGATGCATGCCCATGTACGCGATGCCCAAATCCAAGGCCATGCGCGGAGAAACCTCGCCCGGGGACCGACGAGAGGTGGAGGTATCCATCATCCGCTGGGTCAACTGAATCTGGACGACTTTTGCCTGAGCCCTGCGATTGTCGGCTTCTCTATTCAGGATACTCTGATAGACCAGCACCGCATGATCGTACAGCCCTTGAGCCTCGTAAAACTCAGCTTCTTTCCACATGCGGCTTATGTCGTTATTGACGGCTCTAGGGTCGCTCATTCGGGACTCTTGCTCCGGCCCCCCATCGTCAGATCGGCCGGTTCATGCATGCCTGCTGATAGCGGGATCTCTTGCGATATGAGACACGTGAAAGCTGCTTGCCTCATCTCGAGGTTAATCAGGGTTCTGTAGGCTCGAAATCCTGCCTGAGCTATCCAGGTGAATTTCCGAGAGAAAGCGAACCCACTCCTTGTGGAAATAATAACAGATCGCTGCTACCCTGTCAGTTATTATTTCGTAATGGTCCAGCGGGGCTTCCACGCCTCGACGTGCCTCCCCACCGTGATTCCACTGGGTTTCGCTATTCCGGTGAACGCTTACATTACTTCAGAATGAATCCCGGCGGCAAACCGGTTTCAGGGACCCCGTGCGGCTCTGACAGAGGTTCTGCGCCCGGCGATTCCTGCGGAACGTCGAAACTACCTGGAGCCAGTCTGTCTGCCGAGTGTTCTTTTGCCTTGAACACAAAGCCGTAGTCGCGCGCCTTTTCCACATAGGACCCCTTGGCAAGACGTATCTCCCCGATAATGTTCACCCTGATGGCGGAGGCTCCTTCAACCGGGCATTTTGTCTCACACCATCCGCAGCCGGTGCATCGGTTCTCCAAAACAAAGGGCGCAGCGTTACGCAGCCCGGGAACGGGCTGAAAAGACAGGGCATTGTACGGGCAAACCTCATCGCAAATCAGGCATTTCTTGTCTTGTTCCCATACCAGGCAGTTCTGCCTGTTTATCCATGCAGTACCCACTTTAGCATGGTTTTTTTCAACGAGCAGGAGGTCTCGAATGGCTCCCGTCGGGCAAACTTTTCCACATACATTGCAATGCACTGCACACGCGGCCAGCCTGGGAATCATCACAGGGCTGAACAGCCCTTCCAATCCGGCTTTGAGCCATACGGGCTGCAGGGTGTTCGTGGGGCAGGCTTTCATACATTCACCGCAACGAATGCACCGCGTGAGAAAGTCGGGTTCGGGGAGAGCGCCAGGCGGCCGAATGAGATCCCCTGCCACCATCACCCTTTCTATTCCAAGGGCTCTGTTCTGATTTATGGATGTCCGCAAAAGCCCCGCGGTCAAGAGACCTGACCCCATACCCAACAGAATCCCGCGCCTGGTAAGGTCGGGAGACAGGGGTAGTCCTCTCCAACACCATGCGCCTGAGAAACTGATGGATGATTCCGGACAGATCTCGAGACACCGCAGGCAGACGATGCACTCGGCATGCGCAGTCTTGGTAGGGTCCTCGGATATGGCTCCGGTTGGACATTCTCGGATACATTGGCCGCAACGGTTGCAGGAATCATTTACTCGTCGCTTGAAAAGCGGTGATCTGGCGAAAAGCCCCATCAACGCTCCCGCTGGACAAAGATTCCGACACCAGAATCTGGGCTGAGCATACGCAAGGGCCGCGACCCCTATGAAAAGCAGGGCCACGAATACATTGGTCGCAAATACTTTCTGGGGAATTTGAATATAGGCGACACCGGGTAGCCATGAATCCAAGATCAGGGGACGAATCCACTGAAAAGCCGAATCGCCTCCAAGCAGCAACAAAGGGTAAAGGACAAGAGTGTAAAAACGGGTCACCAACGACAACGGAGACCCGAGAAACACCAACGACACGCCGCCTAGAGCTGCGAACAAGATCCCGGCCAATCCCAAGCATTTCCACGATCGAAAGCGCATTGTGGCTTCATAGGCGTTCCGTTTGACGGAAGGCTTTTTCTTTGGCCCGAGAGGAACCTGCAAGACGTCCAGTGTCGTCCCCATCGGACAGATGTGCCCGCAGAAAAACCTCCCTATCAACGCAGTTGCGGCCAACACTAAAAAGCCGGGAATGAAGTAAGCTGAAAGCTCGCGAGAAACAAGGCTCGTACCCACCGTAATCAATGGGTCCAAGCGCAGAAAGAAGTCCGCGGACAAGCCGTCATAGTAAGGGTGGGCAGCCAAGGCCATCAACACCACAAAGATCGCGAGTGTGACGGTCTGTGTAAGTCTCTGAAATCGGATTATGCCGATGCGGGACAATAGAGGTGACATGCAGCTTCGCCGATATGGCGCACTGTTTCAAAAAAATCCTCCCAGCCCCCCTTTAGAAAAGGGGGCAATGCTTTGACCTTCCCCCCTTTCTTATAAGGGGGGTGAGGGAGGATTTTGAAAGCTCGCCATGCTTCAGCTCCCACCTGAAACACATTTCTAAATGGGAACCGATGTTACAGGTTGATATTCTTCACATTAAGCTTTTGCAGGTCCATGGAGCCCAAGCCGCGTTCCGCAGCCAGTTTGATATGGCGAACCTGGTCAGGCTGGAACGGTCTCCCGAACCACGTGCCCAGAGTCAGCATTTGCGCATCTGCGGCGACCATGTCAGTAGAGGCTACTACCAGATTCAACGGGATGACCTTGCCTGGGCCGCCAGGACCACCCGTGCTCAGAATGCGGGTTCCGTCA
>Ga0172371_10006184_pt1 | contig 17490 bp, 17 predicted proteins | sample Lak12m_FD_114543 | JGI IMG/M metagenome (GOLD analysis project Ga0172371, IMG submission 114543) | Freshwater microbial communities from Kabuno Bay, South-Kivu, Congo - kab_022012_12m | ecosystem: Environmental > Aquatic > Freshwater > Lake | place: Democratic Republic of the Congo: South-Kivu...
ATTGTCATTGCGAGGAGTGAAACGACGAAGCAATCTCCATTCCTTGAAGGGAGGAAGAATACTTCGCTGCGCTCGCACTGTCATGCCCGACGGAGTCTCTCATCCCCTTGCAGGTGAATAGATGCCATTTGAAGGGCACGGCACCCCACACCGCCTTGAAATAACGAACCACTCCGGGTCGCCAGAAAACAACAAGAGAGGGCCGTGTAACCCTCTCTCGTTCAGCGATTTGATCTGCTAAAAGGCAAGAATATTAGTAAGCGCCCAGGAATTCATCAAGTATGTCCACGGTCTTCTTCTCGATGCACTTGTCGAAGATCTTGTCCTTTACTGCCCTGGGTAGAAGCTCGATGCTCTTGGTGGTGGCGCTGTCGAACTTCGCTGTGGGAAAGACCTTCAGTATCTTGTCCCTCTGGGCGTCGTTTGCATAGACCCTCAGCACTTTCAGACCGGCGAGCATCTCCTCGCACATACTGGAAAGTCCAACTTTCTGAAGCTTGTCGAAACGGTCCTCGTTTATCCAAATGTTTATGGGATATTTTTCGGCCATTGTGTTACCTCCTCATCACATGGGCGGAATTTCGAAAACCGGTATCCGCTTTGCCAGATATTCGTCGGTCACGAACGGGGAACCAAATCCATACTTGTCAGCGCACTCCATAACCAGGTCAAAGACCTCGGGGCGGAAGATAAGGCGCGGGGGCTTAACACCGTCCTGAACGATACTGCGGATGAGGGTGCCGCTGAACTTCTGCCATTCTTTCTTGTGGTTGCAGAGGCCTTCCGATGTAATTTCTCCGCAGTGCGGGCAGTATAGCCAGTTCATGGAGTACACCGGCACAATCTGCAGCTCCTTCTGCACTGTGGCCAGCAGATGGTGCGCGTCGTAAGCCCCGTAGTAAGTTCCCACACCTGCATGGTCTCTTCCATACATATGATGAGTAAGGCCGAGATTGGTGCGGAGCGCCGCATGGAATACCGCTTCTCTTGGACCGGCATAACGCATGTCCCAGAAGGTTAGAGAAGTCAGGTGGTTGTGATCGCCGAAATAGCCTGCTTTTCTCAGTTCGTCCTGGGTGAGGATAATGGCTTCGTCGATGTAGTCACCCTTGCGTTTGTCACCGATGATTGCGTTGACCAGGACGCCGACCAGAGGCTTTTCGATGGGTAGTTCAGCATAGGCCTGGAACCATGCGCCCTTCATGAGCCATTCATGGCCTGTGTGCGGGACGTTTCTTGTCTGGTGTGCTACCACCCTCTCCCATCCCTTTTCCTTGAATCTCTTCCTCATCTCGAGGGGGGGAATGAAGTACGGGTCGTAAGGTGAGTTGATCTTGGGTTTATTGACCAGGGTGATCTTTCCGCCAACAAACTTGTCTTTGTACCCATAGGTTCTCGCGCACCCGGGATGTTTCGCTTCATCGGTGCCGTACACATCCTTGCACATCGACTTTTTGTCGTAATCGAAGATCTCCCCGACTTCCATTATTGCCATGGGGTTGCCGTTGTAGGTGAGCAGCACGGATTCGCCGACCTTGATGCCGTAGGACTTGATTTCGTCCTCCGACAGATCGAACAGGATCGGGATGCTCCAGACGACCCCGTTGGCCAGTCTCATCTTTTTACAGACTGACTCTACGTCGGCCTTGCCCATGAAGCCTTCCAGCGGCGAGAAGAACCCGTAGGCAATGCCGATCACTTCATTGGCGATCTGGCTGCGAACAGGGATTTTGGCCAGTCCTTGAATCTTCTTGGCAGCCTCAGCGGGCGGCATGATCCGTTCCACGATTTCTTTTCCGCCGTGTCCTAATTCCGCCATATGTTTTGTCTCCTTTCTCCTTACCTTAAAGTCGGTCAAGACTCTAAGAACAAGTCTATGTTGAACCCAAGACCCCGAGGCGCCTCTCGGGCTGTAGGGATCTACTGCGTCGATCGCTTGAATTGGTAATACTTGATCGGCAGAGCCACCGGATGGCAACTTTTATGGACTGTAGTTCTCCCCAGTAAAACGTGTCGTGATGACTTTCCCGATTTTTGTTCAGAGAATTAATGACGGCCAACGTTTAGAAGGATTTATCGTAATGAAATCCCTGGCTTTTGTCAAGGACAAAAAAACCAATTCGGTAATCATTCACTCAAGCGGGGCTGACAGACGTCTCTGGGGTGCGTCATTGCCCGCGCAAGGAAATTAGCTGGCATCGCATTACGTAATTATGGTGTCGTACCGGGGGCGAATCTCGCGGGTCGTTCGGTAGGGGCCTGACAGAGTACACCGTTTCCTATGTACGATGCCGCATTCGGTCCAATCGCCGAGCCCTGCAAGGGCCAGGACGTATCCTGAAAGTCCGCGACCGCATTTGTGAAACGCAGTACTACTTACCGCGTACGGTCCGGAGGGCACGGCTGTCCCGTCTCCCTCCGGAGACCACCTGGCCGACGACCGACGGCTCCGCCGTACCGGTGCCCCGTTATTACGTCTAGGCCCAGTGCTAGAGCGATTTCTAGCAGCCTTCAGCGGGAGGCATCACCGGCTTCTTGGCAGGTTTCTCCGCTTTTGCAGGCGTTGCTTCTGCCTTCATGGCCTTTTCAGCATCGGCTTTGGTTGTGAAGGGACCCTTTACGATGGATTTGGCATCGGCCGGCTTGGTGTCCACCACGCTCATCTTGCCCTTGGCATCCTTGACCACGTAAAAATCCGCAGCCACAGCCATCGATGCCATTCCAAAAGCAATGAGGGCGCCGGCAACTATTATCAAACGGCACAGCTTCTTCATAATAACGTCGTCCTCCCTCCTTGGATTTATCGAACGTTATTACCACGGACTGGCATCTTTAGCGAGTCATTTGTCGTACGGCGCCCACTTCTCACCCAGCGCGGCGAGCCAGAACGCCGCCAGGGCCATGATCACAATTGCGGCCGCCATGAGGACCTCGTTTATCCCGAATAGCTGCCACAAGGTTATGCGCCCCAGCGCAGAGCTCTTGTAGAAGTTCCCCCAAAAGGGAAAACCTGCGGCAAAAACGAAAATACCCGCGACCATCCCACCGAGGAATACAACGCTGTCCAGTTTGCCTGAGGCGACGCCGACTACTGAAGTCCCGGGACAGTATCCCCCGATCACAAAGCCGAGTCCAAAAAGGATTCCGCCGACTACTTGCGGCCATAGATAGGTCTGTAAAAGAGAATCCTCCAAGAGGACAGCGTAGTCGAACAATCCCACGTAACTTAGAATTATCAGCCCCACCATGCATGTGGCAAGTGCTGAAAACATCACCCGCAGAACTCTCATGTCCCTGAAATAGAAAATGCTGGTCAAATTGCGCGCATCTCCGAAGCCCGCTCTCTCGAGCACGAATCCGAAAAAAAAGCCTATAACCAGGGCCACCAGCAGACTCGCTTGGTAACCGAACGCGCCGAACATATAAAGAGGACCTGTCATGACCATTGCCTCCTTACGAAATAGGCCGCGGAAAATGCTGTGGCAAAGACGACCATCATGAAAATCCAGCTTCCCACGACCATGGTTGCGCCTCCACTCAATGCCTGGCCGCTGGTGCACCCCATGGCGAACCTCGTGCCGACTCCGGCCACCGCTCCCCCCGCGAACGCGAGCACCAGCCGCAACCCCACGCTTGCATGCGGCCCTCTGCCCACACCGGGTTTGAATCTCCGTGCGCTCAGGACGGCCACTGCCGCTCCAATGAACACCCCAACCACCTCTACAACCATCCAGTCCGAAAATGGATGCTTGCGTCCAGGCTTGTAAAACTCCTTCAGATAGCCATTGTGCTCCACGGCTTCAGGCGCAACAGAATGGCCTATCACGGCCGCTGTTCTGGCCACCGCTCCCGAAGCGCCCAAACCTGTGCCCATCAGATAAAAGGTCGCGAGGAGCACCAGCCCTAAGGCTATGCCGGCTAGAAATGGATTCCAGTATCCCTTGGCGTATTCAGGTTCCGTCATCGGTTCTGATCCTTTCCCTCGATTCATTGAGATTCCACTCGACTTACGTCCTTCTTCTTCAGGACATGACCGCCCGTGTAAGGGGAGGCTTGACGACCGCGACTCGAAAGCAGCAGTTGTCGGGACACTGCCCGCCCCTAATCGGAAGCGGTCTGTCCCCGTTTCCAGGCCGTATCTTCCGCAAGTTCACTAGGCACGCCCAAAGGCGCACGCTTGGTCTTCTCTGTGGTGAGATCGTGCCAAAGAACAGGCGCCGGATCGTTCACCCGCAGGTCAACCGCGCACGGACGCATAAACGCGGACGTAAATTGAAAGACGCCCGCGACCACAACGGCAAGGGTTGCCAGAATCACCGCTGCCAGAATTCCCGCGGCTATCAACCGGCCTCTTCTGACCGCCACGTGATTGTCTTCCTGCTTCTGCTCGTCTTGTGTTGCCGGTTCGGCCGTGAGATCTTCGCCGCGTGCTTTCTCTGGCTGCGCTTCCGGCTGTTCCTCGGTCACCTCTTGGGTTAGCGCTTCATCAACCACTTCTTTTTTTATTTCTTCTTCCATTTAGAAGTCTCCATCGGCTTGCAGGGAGGCAACGTGTCCAATCAGGCATTCTGCCGTTTCCACCACTGCCAGAAACATGCTCCCGACCTGCCGGGCTTCAGCTTCTTTGCGAAGTTCAGGGAGCCAGTCGAGATGATCTTTACAAAACGCCAACACGTCTCCATGCGGGCGATTCCTCATGAGAAACGCCATGAAATCCAACAGTACCGTGAGATTGTCCGGCGCCTTGTCTGAAAGGGGCTCCAATGCCAGACCGTAGCGTCCGAGCATGGCCAGCATGTGTAAAGCGGGGTCTCCCCAGGCCAGGCCTTTGCGGCCTGCAAGCGGATGAGCATCGTCCGTCGTCCATGCCTTGTAGACCGACTCCTCCAGACGAAGTGTGTCCGGCAAACCGCAGATTTGAGTGCTCAGAGCGTCCCACTCTTTCCGGAACGTTTCAGGGTCCGCCGTGAGGCCTTGAAGCGGGCTTCCCGGAATTAGGGACAGGATTTCCGTAACTTGACCTGCATAATCCGTCTCCAACGGCTCGCGGCAGTCGAAAAGTCCCGCCAATACTTCAACAGCGCCACACAACTCCTCGATGCTCGATGCCAGGCTTCCGGACCCGTCTCGCTCTGCCCCACTACCGGAATGGATTTTTGCAGCATCAAGTCTATACGCGTTCACGTTCGTGCGTCCTTTCACTCAGCAGCTTCCGCGTCTTTCTAAACAATTTGCGGCGGCTGGCCGGAGAATATGATAAGCGCCCGGAGGCTCATTCCGCCTACGAGTACCAGAACGTCCGCGCCAACAACCAGGGTTTTGGGCATTTCGCCGTACTGGTAATACTCGACTATGCTGAGGACAAAAGGAACCAGGATGCCCATTACCACAACCAGCGCCCAGAAATAGGGGCTCAATGAACCCGACACAAGCATCATGGCCGACGAGGCTGCCTCCACCGATCTGGTCATTGACATGAATACGAACAGGGCCAGCACCACCGCCTCGATAGCTATAAAGATCACGTGGCCCAGAGCAAAGTTGGACAGTGTCCGTATGGTAGTTATATCGTTGATGGCTGCCGCGATCATGGATATGGCCAGGCCAGTGGACATCGCGGAGGCCGTGAACAGCACCGGCATCAAAGGGGTATTCCAGAAGGGAACACCATTGACCACCGCGATCAGGACCCCTGTGTATCCGGCTGTGCATACCGCGAGCACGCTTCCCACAGCTTCGATCACGACAACGTACTTCTTGGCCATGCGCCCTATGAAACTGATTTCGCCAACGGCTGCGCCATAGAGGAGTGCAACCGGGATAAAGGCCGACAGGATCAACACTCCCCAAGTGATCATGCTGTGGAGGTTCCTCGTAAGATAAATCTGCCGCCAGGGTTCCCAGAAGCCGGCCTCGAGGTCCAATACCAGGCACGCTGTACCGATAATCACAAGAGGGCCTGATACCAGCGCGCCGGCTCGAGCCAGGGATTTGGACCAGTCAGGAGCCAAGAGGTCGCAGGCCACGGCAGACACGAACGCCCCCGCACCTGCGCCGGCCAAGAACAGATAAGAGACGATAAGCCATCCCCACGCGCTCTCGGGCATTGTCAACTCCTTTTGTAATAGATTTGGGGACCGGTATTGAGGTCGGCCCTTAAGGGCTGTGCCCTGTGCTTGGCCACAAACCTGGATATTTCACTGTACGGATCGTCGAGGTCGCCGAAGATCCTGACCTGCGTGGGACATGTCGATACGCAGGCAGGCACACCGCCTTCCCGGACCATCTCTATGCACATCTTGCATTTGACCACCACGCCGCTTCTGTGGTCGATGGTCCGCATCTTGTACGGGCAGGCCTCAATGCAGTATTTGCATCCGACGCAAAGCTTTTCGTTAACCAGCACCACCCCTTCAGGCGCGGTGTAAGTCGCGCCGGTGGGGCAAACCCGCTGGCAGGGAGCCTGACCACAGTGGTTGCACTGCAGGGGAACGAATTCTTTGGAAAAGGAAGGAAAGACCCCGCGATCCTTTTCGACGATCTTGTTGAATTCTCCCTTGGGCTCCAAGTTGTTCTGATTCTGGCAGGCCACTCGGCACGCGTTGCAACCGATGCATTTTGTGGTGTCAATCGCAATTCCGTATCGAGGCATCTTTGTCTCCCGGGATAATTCTTCCATCCTTGGAAGGTATTGTCCCGCAAAGTTCCGGGATTTCTTATGCGTAGGTCTTCTTGACCTGAACGATAATCTCGTTGGCCATCACGTGGCCTAGTACCGGTGAGAAATAAGTGGGCAAGAAGTCGTTGTACGATATGCCGAAACCATAACCACCTTGCCCGCCGTTTCTCTTGGAAGATTTGAGGTTCTTGGAGAACACCCCATAGGGACTCGGAAGAAAGATGCAGTCCGGGTGAATCCCTGGCGTGATCCTGCAGCGGGCTCGACCCTTGCCTATCGACGAAGCGATAGTGCAACAGTCACCATCCGAAAGGCCAAGCTTGCCAGCCCGTTCCGGATGTATCCAGATGCGCGCGGCATCACGTACTCGCGTGATCTCCATGAGATAAGGCTGATTGGATGTCATAGTGTGCGTGTGATAAGCCTGCTTGCCATGAATCAGCCGGAAAGAGGCCGGATCTTTCGAGTCCGGCATCACGAGAGGCTCCTCCCACACGGGGACCGCGGGAAGGTTGAGATCCTTCAGGATGGACGAAGCCAACTCCAATTTGCCGCTGGGTGTATCAAAATGCGGCTCTCCGGGCTTCCATCGTTGGCCCAGGTCTACGACTCCCTGTTTCTTTAGATCCTCGAGGCTTACACCCAGAGACTTGAGCGCGGCCCGGTTCCACTCCTCAAGAGTGAAGTTGAAATAGTTCCCGATGCCCAGGTGCGGTGCCAATCCCTTCAAGATGTCCGCCAAAGGCTTGGTGTCATAAAGGGGTTTAATCGCGGGCTGGCGTATGGACACTTGCTGAGTCTTCAGAGACTGGTTGGTGTGGACCACATCATCCCGCTCCAGGTAAAAGGACTCGGGAAGGACATAGTGGCAAAGGGTTGCGGTCTCGGAGAGCACGTAGTCAAAACCGACCAGCAGCTCCAGCTTCTTGTACCCTTCGATCATCCTGGCTGGATTCGGCCCTGTGCGGAGGGGATTTGTATGATAAACGAACCCCGCTTTAAGAACGCCCGCATCCGCCAGTTCGGGAATCGCGTGGGTCAGCCCCTGCCCGACGGGGAGGAGGGGATAACGGTCCTGGTCTCCCGATCCGTCTACCATGGGCCCTTCGACCTTCGGAGGTTCAGGGTGTGCGGCCTTGTCCAGGCTTCCCAGTTTGGGCTTGGGAGCTATGAACAGGCCACCCAGCTGGTTGAAATTTCCCAGCAGGCCGCTTACGCAAGCCACAGCCCTTACCAGCTGCAGGCTGTTCTTGTACTGAGTCCCCATAGCGCCATGGTAGCCTCTGTGGATGATAGCCCGCGGGGCCGCGTCGGATAATTCTTCGGCCAGGGTGACAATCGTCTGCTTCGGAACGTCGGTGATCTTTTCGGCCCATTCAGGAGTATATTTCTTCATCTCCTCGGCGAACTCGTCGAACCCTTCGGTGTAGTTGGCCACGAATTCTTTCTGGTAGCTTCCCTTGGCAATCATCAGATGCCCAAGCGCCAGCACAAGCGCAAGGTCCGTTCCCGGCCGAATGCGAATCCACTGGTGCGCCAGAGATGCAATCTCGCTGTAACGGGGATCGATGACCACCAGCTTTGCCCCTCGATCGCGGCCCTTGACAATGTTTCGGAGCTGGCCCAGGTCCATGCCGCCTGCAGGATTGCGCCCGACGAACAGGACCATTCTGGTGTTCTCGAAGTCCATTTCAGGCTTGGGCTTTCCGATGCTCAACCACCACCCGATGTTCCGGGGCAAGTAGCAGGTGCTCCCGTGAGAAAACATGTTCGGCGATCCCAGAGCCTTCATGAAACGGTGCGAAAGCTTCTCATTCTCCTGGGGATGGCTCACCCAGAAGATGGATTTGGCGCCATATTTGTCCCTAATCCCGGTGAGGTGGGCTCCGATCTCCTTGTAGGCCTGCTCCCAGGAAATAGGCTCGAAGCGGTTGGGCCCGGTCTTCTTAAGGGGTGACTTGATTCTGTCCGGATTGTAGACCTCGTGCAAAAATCCGTGCCCCTTGGCGCACATCCTTCCTTTGTTGTTCCCCGCTAGCGGGTTCCCCTCCGCCTTCCAGATGCGCCCCGCTTTGGTATGGACGTTGATTGCGCACCAGTTTCCACAGGCGTTGCAAATCGTCGGGGTCACCTTTACTTCCACGGAGGCGGTCTCCTTGGCGGCCCATGCGTCGAAGCCGAGGTAAGAGGCAGCCATCAATGAAGCGCCACTGACCGCGGAGGCTGCGAGGAATTGCCTTCGTGAGATTTTGGACTGTTTCATGGTTCCTCCACCGGGGCCGAGCGATCTTTAATCTGACTATATATAGATATTTATATGTTGTCAACAAAATTCTCGCAAAGTGCGAGAGAATTCTCTCGCGTCAGAAACCAAATTTTCTGCTTGGTTAAGTAGATGCTTACTTGAAGTGATTCCATCCGCCCGGGCGCAGTAGTCTCTCCTGCCCGCTCTTCGACACGAATTTGATGCCCGAGTCAGGAACGAAGTGACCTATGGGAATGAACCTGAGCCCCGCGATCTCCGCCCTTGCCAACAGGGTTTCCAGCATCTCAGGCTTCACCGCGGCCAGAAGAACGTAGTCCTCACCTCCGTTGAGCACCCAGTACATGGGATCTTTGCGCGCCAGCCGGCCTGCCGTCGCCAGCGAACTAGGGAGCGGAATCTTCTCCTCGTATATCAGCGCGCCAAGGCCGGACCTTGTGCACAGGTGGCCCAAATCCGAAGAGAGGCCGTCGGACACGTCTATGGCGGCGGTACATGCCCCCGAAGACGCGAGGAACCGCCCTTCGGCTATGTGAGGCCGTGGTTCAAGGTGGGAGCGGACCAGCGGTGCGGCTATTTCGGGTGGCAACCGTAACGATCCCAGCAGGATATCGCACCCCGCTCCTGATTCGCCTGTAGTCCCGGTCAAGACGACTACGTCGCCGGGTCTAGCCGTATGGCGGAACAGGACCTGATCGCGAGGTACCGAGCCGGTTACCGCGATGTTTATTACCATATCGGTCTTGGACCCCGTGGTGTCGCCTCCGAGCAGGTTCACATCATAAGATCGGGCCAGTTTGGTGAGACCCGTGTACAAGCCGTCGAGCCACTCGACCTCCACACGTTCGGGGATGGCCAGGCTTACAAACGCGTCCAGCGGAGTCCCCCCCATTGCGGCGATGTCGGAGAAATTGGTCGCGAGTGCCTTAGCCCCTATGACCTCCGGCGGGGCCCAGTCCATCAAGAAGTGGACCCGTTCCACCAGCAGGTCTGTCGTAACGAGGAGATAATCAGGCCCCCGGTCTGAGATCACCGCGCAGTCGTCGCCAATGCCTTGGACGACCCCGCTGGATCTAATAGCGCCAAGCGGGGCTACGCGGTCGATAAAACCGAATTCGCCTATATCTCTAAGTTTCATGCTGCCTTGTCCCGGGGCATTCTCGGGTCTCGTAGTGCCGAGTTTTATAAATAAGCTCGCGGAGTTGCCTAGGATGCGCTTCCCATCGGTCCGCGCATTCTACCGAGTCGAGGCACGCGAAACACAGGTGTCATTGTATTTCCCAAACGGATCATTTGGTGCCGCCGTTATGATCGACCTGCCTTAAGATTTGGGCCTGCTCCCATGCCGTGCCTCGACACCAAACCGCTTGAAATCCCAAACCTCAGTGTCGTGGACTGTGGCGGCTGAAATCTGCGCCACGCAGTCTCTTGCCTGCCCTGACCTCGGCCAGAAGGTGTCTGGTGGCCTCTTCCGGGTCTTCTGCGGCCGTGATGGCCGTAATCACTGCAGCGCAGTCCGCGCCTGCCACCACAACTGCTCTGGCATTGGCATCCTTTATCGAACCGATGGCGACCAGTGGCAGCTTTGTCATTTTCCGGACTTTTCTGATCCCATCCAGGCCCCAGGCTGGCCCGGCGTCCTTCTTGGTGTCTGTTTGGAAAACAGGGCTGATGGCAAGGTAATCCGAGTTGGCGACGGCCTCGTAGCTGATGTGGTCGGGGACTTCCACGGACAGTCCGATGATACGGTCGGGACCCAGGATTCTACGTGCCATTGTAACTGGCATGTCCTTTTGCCCAAGGTGGACTCCGTCCGCGTCAAGAGCCAAGGCCAGATCGATCCTGTCGTTTATGATCAAAGGGACCCCGCTTTTACGCAGCAATTCCCGGATCGCCAGTCCTTCCTCGTAGAATTCCCGGGTATCAAGATTCTTTTCCCTCAACTGAACCACTGAAATACCACCGCGCACGGCAGCCGCAACTATTTCCAGGGTGGAGCGCCCCCTGGAAAACTCCCTGTCCGTCACGAGATAAACATCCCAGGAAGAAGGCGGTGTCATACCTCATCTATCCTTGTTTCCGCTTCCAGCTCTTCCGGGGTGATGTTGTACAGGGCGTCGATCACCTGTACCCAGAAACTCCCCGGAGCGGAAGCAACCTCGGCTGCCTTTTGCCCTGCCAGTCCGAAAAAGGCCAGAGCTGAGGCAGTTGCGGCAAGGGGATCCTTTTCCACGGCCAGAAACGCCCCCACTGTAACGGTGGCCGCGCAACCAGTGCCAGTTACGTAACCCATCAGAGGGTGGCCTCCGTGTACTATCAAAGACCTCGTCCCGTCCGTAACCAGGTCCCTCTCGCCCGTGACCGCTATTACAGTTCCCAGCGAATCCGAAATGCTGCGCGCCGCGTCCATCGCATCTTCGATTTCGTTCACAGAGTCAACCCCTCTGGTGATACCACCTTGGGGCGACAAGGCGAGTATTTCGGAAGCATTGCCACGGATTACCGTGGGAAGAGAAGTAATGAGTTGGAAGGCAGTATCGGTTCGGAGCCGGGTTGCTCCGGCCCCTACCGGATCGAGCACAAAGGGCTTCCCTTCCACTTTGCAGAGATGGGCGGTCATGGTCATGGATTCTATCCAGGGGCTGGACAGTGTGCCGATGTTGATCACCACCGAGCTGGCAATATGTACTAGCTCCTCAAGCTCTTCCGCTGCATGGGCCATTATGGGCGACGCTCCCATGGCCAGCAGCACATTGGCAGTGGAATTCATGACCACATAGTTGGTAATGCTGTGGACTACCGGCCTGGCGCTGCGAATCCGCGCCAGCATTTTCCCCGCCGACTTCCCGTAATCAGCCATTTGACATTCTCCTCGAATGATCTTTCGGCCGCATTATAGCTCAACACGCTGTTCCGCGGCATGGAATTGAAACGTCCGCGGTAACCATTCTTTCGGAAGGGTGAGAGACTGCGGTCGGGGGTGTCATTGCGAAGAATGAAATGACCACGCAATTTTCTTGCCGTGAAGGGCGGGAGATTGCTTCGGTTCGCTCGCAATGACAGGGGTCGGCACCACGGCCCCCGCGCAACTGATGCCAATGCACTTTCCTATAAGTAACATTGAGAGACTGATTCAGTACCAGCCCTGCGAGGTCTCTTCCGCTGCGGACGGCTCAGCCTGACTTCGCTTTGGAGATCTGGCAGGACCGGCTTCGCTCATTGTCACTCCTTTGACCGCGCATTGATATGACGGGTTGTTGCGCGCCAGACAAATAAGCTTGATCTTTTCAATATGTCGGAATATCTTAGGCGGACGGTCAAGACTAGGGCTGGTTTCAAACATTGCATGGAGCCAAAACAGCCTCGACTGGCATAAGCCTTAACGAGAGTGTACTGAGGGCTGGTGGCCTGAGGATCGGGGAAGGGTTCCGGGTTGCCGTTTCTGGAGCCCTACAGGCGTCTGGCAGACGATCCCCTGAATTTTGGAACCGCTTCTACTATTGCCCGCCCCCTGGTGTGCTCTGATTCCCTGAGCCTTTAGAGACTGTTTCGCTCGCATGACGTTGATCGGAGGTCAACGGACCGGAAGGGTAGGCCCCGGTTGGCGTTGCAGTGGCAGACGATATCAAAGGAGGATGCGCCATATGAAAGAAAAGCAGGTTTTCTTCAACCCCTTTCGGCTGATCAGCCCGAAGCTGAATGCCGAAGCCTCCAGGCTCAAGGAACCCCCTCCTCCTGAGATGACCTGCCTGGAAGAGGGGCTGCTGGTCATGTGTAGCAAGCTCGTTGAGATGGCGGAACTAATTTACAAGACGCTCATCATTGCGGATAAGAAAAAAGTCGAGCGCTGCCAGGCTCTCGGCTCGGAGATCCATGAGGAAGAGAAAGGTCTTACCGGGGACCTTGTTTGTTCCCCCACTACTACCGGGAACGTCCTTAAGACGGTACTGCTCTTTCCCGGCCGCCTCGAGCGAGTCGGCGATCTCATGGAGAGCATGGTGAATGTGGCCCAGGTAAAGGCCCGGGACGGCATCCCTTTCAGCGATAAGGCCAATAGTGAATTAAGCAAGCTTTTCAGCCTTTTGATAGAAGTCCTGAAGAACTTCAGGGATGTTCTTTCTACCCGGAATAGGGCGCTGCTGGTGCACCTGGTGGACCAGGAGAAAACGCTCGCTCAGATGACGGTGGATTTCGCTCTTTCCCACGAAGAGAGGCTGATCGAAGGCGTTTGCTCCCCTAAAGCCTCATCACTCTATCTTGATATTCTGGATTCGGTGAAGGGGGTCACCAGGCATCTCAACGAGATGTGCGATTCCCTGATGAAGCTCGAGGCGACTCAAGAGTCCGCTTCGACCAACTGATGGCAGCGTCCGTTCAAGCAATTGAGGTAGGGGGGAACCTTATAACAGGCTTAAATCATAACCTGACGTCGCTATAAATTAACGCCTGCGCCGGTTACCCCCCAGTTCGATCAGGGAATTACGCGGATGCGCCGGGCTGTGCCCTGCGATTGTGATACGCTTTCAGACGCCGCTCGTAAACGGACCATATCTGCTTATATGCCCCCGGGATGCTGCCCTTGGACTGAAAGCCCCTCATGATGTTCGCGGCCACGCCGGCAAGCTCCCGAGCGGACATCTTCTCTTTGGTCTTTTGATATTCGCGGATCTCGGGGTACATCACCATAGGAATGCAACCAGTGGCAGGCCTGGGAAACGCCTTGCATATTCTTTCGTAGATTACGGGGAATTCTTCTTCAGTTATCTTGCCAAACGAGATTTCGCTTGCCTCGCACGGCTGGACGTCGCCGGTGGATGTGATGAAAAGGTACTCGAACCTGCACTGGCAACCGAAAGCCGGGTCCTTTTCCAACCAGGTGGACAATCCGCTCAACGGGGGATGATTCCGATAAGCGCGGTCTGCGTGCAGATCCTTCTGGAGCTGCTCGAGCACAGGACTGTGAGCAATCACCCCTCGGCAGGCCTCCCGTCCCGAAGGTTTGCGTTCGAGAACCCGGATCTCTGCCACACCCAGGTCCCGCGCGAAGTCGTAGTATCTTCTGAAATTTTGTGGGTCCAGGAGATCGTCGGGCGGCACCAGGGACAAACAAGTGTACACTCCCGCCCTCTTGAAGTGCTCGACTGCATTGCAGGCGTTGTCAAATGCTTCAGGATGTCCCCTCAGCCGATTGTGAACGTCCCGGTCAAAGTGGTCCAGGCTCACCCACACACCGAACAGGCCGCTCTGCTTGAGCTCGGCCGCCTTCTCCTCCGTCACTCCATAGCCAGTGGTGAACATCCACAGGCACATGTCATCCCGGACGTGCTTAACGAGCCTCAGGAATCGATCGTACCTGTACATTGGTTCCCCGCCATGAAGGATTATGGTCGGCACTCCAAGCGCTTCGATTTCCCGGATGGTCTTCTTGAGGAGTTCCTCGTCCAGGTCGGTGTCCGTGTTCTGGCGAGCATTAGTGGAGCAAAAAGGGCACGCGTACGGGCAGCAGTTGGTCGTGGACATAGACACGATCCCCGAAGGCAGTTCCGTCAAATCCATGCTGTTGATGTAGTTGGAAATCCTTTTGTCAAAGGCTTTCGAGGGGTAGGGGGGGAAAGTGCTGTCCACGATCACCTGGTCGCGGAAGCGTACCAGCCACCGGTACTTCAACATGGTGTTTTCCAGCAGGGACAACTTGACGAAATTGAAGAACGTGTCCCCGGGACTCACACTCTTGTGCCGCCGTACGGCACGGTTTTCTTCACTGATCATCAGCTGAAAAGCCCGCAGCATGAACTTCAGGTACACAAGCGCCGCCGGACCTCCCGTCATGTTTGACGTTGTGGCAAATCCTGTTTGCATCTCCAACACCTCGTCCCGCACATAATTTGGTGACCCGGAAGGTCGTTGAAAACTGGCCGACGGGAACCATCGGCCACGGCACCGTGAAACGCTTTATTTCAAAACTCCCGTGTCTTGGTGCTCTTGTCGGCTCCGCACACGAACCTATACTCGCACCAAAAAAGTCAAAAATCAATACCATTGACGCTGCGCGCTTGTCAAAGCAGTGGAAGTAACCGCTCCCCGCCCACATTGGGTTCACGCATGGTGAAGACTTTTGCAAGGAGATCCACGGCTCCCTCTGCAACGCTTCCCAATAAATCGCTCAGATCGTGTCACAAAAGACCACGGAGCGTGCCGGCTATACGCGCGAGTGCTTTTATATTGTGACCCGGGAGGAAAGAATCCACGTACGGGAGCGCCGTTTTCATGCCTCTGCAGGTCGGTTCGTAGAACGGTCCCCCGAGCAGCGGATTGATCCAAATTAGCCGGTGGCATCGTCTGTGGATCTTGATGATTTCGCGTTCCAGTACATCTGCCTCACCGCGATCCCAACCGTCGGAGTGAATGATCACTACCGTGGACGATCCCAACATGCCGCCGCTTCGAAACGAAGCAAACTCTTGCAGGCATGAGCCGATTCGCGTGCCTCCCGACCAGTCGCGAACTGTCCGGGCTATCTCCTGCAGAGCCCTTGCAAAGGGCAACCTGACCAGAAACGGCGTAACCCGATGCAACCGGGTGGCAAAGACGAAAGTCTCCACCTTGCTGGGGAGCTGTTGGATCTCTCTTATGAATCTCAGCATGAATCGGAGGTACGGGTTCATGGAACCGCTCACGTCGCACAGGAACACGAGCTTCTTGATCCGCCGTTTCGGTTTGAGCCTCGGGAGCTCGTAAATTTCGCCTCCGTATCGGACGTTCTTCCTGAGCAGTCTGCGAAAATCCAGCGCCATTCCGGAGTTCACCGGACGCTTCCTCACTCCGGTCCTTCGCAGAAGGGGCGCCAGAACTTCCCTGATTAACTGCGCAATATTCCGGTCCTGATTTTCCGGGACATACTTGAAGTCCTGATCCCGGAGCACTTCCCAGGGGGAATACATTACATAGGGTTTCGCGTCCCAGGCCTGTTTCTCCTGTGATTCGGATACTACGGCCTCAGCTGCGAAGAGATCCTCTCCTTCCTGTGGGAAGCCCGATCCTTCAGAATGCGTTGCCGCTTCGGTGTCCGGTTCTCCCGCAACGCCCGACTCCAGCGCTGCTACCATCCAGAATTGCCGGAAGAGAAGGTCGAAGGCTCCCGACTGTTCTACTCTCGTCATGAACACGGCCTTCAGCGCCTCTCGAAAATCCCCCGGATTCTCCACGCCCACACAGCAGGCGGCGTTCAGCGCGTCCATTACCAACGGAGCAGAAACCAGGAAACCGTGATCTTTGAGCAGGCGTCCAAAGGAGGTCATTGCCCCTGCCAGAGTGTTTTCCCCGAAAGCCGGTGGTGCGATTTGGGCGCACGATCCCTGGTATCGGTCCTGTGACGATGACGTGAGATAGTCTTGCTTGCGGGTCCCGTTCAAGGCTGGTACTCCTATCCGCACAGCCTTTCCAGCACGTCCTGAAGCATGGACTCTCTGAATTCGTCTTTCTTCCAGAGTCCTTGAAACAGGAGCAAATCCTCCCGGTATTTTAGTATGCAGCCCAAGGTCTCTTGCACAGTTTGTGCGTCAAGGCATGTCTTGTCCAGGGCAAGCAGAGCAGAAGCCCAATCCAGCGTTTCCGCCACTCCCGGCTTCTTGACCAGATCCTGCTGCCTTATGCGCGTCATGAAGGCAGCAACCTGCAAAGCCAGATCGTCCGCTACTCCTGGCAGCCGCTTGTGGATGATCTCCCTCTCTTTTTCGGGCGTCGGGTAGTCTATCCAGTGGTAGAGGCAACGGCGCTTGAGTGCGTCATGTATGTCGCGGGTCCGGTTCGAGGTGAGAATCACCAGCGGGCGCCGCACTGCTTTGAGCGTTCCTATCTCCGGTATGGAGACCTGGAAGTCGGAGAGCACTTCGAGAAGCAGTGCCTCGAATTCCTCATCGGATCGGTCCACTTCGTCTATCAGAAGAACCGGTTCCCGCTCCTGAGCAGATAGAATCGCCTCGAGCAACGGCCTCTTTATGAGGAATTCCTGAGTGAAGATGGAGCGGCCCAGCAGCTGCGGATCCGTACGGCACTCTTCCCCTATTTTTATGGCTAGTATCTGGCGGGGATAGTTCCACTCGTAGAGCGCGTGGTTTGCATCCAGCCCTTCATAGCACTGTAACCGGATGAGGTTGGATTGCAGAACCCGCGCCATTACGATAGCGGTCTCTGTCTTGCCCACGCCGGGCTCACCTTCCAAAAACAGGGGCTTTTTCAGAGACCAGGCCAGATAGAGCACCGTCACGAGAGATCGGTCCGGTATGTAATTCTCCTTGAGTAGACTCTGCTCGAGGGATTCGATCGAGGTAAACATAGCTTCCTTCCGCTACAGTGTGCCTCTGAGAGCTTCCTGCAACACATCCGCGGCCTTACGGAGGTCTTCAGAGGTATGATCGCTCATCAGCGTAAACCGGAGCCTGGCTGTCCCTTCCGGTACGGTGGGGAACCGTATCCCGTGGGCAAATACGCCTCTTTCCAGGCAGTGCGCACTGATTTTCATTGTCTTGGACGACTCGCCGATGCGTAC
>Ga0172371_10006186_pt1 | contig 17482 bp, 17 predicted proteins | sample Lak12m_FD_114543 | JGI IMG/M metagenome (GOLD analysis project Ga0172371, IMG submission 114543) | Freshwater microbial communities from Kabuno Bay, South-Kivu, Congo - kab_022012_12m | ecosystem: Environmental > Aquatic > Freshwater > Lake | place: Democratic Republic of the Congo: South-Kivu...
GCATCTGAAAATAATATTTTTAAAATATAAAAAAAGGCAGGTATCTTATCATGAAAAAAACAATCTCCATTATAACGGCAGTCATCCTTGCGGCGGTTCTGCTCGCGGGCTGCGCGGGCCAGCCGGCCGTATCGGAGCCGGCATCGCCTTCCGCATCCGCAAGCGTTTCGGCTTCCGCCGCGCCCAGCGAAGAGTCCTCTCCCTCTCCTGCGCAAAAAACAGACGTCTCGGTGGCCTCCCTTATCGGCCCCACCGGCATGGGCCTGGTGCAGCTGATGGACAAACAGGACAAGGGCGAGGCCGCATGCAACTATACCTTCACCCTATCGGGCACACCGGACGACATCGTAGCCAAGATCACATCAGGGGAAGCGGATATCGCGGCGGTGCCGGTCAACCTTGCGCCCACTTTGTACAACAAAACAAACGGTAAAGTCAAGCTTCTGTCCATCAACACGCTGGGCGTCCTCTATGTTGTTGAAAGGGGAGACTCCGTCCATTCGGTGGCGGATCTTGCCGGCAAGACCCTTTATGCATCGGGCCAGGCGGCCACACCGGAGTATATACTCAATTTCATCCTTTCCAATAACGGGATAGACCCGGCCGAAGGCCTGACGGTCGAATACAAGGCGGACCATTCAGAGCTCGCATCCCTGGTCACGGCCGGCAAGGCGGATCTCGCCATGCTGCCCGAACCCTTTGTCACCACCGTCACCCAGAAGGACCCCAGCCTGCGCATCGCGCTGGACCTCACGGATGAATGGGACAAGATCGAAGGCAACAACGGCAGCGCGCTCATCATGGGCGTGATGATCGTACGCAGCGACTTTGCGGAAAAAAACCCGCAGGCGCTCGCAGCCTTCATGGATGAATACAAGGCGTCCACCGAATTCGTCAACGGCAATATCCCGGAAGCGGCCGCCCTGATAGAAAAATACGGTATTATGCCTTCGGCCGCGCTGGCCGAGAAGGCCATCCCAAACTGCAACATCGTCTATATCGATGGGCAGCAGATGAAGGACCAGATCGCGCCCTTCTACCAGATCTTATTTGACAGCAATCCCAAATCCATAGGAGGAACACTCCCGGATGATGCTTTCTATTACGCCAAACCGTAAACAGAACAATAATACGCTCCCCGAAGGCCCTCCGGCCTTCGGGGAGATAAAAAGAACCCCGGGGCAGCGCGCTGCGCGGCGTATTTTGGTCGCCGCCATATGGATCGCGGTCTGGTACCTGGCCTGGGCAGTCATTCAGCAGGAGATCCTTATCGCCTCCCCCGGCGAAGTGCTCTTCCGCCTTCTTCAGCTCGGGGCGACGGGCGGTTTCTGGGTATCCACCCTCTCCTCCCTCCTACGGATCGTCATCGGCTTTTTGCTTGCGGCCGCCGCGGGGTGCGTGCTGGCCGTCCTGTGCCACCTCTCGTCCTTCCTATACGATCTTCTCTACCCCGTTATCCGTATCATCCGCGCGACGCCGGTTGCCTCTTTTATTATCCTTGCACTCATCTGGCTGAATACGGACAGCGTGCCGGTTTTCGCCGCCTTCCTGATGGTTTTTCCCATCGTATGGGAGAACGTCTACCGGGGTATCCGCGGCACGGATAAAAACCTTCTGGATATGGCCAAGGCATTCCGGCTTAAAAAAGGATCGGTTGCAAAAAATGTTTACCTCCCCTCGGTCATGCCCTATTTCATCGCGGCCTGCAACATCGGCATCGGCATGGCCTGGAAGGCGGGCATCGCCGCCGAAATTCTGGGCGTCCCGCTCCATTCGATCGGCACGGAACTGTACCGCGCCAAAATCTACCTGGAAACGGTGGACGTTTTCGCATGGACGGCGGTGGTCATCGGCTTAAGCGTAGTCATAGAAAAAGTCATTATCGGGCTGATCAGAAAAGCCGGCGAAAAATACAGCCTGCCGGGTCAGGAGGGTTAGGCATTGGCGGTTCAAATTAAAAACATATCAAAATCCTTCGGGGAAGCTGAAATATTCCGTAATTTTTCTCTCGATCTTCCGGACAGCGGCTGCGTCTGCCTGTTCGGCCCTTCGGGCAGCGGAAAAACAACGCTGCTGAACCTTATCCTTGATCTTGTGCCTCCGGACGCGGGGCAAATCGTCCTGCCCCCCGGCGAAATATCGGTCGTGTTCCAGGAAGACCGGCTGCTCCCCTGGGCCAGCGCCCGCGAGAACGTACGGATTGTTTTGGAAAAGGAAATGGATTTTCAAAAAGCGGATGCGCGCGCGCTCAGCGCTTTAAAGGATATGTTTTTGGAAGACTGCGCCTCCATGCGGCCGTCCGAACTTTCGGGCGGGATGCGGCGCAGGGTATCTCTCGCCCGCGCCCTTGCCTACGGCGGGTCCGTCCTTCTTCTGGACGAGCCTTTCTCGGGGATAGACGCGCAGATCAAAGACGCCCTTTTCCCCATGCTGGCCCGTATAAAAAAAGAAAAGCTGGTCATCCTCGTCACCCATTACCCGGAGGAAGCCGTCCGCCTGGCGGATACCATCCATGTTTTATCCGGCTCACCCGTCCGCGTCACGCAAACAATCCGTTTAACGGACGCCCTTCGTGAAAACGCCGGGGAATCCCTCCGGCTGGCCCGCGCACTGACTGCGCTCCTTCCGTCTGATTCTCAGCCGTAAAGGCCAAGGACTTTCTTTAGCATTCCGGCAACTTCCCGCCTGAAATCGGGCGGGGAAACCGCTTCCACGCTGTCCGCCATCTGCAGAACAAAATAAAGGATGCCCGGCCGGGCCGCATGGACGCCGGCCATAAAATACTCCCCGTCCAGCCTTTTAACCTGCATATCGTCGCCAAACTTGTCCTGCATCGTCTGCAGGATTTCGTTTTTGCATTTCAGTTCAATACGCTCTTCCTTCCCGGCAAACATGTGGATATGCCTGTTCGCGTATTCCGCTATGTCCAGCCCCTGTTCAAATCCCGCTATTTCTGTTACCGGGTCGGCAGGCTCGTCCAAAATTTTTATATTGCTGATCCTGTCCAGCCTCAGGTTTGAAAGTTCGCCGTATTTCGGGTACCTGCACACCAGGTAATAGTAATCGTTCATCCATATGATATGGTACGGGCTCACAATGCGCGCCTCGTTGTCCTTTTTTTCCAGGGTGCGGGAAAACGTGTATATCAGGTAAGTAAAGCTGACCCGCCTGTCCGTCTCGATGGCCTCGGTGATCAGGTCAATGTTGTAGAAGATTGCCCGGTTGTCGCACTTGATGCGTTTGTGCAGGTAATTCACCTTCTCCAGCCGGATTTCGTCGTACTTGTTGGTCAGTTTTTTCAGCTTGTTTACGATCTCCCTGGACTGCGATTTGGATATGAATTTAGCGGAAAGCACGGCGTCGGTCAGAAGGCGCAGCTCGGAAAACTCAAATTCCCTCTCCCGCAGATAGTACCCCCTGCCGTTTTCCTCGTAGCTGCTGACATCCACGCCGCGGTCAACAAGCGTACGGATATCCTCATACACCGCCCTGCGGTCCGCCAGGATGCCTTCCGCCCTGAGTTTGCGGATGATCTCGGTAGACGAGATGGGGTGGTCCACATTGGTATCCCTTTTTAAAATCTCGTAAACCAAAAGCAGCCTCTCCCTGTTTTGGGACATCGCAATATCCTCCGTTTTGCTATATTACCGTTGCTTTTATTCTATCATCCGCCGGTGCCGTTTAATTGTACAGCCGCTTACCGCGCTACCTCAATTGTATTTATTATTTCTATTATTGTCAATTTATGTTTTTAAAAAAGTGCTTGACTTTGCCGCAGGGGTAAAGCTTATACTAAACGCAGGGAACATGTTCTGATAAAGTTATGGAGGGTCACAATGCTTTCGATCGGCGAATTTTCAAAGATCTGCAGGTGCACGGCCAAAACGCTCCGGCATTACGATGCGCTGGGGCTGTTAAAGCCTGACCATTACAACCCGGAAACCGGCTACAGGTATTACGAACCGCCGCAGCTGTTCAAAATGCTTTTCATCCAAAAGCTGAAGGCATACGGCTTTTCGCTCCGGGAAATCAGAAAGCTCCTTTTTACGGACAATGGCAGCCTGAAAGCCGTCATGCAAAAAAGATACGCGCAGGCCGCCGCGCAGGCCGAACAGCAGAAATCCCTCCTTGCACAGATGAAAACGGATATTGAAAATCTTGAGAAAGGAATGGATTTTATGGAAACGGGAAATATTGAAATGAAAATGGTCCAGCTTTTGGATACGGATATCGTCAGCGTGCGCGAAACGATTGCCGTTAAAAATTTCGGCCGGCTTTTCGAAAAGGCGGCCGGCCTCCTGGAAAAATCGGGGCTTACCTGTACAGGGGCCCCTGTCGCGATCTATCACTCCCCGGATTTCGATCCGGAAAACACGGATATGGAGATCGGCTTCCCCACCGGCACGGCCGGCCCCGGTACACGGGTGCTGAAAGGCGGTGCTTTCGCCATGGCGGTCCACAGGGGTTCCTATTCAAACCTCTCGCAGACCTATGCCCGGCTGGCCGAATGGGTGGAACAGCAGGGGTACCGGCTCGTAGCGCCGCCCTATGAAAGATACCAAAACTCCCCTCTGGAAGTGCCGGAAGACCAGCTGATAACGGAGATCTGTTTTCCGGTCGGCAAAGCTTAACAGCCTTCTGTTTTAAAAAACGGCATGGCGCCCCCCGGCGCCATGCCGTTTTCCTTTTCGCACAATAAGCCCGTCAAAAATACTATATCTTCCCGTCGAACGTGTCCTCATTAAACCCGAACTTTTTTCCGCCGTCCAGCGAATCTATGGCCCGCATGTCCTCGCCGCCGAGTTCAAAATCAAAGATTTTCGCGTTTTCAATTATGCGTTCCCTGTGCACGGACTTCGGTATGATGGCATAGCCTTTCTGCAGGTGCCATCTGAGCGTCGCCTGCGCGGGGGTGACCCCGTACCGGGCGGCTATTTCCGCCATCCGCGGCTCATCGCCCAGATACCCGTGGAAGATCGGCCCCCAGCTCACGATCTGCACGCCCTTTTCCTTGCAGTACGCATCGTTTTCCCGCTGCTGGTGCCACGGGTTCAATTGGATCTGGTTTATTGCCGGCAGGATCCCGAAACGCTTCTCCATTTCCTCCAAATGATGGGGCAGAAAGTTGGATACGCCCGCCGCCAGCAGTTTCTTCTCCTGCCGGAACGCGAGCATCTGCTCAAAGGCCCGGTAGCGCAGGGCCTCGTCCACGCCCGGCCAGTGCAGGAGGTACGCGTCCACGTAATCAAGTCCCAGCCGTTTCAGGCTCCTTCCAAACGCCGCTGCCGGGTCGGAAAACTCGGTGGGCCACATCTTGGTTGTTATAAACACCTCTTCCCTCGGAACGCCGGAGTCGCGGACCGCCCTTCCCACTTCCGCTTCGTTCATATACATGCTGGCCGTATCGATGTGGCGGTAGCCCGCTTCCAGCGCCCAGCGTACCGCATTATAGGTCTCGTCCCGCTCGGGGCTGGCCTTGTATACGCCCAGCCCGAAGGCAGGCATCCGCGCGCCGCCTTCAAGCGGTATCCTGTCCGAAAGTTTTTGGATCATTTCTGCCCCTCCTTTGTTTCCAGCCTTGTATTTACTGGCCGTGCCTTCTCCGCCATGCCTTGAACCGCAGTCCTTCATAAAACTGTACGACAAGGTCCACGGGCACCACCCGCGACAGCAGGCAGCGTACTAAAAACGCAAGGGATGTGTAAACCGCCCGCGTCCCCGTCTTCAGACCCAACTCCATGCACCATGCCACCAGCCCCGCCGGCTGGGGCGGAATGGGTATGGGCGTGTCTTTACCCCCCGCTTTTTTAAAAAACCCCGTCTTCAGCGTAGCCACCGGATACACCGGCATCACCTTTATATTCTTGGGTTTTTCCATCCGGTAGGTCCGTACAAACCCGTCCAGGGCAAATTTTGTCGCGTCGTACAATGAAAAGCCCGGCAGGACCATCTTGCCCAGCGCCGATATGGTCACCATGAATATAAGCGGTTCCGTCCGGCCCTGCGCCAGTTTCTGAAGAATATAGATGGGAGCAAACACGTTCACCCTGAATATCTGCTCGTTCTTCTCCCAGTCGGGCGGCCCGATGATCCCGTAATAGGCAAACCCAGCGTTGGAAACGAATATGTCGATGCCTCCGAGAAGCGTTTCCGCTTCCGCAATCATCCGGTCTATCTCTTCCGGTTTCGATACGTCGCATTCTATGGCGGCGACGCCCAGATCGCCCAATACGGCCCGTACAGCTTCCGCCGACCGCGATACCCCCGCCACCTTCGCGCCCGCGCGGGCAAGCCGCCGGGCCAGCGCGAAGCCGATGCCGGAAGACGCGCCGGTCACTACGATCCTTTTTCCCTCAAGCTTCACAAAATCACTCCTTTTAGGAACCTTCTGCTCTTATAAACATAATCGGATAAATCAAAACAGTTGCATTCTAATCATAGTACGCTTTCTTCGTTTTGTCACCCCGGCCGCTGTTTTTTATAAAGAAAAAGCCTGCTCACTGCAGGCTTTGTTTCATGTGGATTTGTTATTTGTCTATGATCCTGGCCAGAAACTCACGGGTGCGCTGGTGTTTGGGGCTGTCGAACATAACCTGCGGGGTGGAATCCTCCACAATCACGCCCTTGTCCATAAACACCACGCGGTGGGCCACATCGCGGGCGAACGCCATTTCGTGCGTCACCACCAGCATGGTCAGCCCTGAGCGCGCCAGTTCCTTCATTACGGTCAGCACCTCGCCCACCATCTCGGGGTCAAGCGCGGACGTCGGTTCGTCGAACAGCAGCACTTCCGGCTCCATTGCCAGTGCGCGGGCGATGGCCACACGCTGCTTCTGTCCGCCCGATATCTGTGCGGGCTTGGCGTTGATGAAGCCAAGCATCCCCACCTTGTTTAAGTACTCCTTCGCGTTTTCCTCGGCGTGCCTGCGATCGCGCCCCAGCACCTTCATCTGCCCGACCACGCAGTTTTCAAGGACGTTTAAGTTGTTGAAGAGGTTAAACTGCTGGAAAACCATCCCCACCTTTGCACGGTACTTGGAGATGGGCACGCTGCCGTCCTGGATATTACGCCCGTGAAAGAGTATCTCCCCGCTGGTCGGCGTCTCCAGAAGGTTGATGCACCTCAGAAGCGTTGATTTTCCGCTTCCGGACGCGCCGATCACGCACACAACCTCGCTATGGTTTACGGAAAAATCGATGTCTTTTAAAACTTCATTTTTGTTAAAATACTTTTCCAGATGCTTGATATCAATCACTTTTTCAGGCATGATCGAGGCCCTCCGTTTCTTCCAGGGAATACATATCGTAATTGGAAGGCCCGTCCATCCTCTTTTCAATGGCAAGCAGTATCCTCGTAACGGAGAAGGTCAGGACAAAGTATACGGCGCAGGCGATCGCAAACGCTTCAAAGAACCTGTAATAGGTACCGGCGGCGGATTTCGCCATAAAGAACAGCTCGGAAACGGATATCACGCTCAAAACCGAGCTGTCCTTGATGTTGATGACAAATTCGTTCCCGATGGCCGGCATAATATTGCGGATGGCCTGGGGAAGCACAACGCTGGTCATGGTCTGCCAGTGCGTCATGCCTATGGAATGAGCCGCTTCGGTCTGCCCCTTGTCCACCGATATGATGCCGCCGCGGACCACTTCGGCCAGATAGGCGCCGGTGTTGATGGAAATAATGAAAAGCGCGGCGACGATCGGCGTCATGTCCAGGTTGAACAGGATCGCGGAGCCGTAGTAGATTACCACGGCCTGCACCATCATGGGCGTGCCGCGGAACACTTCGATATAGGCGATCAGTATGCCCCGAACGGCTTTCATCAATACCCTTTTGGCAAGGGAGCTGCTCGGCTCTATGGGGATGGTGCGCACGATAGCGACCAAAAGCCCGATCCCGAATCCCGCAAAGGTGCCGATGATGGCAATGAGCATGGTTGTACCGGCTCCCTGCAGGAACATAAGGCCGTACTCCTGGAACATAAATACGATCCAGCCGAATGAATCAGTAGGCATTGATTTTCACTCCTGTGTCTTTTTGTTTTCTATTCCTGGGATACCGGCTGGCGCGCAACGGCGTCTTCCATCATCTGCTCGCGTTCATCCTGCGGGATGGTAGCCAGAATCTCGTTCATCTTGTCTTTGTTTTCATCTCCCTGGCGGATGCCGATGGCAACCTGCACGTCTTCGGGATTGGTCTCAAATCCGGATCCTTCCGCGAATTGCACATAAGACAAATCGGGGTTGGCCTCCACCGCCGAAACGGCGCCGGGCAGCTCGGAGATATATCCGTCAATCTTGCCGGCGGCCAGCGCGACGATCATGGCCGGGAAGGTCTCCATGGCGGTTTGTTTTTCCACGCCGGTAATCTGGTCGATCACGGTATAGTGGAAGGTATCCAGCTGTGCGGTGATTTTGGCGCCTGCAAAATCATCCAGTGATTTCGCACCGGCAAACGCACCGTCTTTTTTCACAACGATCACCAGTTCGGAAGTATAGTATGGGTCGGAAAAATCAATCGTTTCCTTGCGCTCAGCAGTCGGAGACATGCCGGCGATGATCGCGTCGATCTTCTTGGAAAGCAGCGCGGGAATCAGCCCGTCCCACTCGGTTTTCACGATCACCAGTTCCTTGCCCAGTCCCTCGGCGACCTTCTTTGCGATCTGGACGTCGTATCCGTCCGCAAACCCGCCGCCGCTGCTGATCGGAACCGTCATTTCGGTTTCATCCGTCTGCGTCCAGTTGAAGGGTGCATAGTTGCATTCCAGGCCAACCTTGAATTCTCCGTTCGTCTGAGCGGCTTCGGACGCGGCCGGAGCGCTCGAGCATGCGGCAAATCCGATCAGGGAGACCGCAATGGCAATAACCAATAACAACACGGTAAATTTTTTCAAAACTGTTTCCTCCTTGAATATTGTCTTTTGGGTTTTATGCCGTAGTAGCATGTGAAAGCAAAAGAAAATAAAATCTAATCTATTGTCGCATTTTATATACCGTTCGTCAAGAATTAATTTGCGTCCAAAGTACTCTCAAACCGCATTGCGGACATCTTTTTGCGGCTTTGATCCCGCCGCCGGAAAATTACGAGGGTCCGGGGCTGAGCCCCGGACCCTCTTTTTCTTCCCGTTTTAAATAAACAGTGTCGTTCCTGCGTCCTCGTTGGCCGCAATGTAGCTGGCCACGCCCGCGTATTCTATATCGTCCATCAGTTCCTCGGGCTTGATGCCCATCAAATCCATGCTCATGGTGCATGCGATGAACCGGACGCCCATATCATGCACCTTTTTCATCATGGTCGGCAGGTCGTCCACATTCTTTTTCTTCATGATGCCTTCCAGCATATTTTTGCCCATCCCCAGCATGTTCATGTTTGAAAGGGGCAGTTTTCCCGCGCCGCGGGGCATCATGGTGCCGAACATTTTCTCGGTGGAATTCTTGTCAACCTTTACCTTGTCCGGCCTGCGGAGCGCGTTGAGGCCCCAGAAGGTGAAGAACATGGTCACCTTTTTGCCCTGCGCAACCGCGCCCTGCGCAATAATCAGGGAAGCAAGCACCTTGTCCATCTCGCCGCTGAAAACCACCATGGTCGCGTTTTTACGCGTGCCCGTGCCGGTCAGGCATTCGGTATGGGGCTGCTCCTTGCCCTTCTCTATTGTCGCAATGTATTTGCCGCCCTCGCTCATCAGGGATACAAGGGTATGTCCGTTGGTGCTGCACCAGTTCTCCACGTCATTCGCAAATCCGGCCTCGGTGGAAATGATGCGGACCCGCTCGCCCTCGGCCGCCGCGGATACCGCCCTGTACATGCTCATCAGCGGGCCCGGGCACTGCAGCCCGGAAACGTCTATCTCTTTGATCTCGGCCGATGTCTTCAGCTTCTGGGAATCGTCCGCCTCGGCCGGACGCGCCGCCGTCTTGGGCTTGTTGATCTTGTAGCTGCCCGTCTTATATGTACTGTAGCCGCCCGAAAGGTTATACAGGTTGGTGTATCCGTTCCCGGCCAAAATCTTGGCCGCTATATAACCGCGCAATCCCACCTGGCAGGTGATGTAGATGGGCGCGTCCTTGGGCAGCTTGATTTCGGCAAGCCTGCTGCGCAGCGCGTCCACTTCGATATTTACGGATCCGTCGATATGCCCGGTAGAAAACTCCACCGGCGTGCGGACGTCCAGAAGATACCCGCCCTTCTCCACAATATCGTCTATCTCGTTCCAGTGCACCACCTTGTATACACCCTGGCGTACGTTGCCTGCAATATACCCAAGGATGTTCACCGGGTCCTTGGCGGACGAATAGGGCGGTGCGTAGGACAGCTCCAGGTCGGCCAGGTCTTCCACCGTAGCGCCGAGCTTCATGGCTGTCGTGATCACGTCGATCCTTTTTTCCGTCCCTTCCCTGCCAATGGCCTGCGCGCCCAGTATCTTGCCTGTTTTCTGGTCAAACAGCAGCTTTAGGGCAATGTTGGACGGGTCGGGGTAATAGGATGCGTGGTTGGCCCGGTGCGCGTGCACGGCGGTATACGGTATGCCCTTTGCTTTGAGGGCTGTTTCGTTCTTTCCCGTCCCCGCTGCGGTAAGCCCGAATACCTTCACCACCGCCGTCCCCTGTATCCGGCTGTGCCCGATCGCAAGCCCGTTGATATGGTCAGCCACCAGTCGCCCCTGCCTGTTCGCCCCCCACGCCAGCGGCACGGAAGTCTTCTCTCCTAATGCAAAATCGTCCACTTCGATAACGTCGCCTATCGCAAATATATCCGGGTTTTCCGCCCCGGTGCCTTCTTCAATCACGTTGAACGTATCGCCGGTCCGTATGAATCCCTTGGGATTCAGGGCAAACCCTGCGTTTTTGGCAATGGTGCTTTCAGGCGCGACGCCGATGGATAGTATGGTCATATCCGTCGTTATTTTCTTTCCGCTCTGCAGTACGATCGATCCGCCGCCGTCTTCAAACTTCTTGAGGCCGTCCCCGAGTATCAGGTTGATGTTGTGCAGGTTGAGTTCGCTGTGGATGATCTGCGCCATTTCAAAGTCAAAGGGCGCCAGCACCTGGGGCATCATTTCAATCAGATGGACGTTCACCCCGGTCTCGGCTAAGTTTTCCGCCATTTCCACCCCTATGAACCCGCCGCCGATCACGGTCGCCGTTTTTATGCTTTTTTCGGTGATGTAGTTCTTTATCGCATCGGTATCGGGTATGTTGCGGAGCACGAAAACATTTTTCGCGTCCTCGATCCCCTCAATTTTCGGCTTGATGGGCTTTGCACCGGTGGATATGATGAGCTTGTCAAAGGTTTCCTCATACAACTCGTCCTTCTTGATATCCTTAACGGTCACTTTCTTGTTCGTCTTGTCAATCGCAACCACTTCGCTGAAATTACGTATATCCAGGTTGAAGCGTTTGGTCATACCGGGTACGGTCTGCACAAACAGCTTGTTGCGGTCGGTGATCACGTCGCCGATATAATAGGGCAGTCCGCAGTTTGCGAACGATATGCATTCGTCCCGCTCAAACATGATGATTTCGTCTTTTTCGTTTAATCTGCGCAGTCGGGCGGCCGCAGTAGCGCCTCCCGCAACGCCTCCGATGATGAGTATCTTAGTCATTTTGAATACCTCCTAAAATAGACTTTACAAATTCCTTTATTTTTTCGTTTTTCAAACTGTAATAAACCTCGTTCTTCATCCTTTCGCTTTTTATGATCCCCGCGTGCTTCAGTTTTAAAAGGTGCTGCGATATGCTGGACTGCGATACCGCAAGGCAGCTTTCCATATTGGAAACGTTCAGGCTTTCCGTACCGAGCAGCCGGCTTACGATGCACAGCCGCACGGGATGCGCGAACGCCTTCAGCAGATCGGCGCGCTGGGACAGTTCAGATTGTGATTTCAATAACATACACCTCAATCATATGCTAAATTATATTATAATAATATTATAATATTCTAATATTCAAAATGCAATAAGTTTGTGAAAAAAAATTCAATCGAAATATGATCAATTTGTAAATTCTTTCTTTCATCGCATACATGGTGCAGGGCGGCGCATTTTTTTTACGGTTGCAAATACCCGTTGGAAATAAGTAATTGCTATCCGCCATCCCTTTTATGATATTTATACCGCCGTTTCAAAAAATAATTATTTTTAAAAAAAACTATTGACAAACTTTTTGTATTGTCGTAAACTGAACATGTTCAGTACATGTACTAAACATGTTCAGTAACAGAAAGGCAAAAAAATGTCCGATAGCGAAACAAGGCAGAAAATACTGGAAACGGTGCGGCAGATGCTAACGGAAGGCTGGAAGGCCGAAGATATAACCGTACGGCAGATCGCCGCGCGGGCGGGCGTGGGCATAGGCACCATCAGCTACCACTACCATTCCAAAGACAGGCTGCTGTCCGACGCCGTATCCAAAATGATGGAGGCTCTCGCAGCGTCCCTCGTGAAGGAAGAGCCGTCTGCGGATCCGTACCGAAGGATGAAGGATTTCCTGCTCTCCATATCCGAAATGTCCATCCAGTATTACGAGCTTTCCAAAATCCACGTGACCTACGACCTCATGCAGGGGGACTACAGCATATGCTACACCATCATCCCTCTGCTACGGGATATCTTCGGGGCCGCAAAGGACGAAACCGCGGTCAAGCTGGCCGCGATCCAGCTGATCACCTCCCTGCAGAGCATTCTTTTAAAAAAGGAAGCCTTTCTGATGTTTTCGGGGCTGAATCTTGATTCGGCCGCCCAAAGGGATCAGGCAGTAGATATATTGCTTCAAAATATAATAAAGATTAATAAAGGAGGAAATGAAAAATGAGAGTGTTCCAAATTATTGTGGCGGTGGCAACCATACTGTTGATGTTGTCCACCCTGGTCTGCGGGCTTTATATCGGCGGCGGATCTGCGCCCGACCCGGCCAGCTCCGCGCAGTTCCACATGATGCTCGGCATCCTGACCGCCATCTTCGTATTTTTATCCAGCATTCTTTTGATCGTTAAAAACAAAAAACAGAAATAAAAGCCGCAATCGTGGCGGGCACATGCCGCAAAAACGTCTGCGGCATGGCCCGCCTTCCTTTTAACAAAAAAGGCGCCGGGAAAAACCGCGCCAAAAAGAAATATCATTTAAAAATCTCAGTCCAAACCGGTCTTCCCCATTATCAGGGGTGCGGCCGTTATTTTTATATCGGAATATTCTATCCCGCTCAAAAAAACTGCCTGCGCGCCGGACAAACGGTTTTCATCGGAGGAATGCAGTTCGGCGATAGTCTCTCCCTTTTTCACCGGGTCGCCGGGCTTTTTTTTCAGCATGATCCCCGCCGCATGGTCTATGGGGCTATCCTTCACTTCCCGCCCCGCGCCCAGTATCCCGGCCGCAATGCCGCACTTCTCCGCGTCCATCCGGGCAACGTACCCGTCCTCTCCGGCGGCAATTTCCCGCACAAACGGCGCCCCCGGCAGCAGGCTCGTTTCTTTTATCACGGCAGCATCCCCGCCCTGTGCGGCAACCATTTTTATAAACACATCCAGCGCGCGCCCGCTTGCAAGCGCATCCGTGGCCAGTGCGCTGCACTCGTCCGCACCGCCTTTACCGGCCAGCGCAAGCATATTCGCAGCCAGCGCCAGGCATAATTCCTTAAAGTCCTCCGGGCCGCCTCCCTTGAGCGTATCCACCGCCTCGGCCACTTCCAGCGCGTTGCCGACCGCGCACCCGAGCGGCACGTCCATATTCGTGATCAGCGCGGCCGTCTTTTTCCCGTACGCCCGCCCGATATCCACCATCTCGTTCGCCAGCGCCAGCGCTTCCTCCTTCGTCTTCATAAACGCGCCGCTGCCAACCTTTACATCCAGAAGGATGCAATCCGCCCCCGCCGCAAGCTTCTTGCTCATAATGGAGGATGCGATCAGCGGGATGCTCTGCACCGTGCCCGTCACATCCCGCAGGGCGTACAGCTTTTTATCGGCCGGGCAGATATTCCCGCTCTGGCCGATCACGCAGACGCCCACTTGCCGCACGATGCGCAGAAATTCCTCCCGGGGCAGCCCCGTCCTGAATCCGGGTATAGATTCCAGCTTGTCCAGCGTCCCGCCGGTATGCCCCAGGCCCCGGCCGGACATCTTGGCCACTTTTACGCCGCAGGCCGCCACAACGGGCGCCGCCACCAGCGTTGTCTTATCCCCCACGCCGCCCGTGCTGTGCTTGTCCGCCTTCACGCCCGGAACCCCGCTCAGATCCACGGTTTCCCCAGAGGCCGCCATATACTTTGTAAGCAGCGCGGTCTCGGTTTTATCCATCCCGCAAAAATACCCCGCCATTAAAAACGCGGAGACCTGGTAGTCGGGAATGCTCCCGTCCACCGTCCCCCGCACAAAAAATGATATCTCTTCTTCACGCAGGGGCTGCCCTTTCTGTTTTTTTGTGATGATGTCCACCATCCTCATTTGCGGCATCCCCCGTCATTTTTCAGCATTTCCGGGCCGAAAGCCTCGGGCAAAAGTTCTCCCAGCGTATAGGTTTTATAATCTTCCATGCTTTTCGCGGCAATGATCACGAAATCCGGCCCGCAGAACTCGGCCATCACCTGCCGGCAAACCCCGCAGGGCGGGCAGTAATCGGCGGGCTGCTCCCCGTATCCACCTGCGATTGCAATCGCGGCAAATTCCCGCTCGCCTTCGGATACCGCCTTAAAAAAAGCGGTCCGTTCGGCACAATTGGTGGGCGAGAGCGCCGCGTTCTCTATATTGCATCCGGCATATGTCCTGCCGCTGTTGGCCAGCAGCGCGGCCCCGACCGTAAAGCCGGTCACCGGCGCGTATGCGTTTGCGCGCGCATGAAGCGCTTCTCTTATCAGTTTTTTTGTTTCCATATTCCACCCCAGAAATCAGAATCGCCTTTCCTATATTCTACACGATCCGTCCGGTTTTTTCACGCGCTTTGCTTTTTTTGCCTCATCTTTTTTATCAGTTTTACAAGCTCAAACCACATCACTGCCGCAGCCGCCAGCACGGCGGCCAGCAGCAGCTGCCCGCCTGAAAGCGGCGTCAGCTTCAATAATGCGCTCAGCGGGGAATATACAATCAGCAGAAGTACGGCAACCGTTCCCAGCGTCACCGCCCACATCACCTTATCCCGGGACAATGTCCGCATCGTCCGGAACATATACTCCCTGTCCGAACTGTTGACCAGCACAAGCAGCACATTGCATAAAAGCATGACGGATATCCCCATGGTGCGCGCCAGCGCCGCATCCCCCGCGCCGCCCCGCAAAAATGCGAAATATGCGCCGAAGGCGGCGGCAAACACGGCCGCGCCCTGTACAGCGCTTTTTACCGCCAGCCGTCCCGTCAGAAGTTTTTCGTCCGTCATGCGCGGCGGGCGGTCCATGATGTCCGCCTCGGCGGGCTGGCGTTCCAGCACGATGGAACAGGTCGGGTCGATCATCAGTTCCATCAGCACCACGTGCAGGGGCAGCAGCATCAGAAACGCGGGCGCGATGCCCAGCAGGGGCGCCAGCAGGGAGATCAGCGCGATGGGGATATGTATGGTGAATATATAGCCGATCGCCTTGCGGATATTGTCGTATATCCGCCGCCCGTCCCGGATGGTCTGCACAATGGTGGAAAAATTATCGTCCAGCAGCACCAGGTCCGCCGCCTCGCGGGAAACCTCGGAACCCCGCTTGCCCATGGCGATCCCGATATCCGCGTATTTCAGCGCGGGCGCGTCATTCACCCCGTCGCCGGTCATGGCGACCACTTCTCCCCGGTCCCTGAGCGCGCGCACGATGCGCATTTTATGCTCGGGCGTCACCCTGGAAAAAATAGTTGTATCCGCCGCGCGCTCCATCAGTTCCCCGTCCGTCATGCCGTCCAGTTCCGCGCCGGTAATAATCCTTTCCGCGCCGGGCATACCGATCTGCCGGGCAATGGCGGCGGCAGTGATGCCGCTGTCCCCCGTGATCATCACCACGCGCACGCCCGCACGTACGCACTGCTCAATATCGCCGCGCACAGATTCCCTGGGCGGATCGGCCAGCCCCACCAGGCTGCAGAAGGCAAGGCTGGAATCCCCGAGGGATTTCGGCATATCCGCCGCTTTCCCGAACGCCTGCTTGCCCACCGCGATCACCCTGAGTCCTTCGCCGGACATCTCCCGTATTTTTTCCATGGCCTGCGCCCGCACCTCTTCGGTCATGGCGCAGATAGAAAGCATGCTTTCGGGCGACCCCTTGGCCGCCAGCACCAGTCCGCCTTCATGCTCCCATAAATGGCCCATGATCTTTGTTTCGTCGGAAAAAGGGTATTCCACCATCAGGTCCCCGCCGAACAAATGCTCCCGCGGAATGTCGCGGGCGGCGCAATAGGCGATCATGGCTTTTTCCATGGGGTCGTACGTTTCCGTCTCGCAGGCCAGCCCCATCAGCTCCACCATATCCGCGTCGTCCCCGCAGGCCGTCCATGTTTCCTTCACTTCCATCTGGTTCTTGGTGATGGTGCCGGTCTTGTCCACGCAAAGAACGGAAACCGCGCCCAGCGTTTCCACGGAGGGCAGCTTGCGCACCAATGAATTTTTCCGGGCCAGCCGCCACGCGCCCATGGACAGGAAAACCGCCAGCACCACCGGAAATTCCTCGGGGATCATGGCCATGGCCAGCGTTATGCCGGAAAGCACGCTCTGGATGATCCTCTCGGAAAAGGAAAGCAGGCTGCTTCCCAGGTTAAAGAAGGTGATCAGGCATACCAGCACAAAAAGCGCGGCCGCGATCCCGGCTGCGTACTTCACCAGCCCTGCCGTCTGCTTTTCCAGGGGCGTGGGCCGGTCGGGCGCTTCGGCCACATGGGTGCCTATCCGGCCGTATTCGGTCTGCGCGCCCGTCTTGGTCACCAGTACGCTCGCCGTCCCCTGCACGGCCAGCGTGCCCGCATAACACACGTTGTTTTTAAAATAACCCTCCCCTTCCGGCTCTCCGGGCGTCTTGCGCACGCCTTCGGGCTCGCCGGTCAGGGTGGATTCGTCCACCTTAAGGTCGCTCGCCTTGATGATGACCCCGTCCGCGGGTATCTTCACCCCTTCGGATATCATCATCACGTCGCCCGGCACCAGTTCCGCGCTGTTGATCGTTTTTTCCTCCCCGTCCCGCAGCACGCGGATATGCGGCGCGGAAAGGCTCTTCAGGGCGGAAAGCGTCCTGTCTGTCTTCCATTCCTGCACGGTCTCGATGGTGATGATCGCGAGCACGAAAACCAGCATCACCGCGCCGTCCCCCGGCTCGCCAAGGATAAAATAAATAACCGCGGCCGCGATCAGCAGCATAAACATCGGTTCCCTGACGACTTTAAAGACCTTGCTTAAAAAATTTTCTTTTTTCGGGGGCGCAAGTTCGTTCGGGCCGTACTTTTCCAGCAGTTTTTTCGCCTGCGCGGAAGTAAGCCCCTGTTCGTTGCCGTTTGTGTTTGATTGCATAATGAAGAATGCCTCCTTTTAA
>Ga0172371_10006187_pt1 | contig 17482 bp, 15 predicted proteins | sample Lak12m_FD_114543 | JGI IMG/M metagenome (GOLD analysis project Ga0172371, IMG submission 114543) | Freshwater microbial communities from Kabuno Bay, South-Kivu, Congo - kab_022012_12m | ecosystem: Environmental > Aquatic > Freshwater > Lake | place: Democratic Republic of the Congo: South-Kivu...
CCTGGCGCAAGAATCGTCAAGCGGAACGCAAGGATCGTCAAACGGATCGCAAGAACGGCCAAGAATTTCCCGGGACCTTGAGGGATGATGACCGCGGTCAAAAATCATCCAGGAGGTCCTTCATGGACAAGTCGAAGTTCAAAGTCGAAGTCAGAGAGGTCCCGGAGCTGACGGTCGCCTACGTGAGGCACGTCGGGCCGTTCCAGGAAGTGGGGCGGGCGTTCGAAAAGCTGATGCGCTGGGCCGGGCCGCGCGGGCTCCTCCGTTTCCCGGTGACGAAATCGCTCTGCGTCTACCACGACGATCCGGACGTCACCGAGACCGACAAGCTCCGCTCCGACGCCTGCCTCACCGTCCCCGCCGACACGACGGTCGAAGGCGAAATCGGCAAGATGACCATCCCCGGAGGGTTGTTCGCCGTGGCCGCGGCCGAGATTTCCAAAGGCGAGTTCGGCGCGGCCTGGGACGCGCTGATGCGCGACTGGCTGCCGGGCAGCGGCTATCAGCCGGATGATCGGATGTGCTACGAAGTCTATCTCAACGATCCGAACTTCCACCCCCAGGGCAAATTCATCATCGAGATCCACGAGCCGATCCGCCCGCTGTGATTTAAAACGGTGCCCGGTTACTCGTTCCCCTATTTCCGGAAATCATCGTCGCGGCTGGGATCAAAGAGGAATCGCATCCCAAAGCGGCGGCGTCCTCAAAGCAAACCGGGTAACGAGTAACCTGGCACCGATATTTGGCACCGATATTAACTGATGCGTCCCCAATACGCGATCCAGAGGCCGGCAATCTCAAGCAGCCCGAAATGAAGATTGTAGGCGGCCGTGGCTCCGTCCAGGACGGCGAAATCGAGCGGCGCAACCGGATGATGGCGGCGTTTCGCCCGTCCCCACAGCATCAGGGCCTCGGGAAGAGCCGCCAGGGTGATCAGGCACGGCCACGGGAGCCCCGGCCAGCCGAAATTTCGGAGCGGGAGAGCGACGAACACGATCAACAGAATCTGGCTGCCGAAAAGCAGGAACGCGTAATACCGGAGCGAGCCCTTGTCCCCCAGAACAGCGGCGAACGTGCGGACGCCGCATCGTTCGTCGGCGGCCGCGTCCGCCCAGTTGTTGGCGTGGAGAATGGCGATGACCAGGAGGGCCATCGGCACGGTCCAGACGACCGGGATCCAGGAAAAAGACCGGGTCTGGACGATCCAGGACCCGAGCCCTCCCAGGATGCCGAAATTTAAAAAGACCGCGGCATCGCCGAGGGCGTGGACTTTGAGCAGCGTGTATCCCGCTCCGATCAGGACGCCGGCCGCGCCGATGATGAGTAGGATTCCATTCGTCCGCCAGGCCAGGAACAATCCCAGAATGATGCCCGCGGCGAACAGCGCGATCGCCCCGCCGAACACCTGCCGGTCCGTGAGCCAGCCGCGGATGACCGCCCCGCTGACCGGCGTGACCCGCGTGTCCAGGCCGCGGCGGTAATCGAACACGTCGCTCAGCATGTTGGCCGCGCCGTGAAGGATCATCATCGCGGCCAGGGCCGCGGCGAAGAGCGGCGGATTCAGGCGCGCTCCCCCGACGACGACGGCCAGGCTGGCGCCGAAGATCACCGGCATCGTCGAGGCGGGAAACGACCAGGGGCGGGCGGCAATGAGCCATTTGCGGAAAAGCGAAGGTCCTTTTTCCGGCGTGTTCATGCGGGCCATTATACCAGACCGGCAAACGCTGCGTCTGGCCCCGAAAAAGAGGATATGTTATAGTTTCCATCGTTATTCTATAATTTCGCCGTTTGGAGGCCGCCCATGACCGCTCCCCGACACTCTCTGGACCGCCGCCAATTCCTGAAAAAAGGCCTGCTCGGCGCCGCCGGCGCCGGCGCTCTGGCCGCCGTCCCGTCCCTTCTGAAAGCCGGGCCGCAGGACGCGTTCGTCGCTCCGAAAAAAGCCAAGGCCGATTTCATCATCCGCCCCCTCGGAAAAACCGGGGTCAAGCTGCCCGTCGTCTCGATGGGGGTGATGAACTCCAACAATGAAAACCTCATCCAGGCCGCCCTGGACTCGGGCATCGTCCATCTGGACACGGCCCACGGCTACCAGCGCGGAACGAACGAAGGCGCGATCGGAAAGGTCCTCAAGGGCCGGCCCCGCGATTCTTTCTTCTTGTCGACCAAAGTCCCCGGCGAGCCGCGGGAACGCGAGACCGGGAACTTTTCGGCCCAGACGACGGAAGGGCCTTTCCTCCAGAAGTTCGACCTCAGCCTTCAGCGCCTCGGCCTCGACTACGTCGACATCCTCTATCTTCACAACGTCCTGACCCGGGAGGCGGTCCTTTTCGAGCCGCTGATGAACGCGCTGGCGAAGATCAAGAAAAGCGGCAAGGCCCGCTTCATCGGGGTCACGACCCACGGCAACGAGCACGAGGTCATCCGGGCGGCGGTCGAAGGGAAAATCCACGACGTCGTGCTGACGTCCTACAACTTCCGCCAGCAGAACCGGGCCGAGCTCGACGCGGCCGTCGCCGATGCGGCCAAGGCCGGAATCGGGATCATCGCCATGAAAACGCAGGCCGGGGCGTATTGGGACAAAGCCCGGACCAAGCCGATCAACATGAAAGCCGCCCTGAAATGGGCCTTGAGCAATCCCAACATCACCACGGCCATCCCCGGCATCACCGCCTTCGACCAGCTGGAGCTCAATCTCCAATCGATGACCGACATCGTCCTGACGGACGCGGAGCGGGCCGACCTGCAGCTCGGGTCCGCCCAGAACGGGCCGGGGCTTTTCTGCCAGGGTTGCCGGACCTGCCTCCCGCAGTGCCCCCGCCGGCTCCCCCTTCCGGAGCTCATGCGGGGATACATGTATGCCTACGGATACCGGAACCTCGGGGCCGCTTACGACCTCGTCGCTTCGCTCGGCGTGGACGGGAATCCCTGCGCCGGTTGTTCCGCCTGCTCGGTCACGTGCGCTCTTGGTTTCAGCGTTCGCGAGAGGGCGACGGACATCGCCCGCATCCAGGCCGCCCCGGCCGAATTGTTCGGCTAAACTCTCGCGGGGACGCCCTTTTTTCGCAGCTTCTTATCGATTCCGTAAACCACCAGCCCGGCGGCCGTCAGGCCGAGGCCGGCCAGCGATTCCTTCGGCCGGTAAATCAAACCGTAGACCAGGATGTAGATGTGGATCGCCAGAAAGGCCAACGGGACCCACGGATACCCGACCGTCTTGTACGGGCGCGGCAGATCCGGCCGCTTGATCCGCATCCGCATCACTCCGAGGACGGTCATGAACGTGAAGAGGTTGAGGGTGAAGCCGATGAAGACGATGACCTGGTCGAACGTCGACGTGACGATGTAAAAAACGGACAGCAGGCCCTGGACGACGATCGCCACCGCCGGAATGTCCTTGGACGTCGTTTTCCCCAGGACCCGGAACATCCGGTAATCCTCGCCGATGACCCGGGAGATGCGCGGCCCGGCGATGATCATCGCTGAAATGCTCGACAACAGGAGGAAGGCGATGATCCCCCCCATGATCCGCCCGCCGGAGGTCCCGAAGACGCGATCGGCGAAAAGGTACCCGACCTCGAGCTTCCCCGCGAGCTCCGGAATCGGGACGGTCCGGAGAAAGACGAAGTTGAGAAGGACGTAAAGGGCGATGACGATCAACGTCCCCGAGATCAGGCTCCGGGGCAGGTTGCGCTGCGGGCGGTCGATCTCGCCGGCCACGTAGGCCGCGGCGTTCCATCCGGAATAGCTGAACGTCACGAAAAACATCGACACGGCGAAGGCCGGGCTGAGGACGTCTCGGAGGGCCCGGCCGGTCGGGGCGAAGGACAGTCCGGTCGACGATCCCATCGTCAACCCGAGGACGACGATCAGGACAATGAAAACGACTTTGAAAATCGTGATGACGTTCTGGAACCGGGCTCCGACGGCCTTGTCCAGGCTGTGAAGGGCCGTCAGCGCGGCGATGACGCCGATCGCGATCCAGGACGACGCCGACAGACCGGCGAACCGGGCCGTTTCCCCGGCGGCGCCGAGGGCGGTCGTCAAATACCGGCCCAGGCCCATCGCCGCGGCGGCCACGGGCGCGGCGAATCCGACCAGAAGCGAGATCCACCCGGCCAGGAAGCCGAGGGCGGGATGAAACATTTCCGACAGGAAATGATATTCGCCCCCGCTGCGGGGAAACAGGATGCCCGCTTCGGAATACGTCAGGGCGCCGAACAGGGCGATCGCCCCGCCCAGGACCCAGAGCATGAGGAGGGCGAATCCCGAAGAAAGGCCGACCGCCTGAAAGCCGAGACTGGTGAAAACGCCCGATCCGATCATGTTGGCGACGACCAGGGCGGTGGCCGTCGTCAACCCGAATTTTGCTTTCATTTTTTCACGACGAAGAGGAGGGAGTCTTTATTCGTGCCCCAGTGGTATCCCAGATGGAACGGCAGCGACTTCACCCTGGCCGTATCCAGGTACGCGTCTTTCAGGTCCGGCTGGCCGACGCCGGTGAAATCGGCCACCGGATTGATGTATTCGCCGTACAGCCGGACGTCCCATTTGTCCGCGGAAAATTCGCGGAACGGAATCCCCGTATCATCCTGAAGGATGAACCGGCTCTGTTCCAGGATCAGGCCGCGGATGTTGGAAAATTCCCGGTAATGCATGAGATAGGATGCGGACTTGAGAAACGTCGTCTCGAACGGCAGGCCCTGCAGGGCGGCGTACAGCGGCTTCCCCGGGCGGAAGGCGCCGTTGGCCAGGTCGCAGGAAACATAGGATACGTCCTTGAGGATGCCGGATCCCTCGGTGAAGTAGGAGACCCGGATCCCGAACGGCCGGCGCAATTTCGTCTTTTCACCGGGGTACGGCGACTCCGTCAGCTCGCCGGTTTCCGAGACCGCCAATCTCTCGACCGAAGCGATCACGTACCCGCTTCGCTTCAGAAAGAAGCACAGGAGAGGGAGCACGCCGTCGACTTTATCGTCGGCCAGCTCCTCGCTCATGTTTTTGGTGATGAAGTAGCTTTTTTTGAAAAAATCGCCCAAGGCGGTCTGCAGATTGGCGATATAAGCCGGCCAATTCTGAGCTCCGGCTCCCGAAAAGTCCGGCACATGCCCGACAAACTCCAATCCGAGCAGGACATACCGGGTCGCGTCCGGGAAAAAAACGGCGGCCGTCAGGGCGTCGGGTCCCCCGAAGGGATAGAACAAGGTCTTTGTGGCCCCGTGGACGCCGCTCATCTCGGTCGCCGACCAATCCCGCATCGGCTTCAGCCGCTTGTTCTCCATATCGGTCCAGTTCTTGTCGAGCCAGGAGACATACGCCTTGTAATCCGCCGCGGCCTGGAATTCCTTGTAAGGCGACGTCCGGCAGGGCCGCCCGGCCAGGAAAGAAGCGGCTTCATCGAAAACGGGATCCGCCTTCACGGCTGCGGCGTTTTGCGCCGGCTCGGAGGCCGGTTGGGCTCGGTCCTGACTCATCGGACCAGGGGATGGAAGGCCACCGAATGGCGCGGCCAAAGCAAGGAGAACGGCCACCAGGGCCGAGAAAATATGCCTGTTCCTCATGATCCTCGATTCCTGATATGGAAATAAAGGGTCATTATATGGAAAACGGCCGAAAAAGCGAACCCGGCCCGCGGGCCGCTGGTATGAAGCTTTTGCGTAGGCCATAATGTCAGGATAAAAGACGCCTTTAATACGTTTTATAGCAAAATCATTTTCAATTAGTTTATTCTCAAAATGCAAATCGTATATTGATATATTGCAATTCGCATTATTTCGGATTCTCTTGTATTTTATTGATTTACAATGTATTATGTATGCGTTTAACAAATGTTAAAACATTGGATATACAAATGACAACTGATAAAAAAGAAAAATCCTTGCCCTTTAAACTAACCGAATTGCGACTTGTAGCCCCCGCCTTTGAATCAAAGTTGACCGATCTTATTATAAACCTCGAATATTTAAGAAAATTGGTTGTTGTTGGGACTACACCAAGACAAACTTTTTTCCAAATAAAATCCATTTTTCACATACTCGAAAGTATAGGATCAGCTCGTATAGAGGGAAATAGGACAACTGTAATCGAGTATTTTGATAAAAAACTAGAAAAAAAGCCGGATAATACAGACTCATTCAAAGAAATCGAAAACATGGAAATTGCCTTACGGTTTATTGATGATAATATTGGAAAGCACCCAATTGATCGAGCTTTCGTTTCCGAATTACACAAAACAGTCGTCAATGGATTGACTGAAGAAGGCAGCAAATCTCCCGGGAATTATAGAAATTTTCCTGTTACAATTCGAAATTCCACTTTCGTTCCCCCACCATTTGTTACGATCACAAGCCATATGGAAGAATTATTTCGATTCATTGCGAATGATAATGAGCCAAAATATGACTTATTAAAAATTGCATTAGCTCACCATCGTTTTGTCTGGATTCACCCATTCGATAATGGAAACGGCAGAACAGTCAGATTGTTAACTTATGCCTTAATGGTGAAGTTGGGATTTAAAATCAATTTAGCTAGAATTTTAAATCCAACAGCGATTTTTTGTTTTAATCGAGAGGCATATTACGCCGCTCTCTCCAGGGCAGATCAAGGAGATGACGAAGGATTATTAAAATGGACGTTTTATATGCTGTCAGGATTAAAAAGAGAGCTTGAAAAAACCGACAAACTCGCTGATTATAATTACGTAAAAGAAAAAATATTGATACCGGCGATTAATTTTTCTCTAGAAAAGAATATTATTAATAAATCAGAGGCAAATATTTTGTTTTTAGCTATTCAGAAACAAGAAATCGCGAACGTAGACATAAAAAAACATATTTTTCCAGAAAATCAAGTATCCGATATTTCCCGCATTATACGAAGCCTTTTAAACAAAAAGTATCTCATGGCAACAGAAAAAAATAAAAGAAAATATTGCATTAATTTTAAAGACAATAATTTAGTAAGAGGGATCATTTCTTCATTATCAAAAGAAGGATTTCTACCGGATAACGAATAAATGTCGTTTTTCTTGACCGCCAATTGAAAGCGGGTTTGATAACAATTCAATAACAAGTCGCCGGTGGTGCTGGCATCACTCTCTCACGATTTCGCGGAGCCAGCCGGCCGTTTGATGACCACGAGAGTCCGGTCGTCTTCCGGATCTTCGTCGCCGGTATATTCCTTGAGCGCGCCGAACACGGCCTTCAGGATTTCCCCGGCGCTTTTTTCGGCCGCCGCCCGGACCGCGGCGACCAGCCGGTCCGATCCGAATTCCTCTCCGGCCGAATCCCGGCTTTCGGAGATCCCGTCGGTGAACAGGACGAGGACATCCCCGGGAACGAACGTGATCAGGCCTTCGCCGTACTCGCGGCCGGCGAGCATCCCCAGGGCCATTCCCGTTCCCTCAAGAGGGCGGGGATCTCCTTTGGCCGACAGCAGGATCGGAGGATTGTGCCCGGCGTTGACGTAACGGAAATCGCCGCGGGACGGATCGAGCTCGCCGTAAAAGAACGTGATGAACACGTTGGGCGCGGAGCTGCGGAAGATGAAATCATTGAGCTTCCGGGCCAGCTCGGCCGGACCGACTCCCGGCCGGGCCTCCGACTGAAGAGCCGCCCGCAGCGAGGCCATCAGGAGCGAAGCGCTCACGCCCTTGCCGGCCACGTCGGCGACGGTCGCGCCGAGACGGCCGTCCGGAAGGGCGATGAAATCATAGTAATCCCCGCCGACGTGAAGCGAGGGCGACGAGGCGGCGGCGATGTCGAAATCGCCGCAGGACGGGCAGTCCTTGGGCAGCAGCCCCCGCTGGATCTCCGCGGCCAGGCGCAGCTCGCGCTCCAGCCGGTCGCGGGCCAGCCCGTCCTCGACCAGCCGGGCGTTCTCGATCTTGACCGCGGCCAGGTTGGCCATCAGGGTCAACAAGCGGAGATCCTCGTCGGTGAACGCCTCCCGGCTCAAGACCCGCTCGGCGCAGATGACGCCCAGGACGTCCTTTTCCGTCTCCAGGGGAACGCACATCGCCGAATGCAGGCCGATGTCGATGATGCTCTGCCGGTCGGCGAAACGCGGATCCTCGGCCGCGTCCGTCGTCAGGACGGACAGCTTCCGGGAGGAGGACATTTCGACCAGGCCGCGCGAAACCTGCATCGGTCCGCCCTGCAGGCGCGGATGCGAAACCCGGACGACCCGGGGGATCAGCTTGTCCGGATCGCCCTCTTTGAGGAACAGCGCCCCGCGGTCCATCGGCAGATGGGAAGCGATCAGGTCCATGACATATTCCAGAAGCTCCTGGAGCGGCTTGTGCAGGAGCAGGGCCCGGCTGACCTCGTTGATGATCACCAGGAGCCGCTCTTCCGAAGATCCCTTCTTTCTCCGGTCCAGGGCGCGCACGCCCGTTCCGTCCGTGGTCCGGCTGACGATGTCGCGCGACGGGACGGCGGCGCTGACCCGGCCGGCCAGCTCGGGGGAATCGGTGATTTCGACGGCCATGGTCCAGGGCCGGTCATAGCAGATCCGCACGGCGCCGAGCGAGATCTCGTCCCCCGGGGCGAGCAGGACCGGTTCGATGAGGCGGCGCCCGTTGAGCAGCGTGCCGTTCTTGCTTCCGGCGTCTTCCACGGTCCAGCCGGCCGAAGTCCGCCGGATCCGGGCATGATGGCCGGAGATGTAAGCGTCGGCCACGCGGACGTCGGCGTCCAGCGCCCGGCCGAGGATCGTCTCGTCCTTTTCGAGAGGAAAGGAAAACGGCGGGGCCTGCTTGGGATAGACATAAAGCGTCGCCATCCCTTCCTCCTTATTCCAGCGATTTGAGGATCCGCCGCGCGGACCGGGCTTTTTCTTCGGCCGGAGCATCCTCCAGGACCGGCAAGACCGCGTCCTTCAGGTCGCGGGGGAGGATGTTTTCGAGGAGCTCCAGGGCGTAATCCACGGCCCGCTTCGTCCCCTCGGAATAATTCTGCAGCGCCTGGCCGATATCCTCAGGCGGATAGATCAACCCCAGCAGGAGAAAGATCTGCCGGAATCCGGGAACGGACGTGCCGGTTCCGGGTTCACCGCTCTTCCCGCCGGCCGGGGAGGCGGCGGCCGCCGCCCGGCAGGCGTCCTGGACCAGAGCGAGGACTTCGGGCCGGATGTCCCGTTCCCGGAAACGAATCTCGGGGCAGCGGGTGCGGAGCTTGAACAGGGCATCGACCACCGCGTTTTGCACTTCGGGATCGCGCCGGCGGAGCTGGCGGACCAGGGCCTCGGCCGCCCGCGACGTTCCGATCACCGCCAGAACGTCGGGCAACGCCTGGCGGACGCGCGGGTCCGCCCGGAAATCGGCCAGCCAATCCTTCAATACGGGAACGGCCCGGTCGCCGTAGGCGGCCAGCGTTTCCGCCGCCCGGTCGCGCACGGCGGCCCGGCCTAGGTGAGGCACGATCAACGGCAGGGCTTCGCGTTTCCGGAGGCGGGCCGCGCTCTCCAAGGCGTAATGGACGACGCTCGGGGAATCGTGCTTCAGCAAACGGGGCAGATTCTCCGTCAGCGGAGCGTCGGCCGGCATCAGGCCCAAGGCCTTGGCCAGCTCCATCTGCTCGACCTCGAGAGCGGGAGCGTTGGAAGCGGCCACTTCCTCAAAGGGCCGGCGCATGACGTCCTGATACGCGTCGAGAGCCAGGACCTCCCGGACGATGACGTCCAGCCCGTCCTGGTCCGCCGCCTCGTCCCAGTCGGGGCCGAGGGCCTCATTGTCCGCGTCGAGGAGCGTGTCGATGCCCGAGGCCCGCACCGCGGCCGACTTGTCCGACAGGAGCTGCCGCAGCTCCGGCGTCAGTTTTTCGGCTTTTAACAAATCCAACAGATTGTATGCATAGAGAACGGAGCTGCGCTCCCGGCTTTCCATGAGGTCGAGGAGCCGCTTGGCCGTGTCCGCCTGGGTTTGCTCCCGGACGACCCGCTCGGCGTCCGGCCGCGACGGGACGAGGTTTTCCCGGATCGCCGGAAGATAACGCCGGCCGATCTCGATAAGAAGGAAGACCCAGGCGACGATGATGGCGATCGTCACGAAGCTCATCTGATCCGCTTTAAACGCCAGAAAAATGCCGAATACGACCTGGAGAACGCTGGCCAGGGCTTCGCCGGCTTTGCTGACGAAGACGTCGATGGTCATCTTGACCTTGGCTTTAATGTCCTGAGCGACGGGAAGATACAGGAGCTCCCGGGTCGCCTGGCTGAAGGTGTAATTCAGGCTTTTATCGCTCCCCTTGACCAGGACCGCCCAGGCCGTCAAGGCGGCCGCCGGGACGATAAAGACAGCGGCGGAACCAAGGGCCAGGACGATGGGCGTGACAAACAAAGCGGCCCGGACGCCCAGCGATCGGATCGCCCGGTGGGCCAGGAATGAATTCAGGATCCAGGAGACGACGAGAACGGCGATGGCGAAAACGGCCAGGAAGGCGGTCCGTCCGGCCTCTTCGGGAAAGCCGGCTTTGACTGCCAGATTGAATTGGAAATCGATCATCGTCGAAGCCGCCAGGGAAACGACGATCAGCGCGGCCAGGAGACGGAGGTAAGAGCTTCGGCCCAGCGCCCGGAATCCATCCAGGTAATCCGGCGGCGGGCCCGTCTCGGTTTCGGCCGGAGGCGCGGACGAGGCGTGAACGGCTCCCCGGATGAGGGCCATGGCCGCTAGGTAGAAAACCAGGCCCAGCAGGATCAGGTAGCGGGCCGGAACATGGCGCGAAAGGAAAAAAACGATGGCCGCTCCGCCGATCCCGCCGAGCAGGCCGCCGCCGACAAAGAAGCTCACCAGGGCTTTGGCCCGGCGCGGCTCGCAGACGGTTCCGACGATGACCCAGAACTGGGTGACGGAAGCGAGGAGGAAGATCTCAAACCAGAACCAGTAGAGAACCGGGACGACGGCCGCCCGCGTGCCGAAGAGAAAAAAGAAGGCGATCATGCCGGCGGCGAAAAACAGCCGGCTCCAGGCGATGTACGCCCGGCGGTCGAGCGAACGGATCCGTTTCGTGTTCCAGGCGGCAAACAGGCCCGAGAGGACGGCTGAAATGAAATAGACCAGCGGCAGAGAGCTTTTCGTCAAGCCGAGGCCCAGGCCGAGGAACAGGGACGTCTTGGACACCTTGGAAACATAGACGGCCGCCATCAGGAAAAAGAAGTGGCCGAAGAGGTATCCGGCCAGGCGTTCCTCTCCCCGTCGCAGGGGGGCGAAGCGGTTGATCAAGCGGCGGGTGCGGTCATTCATCCGGGGCCTCCGGATCCGCCCGGCTCAGCCCTTCCGAAAGCTCGCCAGGGCTTTCTCCTCGTCGTCCTGGATGTCCAGGACCCGGGTCAGCTGGGTCACTTGAAAGACCAGGAAAAGCCGCTTGGAGATTCCGGCCAGCTTCAGCCGGCCGCCGATGTTCTGGGTGGAAATATAGCTGGCCAGGATTTCGCCGACGCCGAAGCTGTCGATGAACGGGACCTTGCCGAAATTCAGGAGGAGATCGCGCTTGCCGTGCTCCAGCTGCTCTTTAACGTGCTGATGGAGCGACACGGCGACCGTATCCGAGCGCCGGATCTCTCCTTCAAGGTCGAAGATCACGACGTTGTCCTGCTCCCGCGTCGAAATAACCATCGGATCTCCTCTTTTTTCCTTACATTATCGAAAGCCGGCCGTGAAGTCAACGCCGCCGGCTCCGGCTTCCGGCCTTGACTCCGCCCGGACCGAAAGGCATAGTAAGGACCGCGGGGAGAGAGCCGTCGTGCCGCATCATTCCGATCATTCGTTCCTGCGGAAGCGGGCGTCCCGGCGCGCCGTTTTCCCGCTCGCCGCCGCCCTTCTCTTCCTTTTTCTTTTTCCGCTCTGTCCGCCGCGGACGCCGGCCGCCCCGGCCGGGCCTCCGGCCGCCGCCGAACGCTGCGTTTATGACGGCGTCGAGAAAGTCGTGGCCATCGGCGACCTCCACGGGGCGTATGACCCGTTCGTCGACATCCTCCGGAAGCTCGAAATCGTCGACGACGGCCTGCATTGGATCGCCGGAAAGACGCATCTGGTCCAGATGGGGGACGTCATGGACCGGGGCCCTTCGGCCCGGGACATCCTCGATCTCCTCAAGCGCCTGGAAGGCGAAGCCCGGAAAAGCGGCGGAGCGGTCCATATGCTCCTCGGCAACCATGAGGAAATGAACATCCTCGGGTTGTCCTTCGAAGTCAAGGGAAACGTCCCGCCCGCCCAGTTCCGGGCCTTCCTCCCGGAATGGATCCGCGAGCGGAAAGACGCCGAATTCCGGCAGAAGACGGACTCCCCGGAAGAATACGAAGCGCTCTGGGAGGATTATGAGGAGCGCAACGCCGACGCCCGGAACCTCTACACGAAGTCTTTCAACGAAAGCTACGGCCGCTGGCTGGCCGCCCGCCCCGTCATCCTCAAAATCAACGACATCGTCTTCGTCCACGGCGGCATCAGCGAGTCGATCTCGACCGAGTCCTGCGAGAGGATCAACGCGGAATTCCGCTCCGAGTTCCTCCGGATTTTCCGGGGAGACGAATTCATCTGGAGACGCCTGTACCAGGACCGCGGACCGCTCTGGTACCGGGACCTGGCGATGAAAGACGAGGACACGCTGCGCGAGGAAGTCCAGCGGATCCTGGCCAACCTCGGCGCCCAGGCGATCGTCATCGGACATACGACCATAGCCGCAGCGGAATCCGGGCGCTCGGTCTCCCGCCTGGGCGGACAAATCTGGATCATCGACACCGGCATCTGGATGAAGAACGGCGGCCGGGAATCCGCCCTGATCATCGAGAACGGCCATATCCGAATCGCTTACGATCCTTTCCGCAAAAGGGAGGTGAGAAGATGAGCGCCCGGTTTGCCGTCCGTCGCTTTTCCGGAGGAGTCGTCGCGGTCCTGTTCGCGGCCGGCGCGGGCTTCGCCCAGGCGACGCCGCCGGACTGGACGGCCCAGGACATCGAAGCTTATCTGAATGCGGCCCAGATCGTCGCCGTGGAAAAAGACGTCGAAACGGGACGGAGCATGCCCTGGCGCGTGACGCTGGACAACGGGACGACGAGGGCCCACGCCCTTTTCAAGTACATCGACCGGCCCAATCTCCTGCCCACCCGCCACAGCTACCGCTTCGAGCTCGCCGCTTACGCCCTCAGCCGCCTGGTCGCCCTGGAGATCGTGCCCCCCGTCGTCAAACGGACGGTCGAAGACACGATCGGCGCCTTGCAGTGGTACCTCGAAGCCTGCCGCAGCGAGCGCGACCGGGAGCGGCTCAAGGAGGAGCCGCCCGACCTGGCCGCATTCCTCGACCGTCTGGACGACGTCCAGGTCTTCGAGGCCCTGGTCGGAGACGAATGCGGGGACAAGGACGACACCCTGATCCATCAGGACACCTGGAAGATATGCCGGGTGGATTTCTCCGGGGCCTTCCGGCCCGAAGCCGACCTTCCCCGCGGCTGCATCCTCAGGCGCTGTTCGCGCGAGCTCCTGGAGCGTCTCGAAGCCCTGTCCCTGGACGAGCTCAAGGTGCATCTGAGCTCTTTCCTCAGCGACGCGGAGATCGGGGCCCTCAACGGAAGACGGGCGCTGATCGTCGATATCTTCCGGAACCTTATCCGGGAAAAAGGCGAAGCCGCCGTCATCTTCGAGAAGAAAGTCCCGGGCATGTGATTTCGGGAGGAAGATGAGCGCGCCGCTTTCCCCGCCGGCCCGTCCGCAGGCGATCCTGCGGGCCGTCTCCGGCGCATTCCGCGTCCTGACGGTCATCCGGCCCGAGGAAGTGGTCAAGGCGCTGCTTCTGACCCTGAACAGCTTTCTCATCATTTTCGGCTATTACCAGATCAAGGCGGTCCGGGAAGGGCTGTTGCTGGCCGCCCATCCCGCTTCGGTCAAGAGCTATCTGGCCATTCCCCAGGCGATCCTGCTGATCTTCGTGGTCAAAGCGTTTTCCCGAGTCGCCTCCAAGGTCCCCCGCCACCTTCTCATCACCTGGGTGACCCTGTTTTGCATCTCCAACCTGCTCCTTTTTTTTCTTCTCGATCTGGCCGGCGTGCCCGTCTCCGTCCTCGGTCTCGCCTTTTTCATCTGGATCGGGATGTACAACCAGATGATCCCCGCCCAGTTCTGGGGCTTCGCCAACGACATCTACGATGAAACCCAGGGAAAACGGATTTTCCCGCTGATCGCCCTCGGCGCGTCGCTGGGCGGCGTGGCCGGCCCGCTCCTCGCCCGCAAGCTCATCCCCGTCTTCGGCTCCTATGGGATGATGCTGGTGACGTCGGCGATCATGGCCCTGACGATCTTCCTGACCTGGATCATTCATCACCGGGATCTTCGGGAAGAACGCGAACGAACGGGCGAAGCGGCGACAGCCAAGGCCGAACCGCTGAGCTCCGCCGGCGGCTTCCGGTTGATTTTCAAGAGCCGTTACCTCCTGTGGATCGCCCTGATGATGGGCTTGTACAACTTCATCAACGCCCTCGGCGAATTCATGTTTTCCGATCTTCAACAGAAGATGGCCCTGCGGGAGCTGGGGACGGCGGCCACCGGGGGCGTCGACCTGCAGAACGCCATCGGCCAGGCGTTCGCCGGCTACCAGTCCCTGGGCAACATCATCGGCCTCGTGATTCAGCTTTTCTTCGTCTCGCGGATCTTCCGCTGGGTGGGGGTCACCGGCGCCTTGCTCTTCCTCCCGGTCATCTCCCTGGGAGGATACGGGTACGCGGCCTTCGGCGCCTCCCTCCTTCTTCTCAAATGGATCAAATCCGTCGAAAACGGGACGGACTATTCCCTGATGAAAACGACGCGGTCGGCGTTGTTTCTCGTCACCAGCCGGGAGGAAAAATACAAGGCCCAGGCGGCCATCGAGACGTTCTTCGTCCGCAGCGGCGACACGCTCTGCGCCGCCGCAGTCTGGCTCGGGACGGCCGTCCTCTCCTTTTCGATCGAGGGTTTCGCGGCGATCAACGCCGCCGCCGTGGGGCTCTGGATTCTCCTCTGTGTCCTGATCGCCCGGGAATACCGGAAGAAGCGGACGGCGCTCGCGAAAGATCCGGCCTCCTGACAAAGGGACGCGGCATTGATTTTCACCGGGACCGGTTCTATATTTAAGGCGAGGGGAAAGAGGGCTCCGGGATGAACGGCCGAACCCGCGTTTTCATTCTTATTTTTGCTTTCGCCGGAATCGGCGCCGCCGTCATGACTCCGATTCTCCGCGGCCAGTTTCTGCCCGCTGAAATCGAACAGCGGGCCGGACAGGAAGAATTCCTGAAGAAAGCCAAAATCGTCGCGGCCGCGCCCGTCGGCGAAGGAGTCACCGCGCCCTGGAAGCTCACCCTGAGCATGGACGGATTCGAGCACAAGGCCGTCTGGAAATGCATCACCACGGCCCCCGGAGGGCCGCCGGACGAATGGCGCTGCGAAATCGCCGCATACCGTCTGGACAAGCTCATCGGGCTCGGCGCGGTGCCGCCCGTCGTCGAGCGGTTCTTCCAAGGGAAGTACGGGTCCCTATCTTACTGGGCGGAGAGCAAGTGCAGTCTCCTGACCCTCGAAGAAAGCAATGGCGCCATCCAAATCCCGCCCGAGGCGCTCGAGAAGACGAACCGGATGAAATACGTTTGCCGCCTCTGGGATTCCCTCATCGCCAACGATGACCGCACCCAGCAAAACATCCTTTTCACCGAGGACTGGCGGACGATCCTGATCGACCACTCCCGGGCGTTCCGCTCGGACGGGGAATACGGCAAGCGCCTGATTTACGGCGCCCGGGGGATCAAATGGGCGGACGACGGCGCGGGCGGCCGGAGGCTTTACCTCTTCCGCCAGGTCCCCCGGGCTCTGGTCGAGCGCTTGAAAGCCCTGAATGACGCCGCCCTTCGGGATGCGGTCGGGGCGTATTTAAAAAGATGGGAAATCAAGGCGGTGCTCGCCCGCCGGGATCTCATTCTGGCCGAGATCGCCGAGATGGTCGCCCGCGACGGAGAAGACGAGGTCCTTTATTAAAGGAAACGGGATGAGACGATCGCTGCTCCTTGGAAACATCTTTCTCTTCATCTTCTTCATGGCCGGCCTTGCCCCGGCCCAGATGACGCCGGAGGAAATCGCCCAGGACAAGCATTGGGAGGAGTTCCTGGCCTCGGCCGACATGACCATCGAAAAGCACATGGAAGGGGCGGAATCCGTCACCAACCCGTACAAGCTGCGGCTTGAAAAGAACGGAGAAAAGCGCTTCGCCATCTGGAAAAATGCGACGGGACGGCCGAAGGGTTATCTCGAGAATTGGATGTGGGAAATCGCCGCCTACCACCTCGACCGCTATCTCGGCCTGAACATGGTCCCGGTCACGATCGAGCGGCGGTTTCAGGGGGACCGGGGCTCTCTCCAGCTTTGGGAGGAAGGCCTGTTTCCCTACAGCGAGGTTCTGGCGGGCCGAAAGACGCCGCCCGAAGGGCTCCCGGGCGTCAAGGTCAATCTCGCCGTCTATCTCCAGCGCGCTTTCGACAACCTCATCTGCAACGAGGACCGCCACGCCCGCAACATCCAAATCACTTCGGACTGGCGGCTCATTCTCATCGACCATGGCCGCTCTTTCCGGTCGCGAGGGCGGTATTACGACAAGCTTGTCTTTGGAGAAAAGGGCGGCAAGTCCCCCGGGACCATGGCCGCGCTGCCGGCGGCCTTCGTCGACAAGCTGAAATCCCTGACGCCGGAGATCCTCCATCGCCTCGCTGATCCGTATCTGACGGACGAGGAGATCGCCGCCGTCCTTCTCCGACGCGACCTCATCCTGAAGGAAATCGACCGGATGATTGAAAAGTTCGGGAAATCCGCGGTTATTTACTGAACGCCTTGCGGAGGACGAGAACGTTCTCGGCTCCTTCGCGCCGGTAGATCATCTCGTCGGTGAACGTCCGGGCCAGATGGATCCCCAGGCCGCCCTTTATTTTTCCGCTGAGAATGTCGTCGAGGGCCGGGGGCGGCGCCGCTTTCGGATCGAACGGAATCCCGTGGTCGCGGATCTCCAAGCGGACCGCGTCCGGCTCGAGGCGCAAGTCCACCCGGATCACGCCGGCCCCGTCGGGATACCCGTAGCGGACGATGTTGACCAGGATTTCAAAAAGGGCCAGGTCGAGATGGAAAAGCTCGTCGCCTGGAAAAGGAACGTCGCGGAGGCGATCCTTGAGAAAACTCCGGACCTGCTCGATTTTGTCCAGCTCCGCCGGAATCGTGAGGCTTCCGGAAGCATCGCCCTCGGTCATGTTCTCCCTCGGCGGTGTCCGCGGATGCGGCCCGTTTTCTTTTATACCATAAAAGAGGAGCGGGCGTGAGAGTCCGAAATTATTTTATCGGGAAGACCCCGGGGGGGGTTGATGCCGGCTGAATAGCAAAAGGGGGTGATGATACTATGAGGGAACTCTCTCCAGCCGGCGAAAGAGAGTCTGGAAATATTCTAAATATTTCGGCCGGAGAAATCAAGGCCGCCGGTCGAGC
>Ga0172371_10006189_pt1 | contig 17482 bp, 29 predicted proteins | sample Lak12m_FD_114543 | JGI IMG/M metagenome (GOLD analysis project Ga0172371, IMG submission 114543) | Freshwater microbial communities from Kabuno Bay, South-Kivu, Congo - kab_022012_12m | ecosystem: Environmental > Aquatic > Freshwater > Lake | place: Democratic Republic of the Congo: South-Kivu...
CCCCTCGTCAATTGGTTGCCGACAATGTTGTTCGGCGAGTGAGAGAGGTTTCCACGGAGATGCCTCGGGGGGACAACTTTTCTGCAGAAAAGTTTTCCCCCGGTCCCCTTTTCCAAAGACTCCTAACATGTCGGCGGCTTCCGCTGGTCGCCGCCAGGTTTTAGGGTACGGCGCGTGCACAAGAAGAGCTCTGGAAAGCGGAAATCCGCATTCTGATTATTGGTCGAGCGCCTAGTACACCTTTTCGCAAGTACGGTCACATATTCGGGTGCCACTGCTAGCAAGCCAGCAGTGGCACTCAAGCGCGACCGTATTTACGAAAACCAGTACTTAGGCTCATGCGAGTTCTGGGCTAACCGGGACAAACGACGAACCCTTGCAGCAGTTGCTGCAGTTTTTGCCGATTCGGATGTCACAAATGGGTCGGGATGTCCGTCGAAATTCCGGCGGCTCAGGTATGCCTGCCTACCCAATGTTGCGTTCGGCGAATGAAAGCGGTATGATTCTTACCCAACACTGAAGAGAGGGCAGATATGAACATCGTCACCATATCCAGACAGGTGGGATCCTACGGGGACGTCATCGCGGCAGTGGTGGCACGCAGGATGGGGCTTGAGCTCATAACCCGCGAGAAAATCCACGAGGTGGCTCAGAGTTGCGACCCCGAATACAGCGACGCGTGTTCGGTGTACGAAACAGAGCACGGGCCCGGGTTCTTCGAGAGGATCTTCTTCGACAGACCCACTTATACGAGCCTGTTCGAAGCGCTCACTTACGAGCAGGCGGCAAAAGGCAACGTGGTCATAATGGGTAGAGGGGCGCAGATCGTTCTGCGAGATGTTCCAGGGGTATTCAGGGTCAGGATCGTCGCTCCCTTTGAACAAAGAGTGGAACGGATCATGGAGAGGTACGCCTTTTCAAATAAGCAGGCCCAGGACTTTGTGAAAAAATACGATCACGAACGTGATACGTTGATGCGTTCCATCTTCCTGAGCGACCCCGATAGCTGGACACTTTACGATTTGATTGTGAATACGGCTCACTACACTTCCGGAGCTGCTTCGGACCTGGTGATCCATGCTGCGGAACGCCTTGAGAAAGTCCCCGACTCCGAGTCACTCATCGAAGACCTACGCGGCAGGGCTCTGGCAAAGAGGATAGAGACGCTGGTCAGGAAGAAGATGACCTCGGTCGTGACCCGCAGCGTTGAGGTCAACGCTGCTCCCGGCGGAGTAATAAAGCTCTCCGGACTCATCCGAGATAAGAGAGACAAGGACAGCATCGCAAAGCTGGCAGCGGGCTATCCCGGTGTCGCGCGAGTGGAAAACGAAATCAAGGTGACGGAGCTTTCCTTCGGATTCTAGCCGTCGTTCGATAAGTCGCACAAAAGAGGTCATGCCCGAGAGCGTTCAAATAATTTTGAGCTTTGTTTTCATGGTCGGCGTGTTCGTGCTGACCCGCTTCATCATTAGCTGGAAGTTCAGGCGCGTATCAATGGCTATTATCCGCGAGCTCGAGGAGCGGGAGGCCCGTGATCCGCTCTCTGCCGCGGAACTGCCATATTCCAAGCCCAATCTGCTCAGGATAGGGCTCAGGGACTATCACTCCAAGGCTCTGGAATATATGGTGGCCGAGGGGGTGGTAGCGCGCACGCAGGCCGGCAAGTATTATCTGCTTATCAGACAGAGCCAACCGAGTGTTCCCGTGGTGCCGGGCAGCTCGTGAGAGGGTTTGATATGGACGAAGACAAGATCAAGGAATTGATCGTGGCCAAGCAATCCGGAGGCCGGATCTCCTGCAAGGCCGCAGTGGAGATCGCAGACCTGACCGGAACGCCTAGAATCAAGGTGGGACAACTCCTGGACGATATGAAAATAAAGATACACTCCTGCCAGTTGGGGTGCTTCAAATAATAGCGGAAATCAGAATTCTTTGCCCTCCTTGACCTCCATGAAGAGCGGCATCAGGACATCCTGCCGGCTCTTGTGGACGTACAGGACAACACCCTTGTTCGTGATCTGAGTGACAGTCGCTCCGCCTATCTGCATCCCAGGGGTTACGAAATAGCCCCTGCCGTCGGGATCCTCGACCATACCTTTGTAATTGCCGTCACTTAGCTGCATCACGCCCCTCAGTTTCAACTGTGACCTGTCGAAGCGGCACAGTGGCATGGAGGGCGGACATTCGCTGGGGAGAATTTCCGTGGGCGGCTTAAAGGGGTCTCTGCTGACCACGAATACTTCCCTCGGGGCAGCCTCCTGAGCGGCCTTGGCACCTTCCTCCTGTGGTGACAACACTCCGGGGGGCCTTTTCTTACCCACTGCAATGGTTGGAGGGGCAGGAGCAGGAGTTGGCGGAACAGGGGGCGGCTTCACAGCCTCAACGGGAGCCGGCTTCTGAGCTTGGGGCGGAGTCGCGGGTGGAACCGCCGGCTTGACCTCGGGGGGCATGGGCGCAGGGGGCGCGGGCTTGGCCGGGGCTTCCGCTGGCGGCTTGGAAGGCTCTGACGGTGCCGGCTGGCCGGGTTCGCGCTTCTTTGCCAACATCGTCGAAGGAATCGAGGAATCTTTGGGCCCTGCCGCAATGGCAGGGGCGGCAGTCCGTCCCAGCACGCTGTCCACGGCAAGATTCACTTCCTCGCAGCCGGTCAGGAGTGCCAGCATTCCGACTGCGAGAGCAATACAAAAGAGTCTTTCCTTGTTATGAACAACAACCACAAGGCGTTTCATTCTTCACCTCTAGGGTGCTTCGACGGCTTTTCCGGCCGGCCTGGGCGTTCCTCCCGCGGGCTTCTTGGCAGGCGGCTGCTTGCCTTTCTTCGGGATCGCCTTGATTTCATCAGGAGATAGACGCCTGTACGTCACGCCGTTGATGGACGCATCCAGCGTCACCACTTCGAGCTTCTTGGCCAAGTCGCTGTCTCTACCGCCCGAGGTGCCTGATTTATTCAACTTCACAACGGGAACGTTTACTATTCTTGGCAAACTGTTTAGACCGGCAAAGAAGGCGCCCTGTTTCTGGTAATCGCCCGTGACGTTGAGCTGAATGGGAATGGTGGCGTAATAAAGCTCCTGGTTGATTTCTTCCTTGCCGGGTATGAACTTGGACGCGACCAGATGGCTTTCGCTGAGCAGCTCGGTAATCTTCTTCAGGAGAACCTCGATGTCCTGCTTTTCGGGCAGAGACGCGACCCTGATCTGAAGCTCGTCTTTGAGCTCTTCAATTCGCTTCTTGAGCTTGGGACCTTCTTTCAGGACGTTCTCCTGGTTGGTGATCTCTATCTTTATCTTGCCGATCTGTCCCTCGAGGGAATCAATCTGGGCACGTATATCCGCTATTACCAGAAAGTAGAAGACCACCAGCAGCAATACCGACACTGCGGCCACAATGAGTATGCGCTGGATCTTGTTGACCTTAAAGAATACTTCTTCTATGGACATGACGGCACCTTCATCGGATCTCGCCGACTATTCTGAAACTCATGGCACTTGAACCCGGACCTCCCCGACCTCCCGGACCAGCCACGATCTGCACAAGCTTGACTACGGAGAAGAAAGACTGTCCCGGTTTACTCTCCTGGCCCGGCTTGACTTCGTGGGCAGGCCCTCCTGCTTTCTCGATGAAGCTCTGCTTCAGGTCTTGCAAGTTCTCCACGAATTTGACCACCACCGTGTTGTCCAGGCCCATACCTTCCAGGGTGAAGCTCCGGTGGCTCTTGCTTATGGTGGTAAGCCAGACCTCATCGGGTATGCACCTTGCGATCGCTGCCATGAAAGGCGCGGGCGTGTCTCGGATCCTGGTGAGACTCTGGATAGTATCAACCTGCTTTTGCAGCCGCGTTATTTCAGCTTTGAGGGTTTCGATCTCTCTGTTCTTTTCTTTCAACTGGGCGAGCTTCTTTTCCTGCGCACCCTTCTCCTTCTGAAGGCCGGCTTCTTTGAAGCTGAAGGCAAGATAGGCCAAAACCATTATGCCTATGGTCCCCGCCAGGATCGCGCCTGCCAGGATCGCGAACTGCTTCAATTCGCGCTTCCGAAGGATCTCCCTGATCGGCAGTAGGTTTATTCTGACCATTATACCTGCTTGTCCCTCTCGTCCCTGAGAGCCAGCCCCACTGCCACCGCCATTGTGGGGCCGACGGCGTTGAGATATTCCATGTCGAAAACGGTCTCGTCCACTTTGAAACTCCGGAACGGGTCTATGACCTCAACCGGAATGTTCAGCTCCGCCTCGATGGTCGAGGACAGACCATAAGTGGCTGAAGCCCCTCCTGACAAGAATATCTTCTGAATCGGGTCGTACGAGACGTTGGTGGAGAAGAAGTCCAGTATCTTCTGCAACTCGGAAACAAAATAATCCACCGAACGCTGGAAGATCTTGCGCAGATTCCTGGGATTTACGTTGTCCAGGTCAGCCCCGCGTTTGATGTTTTCGGCACGCTCGAAATCCACGTCGAAAAAACGCATGATCTCACGAGTTATCGAGTCACCGCCCAGGGGAAGGTCACGAGTGTACTGAGAAGCTCCGGACTTGAGAATATTTATGTTGATGGTGCTCGCGCCGACGTTGACCAGAGCGACCACTTCCTCCTGAACATTCGGGTAGCAGAATTCGTACATCACTTCCAGGGCAAAGGGGTCCACATCCATCACCACAGGGATCAGTCCCAGGCTCAGGACAAGGTCCGAATACTCGGCCATGTAATCCTTCTTGGCCGCGACCAGAACCACTTCCATCGCGCCTTCCCGTTCCGGCCTGTCCCCCATGATGAAAAAATCCAGGTTCACGTCCTTTATGTCAAAGGGGATGTACGGCTCGGCTTCCATCTGGATCTGTTTTTCCAGCTGCGAGTCCGTCATGGAGGTCATGGTCACCTGCTTGATGATGACCGCCTTGCCGGCCAGAGACGTGGCCAACTGCATGGAACGCAATTTTGAATTTCGGTGCAAAGCCGTGTTGGCGTTGGCCACGAGGTCCGGCTTCTTGATTGACTTGTCAACGATCGCGCCGTCAGGCAACGGAGCCAAACCAGCAAACTCAAGATTGAAGCCCTTCTTTGAGCGGTCTATCTCGACCATCTTGACGGCGTTGGAACCAATATCGAGACCTATGATCTTTGGAACTGCCATTTCGCTTCCCCGTGAGTCGGAACGCCTGTTAATTGGCAGAATCAGAATACAGAAAAATCAACCAGTTGTCAACAAAAAAGTCGGATTAAGGGACCTTATGACTATTATCTAAACCATATTCTGGCTCAGGCGCTCTCGGGGCCGATCCCTTTTCACGCTGAAAGACGTACACCGTCTCGTCGGGACGGGCCATCCCCAGCTTGCGCTTGGCCACCTTCTCGATGGTCCTGGAATCCGAGCGGAGCATGGTCAGCGAGCGCTCAAGTGATCTGATCTCTGAGGCAAGGCGTTCATTTTCCTTTACAAGCGAGAGTTTCTTCTCTTCGAGCTGATACTTGTCGTTCAGGCTCTTTTCACCCATAAGGATTCCCAGAGCCGATATCACAGTGAACAGAATAGTCAACTGTAAGTATTTGACAATTCGCCCGAGAACAGGTTTCAGTTTCTGGCCGGTGTTTGTCATGGTGGCTCTGCGCTCAGCCCGGTGAGTTTGTAGCTGAGTCCCCTTATTTATAATCCATAAGGATTTATATTTCAATTATTTTATTATGTTCCATCTATATCAGCCTGTGATTCCGGAGTAAATATTCAAGGCATTCTCGTGACCACGCATCCTCCTTCAACTCCACTCCCAGATCATCCACAGCCGCCCTTAGACTACCCAGCCCACCCATCAATCTCAGCCAACCCCGGCCTGCGGAAGTCCTGAAAAAATCCGTGGCAGACCCGTCAAAGAAATCATCCGCTCCCGTCAGAAAGATCAATCGGTCGGAGGAAAGTGCGTCTTCGAAGCTATGGCTGACTTCTATAACCGTCAGGCCGGGATCTTTGCGGAGAGTGTTCACAAGCGATCGTATCGAGCAGCGAACTGGACGGTCCAACATGTTCAGGGCCTCGTCGAGGATCAGTATCCTGGCCCCCGCTGCCAAAGCGGAGGCAAGTGCCAGCTTCTGCTGCTCACCGCCGGACAGAGTGTGCACCATGCGCTGCTCCATCCCGGAAAGCCCGGTCCAGTCCAGGGCCTGTTCGAGTCGCCTATACATCTCATGTCCGGTGAGGCATTGGTTCTCAAGACCGAACACTATGTCCTCCTCTACCGAGATCCCGACGAATGAATCAAATGGGTCTCCTCCGATGTAGGCAACGGCTTGCTGCTTGGATTCCGGCAGTCCAGGGAGGCTAATCGAGCCTTCCGAAGGCTTCAGAAGACCCTTTATGAGCCTTGCCAGGGTGGTTTTCCCCACGGCATCGGGGCCGGTGATCACCACCCACGAATGTAGCGGGATCATAAGGTTGAAATTCTTGAAAAGCGGTCTGTGGTCGGGAGGATAAGAAAAGGAAAGATTCTCGATGCAGATCATTTGAGCGGGACTACGTCGCTATGGCAAGTGCCAACATTTCTGTCCGATTTCCCTGTGCAACAGGGGTAGCGATGCGGCCCGGATCTTGGTGGGGCAGGCATCCTGCCTGCCCGGGAACGGCGGGCAAGGTGCCCGCCCCACCAAAAAGATCGCCATTATCGAACATTGTTTCCGGCACTGACTTCCGGCATTCTTCCGACTCAAGCATCGCGGCCTCGCACGGTCGCGCCGGAGTTGCCCGTCTCTGAGGTCCTACTTTTCGGCGGACGATTGCTTCCCTTTCAGGGTGTCAACAATCCTGTCCTTGAGGCCCTTGGCCTTGTCCAAAACCTTGCCCTTGGCGGCCTCAGGCTTCTTCTCCACCAGTTCCACCAGGGAGATGGGGGCGCTGTCGCCGTGCCTGACGCCTTTCTTGATAACCCGGCAGTATCCACCCTGACGATTGGCAAACCGCGGAGCTATCTCATCGAAGAGCGTCTTGGCAACGCTCTTGGATCGGATCACCTGCAGCGCCCGGCGCCTGGCGTGCAGGTCGCCTCGTTTGCCGAGGGTTATCATTTTGTCAACCAGGCTCCTGACGGCTTTTGCCCGGGCATCGGTGGTGGTGATGCTCTCGTGTTCGAGCACCGAGGTCACCATGTTCCGAAGCATGGCTTGCCGATGGGCCGTCCTCATGCCCAGCTTGTATCTTGCTCTCCTGTGGCGCATACGAGTTTCTCCGGATTATTCACCAATGTAGTTTTCTCGTTCCTGTCGCATCCGTTCCAGCTCGGCCCTGGTCGGAAAGTTGGGAATGACCATGCCTAGATGCAGATCCATGTCCGCGAGTATTTCTTTGATCTCGTTGAGCGATTTTCGACCAAAGTTCTTGGTCTTGAGCATTTCGGATTCGGTTTTCTGAACGAGTTCTCCGATGAACTTAATGTCCGCGTTCTTAAGACAGTTTGCGGATCTGACACTCAGCTCGAGTTCCGCAACGCTCCTGAAAAGGTTTTCGTTGATCTCAGGTTCCCGCTGAGGCCTTTCCTCGAGGATCGGTTTTTCCTCCTCGTCGAAGTTGAGGAACACCAGGAACTGCTCCCTGAGTATCTTAGCGGCGTGGGCCAGTGCGTCTTCGGGGTAGATGCTGCCGTTGGTCCATATCTCCATGGTGAGCTTGTCGTAATCCGTCCTGCGGCCCACCCGGGCGTTGGTGATCTTGTAGCTTACCTTACGGACCGGCGAAAACACCGCATCCAGGACCAGCGTTCCGATGGGATCTTCCTCGCTCTTGTTAAGTTCGGCCGGAACGTATCCCTTGCCCCATTCCGCGGTCATGGTCATGGAGAGGCTGCCCTCTTTCGAGAGGGTGGCTATAATTTGCTCAGGATTGACGACGTGGACCGTGTCGTCGCTTATGATGTCCCCGGCGCGCACTTCTCCCTCGCCCACCGCCTCAAGTTTGAGCGTCTTGGGTTGGTTGGAGTGAAGCTTGAGCCTTACCTGTTTCAAATTCAGAATCAGGTCGGTGACGTCCTCCTTAACCCCGGGAATTGTAGAGAACTCGTGGAGAACGCCGTCAATTTTCACCGAAGTAATTGCCGCTCCCTGCAGGGACGACAGAAGTACTCGCCGCAAAGAATTGCCCAGAGTTATGCCGAACCCTCTTTCCAGGGGTTCGCAAACGAATTTCCCGTAAAAAGGGGTATGCGTGGCCTCATCGACCTCCATGCGGCGGGGCCGGATGAGTTCACTCCAGCTTCGTCTAACCAGGGTTGGCCCTGTTTCGGTCATGGCTTCCCTCTTCGTAATTGGCGAACTCTGCTGATGCGGAATCCTGAACAAGGCAGAATCCCACTGACAGGCCGCTTCCTGACTATCTCGAGTAAAACTCGACGATCAACTGCTCCTTGATTGTGGGCGGCAGTTCTTCGCGAGTCGGCAAAGCTTTTACCACACCCCTGAAGTTTTCCGGATCAACATCGAGCCACGATGGAATTCCGCGGCGGCTCACCGTCTTAACCGAATCCTCTATCGCCCCTATTTTTCGGCTTTTCTCCCTGACCTCCACCGTCATACCGGCTTTAGTCTCGAAGGAAGCCACATCCACCTTACGGCCGTTAACCAGGAAATGCCCGTGGTTTATCAGTTGCCTAGCCTCCGACCTGGAAGATGCAAAACCCATCTTGTAAACAACGTTGTCCAGCCGAGTTTCGAGAAGAAACAGCAGATTGTTTCCCGTAACGCCCTTCTTTTTTTCCGCCAGATGCACGTAGTTGCGGAACTGCTTCTCAAGCAGGCCATACATGCGCCTAACTTTCTGCTTTTCCCTAAGCTGAACTCCGTATTCGGTATATTTCGGTCGGCCCTGGCCGTGCATCCCGGGGGGGTAGCTCCTTCGCTCGAACGAGCATTTGTCCGAGTAACACCTATCTCCCTTGAGAAACAGCTTAGTTGCTTCCCGGCGGCAGAACCTGCAAACCGATTCTGTGTATCGTGCCAAGCCTATCTCCTTTGATCTGTCTCCAAGCCGCCAGTTGCCCGGGCCATCAAACCCGTCGTCGTTTTGGCGGCCGACATCCGTTGTGAGGTATGGGAGTCACGTCCTTGATGAGGCTGATCTGGAACCCAGCAGCCTGAAGAGACCTCAAAGCGGCCTCTCTGCCCGCGCCGGGGCCTTTGATCAGGACCTCCACGATCCTCATTCCCTGTTCCATCGCCTTGCGGGCGGCATCCTCCGCTGCTAGCTGCGCGGCGAAAGGCGTGGACTTCCGCGACCCCTTGAAGCCCTGAGTACCTGCCGACGACCATGCCACCACGTTGCCGTCGAGGTCTGTTATGGTGACTATGGTGTTGTTGAACGTGGACTGAATATGAGCCACCCCACGAGGTATATTGCGCTTTTCTTTCTTCTTGCGAACTACTCGCCTCTTCGGCATTGACCTCTCCGTTTCGAGGGCCCGGCGGCGACTGAAGACGCCTCAACCGGGCCCGTTCAGTCGACTTGGCAGCGTGGCGCCCCTTTTGCTCGGCCCCTGGGACAATCCTCCAGGGCCTCATACGCGACATTATCGCACATGGCCTACTTGCGCTTTCCGATCTGCATTTTTCTCGGGCCTTTTCGTGTCCGAGAGTTGGTATGGGTACGCTGTCCCCGAACGGGCAGCCCGCGGCGATGACGCAGCCCGCGGTAGCAGCCAAGGTCCATGAGTCTCTTGATGTTCATGCCCACTTCGCGGCGGAGGTCTCCTTCCACCTTGTAGGAATGGTCAAGGACCTCACGGATTTTGGCGACATCCACTTCGGTCAGCTGATCCGTTTTCAGATTGGGATCAAGACCGGTCTCTTCCAGAATTTTCCGCGCGGTGGTCCTTCCGATACCGTAGATATAGGTCAGCGCGATCTCCATGCGCTTGTTCTTGGGAAGGTCAATCCCTGCAATACGCGCCACGATCTTCCTCCTGGCGAAAAAAGCCCAGGCGCAGGGACTAGCCCTGACGCTGCTTGTGTTTCGGGTTTTCGCAGATCACCCGAACGGTTCCTTTTCGTTTAATGATCTTGCATTTGTCGCAAATCTTCTTTACGGATGCCCTGACTTTCATGGGCGCCTCCTCTCCCCTTGCGGGGCCGACTCCCTAGCCCAAGACTTTTTCTATCGAAGCAAAAATCTGGTCTATGGGACCAACTCCCTTGACTCGACGCAGCAACCCCTTCTTGTCATAGAAATCAATCAAGGGTGAGGTCTGTCTGTTGTAAACTCCGAGCCGCTCTCGGATTGTAGCTTCCTGGTCGTCGTCCCTCTGGTACAGTTCGCTGCCGCAGGCGTCGCATACGCCTTCCTTCTTGGGCGGGTTGAACATGACGTGGAACATGGCGCCGCAAGCCGAGTTACGGCAGGTGCGCCGGCCGGAAAGTCTTCCCACCAGTTCTTCGTCCGGGACGTCCACTAGGACGGCGTGGTCTATGTTCTTGCTCTGATTGGACAGAATCTTGTCAAGCGCCTCTGCCTGTGCCAGAGTGCGGGGGAAACCGTCCAGCATATAGCCCTTGTCAAGGTCCGGCTTTCCGAGACGCTCCTCGACTACTCCTATGACAACCTCATCGGGGACTAGTTCGCCTTTGTCCATGTAGGTCTTGGCCTTGAGTCCCATTGGAGTGCCTTCTTTCAGCGCAGCCCGGAAGATATCACCCGTCGAAATCTGCGGAATGCTGAGCTTCTCGACGAGCTTCTTCGCCTGTGTCCCTTTACCCGATCCAGGTCCTCCCAGAAGTACGATTCTCATGGTACCTTCCTGTTTTAGGAGAAAGCGGCCTTACCGCCTCCCTTTGATCCGGCCCGTCCGGATGAATCCCTCATAATGTCTCTGAATCATGTGGGTTTCGATCTGTGTCAATGTATCCAGCGCGACACCCACGACAATCAGAAGCGAGGTTCCACCAAAATAGAAGGGCGCGTTGAAACGTGCAATCAGGATCGAGGGGAGAACGCACACGACCGACACGTATATCGCTCCCCCCAGGGTTAGTCTCGTGAGCACCTTGTCAATGTACTGGGACGTTCTCTTGCCGGGTCGAATGCCCGGGATGTACCCACCGTACTTTTTCAGGTTTTCCGCCACGTCCACCGGATTGAAGGTGACCGCGGTGTAAAAGTAGCAGAAAAATACTATCAGTGCCACGTAAAGAAGTTCGTAGATCCCTGTGCCCGGCCTCAACCAGTTGGTGATGGTCGTCAGAACAGGCACCTGGAGAAACTGGGCTATGGTCGCCGGGAATATTATGAGGGACGAAGCAAATATGGGCGGTATAACACCCGCCGTGTTCACCCTAAGGGGCAAGTGAGTGCTCTGGCCGCCGTATATCCTGCGCCCCACCACGCGTTTGGCGTATTGGACCGGGATGCGACGCTGGCCTCTTTCCACGAACACTATGGTGGCAATCACCCCCACCATGATGCCCAGCAGAAGCAACAGGATCAGGAATCCCATGTCACCTGTCTGAACTAACTGAATGGTGCTTCCCAGGGCCTGTGGCATCCTGGCCACGATTCCGGCGAAGATGATCAGCGAGATCCCGTTACCAATCCCCCGCTCTGTGATCTGTTCGCCCAGCCACATTATGAAGGCTGTCCCGGCAGTGAGCGTGATCATGGAAAGAATCACGAAGGCGGGCTTGGAAATGTAAACCATATTCTCGGTCTGTGCCAGACCGACGCTTATACCCATGCCCTGAATCAGAGACAGCACCACCGTGCCGTACCGGGTGTACTGGGTGATCTTCTTGCGGCCCGCTTCGCCCTCCTTGGAGAGCCTTTCCAGATGCGGGACCACCACGGTGAGCAGCTGCAATATGATCGAGGCGCTGATATAAGGCATGATCCCGAGGGAGAAGACGGAAAAGTTCTCCATCGCTCCGCCGGTGAACATGTCCACCACGCCGAAGAGCGTCTGCTGGTACTTGCTGAAGAAATCCTTCAGAACAGCAGTGTTTATCCCGGGGGTGGGAATATGCACGCCCAGCCGATACACCAGCAGCATCAGAAGCGTGAATATCACCCTGCGCTTGAGTTCCGGAATCTTCGCTATGTTGCCGATGGAACCTATCACGACGGGATTCTCCTAAAGATAACCCTTGTCATCCGCGCAAACAGGCCAGCGCTCACAGTTCGACCACACTCCCACCTGCGGCTTCTATCTTCACTCGGGCAGCTTTGCTGACCCTGTCTAACTTGATCTGGAAAGCAGAGGCAACTTCACCGGCGGAAAGCAGCTTTATCGGTCCCCGCCTTTTCACGATGCCCTTCTCCCTCAGAAGATCGGGGGTAACCTCGGCTCCGGCCTCCAGGCGGGACAGATCCTTGACGTTTAAAACATTATACCGGATCTTGAAAGGATTGTTGAATCCCTTCTTGGGTAGACGCCTCTGAAGAGGCATCTGGCCGCCCTCGAAACCGGGGGATACTCCGCCACCTGAGCGAGCCTTCTGGCCCTTATGGCCTTTCCCCGAGGTCTTACCTAAACCCGAGGACTCGCCACGGCCGACCCTCTTGTGCTTCTTGTTTTCCGGTCCCGGTAGATTCGATAGATCCATCATTATTTTCCCCTTAAGGGCTGAGTCAATCCGCAACCTCTTCTACTTCCACCAGATGACCCACCTTGAGGATCATTCCCCGGACCTCGGGACTATCCTTCAGGAACTTGCTGGAATTGATCTTCTTCAACCCCAGTCCCCGGACAGACTCACGTTGCGGCTTGGTGGACTTTATCGGGCTCTTTACCAAGGTGACCTTAAGCATTGGAAAGCATCTCCTCTCCCTTTTCCGCGTCCTCGTCCGAAGGGCCGAGCTTCCCGAGCTTCTTTGCGATCTGCTGGTGCGTTCTGAGCCGAATCAAGCCGTTAAAGGTGGCTTTGACAACGTTGTGGGGGTTATTGGTGCCAATGCACTTGGTCAGTATGTCACGAATCCCTGCGGCTTCCATGACTGCCCGGACCGCGCCCCCGGCAATAACTCCGGTTCCTGAGCCGGCCGGTTTCAACAGGACTTTTGCAGCTCCGTACTCGCCCGTAATCTCATGCGGGATACTCCCGTTCAACACGGGAACATCCACCATAGAGGATTTTGCGCGTTCCACGCCCTTGCGGATCGCCTCGGGAACCTCGTTGGCCTTACCGAGTCCGTAGCCCACTTTACCCCGACCGTCGCCGACAACCACCACGGCGCTGAAGGAGAATCTCCTGCCGCCCTTGACGACCTTGGCGACACGGCTCAGGTGGACCACACGATCATGCAGTTCTCCTTCTGTTGCCATATCGGATCTACTAAGCAAAAGGTGATTCCTCCTTTAACTCCTAGAAATCGAGTCCGCCCTCGCGGGCGCCGTCGGCCAAGGCCTTGATTTTGCCGTGGTAAAGGTACGGGCCTCTGTCGAAGACCACCTTGGATATGTTTTTCTCTTTGGCAAGGGCTGCGATGCGCTTGCCCACTTCCCGGGCCACTTCTCTGTTGAAGGGATCCGCCAGCTTGCGGCGAAATCCCTTGTCCAGGGTAGAGGCCGCCACAAGCGTCACGCCTTGGGTATCATCAATGATCTGGGCAAAGATGTTCCGGTTGGACCTGAATACCGTCATTCTGTGGCGCTGGCGATTGCCCCCGATCCGGTGGCGGACCCGCGCGGACCTCTTATTTTTTGCGGCGACTGTCTTCATGTCACGCCCCATTTGCGCTTCCCTTCCTCGGAGCGATTCCCGGCTCTCTGCGGGCGATCACTATTTCGAACCGGCCTTTCCGACCTTGCGGCGTACCTGCTCGCCAAGATAACGAATTCCTTTGCCTCGATAGGGCTCGGGCTTCCGGACTCTGCGGATACGGGCGGCAATTTCGCCAACCTGTTGTTTGTCAATGCCTCTCACGTGTATGACGGTGTTCTTCTCGACCTCGACGACCAATCCTTCAGGTATGGCCATGACCACCGGGTTGGAATAACCGACGTGCAGCGTAAGATTTTGCTTATCCGCTTCTGCTCTGTAGCCGACTCCGACTATTTCCAGGGACTTGGTGAACCCCTGGGTCACGCCGGTCACCATGTTTTGGATCAGGCTCCTGGTCAGGCCGTGCATGGCACGACACTTTCTGTGCTCATTCGCGGCCAGCACCCGAATCTCGGACGGATCCAGATCAATCTTGACCAAGTCGGAAACGGATATGCCAAGCGATCCTTTTGGGCCCTCGACAGTAAGGATCGGCGGGGTGAACAACACCTTCACCTGATCGGGTACGGCTACGGGGGCTTTGCCTATTCTGGACATAACTAAAGCTCCTCAATGACTCCGCTTACCAGACGGCGCAGAGCACTTCTCCACCAATGCGCCGGCGCCGGGCCTCCTTGTCGGTCATTACCCCCTGAGACGTGGACAGGATAAGGATCCCCATGCCACCGTGGCTCTTGAGATAATGCTCCTGGCCCACGTAAACTCTCCTGCCCGGCCTCGAGACCCTGGATAGACCTTCTATGACGCACTGGGTCTCGTCGTCGAACCGCAGAGTGAGCTTCAGCACGCCCTGTTTGTTCTTGGCGGATCGGATTACCTTGTACTTCTTGATATAACCCTCCTCCTTCATGATCTGGGCAATGTTGATCTTGAGATTGGAGGCGGGTATCGTCACCTGCTCTTTGCGTGCGTGTCTGGCGTTGCGGACCCTGGTCAGCATGTCCGCTATTGGGTCAGTCATGCTCATATCTGCAGTCTCCTACCAGCTCGATTTGATCATGCCGGGAACATTCCCTTTCAGGGCATGGGTCCGCAGGCAGATACGGCACATCTTGAACTTGCGGTAATAGGCCCTGGGCCTGCCGCAAATCTGGCAACGATTGTATTGCCTTACCGCAAATTTCTGAGGCCTTGCAGCCTTCACCATCATGGATATCTTGGCCACGATCCCTCCTTGAAGGAGAAACTGTCTATTTTCTGAACGGGATCCCCATTTGTTCCAACAATTCCCGTGCTTCCTCGTCCGTTTTCGCCGTGGTGACCACGGTTATGTTCATGCCGCGAATCTTCTCGATCCTATCATAGTTTATCTCCGGGAATATGATCTGTTCCTTTATCCCCATGGAGAAATTGCCGCGTCCGTCAAAACCTCTGGGATTGACCCCCCTAAAGTCGCGGACCCTCGGTAGTGCCACGTTGATCAGCTTATCGAGAAAATGGAACATGGTATCGCGACGAAGGGTAACCTTACAACCTATGGTCATGCCTTCACGGAGTTTGAAGGACGCAATGGACTTTCTCGCTTTGCGCAGAGTCGGCCATTGACCGGTTATGAACGACATCTCCTGTTGAGCATTCTCCAGAATCTTAGGGTTCTGGATAGCTTCTCCCAGTCCCATGTTCACGACTATTTTCTTCAGGACCGGCACCTGCATGGGATTGGTGTACTTAAACCGCTCGATCAAGGCCGGTACGACCGATTTCCTGTAATATTCCTGAAGCCGCGAAGCCATAACGTTCTTCCTTCTAGCTGTCCAGATGCTCGTTGCACTTCTTGCAGTAGCGCACTCGGCTGCCGTCGTCGAGAATCTTCATGCCTGTTCTCGTTGGTTTGGAGCATTTGGGACAGACCAGCATCAGCTTGCACAGTTTTACGGGCGCTTCTTTCTCGATTATTCCGCCCTGTTTGCCCACTCCCGCTCCCGGCTTGGTATGGCGCTTGACGAAGTTTACACGCTCAACCAGAGCAGCGTCCTTCTCCTTCATTATCTTCAGGACCTTCCCTGACTTTCCCTTTTCCTTGCCGGACATCACCCGGACCTTGTCGTTTTTCTTGATGGCAGACATCTCTAGAGGACCTCCGGGGCCAGGGAGACGATCTTCATAAACTTCTTGGCTCTCAGCTCACGAGCCACGGGGCCGAAGATACGGGTGCCTATGGGTTCCAGCTGATTGTTAATGAGGACCGCGGAGTTATCGTCAAACCGTATGTACGATCCGTCCGGCCGCCGAACAGCCCGGCGGGTCCTCACAACAACGGCCTTATGGACCTCTCCCTTCTTGACTTTAGAGTTGGGAATGGCCTCTTTGACCGACACTATCACGACATCGCCGACGCTGGCGTATTTTCTTCGCGTGCCGCCGAGAACCTTGATGCAAAAGAGTTCCTTCGCACCGGAGTTGTCGGCAACATCTATTCGGGTCTGCTGCTGAATCATACGCCACCCCCGGGCAACGACGCCTCCTTGATTATCTTCCGGACGCGCCAGTTCTTGTGGCGGCTCAGGGGTCGGGTTTCCACGATCATCACTTCGTCGCCGATGCGGCAGCGGTTCTCTTCATCATGGGCCATGAACCGCTTGCGCCGACGGACGTACTTCTTGTAAACCGGGTGGATGACGGTTCGGCTCACCTCGACCACCACGGTCTTGTCCATCTTGTTGCTGATGACCACGCCGGTCCGAACCTTGCGCTGCTTTCGGCTTTCCGAGGAGTTCGTCATTTAGACGTCTCCTTTTCTCTCATGATGGTCTTTACCCGGGCAATCTCCCTTCGGAGTTTCCGGAGGCGATCGGTCTTTTCGAGCTGGCCTGTGGCATGCTTGAACCGAAGATTGAATTCCTCTTCGCGAAATTCCTTCTCTTTGGCTGCCAGCTCTTCTGGGGAGAGATCCCTGAGTTCTCTCGGTTTCATATCAGCTCCTCACGCGTCACAAAGCGGCTCTTTATAGGCAGCTTCCGGGCGGCCAGTCGAAAGGCTTCCTTTGCCACTTCCAAGGGCACGCCTTCCATTTCGTACATGATCTTTCCCGGTTTCACCACCGCAACCCATTCCTCGGGCGCTCCCTTGCCTTTACCCATACGGGTTTCCGCAGGCTTCTTGCTTATGGGCTTATCAGGGAACATGCGGATCCAAATCTTTCCGCCACGTTTCACATGTCGGGTCATCGCTATTCGCCCGGCCTCGATCTGCCTGGCCGTGATCCAGCCTGGCACCAAAGCCATCAAACCGAATTCCCCGAAGGAAACGCTCGTCCCTCTGCATGGGGTGCCGTTCAGACGGCCCTTTTGTCTTTTTCTGTATTTTACTTTCTTGGGCGCAAGCATCTTAACTCTCCCCTGGCGCGCTCCTGATCAGCTCACCCTTGAAGATCCAGACTTTCACCCCAATCACGCCGTAGGTGGTGACCGCCTGAGCAAATCCATAGTCCAGATCCGCCCTTAGGGTGTGCAGGGGCACGCGACCTTCCCTGTACCACTCTCGCCTGGCCATTTCGGCTCCTCCGAGCCGACCGGCCGTGGCTATTCGAACCCCGCTGGCACCGGATTTCAGCGCGCTCATAACCGACTTCTTCATGGCTCTTCGGAAGGCAATGCGTCTCTCAAGCTGCTGTGCCACATTTTCCGCGACCAACTGCGCGTCTATCTCGGGCTTGCGGACCTCCTTGATGTCCACCACCGCCTCTTTGTCGGTGAGGTTCATGAGTTCCCTTCGCAGCTTCTCGATCTCGGACCCTTTCGGACC
>Ga0172371_10006192_pt1 | contig 17478 bp, 8 predicted proteins | sample Lak12m_FD_114543 | JGI IMG/M metagenome (GOLD analysis project Ga0172371, IMG submission 114543) | Freshwater microbial communities from Kabuno Bay, South-Kivu, Congo - kab_022012_12m | ecosystem: Environmental > Aquatic > Freshwater > Lake | place: Democratic Republic of the Congo: South-Kivu...
ATGCGCGACAAGGCCTCGCAGTCCACTCCAAGTCGTGCGGTCCTCGACCTTGACTCGGGCGGTGACGGCTTCTAGAGTGTTACAGCGGCGTGTGTCGATTCAGCGAATGCGCGGGCTCAACAGAACCCGCGGACACCGGAGCGAGAACGTTAGCTCGGTTCGCGATGAAAATGTGCAGCAGTCTCACCGCAAGGGTCCTCGTATGGATAGCCGCAGTGTTGGTCCCGGCTCAGGCCCTGCCCGTCCAGGCTTGCGGGTGCGGGGAGCAGTTGCCGCAGGCGATCGCAGTGGAATCTGGTCAGGCTGCGGACGTGGTGGCTGTGCCGGCCTCGGACGAGGCGGCGGGGTTGCCGGTCCGACATCCTTGCTGCGGCACTCCGCCCGTTGCGGAACAACCGAAAAATTGTTGCGGTGGCGAGGGGGCTTCGTGCGGCTGCGGAGATTGCCCCGCCTCGCGCGGCGGTGCCTGTCACTGTTCCGCCAACCACTCGGTTCCCGCCCCGGATCCGCTGCCCGGCAATTCTCCAACCCGTGATACGAAGTGCTCGTGTGGATCCCCTGCGGACGCTGTTGCGACCGTGGTGGCGGTCGTTCCCTCGGTCGTCCTCTCCCAGGCTGCCCAGCAGTCGTCTCTCCGCGGCTCGACGTCGCTTGAACGTTTGACCACGCTCTGCCGTCTGGTCATTTAGTCGGCCCTCTCCAGGATCGGTGCGCGCTTTGTGGAGCATCTCCGCGCGGCTTCGTTCCTCTCTTTGGCCAATCAACAGGCGGAATCGCCGTGCTCGCAGTCCGCGGTCGCGAACCGCGTGTCGTCAGACAGATCGCGCCCTTGGCAGTCACGTTCGTCGTGAATTGACCGAGTCCGCTGGTCTTCTCGGACGGAGGTAGCGGCGTTCCTGATCGGGTCATCCCCTCTTGCCCGCGAAGGCGGAGGAATTTCGGAGGCTTACCATGCGTGAAAACGAGATGGGACTACAAGACAAAAAGGCGTCTACGTCGGAACGAGGCGATGCGCCGAGCGGGGACGTTGGCGCGGCATCCGCAGGCAAAGCGCCCTCTCCGCGGGGTCAGCCTGCGGCGTCCTCGGGCAAGCTGCCGCGCAAGCAACCCTGGCCGTGGTGGGCCAAGTTGGTTGTTCAGCCGCTGTTGCTTGTCTCCGCAGGGCTGTTGGTGATTGTCGCTTTGGGCGCAGCGCAGCGAATCGGCTGGATTTCCACCGGCGGCGACGGGCATCGTCAGGCCCAGGTGGCTCATGGCGGGACGGTGCGCTACGTCTGCCCCATGAGGTGTACGCCACCGCGGACCGAGCCGGGCCGCTGCCCCGTGTGCGGCATGGAACTGGTGCCGGTCACCTCCGACGGAAACGACTCGGACCAGCATTCGATTCAGATCGATCCGGTCGCCCGCCGCGTGGCCAATATCCGCACGGTGGCGGTCAAGGCGGCCCCGCTGGTGCGGAACATCCGAGCGGTCGGCAAGCTGAGCTACGACGAAGGGACGCTCAAGACGATTGCGGCCTACGTAGACGGCCGGCTGGAACGTCTCTATGCCGACTATACCGGCGTGGTGGTCGGCAAAGGCGATCATCTGGCCATGCTCTACTCTCCCGAACTGTATTCCGGCCAGATGGAACTGCTCGTGGCCAAGGAGTCGCGCGAGCGAACACTGGCTTCGGGCAAGCAGAGTCTGGCCTACAACCAGCACGATCTGTACGACAGCGCCCGGGAGCAGCTCACGGAGTATGGGATGACCCCAGAGCAGCTTGCCGAACTCGAAAAGACCCGCCACGCCAATAGCCGGATCCCGATCTGCGCACCGATCAGCGGGACGGTCATCGAGAAGCTTGCGGTCGAAGGGCAGTACGTGAAGACGGGGCAGCCCATCTACCGCCTCGCGGACCTCTCCACGGTTTGGCTGATGCTGGAAATGTTCCCGGAGGACGCCGCAGCGATTCGCTACGGTCAGAAGGTCGAGGCGGAGGTCCAGTCGCTGCCCGGCCGCACCTTTACCGGCCGCGTGGCCTTCATCGACCCGACGGTCGAGCCGAAGACGCGCACCGTTGGGGTGCGCGTGGTCATACCGAATGGCGATGGGCTGTTGCGCGTCGGCGACTACGCCAAGGCGTCCATTTCGGTCCGCCTCAGTGGCTCAGGCAGGCAACTCGCCAAGGTCTATGATCCCGAGCTGGCCGACAAGTGGATCAGCCCGCGGCACCCGCACGTGATCGAATCGTCGCCGGGCAAGTGCCGGGTGTGCGGCGTAGAACTCGTGCCGGCCGCCAAGCTCGGCTTTACCAGTGATCCCGCTCAGGACGGCCGCGCTTTGCTCGTACCCCGCGACGCCGTGTTGATGGTCGGCGAGCATGGCGTCCTCTATGTCGAGACCGAGCCAGGACGTTTCGAGGTCCGCCGCGTCGTCCTCGGTCCATCCAGCGGGGACGAGATCGCGATCCTCGAAGGCGTCGAGGAGGGCGAGCAAGTCGCCTGTTCCGGCAACTTCCTGATCGACTCACAAATGCAATTGGCCGGCAATCCGTCGCTCATCGACCCGACGAAGTATTTGGCAAACCTCGCTGCAAGACCAACGGGCGAAGACTCCGGCCAGGCTTCTCCGCTGAGCGATCCTCCGCCGATGGGAGTCCCAGAAGCTGCGCAACCGCAATCGGGCCCCATGCCGAGCGAGCCTCCGCAAGCCAGCGGCGGTGAGACGGTGGCCATCGCCAAGGCGCTTGCCAAGTTGTCGCCGTCCGACCGTGCTCTGGCGGAGAAGCAGCGAATCTGTCCGGTGACGAACATGCCGCTCGGCTCGATGGATACACCGATCAAGGTCGACGTCAACGGCCGCCCTGTGTTCATTTGTTGTGAAGGATGTCGCGAGGAATTGCTGGCCGAGCCGGCCAAGCATCTCGCCACGCTGACGCAGGAGGTGCCCCAATGATTGCCAAGATCTTGGACTTCTGCCTCCGGGAGCGATTGCTCGTCCTACTGGCGGTCGTGGGGGTCGTCGGCTACGGCTGGTACGCAGCAAAGAAGGTGCCGCTGGACGCGATTCCCAACGTCGGCGCGAACCAGGTCATCGTGTTGAGCGAATGGCCCGGCCGCTCGCCCAAGGACATGGAAGACCAGATCACCTATCCGCTCTCGGTCGCTCTCCAGGCGGTGCCCGGCGCACAGAGCGTCCGCGGCAAGAGCATGTTCGGCTTCAGCTTCGTGCAGGTGACCTTCGACGACGGGATTGACTTCTACTGGGCGCGGTCCCGCGTCGCCGAACAGCTGACCGCGGTCTCGACCCTGCCCGCAGGCGTCACACCCAAACTCGCCCCGGACGCGACGGCGTTGGGACAGGTGTTCTACTATGTTCTGGACCCGCCGGAAGGGATGGACCTGGCCGAGCTTCGCTCGAAGCAGGACTTCTTCATCAAATATGCCCTGCAAAGCGTGGACGGCGTGGCCGAAGTCGCCTCGATCGGTGGTTACCAGCGCCAGTATCAAATCGAAGTCGATCCCGACAAACTCCGCTACCACAACGTTCCGCTGAGCACCGTCGTCGATGCGGTCAAGGCATCCAACATCGACGTCGGCGCCAAGACCGTCGAGTCCAGCGGCATGGAGTACCTGGTCCGCGGCAAGGGGTTCATCGGCTCGGGCAAGACGCTCCCGGAAACGCTGGCGCAGATCGAGAACACCGTGGTCCTGACCCGCGAGGGAATTCCGGTGCGCATTCGCGATGTCGCCCGGGTGCAAACGGGTCCCGCGTTTCGTCGTGGAGCGCTGGACTTCAACGGCCAGGAAGCGGTGGGCGGCGTGGTGGTCATGCGGTATCGCGAGAATCCGCGCGAGGTCATCCAGCGCGTCAAGGAGAAGATCACGGCCCTGGAGTCCGAGCTGGACGGAATCAAGATTCACGCTGTCTACGACCGGACCGTCTTGATCGACGAGACCGTGGCCACGCTCACCGAGGCCCTGGGCCAGGAAACGATCATCACGATTGTCGTGGTGGTGCTGTTCTTGTTGCACGTTCGCGCCAGCCTGGTCATCGCGGTCACTCTGCCGCTGGCCGTCTTGATGGCTTTCGTGGGCATGAAGCTGTTCGGCGTGGATGCCAACATCATGTCGCTGGCCGGCATCGCGATCGCCATCGGCACGATGGTCGATATGGGCATTATCGTGCTGGAGAACATCTACGACGGGCTGGCCGATTGGGAGGAACAAGGCGCGCCCGGCGGCTCCGAGCGGCGGTACGCGATCATCCGCTCGGCGGCGGCCCAGGTGATTCCCGCGGTGATGACGGCGATCAGCACCACGGTCGTCAGCTTCCTGCCCATCTTCTTCCTGACCGGCCGCGATCACAAGCTGTTCGCACCGCTGGCCTGGACCAAGACCTTCGCCCTGCTGGCCAGCTTGATCGTCGCTGTGACCGTCGTGCCCATGCTCTGCCGCCTGTTCTTGAAGACTTCGCGCACCGCGACGTGGAAAGGCGTCTTGAGCGGGCTGGCGGCGGCCGCCCTGTTGGCCGCTCTCTGCTATTTCGTCTGGGGCGACCACATTCGAGAGTGGACGCTGCTGCCTCCCGCCTGGGCCGCCGCGACGGCTGCCGTGATTGGTTTCCTGAGTGGCTGGTGGATGACCCGCGAGAGAATTCGGCCGATCGAGCAGAACCCGGTCAGCCGCTTCTTGCTGTTTCTCTATGCCGGCCGCCTCCGCACGGCGTTGAACCACAAGCTGCTGATGCTGTCGATGCCGGCGGCCATCTTCGTCCTGGGCCTGGGCGCATGGTTTGGGCTGCCGACCGTGCTCCGGCCGGTCGAGAGCCTGTTCACCATGCTCGGTGCGAACCTGAACGAAGTGCCGGGCTATGTCAAGGCCAAGCACACGTTCACCGGCTTGAAGACGGACGACTGGATCGCCCTGGACGAGGGAAGCTGGTTCTACATGCCCAGCATGTATCCGGCTGTCAGCTTTTCCCAGGCCATGCAGGTGCTGCAGACGCAGGACGTCTTGATTGGCCAGATTCCCGAAGTCCAAGACGTGCTCGGCAAAATCGGCCGCATCGAGTCGGCGCTCGACCCGGCTCCGGCGGCGATGGTCGAGACCTACGTGATGCTCAAACCGCGCGCCGAGTGGCGGCCCGAGATAACCGAAAGGAAAATCTGGGACGAAATAACCAGGACCGCGACGGTGCTGGGGATCACCCCGGCGTCGCCGCTGCAACCGATCGAAGGCCGCGTCGTGATGCTGCAAGCCGGCATCAAAGCGCCGATGGCCGTGCGGATCTACGGCGACACGCTGGACGGGCTGGCCAAGGCGTCGTTGGCCGTGGCGGAAAACCTCAAGAAACACCACAACGTCAACGCCGGAACGGTCAACCCCGACATCGTGATGGGCAAGCCGTATTTCGAGTTCGATGTGGATCGCGAGGAAGCCGCCCGGTACAGCATGAGCACGATGATGGTCAACCAGATCGTCTACGTCTGCTGCCCCTCGTGCATCAAGAAGATCGAGGCGGACCCGAAGACGTACCTCGGAAAAGTTGACGACCTTTACGCCGCCTCTCTGCGAGCCCGCCGTGCCGCGCCGTGACCCTGTCCGCACCTGCGGCTTGGTCCACGAGACGGCAATGACAGACGTGGTCCGCGGTAGGATCCGAGGCCACGTCGCCCGGCGCGGGGCGGAAGCCGTCCGCCCCCCGCGCTGGCCGTTCGAAGTTGGTAGGACGTCGCTTGTTGAAAGGTGACCGAGATGGCGCGCAGACACACGATCCGCTTCCGACTGCTGCTGGCGATTAATCTGGCGATGACGAGTCTGCTGTTGCTGTTTCTGGTCTTGGACTATCACCGAGAGATGGCTCAGCGCTTGGGCGAAAAACATTTGGCGATGGAGGAGGAAGCGAAGATCCTCCTGCCCAGCGTCCTGCGTCTTCGCTCCCACGGCGCCGCCATGGTGCAGGAGTACGTGGACGAGGTCTGCGGCCACATGCACGCCACCCGTTCTCCCGGGCACCATATCGCCGTGGCCTACGACGGAGTCTTCCTCCAGGCGAAAACGCATGGGCGAGATTCGGCGGCCATGCTGGAAGCGATGCAAGCCGGCGCCGCGTCGGCAACGCATCAATCTCGATGGCGCGGCGAGATTCTGGTGGTCGGCAGCGCTCAACAGGAGGGAGTGAGCGTCTTCGTGGCGGAATTTCTGACCAACGTGCTTCGATCTTTGCGCAGCGAAGTCTTGCTGCGGCTGGGACAGATCGTCGTCCTGGCTATCGTACTGGAATTGGTGGTCAGCATGGTCCTGGTCCGCATGGTCGCCAAGCCCTTGGAGCGACTCCAGGGCACCGTGGACGACATTGGGAAGGGGCACCTGGGGACGCAGACCGCAGCTTTCAAAAGCACCGAACTGGCCCACCTGGCTCAGGCGATCAATTCCATGAGTTCGTCGCTGGCCGAAGCTGCCCGTGTGCGTCAGCGGCAACTGGCCAAGGCCCGCGAGATTCAAGCGCATCTCCTGCCTCGGGAGGTGACCATCCCGGGCCTGCGTTTTGTGCACTGCTACCAGCCGGCCGACGATGTCACGGGCGATCACTTCGATGCCATCCCGTTGTCGGATGGGAGCTGGCTGTTGTGCGTGGCGGACGTTTCAGGCCACGGCGTGCCCGCGGCGCTCAGCGCGGCAATGCTCAAGACCCTGTTGGAGCATGCGAGCGAGCGAGAGACGCGGCTGAACGAGATCCTCGCAGAGGTCAGCAGGCGGTTCGCAGCGTTGTCCCTGTGCGGTGACTTCGTCACCATGGTTCTGGCACGCTGGCAGCCGCAGGCCCGTACCCTGGAATACGCCAGTGCCGGCCACGAAGCGGCTTGGCTCTTGCCCGCCGCCGGCGGCTCGCCGCGCGAATTGTCCGCAACCGGTCCCGCGTTGGCCATTATCGAGGATGCGAAGTGGTCCACCGTGACGGTTCCTGTGGTGCCCGGGGATCGTCTCCTGGCGGTCAGCGATGGAATCACGGAAACCTTCAATCCGGAAGGCCAGCAGTTTGGACGCCAGCGATTGGGCAAGTTGTTCTCCGAGTGTCGATCGCTCGCCTTGCCCGCGTCGGTGAAACGGATCCAAGAGGAGGTCGCGGCGTATCGGGGCGGCAGGGCCCCCACCGACGACACAACCCTACTGGTCATCGAGTGGGCCGACGAACAAGGTGGTGCCGCCGGTGACATTGCGGACGCATCTGAAGAATGAGGAGTACTTCGGCACACGAAACAACCCCGATTCCGCTTCCTGGTGATTGCCGTCGTGCTGGCCTTGGCCGCTGGCGGGGCCGTTTCGCTCGCGCACCTGGACATCGACGCCTTTCCCGACACCACCCCGGTCCAGATTCAGGTCAACACGGTTGCTCCTGCACTCGCGCCCGAGGAAGTCGAACGCCAGATCACCTTTCCCGTCGAGCAGGCGATCAGCGGGCTGCCGGGACTGGCGATGGTGCGTTCGATCTCCAAGTTCGGCCTGTCGCAAGTGGTCGTCACTTTCCAGGACGGAACCGACATATACTTCGCCCGCCAACTGGTCGGCGAGCGACTGGGGACCGTGAGCCTCCCCGAGGGCATCGGACGCCCGCAGATGGGGCCCATCTCCACGGGGCTCGGGGAAGTCTTTCATTACGTGTTGACCTATGAAGGCTACGACTTTTCCCAGCCCTTGTCCGCGGAGGAGCGCATCAAGAAGATCACCGAATTGCGGACGCTTCATGACTGGATGGTCAAGCCGCAACTTCGCTCCATTCCCGGCGTGGCCGAAGTGAACAGTTGGGGCGGCTACGAAAAGCAATATCAGGTCCGTCTCGACCCCAGCCGGCTGATCAAGCATGGCCTGACGTTTGACCAGGTTACCGAGGCCGTCCAAGCGAACAATCGCAATGTGGGCGGCGGGAGCATCCGCGTCGAGGCGAGAATGCTGTTGGTCCACGGCCAGGGTCGGACCGTCACCATCGAACAGATCAAGAATATCGTGATCACCGCCAAGGACGGCGTGCCGATTCGCGTCCGCGACGTGGCCGATGTTCAGACCGGCCACGAAATCCGCATGGGTGCCGTGACGGCCCACGGCCGGGGCGAAGCCGTGCTCGGTTTAGGCTTTATGCTCATGGGCGAAAACAGCCACGAGGTCACGTGGGCGCTCAAGAACAAGCTGGAGGAGATCAAGTCCACCCTGCCGCCGGGCGTGACCATTCAGACGGTGTACGACCGCACGGAACTGGTCGATCATGTCATCGACACGGTACGGAAGAATCTGTTTGAGGGCGGGTTGCTGGTGATCGCCGTTCTCTTTCTGTTTCTCGGCAACCTCCGTGCCGGCCTGATCGTCGCCCTGGCCATCCCGCTGTCCATGCTGTTCGCCTTCTCAGGAATGCTGCGTTTCGGCATCGCGGCCAGCTTGCTAAGTCTGGGCGCGATCGATTTCGGCATGATCGTCGATAGTTCCGTGGTCATGGTCGAGAACTGCATGCGGCACCTGGCCGCCGCGAAACCGGGAACAGGTTCTGATGGCGAGAACAGCCGAAAGGGGCCTGGACACGATCTGGCCCTTTCGTCTGTTTCGCCGCCGAGCCGGCTGGACGTGATCCGCCAGGCGGCCGTCGAGGTCCGCAAGCCGACGATGTTCGGCGAACTGATCATCATGATCGTGTACCTGCCCATCCTCACGCTGGAAGGCATCGAAGGCAAACTCTTCCGCCCCATGGCTCTGACCGTCATCCTGGCCTTGGCCGGGTCGATGGTCCTCTCGCTGACGCTGATGCCCGTGCTGGCCAGCCTCGTGCTTCCTCGGCGGATCGAAGAGCGCGAACCGCTGCTGATGCGGATCGCGCATCGCATCCATAATCCGCTCCTGCGGGTTTGCATGGAACATAAGTTGCTCGTGATTGGGGTAACGCTGGGCGTGCTGGTGGTCGCCTTCGGGATGCTCGCCCCGAACCTCGGCTCGGAGTTCGTGCCGAAATTGTCAGAGGGATCGCTGGTGATCAATGTCATCCGACTGGCGGGAATCAACCTGGACGAGTCGATTCGTTACAACACCCGAATGGAAAAGGCCCTGTTGAAGGCGTTCCCGGACGAGATCCAGTACGTCTGGAGCCGGACCGGTGCGCCCGAAGTGGCGACGGACCCGATGGGCGTGGAGTTGACCGACATGTTCATCACGCTGCAGCCCAGGGAGCGGTGGAAGCGAGCGCTTACGCAGGGCGAGTTGACAGAACAGATTCAGCGCGAACTCCGCGACTTGCCGGGGCAACGGATCGCCATGCTGCAGCCGATCGAGATGCGGATGAATGAAATGATCTCCGGCATTCGCTCGGATGTGGCCGCGATCTTGTTCGGCGACGAGTTCGACGTGCTGGTCAAAAAGGCCGCCGAGATCGAGCAGGTGTTGAAGTCGATTCCCGGCGCTGCGGATGTCAGCACGGAGCAGATTACCGGGCAGCCCGTCCTGCAGGTTCGGGTGAAGCAGGACGAGATTGCACGCTACGGCATCCCGGCCAAGACCGTGCTCGACCTGATCGAGTCGCTGGGCAGCAAGGCGGTGGGAGAAATCTACGAAGGACAGTTGCGTTGCCGGAGGAGATCTGCGCGCAGTGCAACGCCAAAGTCGCGGCCGAATATCAACAGAAGGGCGACTGGTGCCAGGAGCACAATCGGCCGGAATCGCAATGCTTCATCTGCAGCCCGAAGCGCGCCGAGAAATTCGCCGCCCAATATGAGGCCCAGTTCGGTACGAAGCCCCCCCAGCCGGAAACAACTCCGTAGCTGCCTTGAAATCTGATTCAATCGGTTCAAGTCGGGGACGGAGATCGCCGATCTTAGGCCACGCAGGTTTGCCATAGAGCATTTCTCTTCCGAGCAACGTCATGTCCGCTGAACGACTGAAACAGCATCTGGCCAACTTCGTCGTCGGGCTTGCTGTCGTCGTATCGGCGATTCCTCGCCCATCGGCATGCAACTGCGAGCCGCTGGGTCTGTCGCTCGGTGACGGCATCGCCTCCCGTGCGATCCCCATCACGGCTTCCGCTCGACCGAGTGGAAATACCTGCTGCACGTCCAGCGAGGACGGGCAAAGACATGCCAGTGGCCTCTGCCCCTGCGGCGCTCCGTGCCGCTGTGAGATCACCCGGCAGCCTGAGCAGTCCGCCCTCCCCACGTTCCAGCTGACCTCGGTCGATCGAGGGGCGGACTTGACGTCGCTGGAGGCTTCGACTGTCAGGCAGGATCCGCTCGCCAGCTTGGCGGCAGGCCTGCCTCAGGGCAATTCCGCGCGGCTAGTCACCGCGCTTGACCGCTGCATCGCTCTCTCGCGTTTCCTGCTGTGATGGGCGCCCTCGCGGAGACCGACCTGTTCGAGCCCGCGTTTCTCCCGGGAAATCAGCCAGCAGTGTTTCGTTCGCGGCGATACTCGACGTCCTCGGGGACGTGTTGCCGCCCCAGCGCCAAAATGTCACGCAGTTCTTGATCTGGTCTCTTGCAGCGAGAGGTAAGTAATGATGTGGACAAAGCGGAATACCATGCGCCGTTCTTGTGCAACTGGGCGGCCGAACGCAGACAAACCGATCCAGGTATTGCTCGATCCGCCCGGCGGCGGCGATGGCTCCGTCCGCCCCGGGTCGCGGGTACTGGTGCTGGAACATCGTGACGAGGTTTACAGGGGCCTGAAACTCGTCTTGGAAGAAGGCGGGTTCCAGGTCGAACGCGGGCGAGTTGGGGCCACGGCACGGGCGCGAATTCAACAGTTCGAACCCGACTTGATTCTGGTCAACGAAGAGTTGCCGGACGAGAGCGGCTGGCTGATGACCTGCAAGCTGCGGTTAAGTCATCGCGTCCAGCCGGTTTGGCTGTACGCGGTTCGGAAGCCGCGCTGGCGAGCCGACTGGCGGGAATTGCTGGGCGTCGACGAAGTGATCGAATACCGGGGAGCGTTGACCGTCCTCGTCCAGCAAATCCGTCGGCGGCTGGCGAACCGCCACGTCTCGCCGCCCGTCGAACCCGCACGCCGCCCGGCGGCCGTCGCGCCGCCTGCAGCGGCCGGCTAGCGCTCCGCGAGACGGGTACAAGAACTTTGGATGGCCGCACCGGACAAACACCGGACGCGGTTGTCCAGCGGTATGATAGCCGGGGCTACGACGACGCGTCCCCGCGCGTCAGTGGGCGGAGCAGCCTGTGATCTGGCGGCGCAACCAGTCCAGCCGCTGCCCATACTGGACTGACTCCTCGTCCGTCATGGCCGTGTGATGGTCGGCTTGCGGCAGGTACAGCACCTGGTGCGGTCCGCCGTACGCGTCGGCGATTTGCTGCTGACAGCTCGGCGGAACCACGCGATCCTGCTGGGCAGTGATCAACACGGCGGGCGCCGTCGCCAGGGCCGCGTTGCGGATCGCACACAGCTCGGCCGGGACCTGCCGGGCCAGCCATTGAACGCCCGGTGTCAGGGGCCACCGTCCGTAACGAGCCAGCATGACTTCGCGCAGCGGCGGCGGATTGCGGAGAATCAAGCCCGCCGGCGTGCGGCGTGCCGCCAGATACAACGCGCTGACACAGCCCAGACTGCTTCCGGTCACCACGATGGGCCGGCCCGCGGCTTGCGACTCCAGTTGCTCGAAGACCGCGTCCGCCACCGCCGCCGTATGGCGCAGGCTGGCGGTTCCGGTGCTGCCCCCGTAGCCAGGAGGATTGACGGTCCACAGCTCGACGGCCAGCCCCGGCCAGGCGTCGGCCGGATGAGCGCTCGAGCGCTCGGCGCGTCCCGCCGTGCCGGGGAACTTGAGCACAAACAGGTCGGCCGCATCTGCCGACGGAACTCCGGTTCGCTGCGTCCAGACTTCCACGTGGCCGCCGCCCAGCGGAACCAGCCGGCGGGCTTTGCCGTCGGCATCGAGGGGATACCGCGTGGGGCGGAGGATCAGCCGATCGGTCAGCCGGCCAAGCAACGTGCGCCGCATGACACGCTCAATGCACGCGCTGGCCGGGCTGAGCGCCCTCGTCGATCCGCAGCAGGAAGACCTCCTGCCCACCCGGGCCCGCGGCGGTGACCATGCCTTCGCTGAGTCCGAACTTCATCTTGCGCGGAGCCAGATTGGCCACGACCACGACCAGCTTGCCGACCAGGTCTTCGGGCTTGTACGCCTCTTTGATCCCCGCGAACACCGTCCGCCGCACGTCGCCGCCCAGGCTGACGGTCAGCTTGAGCAGCTTCTTCGCCTCGGGAACGTCCTCGGCCGCCACGACTCGCGCCACGCGCAAGTCGACCTTGGCAAAGTCCTCGATCGAACAAGTCTCGGCCAGCGGCTCGTTTTTCAGCGGCTGGTCGCTGTCCTGCCACTGCGGCTTGTCCGCCGGGGCGGCGGCGTCCTGTTCCTTGCTGTCTTCGATCATCTTGTCCACATCCTTCCTTTCGACACGTTTGAGCATATGTTGAAACGCGGCCACCGGGGCGCCGGTCAACGGGGTCTTCGCCTCGTCCCAACTTCGAATCGGCGTGTTCAGCAACTGCTCGGTCTGCTCCGCCAATCGCGGCAGCACCGGCGCCAAGTAAATCGCCAGTTGCCGGAACAGGTTCAAGGCCACCGTACAGACATCCTGCAGCTGCTGGGTCTTGGCGGGATCCTTGCGCAAATTCCACGGTTCCGCCGTTTCGACGTACGGGTTGGCTCGATCCGCCAGTTCCATGACCAGCCGCATCGCCCGGTTGAAATCGCATTCCTCGTAAGCGGCCGCGATGTCGTCCCCGACGCGAGCGGCATAGGCGAACAGCCCGCCGTCGTCCGGATACGTCGCGGACAAGCCGATATCTTGCACGAAGCGCGCCGAGCGGCTGGCCAGATTCACGACTTTGCCCACCAGGTCCGCGTTCACCTTGGCGACGAACTCGTCCAGGTTCAGATCCAAGTCATCCAGACGCGGCCCGAGCTTCGAGGCGTAGTAGTAGCGCAGGTAGGCCGGATCCAGGTGGTTCAGGTACGTTTCGGCGCGGATGAACGTGCCCTTGCTCTTGGACATCTTCTCGCCGCCGACGGTCAGGAACCCGTGGATGTGGACCTTGGTGGGCAAGCTGAATCCGGCGACCTTCAGCATGCCGGGCCAGAACAGGGTGTGGAAGTACGTGATGTCCTTGCCGATGAAGTGGTGGATTTCGGTCTGCTCGCTCCGCCACCAATCGTCGTTCCGCTCGCCGTGGCGATCGCACCACTGCTGGCTGGACGCGAGGTACCCGATCGGCGCATCGAACCAGACGTACCAGTAGTTGCCCGGACTGTCGGGGATCTCGAAGCCGAAATAGGGAGCCGGCCGCGAGATATCCCAATCCTTGAGCGGCTCGCCCAGGAAATGGCCCTGCAAGTAGTTCGCGACCTCGGGCTGCAAGTGCCGGCCGCACTGCGTCCATTCGCTCAAGAAGCCGTGCAGCTTCTCCAGTTCGACGAACAGGTGCTTGGCTTCGCGAATCTCCGGCGTCGCACCCGACAGGATACTGACCGGATCCAGCAACTCGGCGGGACTGTAGGTCGCTCCGCACTGGCAGCTGTCCCCCGGCTGGTCGGCTCGTCCGCAACGGGGGCAAGTGCCGCGGACAAAGCGATCGGCCAGGAACGTGCCGGCTTGTGGATCGTACAACTGCGACACGTCCTTCTCGGCCACCAGGTCGGCCTGGCGCAAGGCCCACCAGATCTCCTCGCAGAAGCGGCGGTTTTCCGGGCTGTTCGTACTGCCGTAGTTGTCGAAGACGATCTGAAAGCCGGCGAAATCCCGCTCGTGGGCGCGCTGCATCTCGGCGATCAGTTCCTCTTCGCGACGGCCTTCTTGGCGAGCCCGGATCATGATGGCCGTCCCGTGCGTGTCGTCCGCGCAGACGTACACGCAGCGGCGGCCGTGCAGCTTCTGAAACCGAACCCAGATGTCGGTTTGGATGTATTCGACCAAGTGCCCCAGATGAATGGGCCCGTTGGCATAGGGCAGCGCCGATGTCACCAGAATCCGTCGCTCGGTCATAATCGCTCCGTGGTCGTGAGCCAAGAACACTCTCATCCCTCGGCGCAGGGAGCCAGGGTTCAAGGCTCAGGTTCGCCTGCCGCCGCAAGAAATCGGTCGGACATTCTAGCCGAACGCGGGTCAGGGCGGGAGTGCCGATGGCTGAGCCGCTGGCTGGGCGCCCACCGATCGCCGCGTCGGCATGCTTTTCCCGTTCGCTGGGCTAGTCCGGCCACGCGGCGCATGGCCCTACTGTCACCGATCCGCCGACAGGCTAGAATGCAGCGGTTCGTTCGCCTCAACGCGGCTTTCAGGAGACCGACATCGTAAAGCGAACCAGCGCCATCCTGGTCTGGCCGGCCTCGCCGCTTTCGGCCGTGGCAGCGGAGCCAGCGGCCCCGCCACCTGGCCCTGCAGGCCAGACCTGGAAACGGGTCTGGCACGACGAAGAAATGTGACCGCCGACCGGAGCGGAACCTCTGGACGCAACTGGTGTTAAATCAAGGGACAAAATAGTCAACTTAAGCGAGTTTTCAGTATGGGAACGTCCTGCATTACCGCGTTGCTCGTCACGGCGGCCTGGATCGGCGCGGATTCGGCGAAGCCCGCCACGGAGATTTTCGAGGTTTCAGGCCAGGTAACCCCCCAAGGCAAGATCGACCAGCTGGTATTTGCCGGCTTGGACAAAGCCGGAATCCCATCGGCGGGGCTCTGCTCGGATGCCGTCTTTGTCCGCCGCGTCTATCTCGACGTCATCGGCACGTTGCCGACCGCCCAGGAGGCGCGAGCCTTCCTGCGGGACGAGGCCCCGGACAAACGCCGTGTTCTGATCGACCGCTTGCTGGACCGGGACGAATTTGCCGACTACTGGGCGATGAAGTGGAGCGATGTGCTCCGCGTGAAGGCCGAGTTTCCGATCAATCTGTGGCCCAACGCGGCCCAGGCCTACCATCGCTGGATCCGGACCAGCCTGCGGGAGAATCTGCCGTACGACCAGTTTGTTCGCGAGCTGCTCACGGCCAACGGCAGCAATTTCCGGGTCGGGCAGGTGAATTTCTATCGGGCCGTCCAGAATAAGACCCCGGAGGGCATCGCCCAGGCCGTGGCGTTGACCTGGATGGGAACCCGGGCGGACAAGTGGCCGAAGGAACGGTTGGATGGCATGGCCGCCTTCTTCTCTCAGATCAGCTTCAAGCCGACCACGGAATGGAAGGAAGAGATCGTCGCCTTTGATGCGGACAAGGCCGCGGGCGAGGGAGCGGCGACGCCGACGTTCCCCGACGGGACGCGGGCCCAGTTGGCGCCCGGCCAGGATCCGCGGCAGGTCTTTGCCGATTGGCTGATCTCGGCGGAGAATCCCTGGTTTGCCCGCAACATCGCCAACCGCGTCTGGTCCTGGCTCCTGGGACGCGGCATCGTCGACGAACCGGACGACATCCGCCCCGACAATCCGCCCAGCAATCCCGAGCTGCTGGCCTACCTGGAACAGCAGGTGGTCGAGAACAAGTACGACCTGAAGGCCCTGTTTCGCCTGATCCTGAATTCGCACACCTACCAGCTGTCCTCGGTACCCAAGAGCGACAAACCTGAAGCGGCGGCCCTGTTCGCCCAATACCCGTTGCGGCGTTTGGAGGCCGAGGTGCTGATCGACGCCTTGAACCAGATCACGGGGACGACCGAGCAATACTCGAGCGCGATCCCCGAGCCGTTTACGTTCATTCCCGAAGGCCAGCGTTCGATCGCCTTGCCCGACGGGAGCATCACCAGCCCGTTCCTGGAACAGTTCGGCCGGCCCTCGCGGGACACCGGCCTGGAATCGGAACGGAGCAACCGGCCCACGGCGGATCAGCGATTGCACTTGTTGAATTCCAGTCATATCCAGCGCAAGATCGAAAGCAGCCCGGCACTGCAGGCCCTGTTTGCCTCCGCGGGCTCACCGCAGTCGGGAAAGTCCAATAAATATCGCAAGTCAACGAAATCCAGGCCGTCGGCGACCAGCGGCAGCGAGAACCAACCGGGCGAGATCGTGACGGCCTTGTACCTGACCATCCTGTCCCGGTTCCCGACCCAAGACGAACTCAAGACGGTCGCCGAGTACGTTCAATCCGCTTCGTCCCGGCGTGAGGCGGGTGTCGACTTGGCTTGGGCCTTGATCAACAGCGCCGAGTTCCTCTACCGGCACTAATCTTCCACAGCGTGCTGCAAGCAGAAAGGGATGCCATGAATTCCAGAAGCGGTTCTCCGATCGGAGCGTTGTTGGGCGAACGGTTGTCGCGGCGCGAAGCGATCCGGCGCGGGGCGTTGGGCGCGGGCGGGCTGCTGGCGGGCAGCTGCCTGACGCTGCCCGGCCGGTTCGCTTCGGGCGCCGTCCAGGCGAACGCCAAGGCCAAGTCGGTCATTCAAGTGTGGCTGTGGGGCGGCGCCAGCCACATCGACACCTTTGATCCCAAACCTAACGCCGGCGCCGACTACACGGGGCCGCTGAAGAGCACCCTCAAGACCAACGTGCCGGGGATCGAGATCGGCGAACTGTTGCCTCTGTTGGCCCAGCACGCCGACAAGTACTCGCTGATTCGCAGCATGACGCACGGCAACAGCGGGCACGAGACCGCGGCCTACATGGTGCAGACCGCGCGCGAGCCGGGCGGCCGGGACGTGTACCCGTGCGCCGGCGCGGTCGTGTCGCTGTTCAAGGGCTACGACGCCGGTTACCAGGGCCTGATTCCCCCGTACATCGTCGTGACCCAGCCCCAGGGCCGGTTCTCCGAGGCCGGCTTCCTGGGCACGCGATTCAAGCCCTTTGCCACGGGCGGCGATCCGGCGCGGACTCCGTTCGTGGTCGAGGGCGTCGTCGCCCAGGGGATTTCCGAGCAGCGGCAAAAAGAACGCCGCGAGTTCCTCGGCAAGCTGGATTCGCTGACGCAGGCCATGCCCAGCGATCCGCAGCTGACCGCCTTGGGCCAGTGCGACCAACAGGCTTACGATCTGATCCTGGGCGACGCCGGCAAGGTGTTCGACCTGGGGCAAGAACAGGACGACCTGCGCGACCGGTACGGCAAGACGACGTTCGGCCAGGCGTGCCTGCTGGCCCGGCGGCTGGTCGAAAAAGGCGTTCCCTACGTCACCATCAACTACAGCGGCTGGGACACGCACAAGGGGCACTTCCAGACCATGCAGCGCAAGCTGCCGGAACTGGACAAGGGCCTGGCGACGCTGCTGCAAGACTTGTCCGATCGCGGGCTGCTGGACAGCACCGTCGTCTGGTGCTGTGGCGAGTTCGGCAGAACCCCAAAGGTCCAGTGGGAACCGCCCTGGAACGGCGGCCGCGGGCATTTCGGCAAGGTCTTTTCGGTCCTCGTGGCCGGCGGCGGGTTCCGGGGTGGCCAGGTCGTCGGCTCGTCCAACGCCACCGGCGAAGAGGTCCAGGATCGGCCCGTGTATCCCGTGGACTTGATCGGCAGCATGTACGAGCTACTGGGCATCGATCCCGA
>Ga0172371_10006193_pt1 | contig 17474 bp, 6 predicted proteins | sample Lak12m_FD_114543 | JGI IMG/M metagenome (GOLD analysis project Ga0172371, IMG submission 114543) | Freshwater microbial communities from Kabuno Bay, South-Kivu, Congo - kab_022012_12m | ecosystem: Environmental > Aquatic > Freshwater > Lake | place: Democratic Republic of the Congo: South-Kivu...
AGATCGGCCGGACGCCCGCTCTTCGCCGCCAGGGCCCCGCAGAACCTCTTGGCTTCGAGCCACGACACGCGAACCACGGGCTGTTCGGGAGCAAACAGCGGATAGCCCTCGCCGCGCCAGTCGATGCTGAGCCAATCGGCGTGGCCGCTGTCGTGCGCCGGGTTCACCAACGCGGCAAACTGGGCGTTAGTGATCTCGCAGCGGCTCATGTAGAACGGCCGTTCGATCCGCACTCGCGAGGCGCTACGCTCGTCGGGGGCCCGCTGCGGGTCGCCCATCACGAACTCGCCGGGAGGCACAAGGGCGAACTCGACCGAAAGCCCCTTGGCGATCTCGAACTTGACGGTCTTCGGCAGCCCGGCCGACTCCTGGCGCCGGAGGGCCTCGGCCGCGTCGAAGGGCCAGCCGGGGCACTGCAACGGCGACGGAGCGGGCGACTCCTTGGCCGGAGCGACAAACGCGGGGACGACCTTGTCCGGCGGCGGGAGCCACTCCACGTCGTCGATGCGATTGCCGAACTGGCGGAGCATGTCCAGCCGCCGCTCGTGATAGTTCGACGGCGCTCCCCATGTGCTGTTCTTCCACGACCCGTGATCGGGCGCTCCCAGGTCGATCCAAGCGTAGAGCCGCTCCCAAGCCTCCCGGTCCAACTTCACGTTGTGATGGCCTTTGACGAGCATTTGGATGAGGAGGCTGGTGTCGGCGAAGTATTCGCCGGCCGGCTTCGGGCTGTGATTGCTCTCCGCGTGCGGCCGGCGCACGTAGGGGTGCAGGGCCAGGAAGGCGGGCGTGAAGATCGTGCTGATGTTGGTCTCCGTGGCCCGGCGGTACTCGGCGCTGATCCGGCGCTTCTCCTCCTCCGACTTGCGCGACAGGTCGGGACGGTCCTTGTGGGAACCGTCGTGGCAACCCACACAGTGGCGGTCCAGCACGGGCTGCACCTCGCGCTCGAAATCGAACCCGCGGGCCGGACCACGCCACGTTTGGATGGCGTCGGGCCGCGCCGTGCTGCCACCGGCCGACGGCGGTGGCGATGCGTTTTGGCTCTCGTGGCAGCCCACGCAGGAGAGGACCTCGCCGGGCATGGCCGTGAACCAGCTCCGCATCTGCTGCAAGGCCCGTCCCTGCTCGTCCACGGGCTGGACCGAGATCGGCGTGTTGGCCGGCACGCGGAACAGGGCCGACCCGTCCTCGCGCACCGGGACCGTGCCCAGCAGGTAGCGAGGCTCCCACGGGCCGTCGACGCCCGGCGTGGCGAGGTGGCCGAAGCCCCGGGAGCTGACGTGCCGGTACACGTAGTTGTACGTGAACAACCGCAACTGTTTGACCGCGCCGTGCGGCACGCCGCGCAAGCCGGGACCTTGGTAGACGTCGGCCAGGTAGACCGTGGCTCCGGTTTCCCGCGGGCGGACGCGGTCGGGGATCACCGGCGGCACAGGCCGCGCCCGGATCGGAATCGGCTCGAGCAGGCTGTGGTCCGGGAGCCGGCAGATCTCGGTCATGTTGTCGAACACGTCGACCAGGTAGATCGCGTATTCGGTCTGTTCCGGGCAAGGCCGGGCGGCCACGAGGAAGTACTTGTCGCTCAGCGGCCAGGGATGGACGAACTTCGGCCAGTCGCCGCCGTAGAGCATGTCAGCGACGATCCGCTCCACCGGCTTGCCATAGCCAGGGATGGTTTGCACGGCCCCGGAGGTCTCGCGCCGCCCGCGGGCCGGGTCGAACAGCACCAGCCGCCCGGTGCGGTTCGGCCCGTGGTGCCCGCACACCACGCCCACCACCATCGTCGAATGGTTCGGCACGGCCCGGGCGTAGAAGATCGAGTTCGGCCAATACGAGTTGCTCCCGTAGTATTCCATCTGCGACGAGCCGTCGGGATTCATGTGGAACAGGCGCCGACCGAATTGGTGGCTGACGTTGGCGTACTCGTACCGCGTGTAGAGCACCCGCCCGTCGTGCAACAGGCTCGGATACCAGTTGCTCTCCTGGTCGAAGGTGAGCATCCGGGTATTGCGCCCGTCGGCATCCGTGAGGCACAGCCCGGAGATGTACGACTCGCCGTCCTCGCAAGGCACGCCGCCGAACATCCGCGTGGAGTTGAACACGATCCGGCCGTCGGGCAGGTAGCAGGGGTCGCCGTTGTCCACGTCGGGGCCCGTGTCGCGGGTGATCTGGCGCAGGCCCGTGCCGTCGAGGTTCACCTCGAACACCTGAAACGCGCCGTTGGGGCCGGGCATCGAGAACAGGAGACGTCGGGCGTCGAAGTGCAGCTCGGGGTGCTGGAGCATGTGCGTGGCCGGCGGCTTGAAGATCGTCCGCAGCCGGTTCTTGTCGCCGCGCAGGGCCAGCGCGGCGAGCTCGTCGTCCCACCAGGGGGCGATGGGCGGGTTCTTCGGCCGGAAATCGCACGACCAATTGACCGGCATCCCGTACTTCTGGCCCCATTGCCAGTAGGTGTCGCTGTGTTCGGGCGGCGTCTTGCGTTGCAACACCAGGAGTTCCTGGAAATCGAGCAACGGATTGGCCATGAGGAGCGTGCGAGGGAAAGCCAGCAATTCCTCGCACCCGCGGACCGTGGCGGCCAGTTCCTCCGAATCGCCATGTTCGAGCTTTTTCCGAAGCTGCGGCAGACGGCGCGCGGCCTCGTCGAGCCGCTCGTCCAGTTTCGGCGGCGCCTGGTAGCGGCCGGGATACGAGGCCGCCAGATCGCCGACCGCCCGGCGAATCGCCTCGGGATTGAACTCCAACGCCAGCCGCCGCAGCAGAACTCGACGCTCCTGGTCGAGCCGGATCAGTCCGAGGAGAGCCCGGGCATCTTCCTCGGTGCGAACGCCGGCCCGGCGGGCCTCTGCCGTCTTCCGCAGGGGGCCGCTCAACTGCGAGGCGATCCGCCACGCCCAGTCCTGGGGCGTCTCGTCCGCCACGCGCTCGTGGATCGACGCCTCGGGCAGCGCTGTGATCTTCTTCACCGTTTTCCACGTGCGTCCGTCGAGCGAGACCTGGATCTCGAAGGCCGCGGGCACGCGATCGCGGTAGTCGCCCAACCGATCACGCGAGAAAACGACGCGGCGGACCGTCTCGATAGCCGGCAGCTCGATCTGGGCCCAGCCGGAAGACTCCGCCGGGATCCAGCTATGGGCGTTGCCGTATTTGCCGTCGTTGAGGTGCTCGATGCGGTGGGCGGCATGGCCCTCCAGCAACGAGGAGGCCGACGCCTTGGCGCCGGCGGAGGCCAAGGCCAGGTTCTTCTTCTCGTCGATTCCATACACCTCCAGCTCGTCGATGCACGGCTGGCCGCCGTTGGTGCGGCTGATGGTCATACGCACGTAGCGGGCCGGCTGGGGCGGGAAGTCGAGCCGGGTCGGGCGGCACGGAAGCACGTGAATCGACTCGGAGAGCAGTGACCGCGTGGTTTCGACGCGCTCGACGGTCCGCCATTGCTTCCCATCGAGCGAAAGCTGAATCTCGAACGAGGCCGGCAGCCGGTCCGTGTACTGGCCGGTGCGGTCGCGCGAGAGAACCACGCGATCGACGGCCGCCGGACGCGCCAACTCGATCTGGGCCCAACCGGTGCTCTCCGCCGGGATCCAACTATGGTCGTTGCCGTACTCGCCGTCGTTGAGGTGGGCCACCTGGTGAGCTGCGTATCCCTGGAGACACGACGAGGCGGATGCCTTTGCCCCCCGGGACGCCAGGGCCAAGTTGCCGGCCGATCCGGGGCCGTAGACCTCGAACTCGTCGATGCACGGCTGTACCTCTTGGGCGCGATGAATCACCATCCGGACGAACTTGGTTTGCGCGGCCGGAAACGCCGTCGTGTTGGGCTGGCCCGGATCAAACGCCGCGTGAACGGCCTCGGCGGCCGTCGACCTGGCGGGCAAACTCACCCCCAGGAGACCCGCAGCTAGTGCGGCAAACGCCTGGGGCAATCGCGAGCAAAGCGAAGTCGAGCGAATGGGCATGATTTCCACCTCTCGGCATAGAAAAGATCTCGCAACGCTTCAGCGAGATGAAGGCAGTGTAAGAAAAGGAAAAAGGCGAAAAGGGAAAACGGGGAAAAGAAAGGATCGAATGATCGGTGCGATTCCAGACGAACATGCCGTCTCTCTCTTTCCCTTTTTCCCTCCTTTTCCCTTTTCCCTTTCTTACACTCTTTGCAGGTCCACGTGCCTGGAGTATTCAAGGTTTTCGTACTTGAAAAAGGGGACAGGCACCGTGGCGGCAACGTTTCCGCCAGGCCATATCGGTTTGCGCCACGGAGCCAGTCCCCTTTTTCCTTGCCTCCACCAATCTCGCGGATTGGCGGATGTGGGTCCTCAAGGCCCGGCGCGTTCGTGCCCGGTCGCCCGCGCATGCCGCCTCGACGATGAGCAGGTGCTCGCGGTGGCTGTCGGCCAGGGCCACGGGATCGCGGGCAACCCACCGCTGAAAGATTCGCAGGAACTGGTAGTGGCGATCCAGGTCGGCCTTCAGCCACGGATTGCCGCACTGGTCGGTCCACCAATGGTGCAAGGTCAGGTCGAAATCGAGGCATCGGCGTTGCCAGCCGTTCGTGCCGGGGGCCACGCGCCGGGCCAACGCGAGCATCTCCCGGGCGGGCCCTCCGACCAAACGGGCCCAGGCCATGTCGAGGGCGTGGACCTCCAGCACCTCGCGCAAGTCGTACAGGGCCCGCACATCGGCGATGCTCAGCGAGCGGACCAAGGGCGCCTGATTGGGCCGGAGGATCAGCAGGCCCCCTTCGGCCGCTCGCCGCACCGCCTCGCGCAGCGGGGTGCGGCTGACGTTCCATTGCTGGGCCAGGGCCGCCTCGCGCAGCGGCGATCCGCCCTCGAATTGCCCATCGAGGATCGCCTCGACCAGGCGTTGGAAGACGTGTTCGGCGGTGTCGGCAGAGCGTTTCAAGGTCCCAACCCGAGGGTTTGGCATCGCGGTTCTCGTCTCCGAATAGTGTATACACTTCCTGGAGTGCCAGTCAACTCCACAGAAGAGGCCCCCAACGGGACACCCCCGACAGCCGCAGCCGCCGGTGCGGCCGGCGAGCTCGGCAAGGCCTCGCCGCAGGCCCGAGTTTCCCGGCTGGGGCTCTTGACACCCCGCAACCCGGGTCGTAAGAAAGGATAAACGCTTACCCCATTGGGAGTCGCTCGCCCTGCCCGGCCGTGGACCTCGACCTGGTCCATTTTTCGCTCGATCAACGTATGGCCGAGGAGGGTGAGTTGGGCGTGTGCCGCTTGCAGGACCTGTTGTCGGGCCACCCCGTGGAAACGCCGAAGACTCCGGTTCCGCCCCGGATCGCGGTGCGCAGCAATATCGATCTGCCGGCCGCGCGGCTGGCTGTATCAAGACGACCGGCGCGAGGCCGTTGAGTCTCGGAATATCGACAATCGACAAGTGAGGACGCAGTCGGACGTGCTCTTGCCCGCTCTCAACATCCAACCCAACCACGTTCACGAAGGTCACACACCATGAACACGTGGAAAACCTCTCGCGGCGCGGCCGGGCTCGTGTGGCTTGTGGCCGCTGCGGCAATGGCCGCCGAGCAGCCGCCGGCGCAGCGGCCGGTCGCATCGTTCGACTGCACCAAGGAGTATCCCCCGGAGAGCTACTTCGCGTCGGGCGACGTGCGGGTGACGGAGTCGGCGGCGGGCCGCTACCGCGAGGCAGGACCGAAACCGCTGTCGCGATTCGGTTATCGCTTCGCCATCCGGCACGTCGGCAAACCTCATCTCGCCGTGGTCCATTACCCCGACGACAAGCCGCGTTTCATGGGAGTGATGGACGGAACGTGCTACGACCTGACCACGGGCGTGTTCACCGGCCGCTGGATGCCCCTGAGTGGAACGATGCGGCAGATCCGGCTAGTCTTCTGGCCGCGTTGGGAGGATTGCAGCATCGTGCTGGCAAACCTGAAGCAGGCTGAGGGGGAGCCGGCGGCCGCCGCCTCCATCGAGATCTTCGAGCTCGACACGCTGCCCGCCTTGGAAGTGCCCGGGGACCATGGAGACGGCTCGCGCCGTGAGTTGGGGTTCCAGTTCGAGGATCCGTGCGGGGTGAGCGGCAGCGAGGGGGCGATGAGCCGCCGCGAGTGGCTCGAAAGGCTCATCGCCTACGCTCGGTACACCGGCCAGAAGACGCTTGTCTATCCGATCGTCTGGTATTCCGGTCCCTGGTATCCCTCCGCGCGAGAGCCGGTCAGCTATTTCGAATGGGCCACGACCGCCCGGGACCGCCGACAGTACCTCCGCTGGACGACGCAGCCCGAGGACTGGGTCGCCGAGCTGCTCAAGCGGTTCGAGGAGTCGGGAATGGAGTTCCGCGCCTCGCTGACGCTGCTCCGGCTGGGCAGCCTGATGAAACAGATGAACATCGATCTCGACTCCATCAAGGCCGGCCGAGACACGATCAACAACATGCTCTTCAACGACCTGGTCCAGAGCTCCACCGAGGACTGGACCATGGAATACGACGTGCGGAACTTCGCCCAACTCGTCGCGTTCCGCGAAAGGGGCAAGGACCTGTCCAAGTTCCCCTGGGCGTACGGCGAGGTGAGACGGCAACTGCCTCAGGGGGCCGTTTTCAACCCCCTGCACCCCGTGGTGCAGAAGGCGATCCTCGGCCTGGTTCAAGAGATCGTCGATCGTTACGGGCGCTCTCCGGCCTTCAAGGGCATCACCTTCAACGTGATGTGGCCCTCCACGTTCATCTGCTTCGGGTCGCTGAAGGCCGGCTACGACGACTACACGGTCGGACGATTCGAGAAGGAGACGGGGATCCGCATGCCGGTCGACGGCAAGGCGCCCGATCGTTTCTCCAAACGTTATGCCTTTCTCACCGGCGCGCACCGCGAGGAGTGGATCAAGTGGCGGTGTGCGAATATACACGAGTTGCTCCGACACATCCGCGATATGGTCGTCCGCGGGCGGCCCGATCGGTCGGTCACGCTGAACCTCTACGCCGGCGCCCCGTGGCTCCGCGAGGGGGGGCTGGACCTCGACCTGTTGCGTAACGAGCCGGGGATCGAGGTGGTTCCGCTCTACCCGGCCGTGTCGAGCACGCTTGCCTACGAAGCGCTGCCGAGAGAGATCATGACCAAGGCGCCAGGGCCGGCGAGCGTTTACCAGGGAACGTGGTTCTTCAACGACTGGACGGAGATATGGGGAAAATACACATGGTTTTCCTGCGACCCGAAGGACGAACAGACAAGTCGGTTGGCAGTAATCCTGGGTAAACCGGCCGAGGGAATCTGCCGCACGAATTGCGCGTTTGCCAAGGACGGTTTCTGGTGGGACACCCAGCTACGCATTGTGCCGACTTTCCCCGGCGGAGACGAGTTTATGAAACACTACGCCGAGGCGGTGGGCGTGCTCGATGCCCGCCGCATCACCAGCGGCGGACTCATCCTCGACAAAGCCCATAGCGAGCCGATTCGGCGGTTCGCGCTCGCCTATCGCGCCCTGCCCGCCAAACCATTCCAGACCGTCGGCAATTCGATCAACCCCGTGGCCGTTCGGACGCTCGTGGACGATGGTCGCCGGTACTGCTACCTGGTCAACCAGGAACGTCGACCGGTCGAGGTGATATTGCAGGCAGACAACCCGCCCGGCCGCGCCACCGACCTGGCGACCGGGCGCGAGGTCGATGCCCCGGGCCGCTGGCCGATCGTCCTCGGTCCCTACGAGTTGCGCTCTTTTGGTCTGGCCGGTAACGCCAAGATCACGGGGTTCAGCACCGCGCCTGTCGCCGGCTCGAAATGAACCGTATTTGGAGTATCCATCCTCGGAGGAACCCGCCATGAAGATGACATTGCTCACAACGTCCTGCTTTCTCGCGTTGGCCGTCGCGGCAGCCGGCCGGGTGGGGGCCGTCGAGCCGAAGGTCGTCGACGCGCTCCAGCCGGTACGGCTCACGCGCCCGGAGCTGTCGGGCGAGATCGGGCGACGCATCGAGGACCTGATCTACAAGAACTACATGGCATTGGATCTCGAACGGGGGTTTCTCGACCCCTTTCGGACGCGTCCCCCGATCGCGGCCAACGGCGTGCGTTACATCGGCGTGGGCAAGGTGATCGACGCGGCCAGCCGGTTCGCCGCCTACACGAGCGATCCGGAAGTCGCCAAGCGGACGGCCCGGCTGATCGACGAGCTGATGAAGACCCGCGACCCCGACGGTTACCTGGGCCACATGCCCGCCGAGCCCGACGGTCGGCAGAACTATCGCAACTGGATCCTCCACGACCAGGAATACGCGATCCTCGGCCTGGTCGACCACTGGCGCTACTGCGGCGACGCGAAGTCGCTCCAGTACGCCCGCCAGTTGGCCGACTATGTGCTCGCCATGTTCCCCAAGAATCCCAGGCCGGACAACGTCTGCACGGCGGGACTGCCCGAGGCCATGCTGACGCTCTACGGCTGCACCGGCGATGCGCGCTATCTGCAATTCGCGGCCGACACGCGGCACGGCTATTGCCACGGCGAGGTCGAGTGCAGCAGCCTTCGCGAGTGGGACAAGGGGCTCCTCGACAGCAGTACACTGCTCAATCGCAACACCGCCCACGTGTACGTCAACGTGGCCCGCTGCTACAGCCAGACGATGCTCTACCGCTGGGAGCCCCAGGAAAAGCTGCTAAGAATCTCCCGTTTCATCTTGCAGGAACTAACTCGCAAAGGCGGCTGCCTGTTTATCATCGGGTCCGCTTCCGACGGCGAGCACTTCTCATATACCCAGAACGGCCGCGGGGCGACCAGCGAATCGTGCGTCACCGCGTACCTGATCCGCTGGCTCGGAAGCCTGATGCGGTTGGAAGGCGATCTCCGTTACGGCGACATCATGGAGCGGACGATCTACAACGCCCTGTTTGCCGCCCAGGACCCGGCCGGACGGCGGCTCCGGTACTTCACGCCCTTTGAGGGCCCGCGAGCGTATTTCGGTCAAGACGGCTTCTGTTGCCCCGGGAACTACCGCCGCATCGTGGCCGAATTGCCCGAGATGGTTTACTATCGCACCCAGGACGGCGGCGTTGCCGTGAATCTCTTCACGGAGTCGAAGAAGACCATCGATCTGGGCGGCGGGCGCAACGTGACGATCCAACAGCAAACCGACTACCCCACGTCCGGCCTGGTGAAAATCACCGTTACGCCGTCGGCGGCCATGGAGTTTCCCTTGCGGCTCCGCATTCCTCGTTGGTGCCCGAAGGTCAAACTGGCGATCCGGGGCGAGGCGCCGCGCGAGGTCTCGCCCGGCGACAAGCACCACGAGATTCGCCGCGTGTGGAAGCCGGGCGACACCGTGACGCTTGACATGCCCATGCCGTGGCGCCTGGTCCGCGGCTACAAGTCGCAGGAAGGGCGGGTCGCCTTGATGCGCGGCCCGGTCGTCTACTGCCTCGGCACGGCCGCCAATGCCGAGCTGGCGAAGAAGGTCAAGAATCTGGGCGACCTGACGATCGACCCGGTATCGCTCGGCCGGCCGCTCGGCGACAAGTCGGTTCGCCCCGCCGGGCTGAAGGTTGCGGCCAAGGCGTGGGCGCCGGGAGGCCACGGCCAGGGCGCCGCGACGTTGGACGTGGTGCTGACCGAGTTCGTCGACCCGAGCGGTGTGGCCACGTATTTCCGCGTTCCCGATCCGGCCAAGGCCGTCGAGGACGAGCTCCTCACTCAGGAGTAGCCGGAGCCCGCCGTGAAATGCTACGTCTTTGCTTGGAGGAGGTCTTCGTTCCGATAGCCAGTGACAACCATAACACGCTTGTGCATTCCGCTGGAGCGACCTGCCCATGAGAAGAACACTACCCTGTCGGTCCGCTTTTGCCCTCGTCACGATCGTCTGTCTCTCGTTGGGATTATCGGCCGGCGCCGGCGCCGCTCCGTGGGATCCCGAGGCCGCCGACTATTCCGGCAACAGGGGCAGAACGATCTATGTCTCAAAGCTGGGCGACAACACCGACGGCAGCACCTGGCAGAAGGCCTTTCGGACGATCCAGGCGGCGTTGTTGGCAGTGCCCGACGATCGAGGCGGACACCGCATCCTCGTGCGGCCGGACACCTACGTCGAGGCCAATCTCTATCCGGCCCGAAAGGGCGCTCGGGGAGCCTACAACCTCTTGATCGGCGATTCCCACGGCGCCCTGGGCTCGGGCACAACCGGGCGAATCGTCATCGATGCGAGTTGTCCGGGTGTGGCCGTCCGCCCCGACGAAAAAGCGCTGTACAAGATCATCAAGTCCGACCTGCCCGAATCGGGATTCAAGTCGGTCAACTGGTGGGCCAGCTTCCTGGAAGGCGTCACCGTCAAGGGTCGGTCAGCCGACGGCACTGAGCTGACGATGTCCTGTCTTACGTGGGACCGGTGGATCTTGCGAAACCTCTATACGACCGGCAGCGACGGCGGCCTGTTCTGGGACATCGGAATGCCCAAGGAAGGATTCACGGTGATCGTGGAGGACTGCGTGGGGATCGGCCGCGCCTTCGGCGGCGGCGTGTGCTATCCGGCGGTGCGTCCCGACGAGCCGAGCGTTTTTCGTCGCTGCTACTTCCTTTCGCTCGACTGGGTCGGCGACGCCGCCGCGGTCCTGATTGGCGGATCAGAGAAGTCGATGCCCGAGCATCCCCACCTGATCTTGGACGACTGCACGATGGTGCATGCCGACAATGCCCTGGCCGTCTCCTTCGCCAGCCATTGCGCCAGGGCCAAGCTGATTGGCTGCCGCCTGATCGTGTTGAACTTCACGCAACCGGAAATGAACGGAGATAAGAACGCCACAGGAATCATCTGCACCCAGCAAGGTTCGGCTCCGACCGGCCGACTTCACGTCGACCTGGAAGACTGTACGTTGGCGGGCTACAGCGTGTTCACGCCGGGCGCGGATCCGAAGGCGGTGACTTACACGGTCAAAGGGCGAGTGCAAGCGTATGTGCAATACCGGCAGCCGGTGCCCAAGGGGTTCGAGCGTTTGGGGCTGTGGCCGGTGGATCTGTTCGACCGCATTGCGCCGCCGAAGGCCATCCAGCCAAAGTAGTTCTGTGGAAGTCAGTCTGCGCGATGTTCGTCAGGGGCGTGCTGCCGGCGACACCTTGGCGGCGCCGCTGTGAACGTTGTGAGAACGAGGAGGATTAAGCCGTGAACATTCAGTTGAACTTGTTGCCTGCTTTCTGGAAGGGGGTTCTTTCCTTCGCGGCGGTGGTGCTGTCGGTGTGCCCAGCCGGGGCGGGCGAGGCAGACACGAAAACCACTAAAGGGGTCAACTATGGGCGGCCTTTCGAGCCGCCGACGCGCCCCGCGTTCATTGCCTTGCCGCCCGGCGCGGTGGAACCCGGAGGCTGGTTGCGCGACTGGTGCCTGGCGGCCCGGGACGGGTACACCGGCCACATGGACGAGGTCCATCAGGAGTTCAAGCGGGCGTGGGCCGTCGATCACACGATGACCGGCAATCGCCTCAATTGGCCCAACGGGGCATGGCCCTATGAGGGCGGCGGATACTGGTTCGACGGCCTGGCCCGGCTGGGCTATGTCCTGCACGACGACGCACTCATTCAGCAGGCGAAAAAACGCCTCGACGTCGTCGTCGACCACATGAACCCCAACAGCATCCTGTTCCTGTGGTGGCTCAACAAGAACCATCCCGACGATGCGAAGTCGATCACCTGCGACTCGGGCTGGCCCATTTGGGCCTCCGGGCTCCTGGGGCGCGCCCTGGCCGCCTACTACGCCGGTTCCGGAGACCCGCGGATTTTGCAAACCCTGGAAGCGGCCTATAGCGGGGACCGCAACTGGGTGCGGCTGGGAGGCGGCATGTCGAGCCCCTGGCCCGCCTTTCAGACCTACACCTGGACGGGAAACAAGCAGATCGCCGAGGCCCTGACGACGCTGTTCTCGAAAGACAACAGCAGCAAGAACACGCCCCAGGGGTCCTGGAGCCGGTACCGCCGGATGCCCAACCCGAAACCCGGCGCCGAGGCCAACGAACACGGTGTGGTGTTCCTCGAAGGCACGACGCCTTGGGCGCTGGGCTACCTGTGGACCGGCAACCGCCAATACCTCGATGCGACCCTCGCGTGGCACGACCTTCTCGAACGTATCGCCATGCAGCCCTCCGGCGTGCCTGTCATGGATGAGTATTACGGGCCGACCGGCGCGTTCCGGGGAACCGAGACCTGCGATGTCGCCGGGTACCTATGGAGCCAGATCGTCCTGCTCTCTGTCAGCGGCCAAGGGCGCATGGCGGACCGGGCGGAGCGGGCGCTGTTCAACGCCGGTCCGGCCACCGTATCCCGTGACTTCAAGACCCACGTCTATTTCCAGAGCCCCAACCGCGTCGTCGACAACTCCCCGCCCTGCCCCCATGGGCCCGGCGCATCGGGCTGCTCGTACAAGGCGACGCATTCTCCGCTCTGCTGCACGGCCGCGCTGAATCGCATCGTGCCCAACTACGTGATGCACCTATGGATGGCCACCTACGACAACGGGCTGGCGGCCGTACACTACGGCCCCTGCAAGGTCTCCGCGCTGGCGGGCGATCGCGTGCCCGTGGAGATCCAGTGCCGGACCGATTATCCGTTCAACGAGAACATCGAAATGCGGGTGAAGCCGGCACGCGAGGCCACGTTCCCGCTCTCGTTTCGCATTCCCGGCTGGTGCAACAGTGCCGAGCTGCGCGTGAACGGGTCCTCCGTGAAGGCGACGCCCGACGGGAACGGCTTCGTGCGCGTCGAGCGGCTCTGGAAGCCGACCGACACGGTGCGGCTGCGGTTCCCGATGTCGGTGAGCGTGAAGACGGGTCGGGACAACAACGCGCAAGGCGCGCCCTACGCCTCGGTCTCTTACGGCCCGCTGCTGTTCGCCCTGCCGATTCCGGACACCAAGAATGCAAACACGCCCGACCCGGCCGCGAAGTGGAAGTATGCGTTGGATGTGCATGGCGAGAAATTGGGGGCCGATGTCAGCGTGGAGCGTCAGGCGATGCCGGCCAAATGGGACTGGCCGTTGGGAGCCCCGCTGAAGCTACGGGCCGACGCCGTGGCGATCGACTGGAACCCGGACCCCAAGAAGCCTCGTCTGCCGGCCGAACCGATCGCGAAACGGGAGCCGGCCGAAAGGATCATGCTCGTTCCTTACGGATGCACCAAGTTCCGCATCTCGATGTTTCCTGTAACCGCCCGGACCTGGGGCTCACCGGCTCGTGCACGACCGAAGTGAAACCATGAGATCTCCATTTCTAGTCGCCCGAGAGGGTATCCTGACCGCAAAGGAACATGGAACATGCTCACCAGACACTCCGCGGAAATCCTCTTGGCTGTGCTGATTCTCGGCAGCCTGAATGCGAGCGCGCAGACGCAAGGAGTCCCGCTGACGGCCCCGCGGCCCAAGGCCGGGCAACGCGTCGAGGCGTGGACGATTGCCACCGACGACACGAAGCTTGTTCTCGGTGCGACGCGGGAAGGACAATTGTGCCTCTACGAACTGAGCAACCCGCGGGCCGCTTGGAACTGGACGGCGGAGCCGTCGGTCTTCCCGCTGCTCCGCTCCGCGGCCGTAACGGGGGGGCGTCCGGAGGATCTCAAGTGGAAGTTCAAGGACAGCGTGCTCGACAAGTCGGACGGCCAGCGGCTGACGGTCCGCTTCACGTGTGAGAAGCCGGCCCTGGAGCTGAAGTCGGTGTGGTGGGCGCGGCCGGGCCGAGGCCCGGTGCGGCACGCGGTGTCGATCACCAACCAGTCCGCGCAGCCGGTCACGATTTTCGACCAACCCACGGTTGGCCTGGATCTGGCCGGACCCGACCGCGGTACGCTCCGGATGTGGACCTTCCACACCGACGGCGGTACGCCTGACCGGGTCGGCGTGTACTGCGACGAGATCAAGGGGCCGGCCGTCAATCCGCTCGACCGAAAGCGGGTGTTTTCCCGCGAGATTACTACCAACCCGAACGGTCAGTTCATCCCCTATGCGGTGTTCGACTCCGGCGGCAAGCAGGGGGTCTACGTCGGCATCGAGTGGAGCTACTGCCGGATCGCGGCGGCCGCGGCCGAAGGCGACAAGCCGGGGACGGTGCGGGTGCTCGGCGGCGAGTTCGCCAATTTCAGCTTCAACCTCGGCGCCCACGAGACTCTCGAGGCCCCGCCCGGATTCGTCGGCGCCTGCCAAGGCGACGTGGACGATGCGGGCAACAGTCTCCGCAGGTGGCTTTTCCACTACGGGATGCCCGAAATCGTGCGAAAGGACGCGGCCTATCCGAAGGTGCAGTGGAACGCCTTTGGCGCCACGGGCAAGACGCCCGGCAGTTGGGACCCGGTCGAGAAAAAGTATTATCCGCTCATCGACGACATCGCGCCGCTGGGTTTCGAGGAAGTGATGATCGACGTCGGCTGGTGGCAGGGCAACGAGCCCGACTCGGATCGCGTCGATTGGGCGGCGGGGATGAAGAAGGCGGCCGAGTACGCCCACCAGAAAGGCATGCGGTTCGGGCTCTACGGGACGGACAACCTCGACATGGCCAAACCCGAGCCTCGCAAGCAGCGGGCGGAGCGAATTGGCCGCCTGTTCCGTGAGTACGAGGCCGACTCATGGCGATCCGACTGCACGCGCGGGGCCGTCCTCGGGGCCTCCTACCCGGCGATTCGCGGGTTCTACCGGATGGTCGACGCCCTGGCCAAAGAGATTCCAGGTTTTCAGTGGGAGAACTGCTCCGGGGGCGGGCGCATCAAGGACTTCGGCGCGATGAGGCGCTGCGTGAAGATCTTCAATTCAGATACCTATTCGCCGCTCGACGTTCGGAAGGCCTTCTACGACAGCTCCTTTGCCTTCCATCCGGCCCAGCTTGAAGGGCATCTCGGCAGCACCGACGGCCGTTATCGCCCGCGGGGCACGGCAGGGATGAAATATGCTTTTCGCTCGATGTCGATGGGCGCGCCGGAGTGGTTCCTCGACGCGCCCAACGGCGGCAACGGCGGCCCGCCGTGGACGCAGGAGGAGAAGGACGCCGTCAAGGCCTCCGTCGCCCTGTACAAGGCCAGGCTCCGCCCGCTCGTCCGCTCGGCCGACCTGTACCACGTCCTGCCGCGTCCGGACGAGAAGCATTGGGACGGCATTCAGTATTACGACCCGGCCGCCGGCAAGGGCGTGGTGTACGTGTTCAGGCCCGACGGCCCGGGCCCGTTGCAGACGATCCGGCTCAAAGGCCTGGACGCCAAGGCCGCTTACAGGCTTTCGTTTGAGGACAGGAGCAATCCGGCGGTTTCCATGACCGGCAGCCGGCTCATGGGCGATGGTTTCCGCATGTCGCTCGGCGGGACTCCTGTCTCGGAACTGGTGTGGATCGATCGGAACTAAATGGGTTTTCACAATTCCAAGGTCATTTAGCGGGTCGGACCACGATCGGCGGCTTTCGAGCCGAAGTCTCCTTGACGCCCTCGAAACGGATGCGCAATAATGGGGCAGTTTCCCGCCTGAAGCTGTCTCGGGGCCATCGAGCATCCCTTTCCCGCCTGCGGCAAGGCGCCGCGAGTATGACGATCCACTGAGGAGGACAGCCGTGCAACGGAACCGCCACGCGGGGGTCTCTGGTTCTTGTTTCGGGAAAGGCGCCTTGGACGCCGGGCTCCGTGCGGCGTCGCTGACGGCGTCCGTAGCGCTCCTCTGCGTCGGCGCGGCCGGCGTCGCGGCGGCCAAGGACGCCGACTCGATCGCAGGCCGGAATCGGATCGTCGCCCGGGACGATTGCGAAGTGAGCCCCCAATTCCTGCCGCCCAGCATTCTGAAGCGGCCGTTCTGGAACATGCTGTCCCCGACCTTGCCGGATTCGCCGTGGGGAAAGGCCATGGAGAAACACGTGCTCAAGGAGGCCATGGTTCGCGACGCGGCCGTGTGCTACTGGGTCCCGGACCTCCGCGCCGCCGGCAACGACCCGCTCGCGGTCAACGCCGACAAGCTGCTCAAGCTCCAGCCCGATCCGCGCGTGCCCTTCGTGGTCTACACGTCCGCGGGACGCCCTCCGTTCCGCTGCATGGACGACTTCCGGGTCGACAAGAAGGCCTACGAAGAGTGGAAAGCGGAGCATCCCAACTTCCTGGGCTTCTGGACGGGCGTGGAGTGGGACAACGAATACATCTCCCCGCTGGGCAACGTACAACACGCCGCGGAATGGTCGCGCAAGCAAGGCTCTTCCGAAACGTCCATCCGCCGGATGCAGACGGTGCTCACGCGGGCCGCCGCCAGCCGCGACGGCGCAGTCGAGGGGCTGCGCGAATGCTATGCCGCGCTGCGGCGATACTACTTCGACGATCCCGAGAAGATGCTCTTCCTCCGCGCCGGATGGTGTTTTGACCATTACGCCCTGGAATGGGGCGCCGGCATGGTGATCCAAGAGACGACCAATACGGGCCCTTATCGGCACCAGGTATCGCTGTTCCACGTTCGCGGCGCCGCGCGCCAGTACGGCAAGCCCTGGCAGTGGTACATTGCCACGTACTACAACGGCTGCGACAAGAGCGGGGCGCGTTCGGTCAACAATGAGCCCAACTATCTCAGCACGACCAGGTCGTCTACCCCCGGCAGCGAGGAGAACTCCGGGCCCGGGTACGGCATGTCGGTCTCCCTGAGCCGGCGCGACAAGTACCTGGCCTATCTGGCTGGCGCGAGCATGGTGCAGCACGAGGATTGGCCGCGGGCCTACTGCCAGCCCAAGGACGGGAATCCCAAGGAGTGGGTCCTGTCGCCGCACGGCGAGGCGATGAAGGAGTGGTACGACTTCACCGAGCGGCACCCGGACCGCGGCGTGAGCTACGCACCGGTGGCCCTGCTGGCGCCCTTCAATCAGGGTCCGCCGCAGTGGGGCGGAAACCCCTGGTCGCATTTCCCGGTGGAACGGCACGACATGATGATCGACGCCTTCCTGTACACCGTGGCGCCCTTCTCGCAGGACGTGCGCAAGGGCAAGGAGGGATGCCTGGCCAACGGCGAATTCGGGGATATCTACGACGTGCTCCTGCCCGATCCGCCCCGCGGACCGATTCCGTTGGCCACGTTGATGAACTACAAAGTGGCAATCCTGCTCGGCAAGCTCGACGTGACGGGCCCGCTGGCCGAACGCCTCATGCAGTACGTGCGTCAGGGCGGCACCCTGGTGATCAATAGCCGCCAGGCGAACGGCACCCTGCCCGAGGAGTTTCTCGGCGTCAAGCGGAGCGGGAAGAGCGTCGCCATCGAGGGGCCGATTGCGTCCCGCGCGAGCGGCGACGCCGTCACCCTGGCCGAGCCCTACGACTACGAGCCTATCGAGCTCCGCGGAGCCGAGCCGCTTTGGAGCGACGCCAATCGCGGCGTATTGGCGAGCGTGAACCGATATGGCCGCGGCCGGGTGGTTCTGACCACGGTGGATTTCATGGTGCCGCGCAAGCTAGCCAACCTCGTGGGAACAACCACCAAGATGCCTATGGTGGGACTGCTGATGCGGCAAATCGTCAAGGAGGTGTTGCCCGTCGAGG
>Ga0172371_10006195_pt1 | contig 17470 bp, 11 predicted proteins | sample Lak12m_FD_114543 | JGI IMG/M metagenome (GOLD analysis project Ga0172371, IMG submission 114543) | Freshwater microbial communities from Kabuno Bay, South-Kivu, Congo - kab_022012_12m | ecosystem: Environmental > Aquatic > Freshwater > Lake | place: Democratic Republic of the Congo: South-Kivu...
CTGAGATGATTATGACCTCAGCATCCGCGTTCATGTCCTTGATGCGTTTTAGGACTTCAATACCGTCCATCCCGGGCATTCGGACGTCCAACAGTACGACATCCGGATTCTCCTTCCGGAATATCTCCAGCGCCGATGGTCCGTCTTCCGCGGTGTATACTCGGTAGCCGTCCAGTTCCAGAGTCATCCGCATCATGTTGCGGATGCTCTCTTCGTCGTCAACCAGCAGAATTGAGGTCATACTTGGTCTCCGTGGGAAAGGGCCGGGAAAGTCAACCGGAAGGTTGTACCCTCTGCATTGTCTTCTATCTCAATGGTCCCGTTATGCTCTTTAATGATACCATAGCTTATGGAAAGTCCTAGTCCAGTCCCTTCGCCCGTCTTCTTGGTAGTGAAAAAAGGCTCGAACACCTTTGATCTCACAGTCTCGGGAATCCCAGGCCCTGTGTCCGCCACGGTGACGACAACCCGTTTGTTCTCGAGGAAAGACCTGACCCTGATAGCTTTCGACGGGATAGCGACTTGGCCTTCCTTCCTTTCTTGGCTTAGGATGGCGTCCCGGGCATTGAGCACGAGATTTATGAACACCTGTTCCAACCGATTGATATCGCCAAGGATACTGGGAAGGTCATCCTCCAACAGAAGGTCCCATTTGATGCCGCGCGCCTCCAGCTGAGTCCCCACAAGATTGAATACACTGGCGATGGGAATGTTCACGTCAATGGGCATCATGGTTCCGTCGGCTTTGCGTCCGAACTGCCTAAGGTGAGCTATAATTCTTGCCGCGCGCTCCACGTTGGTGGTGAGCTCCCGCGTCACCTGTTTGAGGTCTTCCGGTGTCACGCTGCGGCCGAGGCGCACCTTTTTGTCAAGATAGTCGCAGCCCAGCATGATCACATTGAGCGGCTGATTAAGCTCGTGGGCTATGCCGGTGGCCATCTCTCCCAGAGTCGCCATCTTGCCTGCCTGGATCAGCTTCGCGTGCTTTTCCAGTCTTTCGGTAACATCCCAAACAGCCGCGATAATGGCCGGCCGATTCCGATAGCGGCTCAATCTGCCCTGGAAATTCACCATGAAAATGGAGCCGTCCCTGCGCTTTTGCTGGAGCACGGGCAACAGAGTCACTTCGGTGGTAAGAAGCAGCCTAAGATGAGCACCAGTCCTCTCGCGGTCCCTGCCGACGCCGAGAGCGGCAAAGCTCATCGCCAGAAACTCCTCTTTCGTGAACTGGTATTCCTGCTCGGCTCTGGCGTTGACGTCCAGGATCATCAGGTCGTCCGCGTCTATGACGAATATTGGTAAGGGACCGTTGTCGAAAAGAAATCTGTATTTTTCTTCCGATTCCCTGAGCTGTGCCTCCGAGGCCGTGAGATGGACGAGCATTCTGTTGAACGAGGAGGTCAACTGATATATTTCGTCTCCGGAAAGAAAGTTGCCGTTAGCTTCTTCCTGAAATCCCTCGTTCTCCAGGTTCGCCGTAAGCGGGGCCGTGGAATCAATCCCCGCCCCGGCCTCTCTGCTTATCTGATCCGCCCGTTTGGTGAGCTCTTGCAGAGGTAAGGTTATCCTCTTGGAGATCAGCTCTATGAAAAGCCAGCTCAAAGCGATTACCATGATGCTGGCAAGGAAGTGAACGGCCTTGAGATTGGCTACGATCGCGGACTCTCCCCCGAGTCTCGGAAATACCGTGACCTGAAGCATCACCCCGATGATAATGACTACGCCAATGATTACGGCCAGAGCGCCGAGGAGGATTCTGTTCTTGAAAGACGCCAGGAAGCCCTTTTCCGGTCTCAAGCCCGCGGGGAGCAGCCGCTGAATTCTCTCGGCCGTGCTGACTATCACCCCGCGTTTGTGAGACGCAATGGGAGACTTATTGACCAGCCTGGCCTGATATTCAAAAAGGTCCATGACTCCGGGAACCTCGGGGGAAAGCGATGGGTGCTCCGCGCCGACCTGCCCAATCTGCTCATCGTTCCGGCCTCCTGGAACCGAATCTTTGACGGCATCGCCTGTCCTGTTTTCCACCGGAGGGCTCATGGGTCTTTCCTCGGCGTTGGAGAAGGAATCCGATACCGACACACGGCCAAAGATCTTGACCGATTTTGGTGTCCGTAATGGTTGGCAATATCGGCCCGAATATTGGTGGAGCAGGCACTATGCCTGCCCCACCGGGGGCTCAGCCATCATCGGACGTTATTCCCGGCAAGCGCTATAGCTTTCATCCTGTCCCTGAGGGATAGGAGACCTCACCACCGTTCTGAAACGTGAACCCTCCCCTCCGGACAGAGTTGGCGCAAAGGGCAAAATCGGTGACGGCCTGCAGCAAGAGCTCGTCAGTTCCAGCCATCTTTGTCGAAATACTCCCACAAGTCGTCCCGCAGTGCCTCGTACTCGTCTTTGACGTCCTCGTAGGACCTTGCGTTCTCGATGGCATAGGCAACCTGCTCTGCAAATCCGTACAGAAATCTCACCTCTTCGTCGGAAAAGCTCCTTCTTTCGGATGTGTACACTCTCAGGGCACCGATCACCTTGTTACGGACCAGCAGCGGTACGCTGAGGATTGATGCGACACCTTCTCGCATTGCCTCCGTGGGATACTGGACCCGGGGGTCTGTGGCAGCGTCCTCGATCCAGACGTGTTTGCCGCTGAGATTGGTCTCGGAGAGGCTCCGCGAGGCTTCCATCGGGCCCTTGTCAACGTAATCCCTGCTCAGGCCGTGGTACGCGAAAACCCTCAGCTTCTCACGGTTCTTGTCGAGAAGGCTCAGAGTGCTCCCTTTCACTTTCATTACCTTTACCACGCCTTGAACGATCAGGTCCAAGACCTCCTTCAGATTCAGCGTGGAAGAGATCGCCTTCCTGATCTCCGTGAAGGTATCCTCGCGGTAGCGCTTCTCGAAACGGGACTTGCGGTCCACCATGACCTTGGCCACCAAATCGGTGAGCTGGTCTGGAGTAAAAGGCTTCCTTATGTAGTCCACAGCCCCCAGTCTCATGGCCTGAATCGCGGAATCCACCGTCGCGTAAGCGGTGAACATGATCACCGATAGGTCCGGATCAATCTCCAGTAGTGCCTCCATCGCCTGGAGGCCATCCATGCCCGGCATTTTCAGATCGGTGACCAGGATGTCGAAACCGCCCTCTTTGAGGGTCTCGATAGCCTCTTCACCTCGGCGACACGTATTTACCTGGAAGTCTTCTCCTTCAAGTATCCGGCTGACGCTGTCCAAGACGATCTGCTCGTCGTCCAAAACCAGAATTTTACCCTTTTTCTTGTCCATCTTGTGCTGCTCCTCACGAAAAGCGCTCTTTGGGATGGTTGATTAGTTACCACGCACGACGGCGAGGAGTTCCGAGGTGGACTAACCTTTTCCTTCCATTTTCCGAGCCACTGGTCCTGGTATGGATTTCTTCAATCCTTCGATGTCCTGGCGAACTCGCGCGTAGGACATGGCGTTTTCAATCGCTCGGGCCCCCTGCTCGGCGAATCTGACCACCAGTTCCGTCTCGTCGTTTTCAAAGCTTCTTTCCTCCCCGCTGTAGAGCCTCAGGAAGCCCAGCACGGCTCCCTCCAACTTCAGGGGAACGGAGAGAATAGCTGAAATCCCCTCTTTCCTGGCGGCGTCGGGGTATTGGAGGCCGGCCGGGAAGTCAGCTTCCCTGATTAGCACCGGCTTCTCGGATTGGAAGACGTCAACGATGCTTCTGGTGCTGTCAACCACGCCCTTCTGAAGATACTCTTCGCTCAGCCCGAAGTGGGACACGCTCTCAAGAACCTGGTCCTTCTTTCTGTATCTCAGGACCGCCGCGCCCTTAACCTTGAGCAGCTTGACCACGCTGGAGCATATCAGCTTGAGGATCTCCTGAAGATCCAGGCTCGATTTGATGGCCTTCTCCGCCTCAGCGTATGTGCTCTCGATCTCCCTGTCGCGGCGCGCTTTTTGTGTCTTCTCAAGTGCCCGCTCAGTCACTTGGAGGAGCTCCTCCGGCGTAAACGGCTTCGGAAGGTAGTCCAGCGCTCCCAGCTTCATGGACTGGACAGCGGAATCCACTGTAGCGAATCCCGTGAACATGACCACTCCAGTGTCGGGATGATCGCGGGCCACCGCCTCCACGGCTTCCATGCCGCTGCGATCCGGCATCATAAGATCCGTGAGCACCAGATCATAAGACTCTTCGGAGAGTCTATCGAGTGCCTGGTCCACACGCAGGGCACCATCCACCCTGAACCCCTCCTCTTCCAGAATCCGACGGACACTCTCGTGTACGATCTGTTCGTCGTCAATGACCAGGACGGTTGCTTTCGGTTTTGCCCCAGCGTTCATGCTGACCTCCTTGAATTCCAGTCGAATTGTATCAAATCCACGCCCACTTGTCAGAGGGGCTCTAAGCGTAGGAGTTCTTGAGGAGGGTCCAGGGAGGGACTTTTTTGCAAAAAATCCCTCCCGGAAACATCTTCTTCGGAACTTACGGCTCCGAGGTTACGGCTCTCGACAGCTTGACCCTGCAGACCGTGGTGTTCTCCTCGAAAAGACTGTAAACCCCAAGATCCGGAAAATTGACGGGAACCAGGATCATGCCGCGGCTCAGCTTTCTCGTGAGCTTCGCAGGTGCCGTAAAGGTACCCACCGCGGACGAAACCTCCACGGGCTCGCCATCTTTGAATCCCATCTTTTCAGCGTCTTCCGCGTTGATCTCGACGTAAGCCTGGGGGCTCAAGCCGAGTAGATTCCCGGACCTGGTGGTCATGGACCCAAAATGGAACACGCTCCGGCCCGCTATCATTTCAAAAGGATATTCGGCCGCGCTTCTCTCCGGAGCTTCGATGGTTCTCACAGGCGCGAAGGAAAATGCCTTACCGGTTCTGAGACGTTCATCCCTCTGATCGAGGTGATGTACCATGCGGCCATCACCGTCTAAATCCCGGAGCCTCAGTCCTTTGTAAAACGGAATAGTCAGAGTCATCTCCCGGAACACATCAGAGGCGTGGAAGTATCCAAGCGGACGCCCCATAGCCTTGGCCAACTCTTCGAAGATGCTCCAGTCAGGCATAGCCGGCCCCGGCGGAGGCACAACCTGGTTCAGCCGCTGAATTCTGTGTTCGATATTGGTCATCGTGCCGTTCTTCTCCGCAAAAGAAGCGGCCGGAAAAACGCAGTGGGCCATCCTGGCCGTGGGACTTGGAAAGATGTCCTGCACGATGAGCAGCTCGGCTTTGGCCAGCGCTGCCGCGAATCTCCCGGAATTGGGATAGTCGGTCAGGGGATCAGCGCCGGCGACGTACACAGCTCGAATCTCGCCGGTCTCGAGCCCACGCACAAGCTCGGGGACCGTCTTTCCTCTTGTGTACGGCAGACCCGCCTTCCATACACGCTCAAAAAGCTCCCTGGACGCGGCAGCATCCTGAAAGCCCGGCAGATACTCGGGAAGGACTCCCATATCGCAAAGGCCGACGATGTTTCCCTTCTCGAATATGGGGAATACGCCGGCGTTGGCGCGTCCCATGTTCCCGGTCAGAAGAGCGAGGTTCACCAGGTTCATGACGCATTGGAGGCCGTGCTCCTGGAGGATCACGTCACCACCGAATATTATTGCCGAATTGGGAGCTTCGGCAATTATCCGGGCAGCTTCTTCGAGAGCCTCGTACGAAACCCCCGTTCTTTTCAGAATGCCCTTGAGAGAAATCTTGTCAAGCAGGTTCTTCATGGGCAGGAAATTTGCCGTGCGGTCTCTGACGAATTTCCTGTCCCAAAGCTCCTGATCGAGAATTATTTTCATCAGTCCCAGGGCCAGATCGCTCTCTGAATACGGCCGAATTCTCAGTCTAATTCTGGCGAAGGGATCCAAATTGGTCTCCCTGGAGTTGGCCACGATTACGTTGCTGTCGTAGCGCCTTGCCGCCAGTTTGATCTTCCAGCCCAGCGCCGGCGTCTCCTCGATGGGGTCAATTCCGATCACAAGTAGCGCGGAAGTTTCGAGCAATTCCTCCAGCGTGCCGGTCGTCCCCCGCGTCCCGCAGGTCAGCTCCAACCCCCGGATCACGCGCAAATAGCTGAAACGGGCTTCGCTGTCTATGTTGTTTGTGCCGATGACGGCACGGAAAAATTTCTGGAAAGCGTAGCAATCCTCATTGGTAAGACGTGGTGAAGCCAGCCCCGCAACGCTTTCCGGGCCCGATTCCTTGATGATTTTCTTCAGACCCTGTGCCGCGAAGGAGATCGCGGTCTCCCAGAAAACAGGCTGAAGCGTTCCATCCTTCCTCAAGAGAGGCGACGTCAATCTGTCCTTGTGGTGCACCAAATCGAACCCGAACCGGCCGCCCACGCACAGTGTTCCCCTGTTGTGAGTTTCGGGATTGGTGGTCACCCGGAAGATCCGATCGTCCTTGACGTTCATCTCCAACCGGCAGCCGGCCGAACATAGGGGGCATATAGTATCGGTCTTCCGGAGCTCCCAGGAGCGGGCCCACGTCTTTACCACCTTGTTGGACATGGCCCCGGAAGGGCACGCCTCAACACACTCCCCGCAAAAATCGCAGTCGAGAATCCCTCCGTCCCTCGTGCTGATCTGGGCGTTGTAACCCACGTCCTTGAGAACCAGGGCGCTGGCTCCAATAACCTCGTGGCAGACCTTCACGCACCGGAGACAAGTTATGCACAGGTTGGGATTGTACTCTATGAGCGGCCAGTCTCTCGTGGCCGGCAAGTCGCGCCTGGCCACTGGGTACGACGAGCCTCCTATGCCCAGTCTGTAAGTGAGGTTCTGGATCTCGCACTCTCCGGCTGCCGGGCAGATCGGGCACTCCAGCGGATGATCCATCAGGACCAGCTTCATGACCTCCTCTCGTATCGCCCGCAGCCTCGGTGAATCGGTCCGGACCCTCATTCCTTCGGCCGCTATGGTATTACACGAGGTCATGGGTCGAGGTATACCCTCGATTTCCACCACGCACATGCGGCAGGAATCCGAAGGACTCGTCTTGGGATAGTAACAGAGGGTCGGGATCCAGATACCCGCTTTGTTTGCTGCTTCAAGAATCGTCATCCCTTCGGCGGCGGCGACATCTACGCTGTCAATGTTGATGAGCGGCATGGTGTGATCCTCATCGTGACGCTAAACGTGTTGAAGGAGATTTAGAAGCTGCCGAATCCATTCAAGAACTGCCTTGCTCTTCGCGGCACAACGAATCGTGAAAGGTCAAGTCTCGTACTTGAACACCACGGATAGGCGATTTGCAGACAAGAGGCTCGACCGGTTGGAGTTATTGCCATAAATTATGAGACTGCTTCGCTTCGCTCGGAATGGCAAAGGGTCTCCTTAGAGAATCGGTTCCAAGATAGATCTGCGCAGCGAAGTTAACGGTCCGTTCGGTGTGATACCCGTGCGCTTTCGTGTAGCGGAACCGGCGGGGTACCTCCTCCGCTTCGAACGGACGACCTGACTTCGCTCCGGAGGTCCCCCGCCGGGAAGACAAAGTCACTCGTTTGAACGCGAAATGGTATGAGCCCCGCGTGCCCTGCGGTCGCAGGCAACAACAAATATGGTCTGAACTACCGTCCAATTACCAGACTCGAACTCGCGACCGCGTCCTCCCGGGAACGCCGTACAGCGTGCTTGCGGAAAGTCCCTCACCGGATACATCTTGTCACTATGCCGCTGCCGACCTTACTGCGGCGAGGATCAGGTGGAAGCACCTGAGACAGCGACTGGCCTCTATATATGAGCTTTTCTGGGTGAATCCGGAATCCACTTCTCGGAAGTTGGTTATTCGCTCGTGGACGTCCATTTTTCTGTGGGGGACGCCGGTTGCGTATCGGCCGGGGGTCCTGGCGGTAACGAGGACACCGTAGTCTTTCTCAATGCCCGACAGCAGATCCTCCATCCACTGGGCTTCCGACATGGTGCAACGGCCGGTGGTGACGTATTCGTGCATCATTCTTGCGGCTTTCTTGCCTCCCGCAATAGCGTGAACAACGGTCAGGGGACCGCTCACCGCGTCTCCGGCAGCGAACACGCCCGACCTGGAGGTCATCATGGTTCTGGGATCAACCTTTATGGTCTCGCGGCGTGTAATCTCGATTCCGTCTCCGGATGACAGGAAGCTCAGGTCGGTCTTCTGCCCGATGGCAGGGATGAGTGTATCGGCCTCGATGTCGAATTCCGAGCCCTCAACCGGAACAGGGCGTCGCCGGCCGCTGGAGTCGGGTTCACCCAGTTGCATCCGCAGGCATTTCAGGCCCGTTATCTTGCCCTCCTTGGCCAGGATCTCCACCGGCTGGGTGAGAAAGTGCAAATGGACCCCTTCTTCCCTGGCATCTTCTACTTCTTCGGGATCCGCCGGCATTTCGGCCTCGGTCCTGCGGTAGACTATGGAGACACTGTCCGCGCCCATCCTTATGCAGGTTCTTGCGCAGTCAATGGCTGTGTTGCCGCCGCCGACGATAATGACGGCCTCGCCGATGGTCACGGTTTTTCCAAGATTGATGTCCCGCAGGAAGTCAATGCCGCCTCGGAAAACGCCCTCGATACCGTCTTCTTCGCCCTTTATGCCCAGCGGTAACGATTTGTGTGATCCAATGCCTAGAAAGACTGCCTTGAACCCCTTCTTAAAAAGATCCTGGACTGAAAAATGTCTGCCCAGCACTTTACCGGTCTCTATTGTCACACCGAGATCCCTTATTATCCCGATCTCACGCATGAGCACGTCTCTCGGCTGGCGGTAAGGGGGAATTCCTACCGATACCATCCCGCCGGACGGCGTCAGGGCTTCGAACATGGTCACCGGGTGCCCCAGGCGGTTGAGATAGTATGCCGCTGAAATGCCTGCCGGACCGGCACCTATCACCGCCACGGGTTCGCCTTTGGTTTCCAGCTTCTCCAACGGAGGCGGCAAGCCGTGGACCAGTTCGTAATCCGCTGCAACCCGCTTGAGGGTCTTGATGGGTATTGCCGCGTCCCCCATGTTTGCGACGCTGCACGCCTTCTCGCACGGGGCGGGACATATTCGTCCCGTCACCCCGGGAAGCGGCATCTCCTCGCGGATTATGGCCAGAGATTCGCTGTAACGGAGTTCCTGGAGCATCTCCACATATCCGGGGATATTGATGTGGCACGGGCAGGTGTTCATGCACGGAGCGGAAATGCTGCCCCGATATATAACAGAATCGGCCTTGGCGCCTTCTCGGATGGTTGTTTCGAAATGCTCGCGGAAATACGCTAGGCCGTCTTTGAGAAGCTCGCCGGCACTCTGGCATACGGAGCACTTGGCGGCATCGTTGAGCAGATCGCCCATTCGGCTCAGGATCTGGAGGTCCGATTCCTGTCCTTCGCCTCTCATGATACGATCCAGGGTCAGCAAAATCAGCTTTGAGCCTTTAATTCCGGTGATGCACTTTCCGCAGCAGTAATTGCTTTGGATTTGACTGACGTACTCTCGAATCATGGGGACAAAATTGAAATCGTCTTCAAACTGAAGGAATCCCTTGCCGCTCATCAGGGCCACGACATCTTCGGGAAACGCCTTCTCGCCGGGGAACCGGCTATCCGCTTCCGATCTGTCAACTCCCTCTGCGCTCCCGCGCTCCCGGAGAACGCCACCCCAGCGCCCGAAGACGATCGTTTTCATTTGGCCTCCGCTCCTGTTGACCCCCCTGAGTATTAATATACAAATTCTTTACAACTGTGAACAGGGAAAATCCCGGGATCCTCTTTTTTGATGCTGCATTAATGTGGTAGGGATAGATCCTTGTCAGGCTAAGCGAATTACTACGGGATTCGTAGGGAGCACGAATCCGGCGCCTTGTCGCATGGGGCCAACGCCATTTCCCTTTCGAGCCGGTAATACGAGTGCGCTTTCGAGCCAGTGAACCGGCGGGGCACCTCCTCCGCTCCGAACGGAGGACCTGACTTCGCTCCGAAGTACCCTGCCGGCAAGACAGAGTCACTCGTTTGAACACGCAATGGTATAACACCATCCCGAGCCCTTCCTTGACAATCGCAAGTCGTGCTGTTAAATTTTTATGAGATCGAGAAGAACCAGTTGCCAACGTCAATCTCTGGCCGTCATTCGGACGCGGGGAGGCAAAGATGGATCCCTTTGAGTTGTTCCAATCCACCGGCATATACAAACTGGCCATTCTTTATTTTTCTCGGTCCAGAGGCTTGGCCATCGTAGGACGGCACAAAGGGGAAGAAGTGGAGGTGATCCAGATTTCCGGAGAAGTTGATCCTCACACGGGAAACTTCACGGCTCTGGATTATTTCGGTCCTGAGAGCCGGGAACGCTTTCCCGTGATCTCCAAGGCCGACTTCGAGAATCTGGTGGCGTTCATCGAGACTCGAATAGACAATCAGACCAGGATGAGCATAATCGAACCAGAGCTCATAAAAGCAGCGCTTTGTAGCAACTGGTTCGACGAACCTAACAGCTACGTTCACTGAAACATGCCTTCAGACGCATGGGGAGTTCTCGGCGATATGGAAGGCCGTTTTTGAACCTGTTGCCGGACATGCCCCGGCCCTATTCTGCAAGCATAACCGGCTCCTGGTTGCCGCGGCTGGTTGTAGTCCTTGCAGTTTTGGCAATATTGGCCTGCCAGGGCCCCGCGGACCTGAAAGACGCTCCCCGAACACCTCAAGCCGTCAAGACCGCAGTCGAGACAACCCCTGAACAATCGCACCCCGCTCCTTTGAACGCCCTTGACACTGTAAAACAAAGAGGCGAGCTCCGAGTAGGGATGCAGGTAGGCTACGTCCCTTTCCAGATGCACGGGCCCGAAGGAGCCGTTGTCGGATTGGACGTAGATCTGGCCGAATTGGTGTCCCGGAGCCTCAACGTCAATCTCAGGATCGTTTCCCAAACTTGGCAGGAGCTCATCCCGTCGCTACTGGAAGGCGCCACGGACGTGGTGATGTCCGGGATGACCGTAACCCCCGAGAGAAACACCCAGGTAATGTTCACCTTGCCCGTGATGGAGACCGGCAGAATGTTCCTGGTCCATGCAGCTAACGCGGAGCGCCTGAGAAGGATCGAAGACCTTGACCAGCCAGGCATATTTGTGGTTTCCTGGCCGGGCAGTCTGGGAAAGATTCGGCTGAAGGAGACCTTACCCAAAGCCGCGCACAGGCAGTTTGCCGACAGAAAGCTAGCCCTGGCGGAAGTCCTGGAAAAAAGGGCTCACGCACTGATAGATGAGGAGTTCTCAATTCGGCTAGCGTGTGCAACTTATTCGGAGAAGCTAGCCTCGGGCTTCAAGCCTGTCACGTATGAACAGGTGGCATGGGCAATTAGGCCGAACGATCCTCACTGGTTGAACTGGCTGGACAATTTCATCCGCACGATCCAGAAAGACGGCCGCCTGGACGAACTGAAGGCAAAATGGCTTCGGGATTACTTCCTTGACATACGAGGACAAAAAGGGCCCCGATAATTGCCCGGGAGACTATATGGACACGGATATCCCTTCGAACGAAATGCCCGATCGGAACCTGATAGATTCGCACGCCCATTTGGAACTGGACCCACTTTTTAGGGACCCTGACGGTGTCGTGGAACGAGCGGCCCGTGCCGGCGTAATGGCGGTCATCACGGTCGGCATAGATCTGGAACACGCCCAACGCTCGCTGAGCATCGCGGAAAGGCTGGAGCGCCTATTTGCGTGCATCGGGTTCCATCCCCACAATGCAAAAGATGTAGGCGACAACGGGCTCTCGGCCATGCGGAAGCTGGCCGACCATCCGAAAGTGGTGGGATACGGGGAGATCGGACTGGATTTTTTCAGGAATCTGTCACCGAGAGATGATCAGATGAGAGTTTTCCGTGAGCAATTGTCTCTGGCAAAGGATTTGGCCCGACCCGTGGTCATCCATCTGCGAAACGCGTATCGTGAGGGCCTTGAAATCCTTGAGAAGTTTGCGCCGTTTCCGGCAGGCGGCGTGATTCACTGTTTCCCGGGAGATACGGAAGACGCGCAAAGGGCTCTGGAAATAGGATTTCACGTCTCGGTGCCCGGGACGGTCACGTTCAAGAACAACGAAAAGCTCCGTGAAGTAGTCAGGATGCTTCCCGAGGACAGAATCCTTCTGGAAACGGACTGCCCGTTCCTGGCGCCGGAGCCGCTCCGGGGAAAGGATAACGAGCCCGCGTACATTGTCCACACCGCCGCAAAGGTTGCCGAGGTCCGGGGCGTTCCTTTCACGGAAGTCGCCCGCACCACCACCGCTAACGCTGTAAGGCTGTTTCGTCTACCGCTTTCGGCCCTGAATTAGGAGCCGTTGCCAAACACTCGGACCTATTTCGACGTTCGAAGTAACAGCTGTGTGGAGCTAGGTTTCAGTGGCGCGGGCATCCGAAACTGTCTCAGAATGCGGTCGGGAGTCCGAATCGTGGCACGAACGCCCCTCACCCTGCCCTCTCCCTGAGGGAGAGGGTTATGAGTGGTTGGCTTCAAATGCTCCCTCTCCCATTGGGAGAAGGCTGGGGTGAGGGTTTCCCATTGGAGCCTTCCACAGAATCGTGCCACAATCTCAACCGTTACCCGAGTCTTGCGACAGTGTCATCCTAACTGCCCAGCAACGGCGGAGCAAGACGCCCGCCCCGCTGGAGCACCGTTCTTATCGCACGTGATTGCAGTGTCACGATTGATCCCTTGGAGACCTCACCGTCAGCACCGGACAATTTGCGGTCCTGACGACATTCTCGGCAGTGCTCCCCATCACCAGGTGTTTGAAGCCCGTCCAGCCGTGGGTGCCCATCACTATCAGGCCGATGTCTTCTTGGTCAGCGAACCGGACTATCTCGAAAGCAGGGGGCCCTACACGAGAGAAGGTTTTTACCGCTCGCGAGAGTCCGCCGCATTCCTCGGCAATCAGTTGAAGGGCCTTGTCAACCGACCGCTGGATGTCTTCCAGTATGGCCCTTATGTCAACAGGCATACCCGGTTCGAGAACGGGACAGCCGATGCTCGATGTGTTTATCACGTGCAGAATCAACAATTCCGCTTCAAAGGCTTTGGCAAAGCCCTCGGCATATTCCCTTGCGGACTTGGAATTCTCCGAGAAGTCCGAGCACAGAAGGATTCGCTTTGGTATCACTTTCCTGACCCCCACTCCGGGTTACGCGGGGAAAACAGCCCCGAAGGTTGAATCCCAGAAGACCGTTGCCGACGGATAATCAAACGGTTGGGATGATCGGACGCGAATGCTCACCCAATCCTGACTCCTCATACCAGTGCGCTTTCGAGCCCGTGAAACCGGCGGGGCGCCTCCTCCCCTTCGAACGGAGAACCTGACTTGGCTCCGGAGCTACCCCGCCGATAAGGCAGAATCACTCGTTTGAACGCAAAACGGTATCAATTCATCGCGCACTACGATCAAGGTGATTCGACCTCAAGTTCTTTTCGTCCCGGCAGCCGGTCACTCCGCGGGCTAAGTGCCGTCAATCTTGCTCTGGAGCCGGGAAATGATTTCTTCCAGCTCTTCGTTGCGCGCCCGCAACTGTTCTTCCGCGCGTTTCTTCTCTTCCTTGAGGCGTATGGTCTCGAAGGCCAGTTCCACCAGTTCCACCAGTTCAGGTGGTCTAATGGGCTTCTGGAGATAATAGAACGCGCCTCGCTCCAGAGCCAGCACCGCGGTGTCCACATCCGCATAGGCCGTCATGAGCATGCAAACGCAATTCGGGGCAATCCGCTTCAGCTCCGAGAGCAGAGCGGTCCCGGACCGGTCCGGAAGCTTTATGTCCACCAGCGCGAGCTGCGGCTGTTGTTCCGTCGCAACTCGTGAAGCCTCTGCCACCGTGGCTGCGCAATAGACCAGATAGCCTTCGGTCTCAAGAATATCTTTGAGATTATCGGACAGCCCCGCGTCGTCATCCACAATGAGGATAGAGCCCGCAGTACGATCCGGTTGCCTGGCACCGGGTACAAGTCGCTTGAAGATGTCTTTGGCGTTCATGGAGTTCGCCCTCCGCGAATCAATGGGCTCTGGTCCGGTTGGCCGCACATATGCTGTCCAGGAGCTCCAGCAACTGGGCCTGGTCCAGAGGTTTGATGAGGCTCAAAAGCCCTTGCTCTCTTTTCATAGCCTGCCGGGTGGCAGCGTCCATTTCCTGGCTGAATCCGGTAATGATCGTTGCGTAAAAGTTTGATTGAATATTCTTCACCCGCCGGTAAACATCGAGTCCCCCGAGAATCGGAAGCTTGACGTCCAGCAAGAGAATGTCGAACTGGGCGGCCGACGCCTTTTCCACGGCTGCCTCACCATCATGGGTGAGCGTAACCTGGTGACCGTGGCTGCCCAATGCAGTGGCAAGGTCTGAACAGAGCCTTCTGTCTCGATCCGCCACCAGGACCCTTCCCCTGTGCCGGCCGAGCATGGCGCTGTCCATGGTCTTGAGGAGCAGACCCATCTCGAAAGGCTTGTTGAGGACGGCAAAAGCTCCCTCCTCCAGAGCCTGACGAATGAGATCCTCCACGATGTACGCGGTACACATTATGACCTTGAGATCCGGATGGTGCCTCTTCATTTCCATGAAGGCTTCCACACCGTTCATGCCCGCCATCTTGATGTCCATGAGCACCAGATCAAATGGAGCCGACGCGACAATTCGCACCGCTTCCTCTCCGCTGGAAGCGGTGACGACCTGGAATCCCTCGTGTTCCATCACATCCCTGGTGCTGTCGAGGAATTCCTCGTTGTCATCAACCAGCAGGAGCCTCCCCTGCACTGTCTGACTCCTTTTGGGCCTCCAGCGGCGGAGTACCCGGAATGACCACGGTCAACGTGGTTCCTGCTTCCCGTCGGCTTGTGAGCGAAACCGTTCCGCCATGCTCTTCAACGATTTTCTTGACTATGGCCAATCCTAGTCCGGTCCCGCGAGCCCTGGTGGTGAAAAGAGGCTCGAAAGCCCGATCTGCCGTCTGCTGGGCCATGCCGATTCCATTGTCCTCGACCTCGATGCGGACACCTTTATCGGCCGGTGAGGTCGTGACCCTCACCTGGGGGCTATAGGGCTTGTGCTGTTCGGCTGCTGCGTTTTGCCGCGCTACCACAGCCTGAACAGCGTTTTCCACCAGGTTCACGATTACTCTTCTGAGTTTCTCCCTGTCGAAGTGGACCGGAGGCAGCGAAGGCGAAAGGGTCCGCAGAATGGAAACGCTGTCCGGCTTGGGAATCTGGTCCAGGAGCTCTTCCAACCACGGGTTGAGCTCACCCTGGACAGTGGCCACCCGCCGCCCCCTGGTGTATTCCAATAGTTCGCCGATTATGGAGTCGCACAGGCCGACTTGCTGCTCGATGCGGTTGAGATGTTTGGCGGTCTTTTCGTCCGATCCGCTGAATTTCCTGGAAAGGAAGTACACGGAGGATCGTATTACGCCTAAGGGGTTGCGCAGCTCGTGACTCACTATGGCGGTCAACTGTCCCAACACCGAGAGGCGCTCTCGCTTTATGAGTTCCTCTTGTGCCGCTTCGAGGTCTCTAGTGCGCTCTTTGACCTTCTGTTCCAGTTCCGACGCGTAATGAGTGAGCAGCGCCTCCCGTTCCTGGTAGTAGTCAATCTTCCGCTCGAGCTCCTTGGGAGTAACCTTGAGCCTCGCAAGGATCTCCGCGTAGACATCGGAAAGTTCCCTGGCTTCGTTTGCAGTGAAGACTGCCGCCAGGGTCAGCGCCCGGTGCGCCGCGGCAGCTCCGATGGAGCCGGCCAGCATCTTCTCGGCCTCGCTATGGAGCCCGGCAAGTTCCACGATCGAGATCCTGCTCTTGTTCTTGTTCTTGATGCCCGCGGACTGCAGGCATTTTTCGGTCATGTGAGCGGCATCCGCCTCACCGAAGTACTGAGTCAGTAACTCCCTTATGAGTTTGGTCTTCGGGGCTACGTCAATGTAGGACTTCCGGTCGTAGGGTCCGGGGAGGGAAGGCTTCGTAGTAAGGGCTCCCACAAAGGCTTCCGCGAGGCTCTGTTCCTCCTTGCTCTGTTCGAAATACAGCGACCCAAGCACGTAGAACCCCAGGTTGAACGCCATGGACCAGAAAACTGTGTGGGTAAGAGGATCCAGTGTCACCACTCCGAAGAGTCGCTCGGGATTGAGAAAGGAGACGCCCAAAAGCCCCTTAGTCAGGAGAGAATCGTCAATCCATCCGCTCCTCACAAAGGCAGGCAGCAGCAGAGTGTAGAACCAGACCGCAAACCCGGCTCCCATTCCCAATAGAGCTCCTCTTTCGTTGCCCCTGCGCCAGAATATGCCTCCCAGGATGACGGGCGCAAACTGCAGGGCAGCGGCGAACGAAATCATGCCGATGTTCACCAGCATGTACGATTCGCCCACCTGGCGTTCGAACCAGTAGCCGATCAGTATCACGCCGGCTACGGCGACCCACCGGCACTTGAGCAGTTGCCGATTGAGAAAAGCCAGGCTTTTCACCAGTCCGAAAACCGGCACCAGCAGATGGTTGGTGACCATGGTGGAGACCGTTATGGAGCTGATCATGATCATCCCCGTGGCTGCGGAAGCTCCGCCAATGAAGACCAGAAGCGAAAGCCACTTCTGGCCGGCAGCCAAGGGTAGCCCAAGCACGAAGGTGTCCGCCTGTGCAGCGGGATAGCCTTTGAGAATCCCTCCCAGGGCAATAGGCAGAACAAAAATGTTTATGAGAAGCATATAAAGCGGGAACATCCACATTGCCGTGCGAATATGGTTTTCGTCGGAGTTTTCTACCACGGCCACATGGAACTGCCTCGGAAGAAAGAGGATCGCCGACATTGCCAGCACAAGATAAGTCGTCCACAACACCGGCGATGACTGGTCCGCGGTCCAGAGGTTTGCCAGGACTTCAGGCGATGTGGCCTCAATCCTCCGGAAGATGTCATCAAAGCCGTCGAACATGAAAAAGGTTACAAAGATACCCGCTGCAAGAAAGGCCATGAGCTTCACCAGGCATTCCACCGCAACCGCCATTACGAGGCCCGGATGCCTTTCCGTGGGATCCAGCCTCCTGATGCCCAGAATGATGGTAAAGAGAGCCATCAGGGCCACCAGCACCGGTCCAAGATGCCTGGCTATCCAGGACGGATCAGCGCCGCCGGGAGAAGTTATGATAGCGAAGGTCGAAAGGACTGCCTTGAACTGGAGGGCAATATACGGCATGGTCCCGAACAGGGCCATTACAGTTGCAAGAGCTGCCAGCGACTGCGATTTGTTGTACCGTGCGGATATGAAGTCGGCTATGCTGGTTATGTGCTGGGTGGTCTTTATACGCACCAGTTTTCGAAGGACGGTCCACCACAGAACCACGGATATGGTCGGGCCCAAATATATACTCAGGAAAATCAGCCCCGAATTGGCCGCCTTGCCCACGCTGCCGTAATAGGTCCAGGCAGTACAATAAACAGCAAGGGAAAGCGAGTACACCAGGGGATTGTTTACCAGATCACGGCCCCGGGCTGATTTCCTTTCCACCCAGAGCGCCGTCA